>Ga0315278_10007071_pt1 | contig 10235 bp, 13 predicted proteins | sample YL17G06_0_MG_FD_203880 | JGI IMG/M metagenome (GOLD analysis project Ga0315278, IMG submission 203880) | Sediment microbial communities from Yellowstone Lake, YNP, Wyoming, USA - YL17G06_0 | ecosystem: Environmental > Aquatic > Freshwater > Lake > Sediment | place: USA: Wyoming | collected... | reverse complement strand
CGCATGCGAACCCCATCAACGGATCTTGTTCGCAGATCCATCGCCGATCCACCGGCGCGCGATACGCGCGACCGGGCCACGCAGCAGCACGTACGGCACGAAGGCGAGCAAGAGCGTGATGATCACTGCCTCAGCGGGATGGAAGGTCTTGAATTCGATGAATTGATAGATCGCGTCCATGCCCAGCCCCAGGAGAATGATTCGCGCGGTGGCGATCAGCGCCTCGTCCAGGCGACTGCCGCGCTTCGCCGGATTGGTGAGAACGGTCCAAAAAAAAGGAGCGCGCCCAGTCCGAGCGTCATTGATGCCATCGCGCAGCGCGACAATCGTCGCCATGATGGGCTGGAGGAAGAAACGGAAGATCATCGGCCCGCCTGGACGATCGAGCAGGTTCTGCCAGAGGCGCGCGCGAACCTCCCCCGAGAAGCCGTACCACACCACGCCAACAACGACGAAAGCGATCATCAGCGCGATGACCAATCGAGCCAGAAAAATTTGAGTCTTCGATGGTGTCTTGGTCATTGCCCTTGCTCCGTGTCTCGCGCGCCACAGCAAAATCCGCTATGGCTCATCGTTGTCTCGACTGGGGGGGTGTGCCTCGCCGCGGGCCGATAGCCTTTGCAGTCGTCATGACATGTTCCTTCAGCAGGTGGGGGCAGCCGATCGACCCGACGACGGCAGCGTAACCAAAACCGTACGCCACTGGGCGAATCTCGCTCGGCCCTGAACAACAGTCAACTGCGCGACGTCGTCGCGCAGGCCGAGCACGGCAGTTGGTGTGCGGGCCGTCTACTGCGGGGTCACGAAGCGGTATCCGGTGCCGATGCTGCTCGTGCACCCGAGGAGCGTCAGCGCAGCGCGCCCCGGACCGCCCGCATCGGGCCACCAAATACGAGGTATCGCTGCCATCGAACACCGGACGCAAGGCATCCAGGCGGTGGCAAGTGCGCCACGTTCTCGCGCTCGTAGCCGTGAGCGTCGTGGGCTCGACGTTCGGATCGTTTCAGGCGCGGACGCCGGCCCGGATACGTCGTGCGCCTATAATCGCTCGGCCTCGAAACTCCAGGGGCGCGACGCCGAATTGTAATCGGAGGACGTGAAATGCCGAAAAGTATCGTGTGGACGAGAATCTTCGCGGGAATTGCGCTTGGCGCGCTGTGCGGCGCTGCAGCGGCCCAGACCAGCGTGAACTACGGCCGGGTCACCGCAGTGACCCTGGTGACCGAGCAGAACCGGGCTGCGCAGACGGGCGGGGCGATCCTCGGCGGGGCGCTCGGCGCCGCGTCCGCATCCAACCGGTCCAGCGGCACCGCCGCGCTGCGGGCTGGGGGCGGCGTGCTCGCGGGGCAGCAGCTCGGACGGATCGCGACCCAGCGCCAGACATTCGAATACACGATCCTCATCGGCGGCACCTCGACCGTCAGGATGGTCACCGACGAAGCGGGATTGCGCGTGGGCGACTGCGTGGCCGTCGAGCGCGGCGCATTCAACAACCTGCGGCTCGTCGACGATGCCCGGTGCGCGCCGCGACAGTCGCAGGCAAAGGGCGCTCCGCCCGCGCCGGCGGTGTCGCCGGCGGCGCAGCGCGAGGCGGACGCGTGCGTCGCGGCCAAGGATCGGTTGCTGGAAGCCGAAACCGATGAGGCCTTCGACCGCGCCTATCGCAGGGTTCGCCTGCTCTGCCAGGACTGACGCCGGGCGCCGCCGCGCCGGCCGCGTCGCGCTGCGGTCCCATCGCTCCGCACGCACCGTGCTTAGACAGCTTGCGCTTGCCGGGCTGATCGCCGCCCTCGGCGGATGCGGGCTCCTGCCGCGCAACGCGGTGCCGCCCGAGCTGACGGCGGAGGCGACGCTCCCCGATTTCCCGGACGTGCGCGCCTGGGCCGGAAAGCCGAGCCCGGCGATGGAGCGGGATTTCGAGCAGTCGTTCCGGCAGGAGTCGCTCGACGATTTCCCGCGCGGCGCCGACGGCGTCATTCGCTATCCGCATCTCGCGCTGTCCGGCGGCGGCGCGAACGGCGCATTCGGTGCGGGATTCCTGAACGGCTGGACCAAGACCGGTCGCCGCCCGGTTTTCAAGATCGTCAGCGGCGTGTCCACCGGCGCGCTGATGGCGCCATTCGCCTTTCTCGGGCCCGCCTACGACGGGGCGCTGCGCGAGTTCTACACCACGACGGCGTCGCGCGACATCTTCGCCATCGGGTCGGTCCTGGTGAGCCTGCTGCGCGGGGATTCGCTCGCCGACACCGGACCGCTCGCGTCGCTCATCGCGCGGCACGTCGACGACGAGCTCCTCGCCAAGGTCGCGGCCGCGCACGGCGCCGGCCAGCGCCTGTACGTCGGAACGGTCGATCTGGACGCGCAGCAGTTCGTCGTCTGGAACATGGGCGCGATCGCCGCGAGCGGCCGCCCGCAGGCGCTCGAGCTCTTCCGCCAGGTGATGCTCGCGTCGGCGTCGATCCCGATCGCGTTCCCGCCGGTATTCTTCGACGTCGAGGCCGGTGGGCGGCGTTACGACGAGATGCACGTCGACGGCGGGGTCGGCGCCCGGGTCTTCCTGAATGGCGGCGTGTTCCGGACCTCGGACGTCCGCGCGCGCGCGGGGCGCGGCGCGGGACGCGAGGATATTTTCGTGCTCCACAATGGCCAGCTGATCGGCGACCCGAGTCCGACGCCGCGCTCGCTGCGCGGCATCGCGCTGCGCGTGCTGGACGGTGCAGGCAGGTCGGCGGTGATCGGCGATCTCTTCCGCATCTACGCTGTCGCGCTGCGCGAGCGGGCGGACTTTCAGTGGATCACGATCCCGCAGGGCGTCGACCTCACCGGCGTCGAGCTCTTCGATCCGGCGCAGATGCTTGCGCTCTACGAGATCGGGTACCGGCAGGCGCTCGCCGGGCCGGTGTGGTCCGTCGTGCCGCCCGGGCTGGGCTGGGAGCACACGACACCCTGAGCCCTCGCCCTCGCCCGCGCCGGCGAGGGTCGCCATGAGCGCGTGCCCGCAAGCGCGGCCTCAGCGCCCTGCGACCATGGCCGCGCCGAACGCGATCGTCAGCGCGAGCAGCGCGAGGCTCGCCACCGGCCATTGCCGCAGGACGCCGTCGACCCGCACGAGCGTCGCGCCCACGGCGACCGTCGCGCGGCGGAGCGGGCGCACGCTCGCGACCAGCCCGGCGCCCGCGGGCGGCAGCTCGCGCGCGAGGCCAACAGCCAGCACGGCGCCGCCGGCGAGGAGCAGGATCGCGGACCCCAGATCCGCGAGCGTCAGCGCGCTCGACAGGGCGTCGAGCGAGAACGCGCCATGCGCGACGAAGCCGAGCGCGAGCGAACAGAGCGCCAGCGCGAGCGCTGCGACTTCCGCCGTGCGCGAGACCGGTTTGCGCGGCGCGATCGGAGCGTCGGCGCGGCGCAGCGCGTGGGTGAGCACGAGCACCACGTAGCTCGCCGTCAGGAGCCCGCCTGCATCGAGCACCAGTTCCCACCACCATTGCCCGGTACCGGCCGCGGCGTCGAAGAACAGTTTCTTCGCGACGTAGGCGCCGCTCGGCGGCAAGCCCATCAGCGCCACGCCGGCGACCGCGAAGGTGAGCACGCTCACGGGCAGCGCCCGCGCAACGCCCGCCAGGTCCGCGATGCGATCGTGACCGAGCGCGAGGTAGATCAGGCCCGCCGCCATGAACATCGCCGCCTTCGCGGTGGCGTGAGAGATGGCCTGCAGCATGCCACCCGTCACCGCGCCGCTCGCATCCAGCCCGGCTGCCGCGGCGCCGAACGCGAGCGGAAACATCGGGAACAGGTAGCCGATCTGCGCGACCGTCGAGTACGCGACCAGCAGCTTGAGCCGCTCCTGCCGCAGCGCGACCACATTGCCGACCAGGATCGCGCCTGCACCCAGCGCCCCGAGCAGCTGCGCCGCTTCCAGCGTCACGACGCCCGGCAGCACGTCGATCCAGAGCCGCACCACGAGAAACCACGAGCCCTTGATCACCAGCCCCGACAGCACGGCACTGGCCGCGGCGGGCGCGCCGGCGTGCGCCGGCGGCAGCCACAGATGCAGCGGGAAGAGCGCCGTCTTGGCGAGCAACCCCGCGGTCATGAGCGCGGCCGCCGCAAGCGTCGCGGGCTCGGGGCGGATCCGCTCGCCCAGCAGGGCGATGTCCAGCGTGCCGTAGGCGCCGTAAAGCAGCACGGCGCCGAGGAGATAGAAGACCGAGCCGAGCAGCGCGTACAGCAGGTAGCGGAGCGCGGCGCGCAGCGTCTCGGCCCGGCCGTCGAGCGAAACCAGCGGGACGGCCGCGAACGTCAGGAGCTCGAGCGCGACGTACAGCGTGAAGAGATCGCCGCTCACGAACACGAGGTTCAGCGCGCCCCAGATCGCGAGCAGCAGCGTCCAGAACACGAACGGCGCACGTGCCTCCCGCACCCCGGGCGGTGTCCCGAAATCGGCACGCGCGTACACGCCGATGCCGCAGATCACCACCGCGACGGCGAGCAGCATGACGAGCGACAGCCCGTCGGCGCGCAGGGCGATGCCGAGCGGCGGCGCCCAGCCACCGAGCAGGTAGACGAGCCCGTCGCCGGATTGCGCCATCGCCGTCGCGATGGCGATGGCGATCCCGACTCCCGCGAGGATCGTGAGCATCGCGACCCGCTGGGCATTGCGCCCGCCGAGCGCGAATGCGGCGAGCACGCCGACGAACGGCACCAGCACCGCAGCCACGAGCAGGAGCCCGTCGGGCGTCGACGTCATCTCGGGGGGCGTCTACGCATCGCGGGCAGCGTGCGGCTCGGCCGGCGCCGGCGCCGGCGCATCGGACGCCAGCGTGACCGAGTCCGCTTCGTCGGCGAGCCGGAGCAGCAGCGTGACCGCGAGCGCGGTCGCCGAAAACGCCACGACGATGCCGGTGATCAGCAGCGCCTGCGGCACCGGGTCGCCGCCCCAGCCGAGCGCCGCGCCGCGGCGCGCGACCGCGCCGAACAGTAGGAACACTCCGCTGCCCACCACGTTGAACGCGAGGATCTTGCGCAGCGGCTGCGGGTTGACGATGAAGCCGTACACGCCGACGCCCACCAGCGCGGCCGCGCACAGCCCGAGCAGCGTCGCCGCGCTCATTGGCTTACCTTGGCGCCGAAGAGCGCCAAGGACTCGCGCTTGGGGCGGCCCGGCGCGCTCATCGGTCTTCCGGCCGCTGCGGCGCGCCGGCCATGATGAGGCCGAGGGTCAGCGCGAGCGAGGGCAGCAGCGCCCACTCGATGACGAGGATCAGCGGCTTCGCGAGGCCCTCGGGATAGGCGAGGAAGGCCCCGGCCGTCGCCACCCCCGCGGCGCCGACCGCGATGAACACGACCGGTCCGGCCACCAGCGCGGCGCGCAGCCGCCTCCGGCCGACCGGCGGCGCGTCGGCGAGGCCTGCCATCATCGCGAGCAGCCACATCGCGGCGAGGATCGTGGCGCCCTGGAACTTGCCGCCGGGGGCGTCCGCCCCGATCCAGAAGATGTAGACCCCCACGATGATGCCGATCGGCGGCAAGAGTCGCGCGAGGTAGGCGAGGGTCCCGTCCGGATCGGCGCGGTAGCGCGGCCCCGGGCGTCCGCCCCAGACGCGGTCGGGCGCGAGCGACCACACGCCGATCAGCGCGAACAGCAGCACGATCGCCTCCAGCAGCGTGTCGATCGCCCGGAAGGCGAGCAGCACCGCGGTAATCGGATTGCCCACGCCGGTCGCGGCGATGTTGGCGGCGACCTCGGGCACGAGCGTCGGCGCGGGCCCGGCCGGCGCCAGAACGACGATCGCGAGCGCCACTGCCACGCCGCCGGCCACGATCGCCGCGGCGAGCCGCATCGGCAGCCCGGGCCGCTCGGCGTTCGACGCCGCCTCGGTCCGGCGCAGCTGCGCCGCCGCGCGCAGCAGCAGCACCCCGGTCAGCCCGCCGCCGATCGCCGCTTCGGTCAGCGCGACGTCGACGCCGCCCAGTGCCACCCAGGCGAGCGTGAGGAGCAGGCCGTAGGCGACGTAGCCGACGATCGCCGCGAACGTGTCGCGCGCGACGATCGTCCAGATCGCCAGCCCCAGGAGGAGGAGCGCGATGCCGGCGTTGAGCGCATCGATCATGCGCGCGGTCCGGCGCGCCGCGCCGCGCGCGCGATCAGCTGGGACACGACCGCTCCCACGAGCAGGGCAAGCAGCCAGATCGCGACGAGCTTGAGGCCCGCGAGCAGCCCGTTCGCCTGCGGCAGGAGGCCGAGCACCACGAGGCCGAGGCCGAGATTGTCGGCCTTGCTGAGCGCGTGCAGGTGGGTGAAGACGTCGGGGAAGCGCAGGAGGCCGACCGTCCCGGCGAGGAAGAAGAACGCGCCGGCGGCGACGGCGACGACGGTGAAGAGGTCGAGCGCGGCGCTCACAAGGCGTCGTCCGGTCCGGCCGCGCCGCTCGGCGGCGCGGCGGTGAATCTGACGAACGCGACCGTCGCGAACGCCGCCAGCAGCACGAGCGCCAGCGACAGGTCGATCACCGAGTCCACGCCGGCCGCGGCGCCGAGAAGGAGCAGTGCGGCGATGCCGCCGCTGCCGAGCAGCTGCGCGGCCATCATCCGGTCGGCGTCGGCCGGTCCGCGGAGGATGCGCACCAGTCCCAGCGCGACGGTCGCCAGCACGAAGCCCGACGTCGCGAACAGGAACTCAGCCATGGCCGCGTCCCGGCACGAGCGCGCGTCCATACGCGCGCTCGTCGGCGGCGAGCTGCTCCACCACCGGCTGCCCGACGTCGAGGCAGTGATAGGTGATCGTCTGCGCGTCCTCGTCGCAGGGCACCGTACCCGGCAGGAGGCTCGTGATCGTCTCGAAGGCGTTGCGCGCCTGGCCGCGGGGCAGGTTCACCGGATACGCGACGAAATCCGGCTGCAACGGCACCCGCGGATGGAACGCGCGACGCGCGACGTCGACGCCGGCGACCACCGACTGCCACAGGAACCGCGGCAGGAGCGCGACGAGCACGGCGAATCGTACGCGTCCCGCTTCGGGCGGGAGGAGCCGCAGGCTCACCCGGGTGGCCGCGCCGGCGGTAAGAACCCCGACGACGAGATCGACCGGGTCGAATCCGATCAGGACCACCCACAAGGCGAGAAACCCCGCCCCGCGTGCCATCGCTGCGACCATCGCTCCTCCCGTTGCGTACCTCGACGCCGTCCCGGTCTTCGCGACCGCGCTACAGCGCGTCGTTGAGCGCGAACCCCGCGCCGATCGTGTTCTGGTTCCAGTTGTAGTCGATCAGGCTCTCGCCGTAGCCGGTGAAGGCCTGGACGTAGGCGCGCAGCGGACCGAGGAGCTTGGGCGACATCCACGTGAGCTCCGCAGCGCCCTTGCCCTTGCTGATGTTGCCGCGGCCCATCAGCGAGAAGCTGTGGTCATGCCACTTGTAGATCGCGGTGAGGCTGCCGTAGCCGTAGTAGTCGGTGATGCCGGGGTTGTCTTCCTTGTAGTTGAACGCGTACCAGGCCTTCGCCAGCACGGCGAAGTCGCCGCGCTCGACGCCGAACGTCGCGATGATCCGGTCCCAGCTGCGCGAGAGGACGTCGGTCCTGCCGTTCGACTGGTGGTTGTAGCCGACGTTGAGGAGGTTCCACTGGAACCCGCCGCCCAGATCGATCCCGGGTCGGTAGCTCACGAACAGCTCCGGCATGTAGTTGGTTTCCCGGAACGGGCGCGAAGTGTCGCCGTTGTACACCTGCCACTGGTTCTGCTGCGTGTAGGCGGCCCAAACACCCCACCGGCGGTCGTCCGTCGTCCACAGCCGCATCTTGAAACTGAGCTGGAACTTCGCCTCGGTGTTGTCGAGATTCATCGGCTGACCAGCGGCCGCGAAGAGGGGCGCGTACGGCGCGGTGTTGAGGTTGTCCGTATAGCGTGCCACGAGCAGGTAGTTCTGGTTGTATAGATCGATGGCGTACCGGTTGGAGCTCGGGTCGAAGCCCCATGCCGCGTCGATCATCGAGCTCGTCGCGCGCAAGCCTGCGGCGGTCGGCGCGGGTTTCTCGACGAGGGATGGCGGAGCGTCCGAAGCCGGCGGCTTGCCGGAAGCCGGAGGCGCAGTGGTTGCGCGCCCGCTCGCGCGGTCGTAACACGCGAGCCGCTCGCCGTCGGCAGCGATTGCCGCGCACTCGGCGAGGGATGCCGGTGCGGTCTGCGCCGCCGCGGAGCCGGCGGCGCCGAGCATGGCGGCGAGGATCACTGAGACGCTGAGTTGATGCGCAGGGCGGGCCATTGACATCCTTTTTTCGATCCGGGTGTGAGGGATAGGTCCAAGACCCCATCCAAAGTAACGGCAGCCTATTGCGCACCTGATTTGAGACAGCCGGTGCACCCTTGCAGGTTGGCGCCCCGGAACGTCGCTTTCTCGAGCTTCGCACCGGTCAGATTGGCACCCTCCAGGTTCGCTTTCTCGAAGCGCGCGCCGCGCAGGTCGGCTCCCGTCAGATCGGCGCCACGCAGGTCGGCCCCGAACAAGTCCGCCCGCTCGAGGTTGGCGCCGCGCAGCTTCGCCGAGGCCATCCGCGCATATCGAAGGCTGGCGCCGCTCAGGATCGCGTCGCTCAGATCGGCTCCGCCGAGGTTGGCGCCCTGTAGATCCGCTGCGTTCATGTTTGCCCGCACGAGGTTCGCGCCGCTCAAGTTCGCTCCACGCAGACCGGCGCGATCGAGTGAGGCACGAGTCAGATTCGCGCGCTGGAAATCCACCCGCTGAAGCCTGGCGCGATCGAGCCGCGCCTCGGTCAGGTCCGCGCCGCTCAGATTGGAGCGGGAGAGGTCCGCTTTCGCAAGATCCGCCTTCGGCAAGGCCGCGCCGCGCAAATTCGCGGACAGGCATTGCGTGCCCGGCCGGATCTGGCACCGGTCGATCGTCTGCGCAGCGGTCTCTGCAGCGGCGGCTTGCGCGGTGCAGAGGGCGAGGATGGCGGGGAGGATGAAACGCATGTCGGACCTCGTTGGCGTATCGGTTGCGGGATGTAGCGGTGTGCGCGCGCTGGCAAAGCCGGACCGCGCTCAACTGCTCGAACCTGCTCGAGCGTGTGTGTCAGGGCGTCAATCCGTTCAAATCGGCCCAGTCATTCCAAATGATCTGGATGCCGACGCATGGCAGGACGAACGCCATCGGCCGCATCGCAACCACGGGGCGCGAGTCTATCCCGAACTGCCCGATGCGCGTTATCCCCGCCGTCGTCGAGGCGTCGCCTGGCGCCTGGCGCCTGGAATCGCCCTGCACTGCGGGCGTTGATCAGGAGAAGAAGTCGACTTTCCCGCTTGCGATGTCGTACATCGCCCCGACGATATTGATCGCGCCCTTCGCCTTGAGCTCGCTCAGCACGAGACTGCCCTTCTGGATGCTCTCCATGGTGAGCTCCACGTTCTTGCGCGCTACCGCGTCCACAAAGGCATTGTTCTTGGCAGAGCGGTCGCCCTGGTAAGCGGCCGCTTTCACCGCCGGCTGGATCCTGGCGAGCAGACCAGTGAGATTGCCGAGCTTCACGTCGTCGATCGCGCCTGCGATCGCGCCGCACGCCGTGTGTCCCATCACCAGCACGACCTTGGCACCGGCCGCGGCGCAAGCGAACTCCATGCTGCCGAGGATGTCTTCATTGGCGATGTTGCCGGCCACACGCGCGTTGAAGACGTCGCCGATGCCGAGATTCATGATCGTTTCCGCCGACGCGCGCGAGTCGATGCAGCTCAGGATCACCGCCGCGGGATACTGGCCCTTGGCGCTTGCCCGCTGCTGAGCGAGGAAGTCCTGCTTCGACCCCTTGCCGCTGCGGAAGCGCTCGTTGCCGCGCTTCATCATCGCGATGATCTCGTCGGGCGTCAGCTTTTCCCGTTGCGCCTTGGTCAGCGCCGCAGCGTAGGCGAGCTGGGCAAGGGAGCCTGCGCCCAAGAGTCCTGCGACGGTCGCGATCCCGGCCGCTTTCAGGAAGCTCCGGCGAGCGCCGTGGTTGCAGCCGTCTGAGTGAGCTGGGGTGATCTGCATGGTCTTTGGTGCGCCGCGACCGGGCGTATCAGGTCGATGTCTCGCGTGATCCTCGGTCTCGATCCGAACGTTGCGCGAGCTGCGGAAAGCTATTGCGCAGATTAACCCAGATCTCCGTCAAGCTGTAGTCGGTGGCAGAGACGGCCCCGGGCCGAGAGGGTTCGACAAGCCGAGTCGTGAAGCGCCACAATATGCGCCGCTGAGCTGACGACGCTGCTT
>Ga0315278_10007070_pt1 | contig 10236 bp, 7 predicted proteins | sample YL17G06_0_MG_FD_203880 | JGI IMG/M metagenome (GOLD analysis project Ga0315278, IMG submission 203880) | Sediment microbial communities from Yellowstone Lake, YNP, Wyoming, USA - YL17G06_0 | ecosystem: Environmental > Aquatic > Freshwater > Lake > Sediment | place: USA: Wyoming | collected... | reverse complement strand
ACTCCGGTTTTCACCGGAGTGACGGCTTTTTACGAAAGCATCAAGCCTGAGTGCGCTCGTTCCATGAGGAGGCTGTCGGTGGCAAAGAAGAAAGCCAATAAGACTGCTCCTGAGCAAGCGGGGTTATCGAGATGGATGACGTGCAGGAAGTGAGTCCATGCTAATTGTGCAATCAGTGATTGCACAATCTGCGGGTCAGAAAAAAAACATCACTGGCACATAGACACTTTCAGCGCCGCTGCGGAATTTCCATGGACCCCATGTCCATCCGAGAATTCCACGAGGTCCTCCAGTACTACCGAATGGACCGGCTACTGGAGAAATACCCATCGAGTTAGCCTCTCAACTCGATTTCCCCGAGGTAAAAGGCCTTTGCGAAATGGCGGGGAATCTGGTATTTTCTTGATTCGTGAGCGCCTTTCGAGATCATGTCATAGATCTATTGGTCTTAGCTTGCCAATGAAATGTGAGCAAGCAGAGAGAGGGAGGTTGCGGCGACTACTATAGAAAAAGCCGCTGACATTAGCGGCTCTCAATAGGGAACCGGGGATATAGGAGCTTCTGGTCTTAGCCGGATGCTCACACGGCATGGAGCCGAATTTCATCCTCGGTCTGGCTTCTATAATAGCTAGTCAGCCTTGTTTGTCAATAGAAAATTAGTACAGGTAAGGCACAGCCACGGAGGCGGCTCATGGCAAGAAAGAAAGGGAAATCCAGCTCAGAGCAAACGGTAATCGACTACCGCCACGAGGATGCGAAAAGAAAGAACATCCCTCCCGCGGGGTTGGCTGCCCAGGGCAACCTCCCATGCGACTTCGATTCCTTCCGATAGCAGAAGGCAGGGCGACAACATGAATCAGTACCGTGACAAATTTCAAGGGCTTCTGCGAGAGCTCTTCCAGTTCGACTGTGCCGACCTGGACTTCGGCATCTATCGCATCATGAACTACAAGCGGGAGGTGATCGAGAAGTTCATAGCACAGGACCTGCCGAAGGCCATCGCCAATGAGTTGGATCATGGCGTACTGGCCGAGCAGTCGCAGGCCGCAAAGGGGTTGAAGGAAGTCGCCGAGCAGATTGTGCAGACTTTCGGCAAGGAAGCCCTTGACGCCGACGGGAACCTTGCCAAGAGCTACCACGGCACGCCATTGGGGAAGAGGTACCTGGGCCAGAAGGCCAAGAGCGCCGGTAATCGTGGCCGCGATGCAGTCGAGGCGAGCATCTTCAATCACCTGCAAACCTTCTTCAGCCGGTATTACCAAGATGGCGACTTCATTTCGAAGCGCCGATACTCCAAGCGCCAGAGGTACGCCATCCCTTACAACGGTGAAGAAGTCTATTTGTACTGGGCCAACAATGACCAGTATTACGTCAAGACTGCCGAGCACTTCTACGACTACACCTTTGCCTCGCACGGCGTAACGGTTCACTTCAAACTCCAGGTCGCGAGCGTCGAGCAGAACAACGTCAAGGGCGACAAGCGCTTTTTCCTGCCTCGCATCAAGGAGGCAGAATGGAAGGATGGCAATGGCACGCTTATTATCCCCTTCGAGTACCGGCCTCTGACCGAGCAGGAAGAGATCAGCTACGGCAAGAAAAACCAGCAGGAGGCCGTCATAGCCAACGCCCTGAAGGATATTCCGAAGCGATTCAATAAGGAGGACAAGGCGCTGGCGGCGCTCATGACCGAACGCCGAAAGAACAGCGACGGCGAACCCGTCACGTTTCTTGAACATCACCTTCGTCAGTACACGCGGCGGAACACGTCCGACTTCTTCATCCACAAGGACCTGAAGGGTTTCCTGTCCCGCGAGCTGGACTTCTACCTGAAAAACGAAGTGTTGAACCTGGATGAGATGGAGACCGCCGGTGAGGACCGCGCCGAGGGTTGGTTCCAGGTCATGCGTCTGATAAAGGCCGTAGGAGGACGGATCATCGAATTCCTAGACCAGATCGAGCGCTTCCAGAAGATGCTTTGGGAGAAGAGAAAATTCATCACCGAGACCCAGTACTGCATCACGGTCGGCAACATCGATGAGAGCTTCTATCCCGACATCGCTACGTGCGAACCGCAATGGGCTGAGTGGAAAGAGCTGTTCCACATCGATGAAGAAGAGACGAACCTGTTCATCTCGGGCAAGAACAAGAAAGACCGGCGCATCGCCTTTCTAAAGATGCACCCGACACTCGTGCTGGACACAAAGCACTTCAATGCCGACTTCGTGGATCGGCTGCTGGGCAGCTTTGGCGATCTGGATGACACGACAGACGCTCTCCTAATTTACAGCGAGAACTTCCACGCCCTCAACCTGCTGCTGGCGAAGTACCGGAAGAAAATCGAATGCGTCTACGTCGACCCGCCGTATAACACCAGCGCATCTGAGATCCTTTACAAGAACGAGTATAAGCACTCCTCATGGCTTTCATTCCTGGATAACCGACTTCGGCTATCTGCGGCTATGGTACCGTTGGGCGGAATCCTCTGCATCACCATCGATGATTTTGAATCGCATCGGTTGAAACTGCTTGTAGAGCGAGTGTATGGCCAGGACAGCATCATAGGATGTGCTGCAATAAGAAGTAATCCCTCTGGGCGGGCTACTCCGAAGGGCTTTTCAATCGCGCATGAATATGCCCTCTTTGTAACCGTCTCGGGTGTATCCGAAATCGGAAGGCTCGAACATACTGAGAAACAGAAATCTCGTTATTCTGAAACAGACCCAACAGGGCGGTTCGAATGGGTAAATTTCCGGAAACATGGGGGGGCCAATGCATTTCGAACAGCTCGCCCTGCGATGTACTACCCGATATTTGTTGGAGGTTCAGAAGTCAGAATACCTAAGATGTCCTGGGATGGTGCGAGGCGGGAATGGAACCTGGAGGAGCAGCCCGAGAAGGGAGAGGTTGTGGTTCTTCCTATCCGTGGAAACGGAGGCATTAGGTATGAGATGACCTGGAAATGGGGTGTGGAAACTGCAAGAAGCCAACTCAGCGATCTGTGTGCTCGAACGGATCAGAATGGAGAGATGGGTGTTTATCGAAAATCACGATTGAGAGAAGAAGGGACACTCCCTAGGACATGGTGGGACAAGACTGAGTACTCGGCCACGCAATACGGCACGAACTTACTGTATGATATCATGGGGCGCGCAAACGCATTTCCCTTCCCAAAATCAATCCATGCCACCATGGAATGCCTCAAGGTGGCTGGCATAGGGGAAAAGGGAGTCGTCATCGACTTCTTTGCCGGGTCCGGTACGACGGGTCATGCAATAGTGGCCATGAATCGCGAAGACGCTGGCGAACGTCAGTTTGTCCTGGTCGAAGTGGGTGAGCAGTTCGAGACCGTGCTCCTTCCACGTATCAAAAAGATCACGTTTGCGCCCGAGTGGAAAGACGGCAAGCCCAAGCGCATGGCCACACTGGAAGAGGCAGAACGCAGTCCACGCATCGTGAAATACATCCGCCTGGAGTCCTACGAGGACGCCCTGAACAACATCGAATTCGACGACGCGTCCGGGCAGCAGGCCCTGAAGTTTGACGACTACCTGCTGAAGTACATGCTCAAGTGGGAGACGCGCGCAAGCGAGACGCTGCTGAACGTCGAGAAGCTCGCAAGCCCGTTTACCTACAAGCTGCACATCCACGCCGACGGCCAGACCCACGAGAAGGTGGTGGATATCCCGGAGACGTTCAACTACCTGCTCGGCCTGCACGTCCAGAGCCGGCGGGTATGCAACGACAACGGGCGGCGATACCTGGTGTATCGGGGTCGGATTGACCACCGGCAGGTCGCGGTCATCTGGCGCGACACCGAAGGCTGGCGGAAGGCTGACCTGGAGCGCGATAAGAAGTTCGTGACGGAGCAGAAGCTGACCGATGGTGCGGATGAGGTCTTCGTCAACGGCGATTCATTTATTCCCCAGGCCAAGGCGCTTGAGCCGGTGTTCAAGGCCCGGATGTTTGCGGAGATGCAGGCATGAACGCGAAGATCGAGATACCGAAAGAAACTCTTGCTGATTTCTGTCGTCGTAACCATATCCGCCGGCTGGCATTTTTCGGATCGGTCCTGCGCGATGATTTCACGCCCGAAAGCGACGTGGACGTGCTGGTGGAATTCGAGCCGGGGGCGCGGGTGGGGTTGCGGTTTTTTGGCATGGAGCGGGAATTGTCTGAAATCCTAAAGCATAAAGTCGACCTGAACACGCCCGGATTTCTGAGCAAGTATTTCCGGGATGATGTCATCGCCCGAGCGGAGGTGCTGTATGACGCAGCATGAGAACAGAGTGAGGCTGCGACACATGCTCGACTACTCCAAAAAAGCAGTTGCGATGATTAAGGGACGAGCACGTGAGGATTTGAACAGAGACGAGATGCTCTGCCTGGCTCTGACACGTGCCCTCGAAGTGATCGGAGAGGCCGCGACACGGGTTTCGCAGGCGGGTCAGCAACAACATGGGCAGATACCCTGGCCCGAGATCGTTGGGTTGCGCAACCGGCTCGTCCACGGCTATGACTCGGTAGATGTAGATATTCTGTGGGACATCGTTCAGCAGGACCTTCCGCCGCTGATTGAGCAATTGCAGGCAATCGTTGAGGGGTCGTAGTAACCGATGACCCGAAGACAGAACGGCAAACTGGAGTACGTAAAGCTCGAACAGCGGCTGGTCCTGCTGGCGTGGCTGAACGGGCATTTCGGATACGAGAACAATCGCGATCTGCTGGCGGACATGAAGGAAACTGCCGAAGGCTTTGACTCCTCGGCCCGCAGTTACATCTATCACCAGCTGGAAGCGCGCGGAGACAAGGTTAGGGTTCCACTGTCCGACCTGGCTCGCTACGACGACAACGTCCGGGAGCACCTGCGTGCCATGAACGCCAGGAGACCCGAGCCGATCACCCTTCGATACTTCCAGCACCTTGCAGTTCTCTACACGGAGATCTTCCTGGACTGGTACTTCCATCGCCGGGGAGAGATGCTTCGCTCGCTCCATGGTTTCGTCGAGAAGCGTAACGCCGCGAAGCCCGCCGGTGAGCCGAAGGACGTGCAGTTCTCCGATCCGGACCTGAAGAAGCTGGCCTTCTGGATGGCGACCGGCAGCGGCAAGACGCTCATCATGCATATCAATTACCGGCAATTCCTGCATTACAACGCCCTTCCCCTGGACAACATTCTGCTGATCACGCCGAACGAGGGCCTGAGCGGTCAGCACATGGCGGACTTGGCCGCCTCGGACATTCCCGCCCGGCGGTTCGATGTGAACGAGAGCGGGCTGATGACGTCCGGCAAAGATGTGGTCCGGGTCATCGAGATTACCAAATTGGTGGAGGAGAAGCGCGGCGGCGGCGTGAGCGTGCCCGTGGAGGCGTTCGAGGGAAACAACCTGATCTTTGTGGATGAGGGGCACAAGGGATCGGGTGGCGAGGCGTGGCGGAGATTCCGCGACGCGCTGAGCGAAACGGGATTCACGTTCGAGTACAGTGCAACGTTCGGGCAGGCCCTGACGGCAGCGCGGAACGACCAGCTTACGTCGGAGTACGGGAAGGCCATCCTATTCGATTACTCCTACCGCTACTTCCACGGTGACGGATACGGCAAGGATTTCCGCATCCTCAACCTGAAGGAGGAGACGACAGAGGACAGGACCGAGACCCTTGCGCTCGGCAACCTGTTGTCTTTCTACGAGCAGCAGGGGGTTTTTGAGGAACAGGCTGAAGCCCTGCGGCCGTACAACCTGGAGAGGCCGCTGTGGGTCTTCGTCGGGAGCACGGTGAATGCGGTCTATACCGACGCCAAGCAGAAGCGGAGTGACGTTTTGACTGTGGTCCGCTTCCTGCACCACATCCTGGAGAACAAGCGCGGCTGGGCGGTCAAGACCATCGGAAAGCTCATCGAAGGCAAGACCGGCCTGGTCACGCCGGATGGAGAGGACGTGTTCGAGGGCAAGTTCAACTACCTTCGAGAAACCGGCCTGCTCCCCGAGAAAATGTATCAGGACATCCTTGCCAAGGTGCTTCACGCGCCATCGGGGGGCGGCCTGCACCTGTGCGACATCCGGGGCAGTGCCGGGGAACTTGGTCTGAAGGCGAGCGGTGCCGAAGACTACTTCGGCCTGATCTACATCGGCGACACGAGTACGTTCAAGAAACTTGCAGAGGAAGACGGCTCCGGAATAGTGCTGGAGGAAGACGCCGTCACAGGTTCCCTTTTCGACAGCATCAACGAACCGGCCACGAAGCTCAACATTCTGATAGGAGCGAAGAAGTTCATGGAGGGCTGGAATTCCTGGCGCGTTTCGAACATGGGCCTGCTGAACATCGGTCGCAATGAGGGATCAGAGATCATCCAGCTCTTCGGAAGAGGCGTGCGTCTACGGGGGAAGGACTCCACCCTCAAGAGAAGCTCGGCACTGGACGGCAAACACCCGGAGCATGTGAACCTCTTGGAGACACTGAACATATTTGCAGTTCGCGCCAACTATATGTCCCAATTCAGAGAGTACCTGGAGAAGGAAGGAGTGGAGACCGAGGGGGTCGTGGAGTTGCCCCTTTTCATACGTCCCAATAGGAAATTCCTCAAAAAGGGACTCGTTGTGCCTCGGGTGCCGGAGGACTGCAATTTCACTGCCGAGGCGGATATCCTGCTGGAGCCCGACCAGGCTGTACGGGTGCGTGTTGACATGTCGCTGAAGGTCCAGGCACTGGAAAGCGTCTCCGACGGCGTCATGGCCGTTGAAGCGCGGGCAGGACGCGAACGATTTATCCCGACCGAAAGCCTTGATCTCGTGGACTGGGAACGGGCCTATCTCGACCTGCTTGAGTACAAGGAGCGGAGATGTCTGACAAACCTGGTAGTCCGTCCGGACGCGCCGAGAAGAATCCTGGCGACCACCGAACCCGCGAGGCTGTATAGCCTTGTGGCGGACGAATCGGTGGTCAGGCCGGAATCCTTCGCCGACACGGCCTTGCTGAAGGAGGCGGTAGTCAACATTCTCCGCAAATATGCGGATGGTTTCTATCGGGCAAACCGGGAGCGATGGGATTCGAAGCACATGGTCTACAGGACCCTTGATGAAAGCGACCCGAATCTCAGTTTCAACCGGGCTCTTATCGGAGAGCGGGAGTCCAGCAGGTACGTGGTTAAGATCCAGCGGTCCGAGAGTGCTCTGGTATCCTCTGTCAAGAAGCTCATTCGTGAGGTTGACCGCCTCTATAGGGAAGAGACGGGCAAGCTGCCTCGCATCCTTTTTGATCGGCATCTTTACCAGCCCTTGCTCGTCAAGCATGAGGACAAGCTGGCGATTACTCCCCCGGGACTCAACGAGAGTGAGTCACAGTTTGTTCAGGATATGAAGGACTACTGGACAAACGAAAAAGACAAATCCCTGGCCGATGCGAAGGTGTTTCTCTTAAGGAACCTGAGTCGAGGGAGGGGAATCGGTTTTTTTGAGGAGAGAGGCTTCTATCCGGACTTCATCCTTTGGATCGTGGAGGGGAAAAAGCAGCACATCGTCTTTGTAGAGCCCCATGGAATGCTTCACGCGGGGGCGTACATACATGACGAGAAGGCGCGCCTGCACGAAGCCCTCCCCGACCTGGCAAAGGGCATACGCGCGAGAAGCAAGCGGAAGGACATAACGCTGGATTCGTACATCATCTCAGCGACGCCATATGATGTTCTCCGGAAGAAGTACGATGACGGGACATGGGACAGGGAGAAGTTTGCCGATACGCATATCCTCTTCCTGGAGCGCAACGAAGAGTACGACTATATGGAAAGGATATTCACAAACCAGATAACAAGGCACTGTGGCTAGCCCCAAACCTCGCTTTCTGGTCCGTCTTGGTCCGGATCTCACCGAAATTCTGGAGAGGGGGGAATGACGATGAACAGTGATCAAGACCGGGCCAAACACCAGGCCGCAAAGCGCTGGGTTTCAGCAGTGAACAATTGGGGTCAATTGAGTCGATGGATTTTTCATGTGTGCAAAGATCCGCAGATGCTCGGCAGGGAACTGGATTGGCTCAAGCAGCAAGCAGCAGTCCGGTAACGTTGAGCTTCCGACGTGCCGGGGTGGGAGCGGGAGATTGAGGCGCGGGTCTGTCGCCTCTATGGGCTGACGGAGGGGGTGATTGAAGAGATGGAGGGCGCTGAATTCAGCCAAGGAGCCTTAGGAGGCTAGGTGCGATTTGATGTCAATGTCTTCCATTGCCGAAGGAGATATGGCAGAATAAGTCAGATGGTATCGGTCACGAGGACTGACGGGAAATGAAATTCTAAAAGGGGATGGCTCAAGGCAGGGAGGCCCCTATGAGTGAACTGACAAAAGAACGTATCGAATATCTCATACACTGCTCCAAAAAAATCATCGATCCACCAAGGCGCGATATGACACTGAGCAGCGGCCACTGGCGAAACGGCATGACTCTCCAATCCGCGGACGGAGAACATGATTTTTCGGTCTTCATGAGAAAAAACGAGGATTTTGAAGAGAACTTTTCCATAGGGCTGATGTATTCGCCTAGGGAAACAAGAGGTGACATTTGTCTTTTCAGGTGCAACGGCCCACATGGTCCGCACGTGAGCTTCGACCACCATGACCGTTACCATGTCCATATAGCAGAGGAGGAAATAATTAACGCCGGCTTGAAGGCGGAGAGAGCGGCCTTCACAACAGAGGAATACGCTTCGTTTGATGATGCTCTTGGGTACTTTCTAAGAAAATGCAATATTACTGACGCTGAAAAATATTTCCCCAATGTGCTCCAAAGAACGCTCTTTTCGGGCGAGGTGCAGAAATGAAAGAATACCTTGATCTTTTGAGAAGACAGTTTAACGACCGGGTTCGCTTTTCAGAGAAACGGCCCGGCATTTATCAGCTCATCGCGCCCTTTTATCATGAAGACGGGGACATGATAGAAATCTATTTCGACAATCCTGAAGGGGATGGAAAGATTAGGGTTAGTGACCATGGAATGACGCTCATGAGGCTATCCTACGAGTATGACATCGATACACCAAACAAGAGACGAATTTTCGATAAGATGCTTTCTGAGAACCAACTGAGAGAAGAGAACGGTCGGATATTCCTAGACACCCAGCCAGCAGCCCTCTATGCAGCTGTATTGCAGTTCGCCCAGGCTGTGGGGAAAATCACCAATATGCGGCTTTTCAAACGTGAGGTCATTAGCAGCCTTTTCTATGAAATGCTCGATGAGTTCGTGATGGAAAGCCTAGCCCGATTCGGACCTAGGCCAGACGCATTACCCGTCCCTGAAAGGGATGACCTGGAAGTTGACTATGAGCTGCAAAAGACGGCAAAGCCGGTGTATATTTTCGGGGTGAGGGACATTGCCAAAGCAAGGCTTACCGCGATTTCATGCCTTGAGTTTCAGAAGGCTAAAATCCCCCACAAGAGCATTGTGGTCCATGAGGATTTTGAGTGTTTGCCTCGGAAGGACCGTAAGAGAATCACCAGCGCTGCCGACAAGCAGTTTGTTGATCTTGAAGACTTCAAGGCGCACGGTGAGGAATTTATACTAAGGGACGCTGCATAGAAAAGCTTGGAGCAAGCAAAAGTACGCCAGGAATGACCACCTGGAATTCGTGATACCTTATGAATACCTGGGTGTCAGTCATGCTTACACCCCTGACCTCCTTGTGCGGCTTTTGCCGGATCTAACGCTGGTCCTGGAGATCAAAGGCTATGAGGATGATCAGGACCGCGCCAAACACCAGGCTGCAAAGCGCTGGGCTTCAGCAGTGAACAATTGGGGTCAATTGGGTCGGTGGACCTTTCACGTGTGCAAAGATCCGTAGATGTTTGGGCGGAAATTAGAGTGGCTCAAGCAGCAAGCAACAACAGTCCGGTAACGTCGAGCCTCAGACGTGCTGGGGTGGGAGCGGGAGGTTGACGAGCGGGTCTGTCGCCTTTATGGCATGACGGAGGAGGAGATTGCGATTGCGGAAGGGGCAGGAGAGAAAGACGGGGAATGAAGACAGGTCGAGGTCTTGCATGAGAAGGAGTTATTCTCATGGATAATATGTCTCGGATATTGCTGCGAAACAGATACACGAAGAATGCTTGATTCATATCGCGACATGGCATAAGGATTTCCGCAGCATCAGGAGCATGGGGAGGTTTGAAGCAGGATCGATGGCCTTTTGAGAGAGTTAATTGGCTGCAGTTCATTGAGGTAAGGTATGCTTATAAACAGACATGAGGACGTGTCAAA
>Ga0315278_10007069_pt1 | contig 10237 bp, 10 predicted proteins | sample YL17G06_0_MG_FD_203880 | JGI IMG/M metagenome (GOLD analysis project Ga0315278, IMG submission 203880) | Sediment microbial communities from Yellowstone Lake, YNP, Wyoming, USA - YL17G06_0 | ecosystem: Environmental > Aquatic > Freshwater > Lake > Sediment | place: USA: Wyoming | collected... | reverse complement strand
TGTACACGCTGGGCCGGACCCTCACCTACGCGGCGCTGGGAGCGCTGCTCGTCGGCAGCGTATTGTCAATCCCGCAGGTCTCGATGGCTCTTCAGTATTGGATGAACCGGTTGCTAGGGCCGATTCTGATCGTCGTCGGCATGTTCCTGCTCGACTTGCTCCGCCTCAACTTCAGCACTTCCCTGATGAGCAATTCTTTGCAGCAACGCGCCCAATCCTGGGGAACCTGGGGCGCGGGACTGCTGGGTATGATCTTTGCCCTGTCGTTCTGCCCCGTGTCTGCGGCGCTTTTCTTCGGCAGCCTAATACCTCTCTCGTTGAAGGCGGATTCCCCCGTCGTTCTGCCGGCGCTGTATGGCATCGGAACCGGACTGCCGGTGGCGCTGTTTGCGATCGGGCTGGCCGCCGGGGTGCAGACTCTCAGCGCAGCACTGAACCGGCTCCGCCTGATCGAGCGATGGGCTCGGCGTACCACTGGGGCAGTTTTTATTGCCGTCGGGATCTACTACACCTTCGACCACATTCTCGAGCTGTTCTGACTGGACTGCTTCAGGAAGAAGGCAGCCGGTAGATCGTTTTGAAAGACCGCATGCGATCATCCTTCGGGCTTCCCGCGCTTCTGGTCGCGACGTTCGTGTTGTTGCCGCCCGCCTTGCACGCACAGTCCCCCGGGGGGGCACAGGAGAACACCGAAGCTAAGGATCAACCGCGCGCTAAACCGTTCTCTTTCGAGTTCCACGGGCAGTTGCGCGCGCGCTACGAGAGCGATAATGGATTCACAATTAAAGGCTATCAACCAGGCGACCACGATCAGTTGCTGCTCGAACGAGTGCGTCTCGATCTGTCCTTGCGCATCCGCGAAAATGTGCACTTCCTCCTGCAGCTCCAGGACGCGCACGCGTTTCTTACGCGCTTCGAAGACAAGGATTTCCCGAAGAGCAATCCCCTCGACGACACGCTCGACGTGCGTCAACTCTACGGCGAGTGGCTCCATATCGGCGGCAGCGCGGTGGGCGTTCGGATAGGACGGCAGCAGATCTCCTACGGGGACCAGCGGGTGTTCGGTCCGGGCAACTGGGGGAACACCGGACGGTTTGCCTGGGACGCTGCGATGCTCAAGTTCGACACAGAGTGGTTCTCATCCGATCTCTGGACTGGAAGCTTCCTGCGCTACAAGAGCGACTTGTGGCCCGATCCGCACACCGAAGACTTCATGACCTTGGTCAACTACACACAGATCAAGAAGCTGCCCTTCAGACTTGACGTCTTTTACGTACTGAAGAGTGATACCAGCGGTACGGTCTCCGCCGAATCGAAGCCCGGCGATCTCCTCTCGCATACCCTGGGATTCCAGGTAGAGGGCAAAGCGTTCAAGGTTCTGGACGGCGAGGCCACATATGCGGGCCAGTTCGGCAGACAGGGAGGCGACAAGGTACGCGCCCAGGGGGCGAGCGGGAAACTCGGGGTCACGCTGCCGGTCGCCTGGAATCCCCGGATTGGGGCGCAGTATACCTGGGGGTCCGGAGATTCCAATCCCGCCGACGGCATTCACGGGACTTTCGACGGCGTCTACGGCGGGAGGGATATCTATTTTTACGGGTATCTGAACCTCTTCTTCTGGGCCAATCTGAGCGATTCTGAGGTCGACTTCAGCCTGCGCCCTCACCGCGCAGTAACTGTGAACGCCGAATACCATCACTTTGCACTCGACCAGCCCAGGGACGCCTGGTACTCGACCGGCCTGCAGGCACAGCGCCGCGACCCGTCCGGCCGGTCCGGCCGGAACCTGGGTGATGAGATTGACCTTCGTGTGTCTTGGACGCTGCGGAAGCGGCTGGAAATCATGGCCGGATACGGACACCTTTTCCCCGGGCCCTTCGTGGCCAGGACGGGCCCCACAGCCCCGGCTAACTGGTACTGTCTTCAAACAGCTTACACCTGGTAGAGGTGCCTCCATGAAACTTTCGTTCTCCAACCACTCACTGTCCTCTAAAGCACTCGCAGTCTTCACCGCCGCGATTATCCTTGTCGGTGTCATCGCATGGGCCAATGCTTCGGATCCGGCAGTGCCACGAAATTCAGATCCCCCGGCCAGGGCGCTGGGCGTCTGCCCCCCGTTCCCGCTGCGCGACGAAGCCGGAAATCCAATCAATCCCGTATCCGGCTCCAACGCGGGATCGCCCTATTCGCCCAAACAGACGTGTGGCGCTCAGGGTTGCCACGACTACGCAAAAATCACCGAGGGTTTCCACTTCACCCAGGGAAAGGGTGAGGCGATGCCACCTGAATATGCGGCCCGCTATAACTGGGCCAGCAGCCCCGGCAACTACGGCGGCAACTGGTGCTCGCCGGCGCCGCTCTATCGCCAGCTTGCCGCAAAGCATAACTCGAACGCGCGCATCATCGACATGACGTCCTTCGACTTCGTCACCGCTACCTGCGGAAATTGCCATCCCGGCGGCGGACCCATGGAGTACGACCGCGACGGCAGGCGTTACGACCAGCGGATGGTTGAACCTGGCTCCGGACTGATACCCGGTGGTGAGAACGGACTGGACGGCGACTACTACAAGGCGCGCTGGTCCGAAACGGGCGTCATCGAGGCGGACTGCCTCCTCTGCCACATGCCCGAGTACGACTACAAAAAGCGCAACGGACAGCTTGCGTTCTTGAACTTCCGTTGGGCGGCAACCGAAGGCGCGGGCTTCGGCTCGATCGTTGGCAAAGTCGCCGCCGGCGAAAAGCCTGTGGTCGAGTACAGGAAGGAGCTGTTCGATGAGAATGGGAATGTGACCGTCCACATCGCTCCGGCTCCGCGCAACGACACCTGTCTCAATTGCCACGGCAAGCCGGACTGGAAGAAACGCGGCGCCTCCTTTTCAGCCCATACGGATGTCCACCTGGCCAAGGGGCTGAGGTGCGTCGACTGCCATACTACCGGCAGCCGGGCTTCCGATCCGAGAATTCGCGGTCGCGAGGTCCACCAGATCGGCAAGGGCGATGATCCGTCAGGTTGGGTGCGCAACGACCTTGACAATACGGTGCGGAGCTGCGAATCCTGCCACACCGAGGGCACGCTCGGCGCTCCGATTGCCAGGCACTCCTGGCTACCGCCCCTGCACCTCGAGAAGATCGCCTGCGCCACCTGCCACATCCCGCGGCGATACACGAAGGCGGCACTCGTTCAGGCCAGCGATGTTTTTAACGCCGCGCCCCGGATCACTCCTCCCCCCAAGCACATCTGGACCTTCTACGACCAGGATATGAAGTTCTGGAACCACTACGGCGAACTGGATCTTTTTACTGTCAAGGACCAGCCGGTGAACGAGTTTAGGCCGACCCTGGTCCGCTACAAGGGCAAAATCTTTCCGGCCAACCAGATCCACAGCTCATGGGTGGGCTTCGAGGAAGACGGCAAACCTGGACTGAACCAGCTCTTCATGAAAGATTTCTACTCGATGTGGCTACAACACAAGAATGACCCATCGAAATATCCGCAGCTTGCGCGGATCCGCGACGACAATGGCGACGGCATGATTGAAGTCAATCGGCCCGGGGAGATCGATGCGCTGCTGGCTGCCACGAGGGCCTATCTCGCCGCCACGGGATTCCCGCTCGAAGGCAGGCGCCTCGTGTACGTCTCGGACGACCGGAAGTACTCCAGCGCTGCAACGTTCGAAGTGTTGCCGCGCGAACCGCATGAGGCAACGCCCTTCGCCTCGGTATACAAGTACTCGCACAACGTCTTGCCGGCCAAAGCGGCGCTGGGCGCCGGCGGATGCAAAGACTGCCATGCCGCTGACTCCGCGTTCTTCTTCGCGCCCGTGGTCCGTTACCCGTTCGGCCCTGACGGAAAACCGGTCTACGCCGCGCAGCACGACATCATCGGGTACGACGGCTCACCCCGTGAGTATGGCGGGATTGTGGCTGCAACTCAGGCACTTTTCCGGTGGCTCACGGTGATCGTTATCGCTGGAATGTTGATTCACATTGTTCTGGACATCATGGCCAGGAGACGGGACGCGGCACTGATTCCAGAAGACACCGCCGATCAGTCCATGCTGCGCTTTAACTCGCATTTCCTGGCTCAACACCTACTGCTGATGACGAGCGTGATCCTGTTGCTGTTCTCGGGGACGTTCGTATTCGGAACGAGGTACCCCGGCGCTAGTTGGGCATCCGCTCTGACCGGCGTTATGGGGGGGCTGGACTTCTGGCGTGTGGTACACCGCGTGGGCGCGTCCATCCTGGTTTTCGTGTGCGGATACCACGCGATATACAGCTTGATCCACCCCGAGGGCCGTCGTGACTTTGTCCTCCTTCTGCCACGGGGGCGTGATTTTCAGGAGTTTGTCCAGAACTTGATGTGGATGGTGGGAAGACGCAACGAGCGCCCCCACTTCGGCCGTTTCGCCTACTTCGAGAAATTCGATTACTGGGCGGTTTTCTGGGGATGCGCAATCTTTTTTGCTAGCGGTCTTGCCATGTGGTTTCCCGGCATGGTACGGACCGTGATCCCGGCCGTGTCGCCCGCCTTGTTCGACGCTCTGAAAGAAGCTCATGCCCACGAGGCAGTCTTGGCCCTATTGGCCATCTCTGTCTGGCATGTGTATAACGTCCATCTTCGCCCTGGCAGGTTCCCTGCCTCGTTCACGTTCATCCACGGTCGCATCGGGCGCAAGGAAATGACAACCGAACACCCACTCGAATCCAATAAGGAGATAAAAAACGAATGGCCATCCTGATTTCAAACCAGAAAGGACTCTCATGGTATGGCAGAACCCGTGACCTATAAGGATTATCTGGGCATCCCGCGCAAGCTGATTCCCTGGTATCCGACGATTGACGAGGAGCTGTGCACAAACTGCGGCCTGTGCGTGGAGGCGTGCAAACACGGCGCGTATGCTTTTTGCAACAATCCCAGCCGGGTGATCGTTGCCGATCCATCTGCGTGTGAGGTTTACTGTGAAAGCTGCCGATTCCAATGCGCGGTGGGGGCGATTGGATTCCCGGACCGCAAGTCTATCAGGCTCGTGATCAAGGATCTGCGCTTGCAGTATCCGCCATCTGAATGACCGTAGTCAACAAGGAGCATTTTATGTCTGAAGAGAACAAGCTGCCTCGCTTTGTGCAGTGCATGTGCCGCGGGGACTGCCCCGGCTTTTCCCAGCTCAACGTCTGGAGCCTGGTCAACTATGTTCGTAACGAGCTGGATGTGGAATATGCCGTCGTTCACCCGCAACTTTGTGTGGATGATGGCGATCGCTTCTGGCAGGACTTAGCCAAGCCGGGAGTGACCTATATCGTGGGTGGCTGTGATCCCAGGATGCAGCGCAAGATGTACAAGGATGCGCTGGCCGCGGTGGGGGCCGACTTTGACAAGCAGGTCATCGCACTTGATCTTCGCAATATGCCGACCGAAGAAGCAATGAAGAAGGTTACCGCTGAATTCGAAAAATTGGGCGCCCTTCAGGCGTAGCCGCTTGGCCAGAATGCGGCTGCGCGTTGCCTAGGAGCAGGTGCGCCGGTCGTCGTGCAGCTATCGCACGAACTGAGGAGTCGAAACATGGCGGCCATCGACACCGTCGCAAACAGGATGAAGGAGATCCTCGGGCTTGAAACCGAGCCGGTCGCGGTTTTCCTTCTGCCGTCCGGTCCAGTGAATCCCGCCTTTGACTCTTTCGGGAAGGTCACGGCGCACCGCTACTGTCAGCTCCTCATGCGGGCGCGCCGCGGGGAATCGCTGCGGCTCGAACCCGCCGAGATCGCGTGCCGGGCTGCCGCGGCAGCCTTCGGCTTCAGACCGCTGCCCGAGGGACTGGCCACGGGCAAGGGGTTGGTCGGCTTCGGAATTGTGGCTGAGCCGTTAACGGGAAAGGCGATGTTCGACGGGATGACGCGCCTGCCGTCCGGCAGCGTGGCCAGCATCGCGGTCTGCCCGCTCGGTGCGGCGCCGGCACCACCCGATGTCGTTGTGGTGGAGGGACCGCCCGAGCCGCTCATGTGGCTCGCGCTCGCCGACCTCAATCTGGCCGGCGGGCAGCGGAGGCGGGGGGACACGGCTGTGCTCCAGGCCACCTGCGTGGACGCGACCGTCATTCCCCACGTCGAGCAGCGGTTGAACTTCTCGCTCGGTTGCTACGGCTGCCGCGAGGCCACGGACATGGGCGTAAACGAGACGATCCTCGGCTTTCCGGGGGCGGCGCTGAACGACCTCATCGCCGCGCTCGAACAACTGAACCTGAAGGCCGTGGGGCACTCGCGCGCGAAGGCTGCGTTGAAGAATCTCAATGGGAAAAGGGAGCGAACATGAGCCGCGTGACGGCTGGCTCCGATCGACATCCTTCGTGCCATCTCGCCCGCGGGCGCGAAGACGCACATGGAACACCGAGCGGCTACCATGGACAACCTCGCCTCCTCGGAGATCGTTTCTTGGGCGTGTGGTCAAAAAACACAGCCGAGATATAAGGGCTATTCGGACTGGCAGTCGCATGGCGGATCCCACCAACCTGGCTGCAACGATTGTTGATCCGAACCTCATCCTCACCCAACGAAACGGGACCAGCGACTTCTGCTGAGACAGAACCCGAGAGCACTCAAGTACGAGCGCAAGCTTCCAACAGGACACCTGAGCCCAAGGCCCAAACCGGGAGCGGAAAGGAAATCAGGCAGCCTTACGATGGTAATAACGCAGCATGCCACCGAGTCGCTCCCGGAAGGCGATCTCACCGGTCGTGCGCCCGACTTCCTCGTCCGGTTCGATCAGCCAGTTGCTGAGGCCCTGGTTGTTGCGTTCTTTGTGATAGTGAACGAGAGAGTTGCGAACGGCGTTGCGCAGGGACTTTTCTCCGAAAAGAATCATGCGGTGCAAACACTCCCCCTTGACGGAGAGCATGAATCTTTCGATATGGGGTGACAGGTCAGGAGATCGGGGCGGCAGCCTAAGGCTCTCGGTGCCGGACTGCTTGAGGATGGATCGGAAGCCTTCAGAGAACTTGGAATCACGATCCATGAGCAAGCACTTCTTACGGAGCAGGAATCCGTCGGTGGCGCCCGTAAGGTTGCATGCCATCTGCATCATCCAGAGGTCGTCGGGGTTCGGAGCGCACCCCGCGAAGTAAACCCGCCGGGTCGCGATTTCCATGACGAAGAGCAGGTAGAAGGTGGTTAGGGCGTCCCTTGGCCCAGACTTCGATGGTAGTGAAATCGATGGCAGCTAGGACATCCCAATGGGCCTTGAGGAAGCTCTTCCAGGTAGTCTGTCGTCTTCGATCCGGTGCCGGGTCGATGCCGTGGGCTCTGAGGATGGTGCCGCCGGTGGAATCTGAGATCTCGTGGCCGAGGTTTGCCAGTGCTCCCAGGGTGCGTTTGTAGCCCCAGGTCGGATTGCCGCGGGCCATGAGGAGCGCGAGATCGACGACTTCTTGGGAGACAGGACGACGCACAGCGTTCTTGCGCCCCTTGCTGTAGTCTCACCTGGCAGCGATCAATTCTCGATGCCAGCGCAGGATTGTGTCGGGCGTCACGATGATGGCGATTTCCAGCAATGCCTTGCGACTCCATACCTTTCATTTGGCGGCCAGACGCCGGCGCTGGTCATCACTGCGCAGGATGCCTTTCTTGCCAAGCTTCTCCTTGAGCACCCGATTCTCGATTTCCAGATACTCGATTGCATCCTGCTGGTGGCAATTGATTCGACCGGCCAGGATGATCAGGAACAGCTGCCAGGGTTTTAGGACATGCTTCATGAGCTTCCCGATCCGGGATTGAGAGGGCCAGCATCGGGGATGAGAACTCGGCTGTCAAGGGTCGGAAGGATGGATATTGTCGATAGGGGAAAGACCAGTAGCTGCAGCTACTTATGGTCAGCAAAATCTCTGACCACACGCCTTCGGTCGGTGCTATAATAAATACATAGAGGAGTGGACATGCCGACTCGGAGAAAAACGCGAGTTTCGCGCGTCCTACAAATCGCAGCCCTCTTGATCACTCTGCCACATCCATGCCTCCGCGCAGGCGAATCCTGGGAGAAGAAGCCCTATGCCGAATGGACGGCAACCGAGGCTATGAAAGTCCTGACGGACTCACCGTGGTCGAGAATCGCCATCCTGCAAGACAATCCTGGCGGCTCCACGACGGCTTCGACACCGATTGCACTCTCAAATCGCAGACGGCCCGGAGAGAAATGTCCGTGCTGCGGTCCGCAGGGCCAAAGCGGGGCCGCCGGCCTCGGACAGCTTGAAGCGATGTTACCGTCGGCTCCCGGGCCTGATGGGCAGGTTGTCTATTTCAGGGTGATCTTCTTTTCGTCGGCTCGGGTACGGCAGGCATTGGCCCGCCTGGCTCAACTCGATGGTAACACCGTGCCACCCCAGCCCCCCGATCGGCTCCAGAGCACCCTTGCGGACTATGTCATTGCTCTCGCCGGCCCGTTCGTGGGCGCCTTTCAGGACGCTTCACTCGATGGTTTGAAGGCCTCGACCTACCTTCGCTCCAGGAAAAGGGGTGGGGCGGAGTTCGAACTCAAGAGATTCATCCCGCCGCAGGAGCTCACTGTCGGGATGGCACTCTTTTTCTTTTCCCGCGGTGGGGAAGGCAAACCTCCGTTCAATGCCGCCGATGGGCAGGCCGAATTCGCAACGGGCGAAGGGAGCTTCAAGATAAAGGCTTCCTTCAAGATCGACAAAATGGCCGTGAACGGGACGCTCGACTTTTGAGATCTGTCCCTACCAAGAAGTCCATCCGAGCGAAATTCAGTATATCCAAGCGAGGCCCTGGCAACTGATGCGATTCGAAGATTAGCTGAAACCTGCCCAGCCGGATCGAATAAGAAATCAGTGATTGAGCGTCAAGCGATACCTCGGTAGATCAATCCCCGGTGTCAAGCCGTTCGAGAGGGAACAGAAAACGGGCGATCAGGCTGTGCGTCGCTCGTAACGATGATGAAGCCCCCACCCACTTTTGGAATCTCGACGGTCCTGCCTTTATCGGGAGGCTGCACTTCTCTAGCTTCTGGTGAATCCTTGTGCAGCGCGGAGTGACAGCGGAAATCGTGATAGCACTCGATACAGGATCGAAGCGTGCGACGGAGTGATTCCTCACCCAGTACGACGATGTGATCCAGGCACTCGCGTCGAATGGACACAGTCAGGCGCTCGACATAAGGGGTCTGCCACGGAGAGAGCGCGGCTTGTGCCGTTTGCGCTCGTTGTTTTTGGGGACGAAGCGAAGCGGTGCGCGACGCACTGGGAACGTCACCGGCAATAACCGTCGCCGGGTGCAAGCTTGCCTGCGCCGCCAAGGTGGTCGCCGAGTCGGGCAGGACCGTGGCGCGCGCCCTCCAGGTGCTCGATGTGCATCGAAGGAACCGACATCTGAAACCTGCCGGAATCGCGGAACTCACCGAGGCCGGGCATGAACTCGCAAGAGTCCTGGCAGAGGAAGTTTCCGACCTGGCGGACCGTGTCGCGGCGGAGGAAGAGAATGCTTGAACTGCCGAAACGGAAAGTCGGTGTCGTGCTCGGGCGAAGAAATGGCCGAGGGCACGATCACCCGGCTCGCGACCCTAAAAGTCCTGGAGTCGCTGCGGCCGGACGCGACCGTGACCATTTGCATCCCGCTGTTTCTTGCAGGCGGCGAGGGGGATCGGGCATTTGCCCGGTTTTATCCGACCATTGCGATCGACGGTTGCGAGAAGCGGTGTGCGGCCCGCAGTACGGAGATGTACAGCGCGAGGCCGGCCGCCTCCATCGTGGTGAACGAACTGTGCCCAGCGGCGGCGGGACGACTTGGAACAGCGCAGCAACTGAACACAGCCGGCATGGATGCCGTGAACGCGGTCGCTGCGCAGGGGGGATCTCCGGCAGCCGCGGCTGCGCCCAACCCGCAACCCGATAGGATCATCGCGTACTATCTTCATACGACGTACCGCTGCGCGACGTGCCGGAGCATTGAGGCTTATTCGAGGGAGGCTATCGACACGGGATTTGCGCGGGAATTGAAGGATGGGAGGCTCGAGTTCCGGCTTGTCAACATCCAGCTTTCCGAAAACCGGCATTTCATCCAGGACTACCAGCTCTTTACCAAGTCGCTCGTCCTGGTCCGCATGAAGGATGGCAAGCAGGTGGAGTGGACTAACCTGGACCGTGTGTGGGAACTGACGGGCAACCGGGACGCCTTCGTGGCGTACGTTCAGCAGGGCGTCCGCGGCTACCTGGAGAAGAAATAGTGGAGCCCT
>Ga0315278_10007068_pt1 | contig 10237 bp, 8 predicted proteins | sample YL17G06_0_MG_FD_203880 | JGI IMG/M metagenome (GOLD analysis project Ga0315278, IMG submission 203880) | Sediment microbial communities from Yellowstone Lake, YNP, Wyoming, USA - YL17G06_0 | ecosystem: Environmental > Aquatic > Freshwater > Lake > Sediment | place: USA: Wyoming | collected... | reverse complement strand
CAGCCCTGGGCCGGCGGCGTGATGCGCAGCCTGCATCGCTATGCATCCGACGGCCTGGTGGTCATTGCGCTCGTGCACCTGCTGCGCGAGTTCGCGCTCGACCAGATGCGCGGCAAGCGCTGGTTCGCCTGGATCACCGGCCTGCCGTTGCTGATGTTCATTTACGTGAGCGGCATCACCGGTTACTGGCTGGTCTGGGACGTGATGGCGCAGTACCTCGCGGTGACGACTGCAGAGCTCCTCGACGTGCTGCCGCTGTTTGGCGAGCCGATATCGCGCAATTTTGTCAATGAATTGTCGCTGTCGGGCCGCTTCTTCACGCTGATGTCATTCATTCACATTGCCGCGCCGCTGCTGCTGCTGTTGTTCATGTGGATCCACATCCACCGGCACACGGCCGCGCGGATCCAGCCGGCGCGCGGACTCGGGTTGCTGGTGCTGGGTTCTTTGCTGCTGCTCTCGATCGCACTGCCCGCGGTGAGCCAGGCGCGCGCGGATCTCGATGTCGTGCCGGCGACAATCGGGCTCGACTGGTTCTACCTGCCCGTGTATCCGCTGGTGCAGCGGTGGGGCGGGGTGACGGTCTGGCAAGTTCTCGGCGGAATGTTGCTGCTGCTCGGACTGATGCCGTGGTTGCCATACAAGCGCAGTCCACCAGTGGCGCAGGTGAGCCTGTTGAACTGCAATGGCTGCGGCAGATGCGTGGCCGATTGTCCATTTGGAGCGCTGTCGCTCGAGGCGCGCAGCGATTGGCAGACCTACTCGGCCGAGGCCGTCGTGAATGCCGATCGTTGCCTCAGTTGCGGTCTTTGCGTCGGCGCCTGCCCGACGGCGACGCCGTTCCGTAGCGCCAACTTCTTCTCGGCCGGCATCGAATTGCCGCAGTTGCCGCTCGTGGCCTTGCGGGAGCAACTGAAGAAATCCTGCGCCAACCTCACCGGCTCGGACCGGCTCGTGGTCTTTGCCTGCGAGCACGCAGGCTCGATGGGCGCGGACCTGCGCCGGAACACCGCGGTCGCGCAAATGCCCTGCATCGGCATGCTGCCGCCCTCATTCATCGACTTCGTGTTCTCGCGCCACCTGGCCGACGGGGTCGTGATCGCGGGCTGCGGGGCGAATGCCTGTTATCAGCGCTTCGGCCAGCGCTGGACCGAGGAGCGCATTGCAGGGCAGCGCGACCCATGGCTGCGCGCCCGCGTGCCGCGTGAACGCATCGCGCTTTCATGGGCAGCGGACCTGCGTGCGTTTCGCAACGGGCTGGCGTCGCTGCCGCCGTTGCGGCTCAGCAAGCCGGATACCGGCAAGCCCGGCTTGTTGCCGGCCGGCCCGCGCTGGCCCGTGGCCGTCCGCGCCGCCGGCATCGCGCTCCTGCTCGGTGTCCTTGCCGGCATCACCGCAGTATTTGCCACCGGGCCCGCCTGGCGTCAGCTCGACCCGAACGAGGCAGTCCTGCGATTGTCCATCCGGCATGCGACCGCGACCAAGATCGAGTGCAAGCCGCTGACGCCGCAACAGTTGACGGACCTGAAACCCAACATGCGCCGTCCGGTTGACTGCCCGCGTGAACGTTGGCCGGTGTACGTGGAGCTCGAGCGCGAAGGCAAGCTGCTCTATCGCGGCACACACCTGCCGTCGGGCCTGTGGAATGATGGTGCTGCCACGGTCTTCCGGACCTTCCGGATTCCCGCGGGCCCGCAGTCGATCGTCGTGCGCATGCGCGACAGCGGCCGCAAGGACGGCTTCGACCAGGTACGTGCGGGCACGATCGATCTGCAACCCGGCCAGAACTTCGTCATCGAATTCCGCACGGGCGAGGGGTTCACCTGGCGATGACGCAGCCCGGAACTGGAGGACATGCCGTGAGCCTGATCGCCTGGCGTGATGAATTCACGATCGGCCTGCCCGACGTGGACCATGAGCATCGCGAGCTGATCGCGATGATCAATGCGGTGCATGAATCGCTGGGGCCTGCTGCTGACACTGAAAAACTCGTTGCCGCGTTCGGTGAGATCCACGCGCGCATCGCGGCGCACTTTGCGCTCGAGGAACGCGAAATGCGCAAGCTGGATTACATCTCGGTCACCGAGCACAAGGACGACCACGAGCGGCTGCTGGACGACATCCTGGACATCATGGACGCGGTTGAATCACCGGCAGACTACGACCCCGAGGCGCTCGGCCGGCGCCTGTCCAATTGGTTCACCGAGCACTTCCGCACCCACGACGCGCGCCTGCACCGCTGGCTGGTGGGGCAGCGCTAAGCGCTTCGCGCGGCGGCGGGCGTGATCGCGCGGCTTACGACGGCCGCCGCCCGGTCCGCCTGCGCCGGCCGGTCGAGGCCGGGTCGGCGGAATGATCCGGCGGTGGCGGCAGCGCGGGCAATTCAGTCTGCTGCAGCAGGCCAGCCTTGATCATGCGGCGCAGCTCGGCATCGATGGCAGCATCGGTATCGAATGGCGCATACGCTGCGAGGCGCCGGTCCACCTGCTCGCAGGCGCGCTGATAAAGATCCTTCGATCCGGCCGTGGCCCAGTTCTCGCGGTTTTCCCGGTCGATGACCGGGTCGGTCAGGTACAACTCCTGCGGCCAGTACTTCAGCGTGTGCGGTGCGGTGATCAGGTGGAGATTCTGCCGGAGGTAACTCACAAGATCGCCACACGGCAAGTCCTCGAGCACGCGAATCTCGCGCACGAAATGCAAACACTGACCGCAGACTTCGTTGTCGAACACCAGCTTCGGCAGGCTGAAGGTCAGCACGAAGTCGAGCATGCCGGGACCGGACACCGAGTTGACGCCGGCGAGTGCAGCCAGCATGGCGCTCGTCATGGTTTCCGCGCCCGCCTGCGCATCGAGGAACTTGCCGTCGCTGAGCGCCATGTAGGCCTGGGTCGGCAGGCCCAGCGACTTGGCGATCGCGACATAGCCGACATTCAGGTGCTGCGCTTCGATGGCAGCCATCGGCGCGCTGGCCGCCTTCATGTGGAATGTTGCGGGCGCACCGCCAAACAGCACCGGCGCCCCGGGCTTGACGATCTGCGCCATCGTGATGCCGGTCAGCACGTCCACGCAGTGAAAAACGAGGGCGCCGACCAGCGTCACCGGCGCGATCAGGCCCATCAGCGTGACCGGCACGATCTCGATCGGTATGCCTGCCTCGGCGCAATCGAGCAGGTTCTGGCAGGAATCCTCGCCAAAACGGAAGTTGCCCGTGGCGGTGACGGTGAAGATCGACATCGGCTTGGCGATCAGCTCGGCGCGGTCGCGACGGAAGAGCTGCATCATCCCGGCCATGCGTGGCACGCCGTGTTCACCGAATGCGCCCGACACCACCGGCTTCTTCGAGTTGACCATGGCCATGTACAAGCGCCAGGCGTCGGATACCTGCGCCTCGATGTCGGCGTTGGTCGAGAATGCCGTCGCAAGGTAGGCGATGTGCTCGAGGCCGTCGCAAAGCCGGGCGTATTCGACGAAATCGGTCGAGTTGGCGAGCCGGGTCTCGCCATTGCGGTGGTCCATGATCTTGAGCCCGCTCGAACCGGGCACGTAGTGCACGTTGTATCCGCCAATCTCCGCATGCGGCCGTCCGTCGCGGTCATAAAGCGTGAAGGATTTCGGCGCACTCGCAATTGCGCGATCGATGACGTCGGCCGGGAACAGCACGCGCTCGCCACTCTCGTCAGTCTTCAGGCCGTGATCGAGCAGGCGCTGGCGCAATCTGGGGCCGCAGATTTCCATGCCGACCTCGGCCATGATCCGTTTCGCCTCAGCGAGGATCCTGCCGATGAGCTCGTCGCTCAGAATGTTGAGGGTCGGTCTCATGAAGCCTCTCCCTTGCGGCGCGCCACGTAATCGGTGAGCGCCTCCTCAATGGCCGGGTCCATCGGTGGTCGTTGGTAGTCGGCCAGCAGTTGTTTCCAGATGCCATTCGCCCGCCGCGCGGCGTCCAGGCCGCCGGCCTCGTGCCAGGACTCGAAATTCTGGCGGTTGGACAGCATCGGAATGTAGAACGCGGTCTCGAATCGGGCGAGCGTATGGGCCGTGCCGAAGTGATGGCCGCCGGGTTCGACACTGGCGATGGAGTCGAGTGCGAGCTCATCGGCATTGACTGCGATGGGCCGCAGGAACTCGGCCATCATCTGCAGCATTTCAGCGTCGGTGATCAGTTTCTCGAAGGACGCCGTGAGCCCGCTCTCAAGCCAGCCCGCGGCGTGATAAACGAGATTGGCGTGTCCCATGATCGCGCCCCACAAGGACATCCCGCTCTCATAGGCCGCCTGCGCATCAACGCAGTTGGATGTGGTCGCATTGCTCGAACGCAGTGGCAGACCCAGCCGGCGCGCGATCTGGCCGCTGGCCATCGCAGCCTTGGTGTATTCAGGGGTTCCCAGCGCCGGCGCGCCACTTTGCATGTCCACGTTGGAAGCAAAGGAGCCGTAGATGATTTTGGCACCCGGCTTTACCACCTGTGCCAGGGTGGCTACCGCCAGTACCTCAGCAGTCTGTTGCGCGAGTGTGCCGGCAATCGTGACGGGGCTCATGGAGCCGGCGAGCGTAAATGGCGTGATGCAGCAGACCTGACCGGCGGCGGCGAGTTCGAGCACGGCCTCGGTCATCGGAATGTCGAGCTGCATGGGCGAATTCGTGTTGACGATTGCCATCACCGCCGGATCCCGCGCCAGTTCCTCGCGGCTGACGCCGAGCGCCATGCAGGTCATCTCGATGCAGTCGACAGTGCGTTGCCGGCCAAGTGCATAAGCCTGGCAGTTCTTGTCGAGGAGGGTGAACTGAGCGAGATATAGATCGAGGTGGCGCGTCTCGGGAGGCAGGTCCATCGCCTCGAAAGCGCCGCCGCCCTCCTGGTGAAGGATGTTCAGACTCTGGATGAGGCGCATGTAGTCGCAAAGTTCCGCGTGGGTGCCGGGGCGCCGGCCGTGGTCCAGATCGCTGCAGAACGCCGGTCCACCCACCGCACCGAAAACCACGCCATTGCCGCCGATGCGCAGGTCGCGGGCGCGGTTGCGGGCGCGCAGCGTGAACTCCGCAGGCGCGAGCGCGAGCTGTTCCAGCACCAGTCCGCGATCGAAGCGCACCATCCTGGTTGCCTCGTCGCATTCTGCTCCAGCCGCCTGCATCAACCGGCGACTGCTGTCCTCCAGGAACCGCATGCCGCAAGTTTCGAGTATGGTCAGGGCCGCATCGATGATCGTCTCGACATGGTCAGCGCTCAGGACCTCGATGGGCGCGTAGGGATTGGTCAGCTGGCCAAACGGCAGTTGCCGCACTGCCGATGCCACGCGTCGCGCCTTCCCAATACGTCGGGTCATGGCGCTTCCCGTCAGCCGCTGCGCTGCAGGCCTGCCAGGAATTGACGGCGCCAGTCTTCCGACTCTTTGACCTTGTTGAAACAGAACAGATGAAATCCGGCGATCCCGAGATCCGGTTCCGCCAGCCGTGGTGCGAACTCGCGCAGGAAAACATCCGGGCGATAGATTTTCGGTCCGAGCAACCGCCTGATGAGCCGGCTGCGGTCGCGCAGGAGACGCAGCGAGGCGCCGACACCGATGCGGAGCGAAGCCGTAAGGAGCGCCGCGCGGTCGAACACTCCGGGCAGGCCAATCCAGGCAGGCATGGTGACGCCGCTGGCGCGAATCATGCGAAGCCACGTAGCGAGTGCCGCGGCATCGAAGCACATCTGCGTTACCAGGTAGGTCGCGTAGGGTTGCTTGGCAACGAGCTCCCGCAGCAGCGATTCGGAGTCGACGGCGGGATGGCCCTCGGGGTGGGCGGCAACGCCGATGTGCTGCAGCCGGTGGTCGAATTCGGCGATGTCGCGCAACAACTGCAGAGCGGTTGCGTATTTTCCCAATGGCCGTGGCGCATCGCCGCCCGGGACGAAAATGCTGTCCATGCCCGAATCACCGAGCCGGCGCATGATTTCCTGGAGATGGCCGTGGTCGCGCACCATTTTTGCGGCAATGTGCGGCACGACGCGGAAGCCGCGTGCAAGCAGATGTTCGCTGAGATCGAGGGTCACATCGACACCACGGGCGGGCGAACAGGTGACCGCCACGTAGCAACCCGGTTCGAGGACATCGAGCCGCTGCTCGATGCTGGGGCTCGGGAAAATCTCCATGTAGCTTGCGTGCAAAGCACGCGCCAGTGCGGCGAGTACAAGCTGCTGTTTTACATCGGGCTGTTGCGACATGAGATCGTCCGGCAGGGCATGCTGAAGGCGCCCTCGGGGCGCACCACCCGACAAGTTAAACGATCGTTCAACAAGAAATCAAGATGGCTGGAAATTCCCGTTGCCGATGGCAACGGAACACCGGTCAACGACGTCGTCGGCAACCGCCTTGCGGCTACTTCATCTGGCTGATGATGTAATCGACGGCGGCCTTGACGTCCTCTTCCGTCTTGGCGCCGCCCTTGGGCGGCATCATTTTCGTGCCCTTCATGACCGCTGCCGTCAGGTCCTCGGCACCCCGCTTGACCAGCGGCGCCCATGCCGCCTTGTCGCCGGTCTTCGGTGCCATCGCCGCATGGCAGCCCGCGCAAGACTTATCCCACACCGCCTTACCGTCCGCCGCAGTCGCCGCTCCCGTTGCCAGCGACATCGCCACCGCGCCAAGAACAACCAGTATTGCGCGAATCATCTCCATCTCCTTTCCACAACCGTACACGGCTTTAAGACACAATTTTCAGGCAAAAGTTACCATGCTGGAGCACATCCGGCTTGACCTAGGTCAAGTCGGGGGGCGTGGGCCCCGGTAATGGCAACTGCGGCCATGCCGCTGAGCGCGGCAGCAAGTGGTGCCGTCGCGCGTTCAGCCGCCGCTGTAGCCTGCTGCCGGCATGAAGGTGAAGATGCCGACGCCGAGCACGAACCACAGCACGGCGAAAATCAGCCCGTAGCCAAAAATCGTGCGGAAATCGATGCGCGCCAGGCTCGCCACGACGACGATCCAGAATGGTGAAATCAGGTTGCCCATCTGGTCGCCGATGCCGAGCGCAAGCAGCCCCTGTTGCGCCGAGACGCCCATGCTGGAGGCCGCTTCCGTGGTTACGAAGCCCTGGATAATCCACTGGCCGCCGCTCGATGGCACGAAGATGGCGACGACCGTGCCTGCGATGGCGGTCAGCAGGGGGAAGGTCGCAGGCGTCGAGATGTTGGCAAAAAACCGGGCAAGGGTCTCACCGACATTCGTGTACTGCAGCACCCCCGCAATGCCACCGTAGATCTGGTACAGCACGACGATCGGCCAGCAGCACTGGATGGATGCACGCAGCGCCTGCGAGAACCCGGCGAGATTGCGCTGCAGCAACAGCACGACGAACAGCAGGATCGTGATCATCGAATTGAGGTCGAGGCCGGCGTTCTTCGTCACGAAGTGGTGGTACAGCCAGCCGCCCACGATCACCGCGAGCAGTAATGTGAAGAACCGCGTCCGTTCGCTCCAGGCACCGAGGCCGTGCGGCCCGCCGGTCGCGACGGCGACTGTCTCGGGTGCTTGCGCCAGCGCGTTGGCGTCAGGGAATGACGAAACCTGCCGCGGTTCGCCGGGCGCCATCAGGCGGGCAAGGGCAGCCAACGCCAGCGGGAAAGTTACGACGAGCAGGATCGCGGCCGGCGACCAGATCGTGGTCTCGAGCGGCATCACGCCCGTGCGCGCCTCCAGGAAATGGCCGGGCGTCGCGACCAGCAATGCGGGTGTCGAAGACAAGCCGTATTGCCAGATCGACTGTGCGCCGAACTGGGTGGCAAGCAGGCACGGAAAATCGATGCGGATGCCTTTCGTTTCGGCTGCGCGGGCGAAATGCACCGCGATCAGCGGACCGAGCGCGAGACCCAGTCCCCAATAAAGGTAACTGAGCGCGGCTGTCAGCAGCACCGACAGAAAGAAAACCTGGGTCACGGTGCCCGGCAGCTTCGCTAGCCTGAATACTGCAGTTCGGAAGAACGGCATCGTGCTGAGGACCGAGCTCAGCACCAGCAGCAGGGTCATCTGCATGCTGAACGCCAGCAGCATCCACAGACCGCGATAGAAGGCATCGCTGGTATCGGAGAAACTGTTGCCGAGACTCAGTGCGGCCAGGATGAGGACGACCAGCAGGATCACCGCCATCGCCGTGGCGTCCGGAACCTGTGCGCCCGCCGCATGCGAGAAACGAGTCAGCCGATCGCGCATGGGCATGTAATATAAGGGTTCGCGTCCATCGTGGTGGCATCAATTGGACTTGTCGCGCCTGCAACGCCGGCTGCGCATGCTGGCCCCGCGATACTGGCCGACCTGGCTGGGTCTTGGCAGCCTGCGCGTGATCGCGCCACTGCCCTACAAATTGCAGCTGCGCATTGGCCGAATGATCGGCCGCGTGGTCCGACGGCTGCCGCTCTCCTATGTCCGCATCGCACGGCGGAATATCGAAATTTGCCTGCCTGAATTTTCGCCCGATGCGCGCGAGGCGCTGCTGAAGCGGCACTTCGAGAGTCTCGGCATCGGCCTATGCGAGACAGCAGTTACCTGGTGGAGCGACGATGAGCGCGTGCGCTCGCTGGCACAGGTCGAAGGAATCGACCATCTCCAGAAGGCGCTGGCCCGCGGCCGCGGCGCCATCCTGGTCGGCGGACACTTCACGACCATCGAAATCGGCACCCGTATCCTGGGCACGGTCGTGCCCATCAATGTCCTGTACCGGCCGACCAGGAACGAGGTCCTCTCGGCGGTCATGGCGAGCCAGATCGCAGGTCATGGTCAGCGTGCAATCCGGAACGACGACATTCGAACCCTCGTTCGCGCGCTGAGGCGCAACGGCGCCGTCTGGTACGCCCCCGACCAGAGCTATCGCAACAAGGGCGCCGCCATGGTGCCCTTCTTCGGCACGCTGGCCGCGACGACAACATCGACATCGCGTCTCGCGCATATGACCGGCGCCGCCGTGTTGACGTATTTTCCGCAGCGCCTGCCCGACGGGAAGGGCTATAAGGTGTTCATCGGGCCTGAACTCGAGAATTTTCCGAGCGATGATCCGGTTGCGGACACGGCGCGTTTCGGCGCGCTGCTCGAAGCCCAGATACGGCACCATCCTGAGCAGTACCTGTGGATGCACCGCCGCTTCAAGGGACTCTCGGCGGATTACCCCGACTATTACGGGCGCGATACGCGCCTGCCCAAGCGCGCGCCGGTCAGCGAAGGCTGATCGCGACAAGCGTCCCGCTGGCCGCGTTCAACTCTTGTTGTAGGGGTCGAAGCCGCCGAACTTGTCTTTTTTGCCAGTGGTCGGCGTCTCGTATTCTGCCGTGCCGTCCGGATTCAGGACTTTCCGCAATACCTGGGTGCTGACGAGCGAGAGCTCGTCGGCTGCAACGCGGGTCTTCTCGCTGATGGGGGGCGCGGTGACTTCCGCTCCGCGCTTTGGCTTGTCCTGTACTGCTTCCTTGCCGAGGGCCGCCTTCAGTTCTGCATCGCCGACGATATGGTAGTCGCCGGTTGCCGCGTCTCTCGCGAGTACGCCGTCCTTCCGGCCGGCAACCAGACGGCGGATCTCGCCACGGGTCTGACCGTCATCCGATTGCAGGATTTTTTGAAGCGCGGTCGTGGAAACCAGCTCGAGTTCCGCGTCCTCGACCGGCTCGTTCCAGACCGTGCGGCCGCGATCGTCGGTCGTGGTTTTTCTCTGTCGCTGGATGCGAATGGTTGTGACGAAATCCTTGGCCATGGGACCCATCCTGGGGCTGCAACCCTGCTGCCACCGCTGCAATTCTAGACGGAAACGGGGGGTCGTTTCGTGATTCAGTTCGCTGGCGGGGACTTCAGGCTGCCGGAAATGGGCGGTCCGGCGTCCGGATTGAACTTGCGGTGGTCGAGCTCAAGGTACTGCAGCATCGTGGCCGCGATGTCGCTCTGGGTGACGTCGGGATGATTGCTCACCTCGCCGAGCGCAGGCGTATCCGGCCCGATGATGGCAATCCAGATGTCCTGGCTGCCTTCGATCCCCGTGTCGTGATCGACCCAGTTCTGTGGCGTGCGGCCGCGGCCATGATCGGTCGTGACAATCAAGGTCGTGCGATCGCGGTATTGATCCAGTGATTGTACGGTTCGCCAGAGTTCCTCGAGGAGGTTGTCCGCGAGATGGATGTAGTCGAGCAGGCGGTCGTAACGGCGCGCATGCGCCCAGTCGTCCGACTGACCGAGGCCGAGCCACAACACGCGTGGCTGGTGCCGCTTCAGGTAGGCGAGGG
>Ga0315278_10007066_pt1 | contig 10239 bp, 10 predicted proteins | sample YL17G06_0_MG_FD_203880 | JGI IMG/M metagenome (GOLD analysis project Ga0315278, IMG submission 203880) | Sediment microbial communities from Yellowstone Lake, YNP, Wyoming, USA - YL17G06_0 | ecosystem: Environmental > Aquatic > Freshwater > Lake > Sediment | place: USA: Wyoming | collected... | reverse complement strand
GCCTGTCATATTGGGCATATTCCAGTCTGATATTACAAAATCAATTTTTGTCGACTTCAGCACGTTCATGGCCGCCACGCCATCTTCAGCCTCAGTGACATTTTCATAGCCGGACTGTTTCAAAAGATTTCTTATAACCTTTCTCATTGTCGCAAAGTCATCGACAACCAGGATATTTATCTTCTTGTTGACATCCATCATGCATCCCCCCGCATGAGATCAATTCTTCGTATTTACATTACCTCCGAAGCCTTGCAATTCGCTCAGTTCAAATAACCCTGCCGGATCCAGTATCAGTCCGATGTTACCGTCTCCCAATATTGCGCCGCCCGACACTCCTTTTACATGCCTCAAGCTTTCACTGAGACCTTTGATGACGACCTCCTCTTGACCCATGATCTCATCGACCAGCAGACATTTCGATCCGTTTTCGCCATCAACGACCACGACCGTTGCTTCCCAGGGATTCCGGCAATCAGGTTCTACGTCGAATAAATCGTGCAGCCGCACGAGAGGCAAGAGGTTGCCCATAACATTTATGACCTCGCCCCGACCGATGACGGTGTTGTAATATTCTTTATTGGGACGGAGCAATCTCCTGATTGCGGCAGTCGGAACGATGTATTTTTCGCGGCCGACCCTCACGATCATGCCGTCGATGATGGCCAGGGTCAGGGGAACGCTTGTTACGAATGTGGTTCCAAGACCGTAATGGCTGTTGATCTCTATTTTCCCTCTCAATTTATCCACTGCCTGCTTCACCACATCCATTCCAACGCCCCGACCGGATACATTGGTTATCTTCTCCGCCGTTGACAATCCGGGAAGCAGGATGAGTCGATATATGTCCTGATCAGATAGGCCTTTTGCAGAACCGATAAAGCCGTTAGTCACTGCCTTGTTTAGTATCTTTTCTTTATTTAATCCCTTCCCGTCATCCGATATCTCAATCAAGATGTTGCCGCCCTTATGGTAAGCCTTCAGTTGGATTGTTCCTGACTCTCCCTTTCCCGCCTTTGTCCGCTCCCCGGGAGGCTCAATGCCATGATCCACAGCGTTTCTGATCATGTGGACAAGGGGGTTATGAATCTCCTCCACCATATTCCTCTCTATTTCCGTATCCTCTCCTACTGTGACCACATTCACCGATTTTCCGGCGGATCTCGAAAGATCTCTGACCAGGCGGGACATCCTCTGAAAAGTCTGCTTTATAGGAATCATCCTCAAACTCGTGGAAGTCCTTTGCAACTCCGATGTGATACTGGATAGTTGGGAAATATCTCTAAAAAAATTTCTGTCCATATTGGCCTGAACGATGGGACTCTGCCGTATCATCGACTGTGTAATGACCAGTTCACCAACCATGTCTATCAGGTCATCAAGCTTCCTCGTATCCACTCTGATTGATGTCACATCGACAACCTGGCTCATCTGTTTTCTCAGGGCTTGAGATACCTGCTTGGGGGTCACCTTCCCTTCGGCAATCAGCGCCTCACCGATCTTCATATCAGGCGCTTTCTTAGCAAGCTCAAGTGATTCCTCCAAGGCCTCTTCAGAAATCAGACCCTCTTCCACGAGTATTGCGCCTATTTTCTTTAGTTCTGAATGTTCATATATCCCCTGTTGCGCAAATCGTATTCGCTGCTCCAGCGCCGGCATATCGATCTCAAGGGTTGTCACTGCCCTGCCCTCCATGCGGTCTTTCACCTGCCCGATCATTGCCTTTAAGGCATCAGCGCCATCAAGAATGATGTCAATAACCTCGGACGTCACGGAAAGTTCATTATTTCTTACCTTGTCCAGAAGACTCTCCAGGTCATGAGCAATATCCCGTATATTTTCCAGATTTAGGAAGCTTGACACACCCTTGATGGAATGAAATTGTCTGAAGATAGAATTCACACAATCTTTATTCCCCGAGTCTCGTTCCAGATTCAAGATATTCACTTCAATCTCGTTGATATATTCAAGCCCCTCAACGATAAAGTCCCTCAATAATGATTCATCCTGAATCTCGACCTTCTTTGCCGATCCGAAATTTGATTCATTATCCGGCTCCGCAGATTTTTCGACAGTGATACTTTCGCATTCAAACACCGGTGTGGCGCCTATCAGGCGGCTTACGGATTCCATAAAGCTGCCGATGTCAGATTGATAATCACCACCTTTGCTAAAGCTCCGATAGATTTCCTGCATGATGGTTATGCCTTTTTCAAAGGTGGCAAAAGCGGTTTCAGTATCTTTGACCTCATCCAGTATCTTTTTCTCCAAAAGACGGCTTAAACCTCTGGCTACGCAAGACAGATGTTCTATCTTCAAAGCCTCTGCACTTCTGATAATTGCATCAAGTTGATTTAGAAACTTCCCGGCAGTGGGAATATCAACATCTTGATCTTCCAGAAATAGAACGTCCGAAGCTATGCCGTCAATTAGGTTCATCAACTGATCATGCGACATCTTTTAGACCATCCTCAGTATCTCCTGCGCAACCTGTCCCAGCGGCACCACCTTATCTGCGGCACCGATCTTGATTGCCTCTTTCGGCATACCAAAAACCACACAGGTTTTTTCGTCCTGCGCGATCGTTCTTGCGCCTGCCTGTTTCATTTTTAACAGCCCTTCCGCACCGTCTGTTCCCATACCTGTCAGGATCACCCCGATTGAATTCGAACCCGCATTTTTTGCAGTTGACTTAAATAGAACATCAACAGATGGACGCTGATGCTGAACTCTCGGACCGTCCTTCACCTCGACATAATATCGCGCCCCGTTTCTCCTCAAAAGCATATGGTGGTTGCCCGGGGCAATTACAGCCCGACCCTGTATGACAGCATCGTTGTCCTCAGCCTCTTTAACCGTTATTTGGCTCAAGTCGTTCAGCCTCTCGGCAAATGCGGTTGTAAAATTCGCCGGCATGTGCTGCACGACAACTATGCCCGGTGAATTGGGCGGCATCCTGGAAAGCACGTCCTTCAGAGCCTCTGTTCCACCTGTTGATGCCCCGATTGCAATAACCTTGTTGGTCGTTTCGGTAAGTGCTCCTATTGGTTCAGGCTTCTCAGAATTTGACTCGTAACCGCTTCGATGCCGTATATTTGCCACTGAGGCAACCCTGATCTTCTCTGCTAACATACCGCTCATGTCACCTACAGAATAAGAACCAGGTTTGTCTATAACATCTACAGCCCCGATCTCCATCGCCTCTAAAGCCATCCTGCTCCCTCTTGGCGTGAGCGAACTGACTATGATAACCGGTAACGGAAAGTACTTCATTAACTTCCTTAGAAATGTCAATCCATCCATTCTCGGCATCTCGATATCCAGCGTTATGACCTGAGGCTGCAACTTCAGGATTTTGTCTCTTGCGACAAAGGGGTCTGGCGCTGTTCCCACGACCTCTATATCGGGGAATCTTGACAGCTCCTCGGAAAGTATTTTCCGAACAACGGCGGAATCATCAACAATGAGCGTCTTTATTCTTTGCTGTGTCATATTGTTCAAAAAATTCATCCTTACTTTAGCCGACCCCTGTATACCCTGATTCCATCGTCTTCCCCTGGATATGAGCCTCGCTTACAGCTAATTTGTCAGTCTGAGTACGGCGCCGAAACTTTCACCATCGGAGTCAAAATACAGCCTGCAAGAATCACTTCCCGCAACTACCTTTCTTGGAGGCTGTGAAAAAGACGGCATGGACAGATCAAACACTCTTGTCTGGTCGAGTCTCCCTAAGAAGTTGCCACAGATCATGTTGGCCACTTCTTTTACGCAATCCTCTATGTCCTCTTTAGTCATTAGCCCTTTTTCTAATCCCAACAAATTATGAACCATACTTTTAGCTAATCCGTCAGAGACCAAGATGCTCATTTCACCCTTCAAGTCACCTTCAAACTGTATGGCCGCTTCCATGGCATAGTCTGAATATTCATCACCTACAGGCTCGAGAAAGACATAAAACATCTGTTCGACGACATCAAAAATCGCTGCCATCATTATCTTTTTCATTTCTTTCATGTATTTCTTCATCCTCCATGCCTATAACTTCATAAAGAACTTTTCTGACGTGCTCGGGTGAAAAAGGTTTCTTGATGAACTGTTTCGCACCCATTTCTAAAACAGCTTTCCTTTTCTCATCGCTGCCCTCTGTCGAGATAATGATGACAGGGATTCCCTGCAGGCGGCTGTCCGCCTTTATGGCAGCCAGCATCTCCAACCCGTTCATCTCCGGCATGTTCAAGTCTGATAGAATGACATCTACCGACTCCTTCGACAAAATCTCCAAGGCCTGTTTTCCGTTCACTGCTTCATAGCATTGATCCATCCGGAAACCTGAAATCGTAATGATCTTTTTGATTACGGAACGCACCGATTTAGAATCATCAACGATCAGGACATTAAAAGACATCGCGGCACCTCATCTTTTTTTTTGACTTCTTGATAATGTCATCATGCTTAGACCATACCGAGCACTTCCTTGGCGCGGTCAAGATCCTCCAGCATCAACATGATACATTCTTCAAAATCCCTCTGGCGAAGTTTGAATTTGGTAATTACCTCAGACAATCCCTTGTATGCGAGGCCGTCACTCCCCAAGCCGATCCCCATCATAATACAGGCCTGGTCGGCGAGATAAACAAGCCAGGCTCCGCTGTTGCCCTCATCCTGCATCAAATCAGGCCTGTGGTGGTAAATAATCGCATCCATCATATCCTTAGGAAAGTTCCACTGAGAGGCCATCCTGCCTCCCAGATCCGCATGGTTAATGCCGATAATCTTTTCTTCCGCATCAAGAAAAGAAATCCCCTCCTTCAAAACGAGATCATGAATTTGCGGAAAAGACTCGTCGACGAATTCACCCATGATAACCTTGCCGATGTCATGGAGAAGTGCCGTCGTATAAAGTTTGGCATCCTCGCACTTAAAAATCCTCCTGGATAATATCTGGGTCATCAGGGCCACACCCACCGAGTGCTCCCAGAGCTTGTTAGCCTCCAGACCATATCCCTTTGCTTTTTTGTAGAATGTCGATGCTCCGGCAGCCTGGACCGCACGGACGATATTTTGCTGGCCGAGGCGCATTACGGCGTCGTTTATTGTTACGACTTTGTGACGGAGGCCAAAATATGCGGAATTGCATATCCTCAATATGTTAGCAGTGATTGCCTGATCATACTTGACCAGATCGGCCACATCCATTATGGAGTAGTTGGGACTATCCATTAAAGCCACCACCTTCATTGCCACTGCCGGAAAGGCTGGAATGTTCTTGATAGATTTTAGGATTTTGTCTGAGATCATACCAACTCCCTGGTCCCGTTATGGGCGGTCCTCACAAAGACTTTACCCGTTGAGATATGTATGGAAAAAGTTCGGTTGCAGTTACTCCCCGTGTCCTCGCCTTCGATAAAAACGTTGTTCTTCCAGAATAATTTCTTCATGGCGGTTACGTTTTTTTGGCCTATCCGGAAAAAATTCGCATCGTCCAGAATGCTGGCCCCGCCTGCAACTTTCACGATCATCCGCTTTTTCTTTGCACCAAGTTCATAACAGGTCTTAAACAAAAGAGGGATCCCTGTATCCGCAAACATAGCTGGATTTTCGCCTGCTTTTCTAATATCCAGAGATGATTCTGGCAGCATAAAATGTAAGAGTCCTCCCACTTTAACCACAGGATCGTATACGGTGACACCGACACATGAACCAAGCGCATAGGTAAGCAAAACGTCATTTATATCATTGCTAACCTTAAGATCTGAAATACCGACAACAATATCGCTCATAATTATTTCTGATAGACGCTTGGTTCTATATATTTGAATTGATGATTCAGCCCTGTCAGACTTTCAGAACGTCCGACAAATAAATACCCGCTCTCCTTCAAATGTCCGTAGAATTTAAGCACCATCTTGCCCTGCGTCTGTTTATCGAAATATATCATGACATTTCTACAGAATATGACATCAAAGGGATCATTATAAGCGAGCGCCTCCATGAGGTTGAACCGCACAAAATCGATTATTTCGTAAATTTCTTTTTTGACCCTGTAGTGTCCCCTCCAGTCGCCCTGACCGACCTGAAAATATTTTCTTAAAAGATCGGGGGAAATGCTCTTTACCTTTTCCTCGGAGTATATGCCCTTTACGGCAGTATTAAGCACTCTTGTAGATATATCTGATGCAATTATCTTGATATCAGCCTGCCCGTTGTTGAATAATTCTCTCAATATCATAGCAATTGTATAAGGCTCTTCCCCTGTGGAACACCCGGCGCTCCATATCCTCAGCTTCGGGATGCGACCCCTTCTCGACATTTTTGCTATGTCCGGTATTACCTCTCGAAGCAACCGAAAATGCTCAACCTCCCTGAAGAAACTGGTCAAATTTGTGGAGAGCGAGTCGATCATACAGATCAACTCATCCGCCCCCTGCTGAGTTGTCACGTAACGATAATATTCTGAGAAGGACTTAAAATTCCCCTCTCTCAGGCGCTTACCCAAGCGCGCTTTAACAAGTTCTTTCTTTCCTTCATGCAAATGTATGCCGCAGAGATCGTAAACAAAACGGCTTATTTTCTCAAAATCAATATCCTTCAGTTCAATGGACGCCATACGCTAATGTTGTGTCCCTTTAATAACTTGATTAATTGTCATTTCGAGTGAAACGAGAAATCCTAATGGATAAGTCAACACAAAAAGATATCTCCCTTCGGTCGATATGACAATAATTTACGAGACACGACGCAAACACATTTCATTATTGCTGTGATCGGCACAGTTATTTACGAGCGTCAGAAATATCTGATGCCTCAATGCGCCACCGATTCGGCCATAACGTCATCTGTCGTCAATACCTTGTTAATATCGAGAAGGATTTTAACTCCTCCTTTTACCTTGGCTATTCCCAATATATAATCTGTCCCCAATCTCACACCAAATGTCGGCGTATCTTCTATTTCTTCACCTTTAATATTGAGTACCTCAGAAACGGAATCCACAACGATGCCCATGACTGTCTTCTTGCCTGCCTTGCCTGCGATATCGACGACAATAATGCAGGTTCTGTCATTGTACTCCATGGCATCCATGCCAAACTTCAGGCGCAGATCGATGACGGGAATAACCTTGCCTCTTAAATTAATAACGCCTTTTACGTACTTGGGGGTCTGAGGTACAGAGGTAATATTCATGACACCGATGATTTCCTTGACCTTAAGTATCTCTAATCCGTATTCTTCACTCCCAAGACCAAAGGTAAGGTATTTTCCTCCCCGGTGCGGCCCTCTGTCCGCTGTCCGGGACAGTGCGCCTTCTTTTGCAACTCCTGATGCCTCCGGCATAGTTCAGCACCTCCTCATCATACTATTTTCCACAACCGTATCCCTTCATCTCCTTACGCCAAGCATATTGCCATGGCCAACGTCTCCATATCTCACCAGAGGTGCAAGACCATCGGACAGAAGCGTCTTTTCATCACGTCATACGAAGTCTTCATCCTTCAAGGGAATAATCCTTTCAGAACCTCTCTGGCCATGTGAAAGAGTGAGCTTCTTCACACGTTTCTTCTGGGATAAACCCTCCCCCAGGTTCTGTCTATTGTTATTTCCAACCTTGAACATGGCCATCGTGGCGGACAATTCTTCCGCGCTGGCGGCATTCTGCTGTGTAACCTGATTCATCTCGGCCACAGTCCTGTTCACCTGATCGATTCCCTGCGATTGCTCTCGGGATGCAGCCGCGATTTCTCCCATTAGCTCAACAACCTTGGTCGAGCTGGCTGTGACCTCGCTGAAGACCTCATTTGTAATACTAACGAGAGATTCACCCCCTCTGACCTTTTTAACAATATTCTCAATCAGGGTGGCCGTATTTTTTGCAGAATCTGTTGCCCGCATGGCGAGATTCCTGACCTCATCGGCTACCACCGCAAAACCTGCTCCCGCCTCTCCGGCTCGGGCGGCTTCCACCGCCGCATTCAAAGCCAACAGATTCGTTTGGAAGGCAACTTCATCTATGCTCTTGATGATTTTTTGCGTCTGTTCGCTTGCTGATGCGATCTCCTTCATCGATCTGGTCAGATCAGCCATGGAAACATTAGCCTTTTCGATAGCCTGCTTGGCCGCCGACATCAGCTTATTGGCTTCAGCTGTATTGCTTGCATTCTGTCTGGTCATGGAAGCCATCTCGTCCAGAGAGGCTGATGTCTCTTCCAGTGCAGAAGCCTGCCTGGAAGACGACTCAGACAGAACATGCGAAATGGACAGCGACTGGCCTACTGCTTCTCCCATATTCATCCGCATCGTATTGATAGACGAAGCAAGATCTCCAATTTCGTCCTTGGAATCTACATTGATTTCCTGCGTAAGATCACCATCGGCAACCTTTTTGATTACCTCAATCGCCTCTTTGATCGGCTGCGTAATGAGCTTGGTAATAAAGATGCTGGTCACCACTGACAGGATAACTGCAATCAAAAGCACTATTATATATGTCTTCATCACGGCGTTGAAGCTGCTGAGAGAAGAATCATACTTCCCCCTGCTCAACTTCTTCTCGAGTGCCAGGAGTTCCTCCAATGTCTGACTGAGTATCTGATATTTCTCATCCGATGTACCCATGAACATCGTCGCCGCATTCAAATCCGACTTCCCCACACTTATTACGCCATCTACCGGCTTCTGATATTCCAGCAAATCATCGAGAGTTTTCTGAAAGAGTTTCTTCTCGTCCAGACCGAGGGCACTCGAGTTCAAGGTGTTTTTCACGAGTCCAATAGTCTTTGCCAGGCTGTCCTTCTGCTCATTGGCCAGGGCTTCGATCTTCTTATCTTCATAATTTGCGCCTGCCCAACTGATAACCTTATAAATATTCGCATGGACATTACCCACCTTCTTGATGATGTCAGCGGTTTCCTGGTATACTTTAAATCTATCGTTAAATATTTCATCAATGGCCGTCTTTTGAGCCGAAAGTCCTTCATATGTGCCGTATGACAGCGCAATGAGGGATATAAAGACGACTGCTGGAAGTAACATCATTTTTCTTGCCATCTTCAGGTTTCTGATGATCTTTCTCACGTCAATACCTCCCCCCCGCTTTTAAATCTTGCGGTCAGACAGGCCGTAGGCCTATCTGAACATTCCTGCACAACTATTTGTATATTCCGCAACCTACAATGTAGTCGCCGGATTTTTTGAGATATACCGATTTCGGTTCAACCTTTTTTGTGACAGGATTCGTCCACTTGTAATCAACCCATCCGCTTCCTTTCTTCTTGGCCACATCGATAATCTCCCGGAAGAAGAGCTTTCCATCGGTGTCCCGGATATCGATAAAGTGCTGGCCTATCAACGTTTTGGTCACCCCATGTGACAAGATAACGCCCTTAAAGTCCAAGACGTAGACATACAGGTCGCCTTTCACAAATTGCCCCTTCGAGTCATTAAATGCCGCAAAGGCTTTATCCTTCCCATTTGCCTGCAAGTACTTGACTGCCTTGTCCACCATAGCCACAGCCTGTTTCGCTGTGCCTTTACCGGCATAAGCGATCCCGCATACCAAGAGACCCGCCACCATAATTATTGCCATCAGTTTTTTCATTTCTTCCCTCTCCTTTATCTTCTTTAACTTGTTGATCTTCTGGCCTGTCATCCTTTGCTGATTTACAACTTACCAACTTGACCGATTCGTTGACTGAATCCACGCGGCCCCCTTTATATTTATTGCTGCCTATCAATCCCCCTTTGTCTCACCATCACTTACTCTGTCTGCCAGGCGCATTTCTTCTCAGCGCCTGTCATCGAGGCTGAGGGCTTTTGTAATTTCTTGATACAGTCTTGCCCATCCGACAGTTACGGCCGCGTTATCAGGAAACACGGTCCCCTTTTTTTTATACCGGCTCTTGGAAGCGTCACCCATGAAGATGATCTTTATATCAGAATGAAGACCCCTGATTTTTTTTGCGAACTCCTCAGCGCTCCCGTCTGATTTCATCATCTTAATAAGCAGCAGATCGGGCTTATCTTTGCCTATGGCAAGGGCCGCTTCAAGATTGTCCGTATAGGCCTCCAGGACGCACTTTCCTTTAAGTTTCGCTGCCGCAAATATTTCTCTTATGAATTTGATATCCCCTTCATCACTATCTATCGCCATGACTAATTTTTTCTGTTGCTCATTTTTTACCCGGGAATTAACAGAATTGTGCATTCCATCTTTCTGAGAAAGATTGGCAACGTGCATGTCAG
>Ga0315278_10007065_pt1 | contig 10239 bp, 9 predicted proteins | sample YL17G06_0_MG_FD_203880 | JGI IMG/M metagenome (GOLD analysis project Ga0315278, IMG submission 203880) | Sediment microbial communities from Yellowstone Lake, YNP, Wyoming, USA - YL17G06_0 | ecosystem: Environmental > Aquatic > Freshwater > Lake > Sediment | place: USA: Wyoming | collected... | reverse complement strand
GCGTTCTTGTTGGTCATCACCGCCCCCTTCGCGGCGTGCACCGCGGGGGAGACGATGTTCTCCGCGGCGATCAGCTCGAGCCCCACGTTCTCGCGCCGGCGCTCGCCGGCGAGCGCCGCGGCCAGCTCGGGATCGGTCTGTCTCACGGCCGTTTCGAGGAACGAGAAGAAGGCGGTGCGCTCGTGCTGGTTCATCGCTGTCTCTCCTTTGGGGGGAGCATGACCGGCGCGTCGGAAATCCGATCCTCGCCGCCCGACCTCGCCGCGTCGATTTTCTCGACGCGGCGCTCGTGACGGCCGCCGTCGAACGGGGTCGAGAGAAAAGTCTCGAGCATCTGCAGCGCCACCCCGGGGCCGGTCGTGCGGCCGCCGAGGCACAGCACGTTGGCGTTGTTGTGCCGGCGCGCCGCTTCGGCAGTGAAGGCATCGTGGCAGAGCGCGGCGCGGATTCCCTTGTGGCGGTTGGCAGCGATCGACATGCCGATGCCGGTGCCGCACACCAGGACGCCGCAATCGGCGTCACGGGCGGAAAGCCGGCGCACCAGGTCGTGGGCGAAGTCGGGGTAGTCGACCGCGTCGGCCGAGTGAGGACCGACGTCGATCACTTCGTGCCCCAGGCTGCGGGCGTGGGCTGCCAGCAACCGCTTGAGATCGAAACCGCCGTGATCACAACCGAAGAGAATCTTCATGTCAGACCCTCCCGGCGCTCGTGGAGGGCGGCGCGCCAGTGGGATGGTACAACGCCGCGAACTCGTCGAGGGCGAAACGATCGCTCATCCCGGCCAGATGGTCGATGACGAGACGTACGAAACGCGGCTCGGGGCGGTAGTGCTGGGCCACCTCGGCGGGAATCTGCGGGATCAAAACGTCGCGCAGATAGGGCCGGCCGGTCTCCTCGTGAAAGCGCAGCAGCGCGTAGGTGGGCAGCAGGAGTGGGTTGTCGTAGTAGGCGCGAAACAGCCCGGCCATCACCAGGCGGGCACGGTGGTCCTGCCGGTTGACCTCCTGGTGGTTGATGATGAAACGGTAGATGAACGCCTTGAGCTCGACGAACAGCGGCATCACCTTCCGGGATAGCGTGACCGTCGCTGCCGGGATCTCGTCGGCGATGGCGAGCCAGCCCGCGCGGTCGGTCACCTGGTGACGGTTCGCCAGGCGCGTGATGGCGCGTGCCGTCGTCTGGATGGCGTCGGTGACGAACATGTGGATCAGGCCGCGCTGCAGCAGTGCAGCCCGCCGCCAGCGCCGTCGATCACCGCGGTACGTATCGCCGGCGCGCTCGATCACCGCCCGCGCCGCAGCGAGGCGTTCGACCTCGTCGAGCGAGACCGCCTCCGCCTGGAGGCCGTCCTCGAGGTCATGGGTCTGCTGGGCGATCTCGTCGGCGAGCGCCACGACCTGACCCTCGAGGTGGCACGGCAGCCCGAGCCGGAGCCCTTCCGACTGCGGCAGCGGGAACGGGAAGCTCACCTTCCAGGTCGTGTGCTTGAGCATGCCCTCGCGTACCTGGTCGGTGAGGTTGAGCCCGGGCAGGCTGTAGCGCTGCTCGAGCAGGTCGACGACGCGCAGCGACTGGTAGTTGTGCTTGAAGGCGCCGAGGTGGGGGAGCAGCTCGGGAGGCAGGGGACAGCTCGGCTCCTCGCCGGCAAGCACCCGCGCCAGCGTCTTCTCGCCGGAGTGGCCGAAGGCGGTGTGGCCGAGATCGTGACCGAGCCCGATCGCCTCCACGAGGTCCTCGTTGAGGCCAAGGGCGCGCGCCAGGGTGCGGCCGATCTGTGCCACCTCGAGGGTGTGCGTCAGCCGCGTCCGCGGGTGATCGCCGGTGTAAGGAACGTAGACCTGCGTCTTGTGCTTCAGGCGGCGGAAGGCGCGCGAGTGCAGGACGCGGTCGCGGTCACGTTGGAACGCGGTGCGATAGTCGAACGCCCGGCCCTCGGGGCGCATCGGCAAGCGGCGAGTCGCCTCGGTCGAGCGGACGGCGCAAAAGACGAGCGCCGCGTCCTCGATCTGCTCCAGACGGGTGCGGTCGCGTAGCTCCACTTCAGGCTCCTTCTCCGGCGCCGATCAGCCGCAGCACGTCGCCGACCAGCCGCAGCGACCCCGTGACCAGCGTCGGCGCATCCTCTGGCAGGTGCGCCAGCGCCGCGGCCACGCTTTCATACGCCTCACACCCCGGCATCGCGGCCGCGAGCTCCCCCACGGGGGTGGCCCGCGGCGAGTCGAGGGTGGCGACGAGGACCCTCCCGACCCGCGGCCGCAGCACCGCGGCCATCGCGGCGAGCGGTTTGTCAGCAAGGCATGAGAACAGCAGGTTGATCCTCCCCGACAGGCCGAGGTGGTCGAGCGCGGACGCGAGCGCATCTGTCGCCTCGCGGTTGTGGGCGCCGTCGAGCAGCAGCCGGCGCCCCCGCCAGTCGACCCACTGCAGGCGGCCCGGCCAGGACGTCGTCTCGATACCCTGGGAGATCGCGTTGGCGCGCAGCACGGGCACGATGTCGTGCTTCGCGAGCGCCGCCGCGCCCGCCAACGCCAGCGTCAGGTTCGCCTCCTGATGCCGCCCCAGCAGCGGCAGCGTCGCGTTCCCGCGAATCCCTGCGACGTCGAAGCTCACGACCTGTGAGTCGAGGCCCGTGGCCCGTAACCCGTGGCCCGCAGTCGGAGCAACGCGAGTACCAGGGGGTCTTGGGTGGGCGGGCGGACTGGCCACGGGCCTCGGGCCACGGGCCAAGGAAACGGACGCCCATGCCGAGGCGAGGGAAAGCGGTGTGGCCGGGTCGGCGCTCGCGCGAATCGCGGGCTCCACCTCGTCGTCCCAGGCGCCGACGATCGCCTCGCGCCCGCGCAGCGCCGCGGCCTTCTCCGCCGCGATCTCGGCCCGTGTCGCGCCCAGCCATGACTGGTGGTCGGTACCGACGTTGGTGAGCAGGGAGATGTCCGGCGCCTCGGCGTTGGTGGCGTCCCAGCGCCCGCCGAGGCCGGCCTCGAGCACGGCGACCTCGACTCGCGCCCTGGCGAAATGGAGGAGCGCGACCGCGGTCAGGGTCTCGAAGTACGAAAGCCGGGGGAAGCGATCAAGCTCACCGATCAGCGCGAGGAGGCGGTCGTGCGGGATCGCCTCTCCTCCCACCACGATCCGCTCCTCGACGCGCACGAGGTGGGGAGAAGTGTAGAGGCCGACGCGCACCCCGTGTCGCGCCAGGATGCTCGCCAGCAGCGCAGCCGCCGAGCCCTTGCCGTTGGTCCCGAGAACGAGCGCCGACCGCAACGCACGCTCCGGGTGATCGAGCGCGGCGAGGGCGCTGTGCATGCGCTCGAGTCCCGGGAGAATTCTCTGCTCGAGGCGTGGCGCCAGTGCGGCCTCACAGCGCGAGGTCAGAGGAGATGCGTCAGACACCGGGCGAGGGTCTCCTTGAGCTCCTGCCGCGGAACCACGAGATCGAGAATGCCATGCTCGAGAAGGAACTCGCTGCGCTGAAACCCCTCGGGGAGCTTCTGGCGGATCGTCTGCTCGATGACGCGGGGCCCGGCGAAGCCGATCAACGCTCCCGGCTCGCCGATGTTGATGTCCCCAAGCATCGCGTAGGAGGCCGTGACGCCGCCGGTCGTGGGATCGGTGAGCACCGAGATGTAAGGTATGCGAGCCGCGTGCAGACGCGAAAGTGCTGCCGCGATCTTCGCCATCTGCATGAGGGAGAGGATCCCCTCCTGCATGCGCGCACCGCCGGAGCAGGAGATCACGATGAGGGGCAGCTTCGCCCGCAGGCAGCGCTCGATTGCGGCAGTGAGCTTCTCGCCCACCGCCGAGCCCATCGACCCGCCCATGAACGCGTACTCCATCGCGGCGGTGACGCAACGGACCCCCGCCATGCGGCCGGCGGCGATGACGACGGCGTCGCTGCGCAGGCCCTTCTCGCGCATCGAGCGCAGCCGCTCGGCGTACGGCCTACTGTCGGCGAACTCGAGGGGATCGACGGAGTGGATATTGGCCAGCAGCTCCTTCCAGACGGCGTCGTCGTAGAGCTGGGCGAGGCGCGTGCGTGCCGAGACGCGGTGGTGGTGGCCGCAGCGTGGGCAGACGAAAAGCTGCCGCTCGAGCTCCTTGCGGTAGAGGATCTCCCGGCATCCCTCGCACTTCACCCACAGCCCCTCGGGGACTCTGCTCGCCGGCTTCCCGGCGGACTCGCTGCGTCGGAACCAGACCATGGTGGGGGAATCTAGCACCCCGGTTGGCGGGGAGGCAAGGAAAGCGCGGGGCTCGCGTCGTTGGCCCGCCCTACCGGTACGACGATGGGGGTACCGTCGGCGGTGTGCAGGACCTCGAGCGAGACGCCGAAGACGTCGCTCAAGACCGTGCTGCGCAGGATCTCAGCGGGGCTCCCGGACGCGCGCACAACGCCGTGATCAAGGACGAGGACCTCATCGGCGAGACGGAGGGCGAGGTTCCAGTCGTGGACGACGAGGACGACCCCGACGCCGTCGGCGAGCAGCTCGCGGAGCACGGCGACGAGGTCGAGCTGGTGGCGAACGTCGAGGGCGGTTGCGGGCTCGTCGAGGAGCAGCAGCCGAGGCTCGCTGGCGAGCGCTCTGGCGAGCAGCGCCCGCTGGCGTTCGCCGCCGGAGAGGTTCTGCATACCCGTCGCCGACTGCTCGACGAGATGCACGCGTTCCAGCGCGCGGGCGACCGCGGCGCGGTCCGGCTCGGCCGGCGGTCGCCACGGCCCGAGATGGGGCGCGCGCCCCTGATCCACCAGCTCCCGGACCGTGAGCGGGAAGGTCAAGCTGAAGAGCTGCGGCACGAAGCCGACAACCCGGGCAACGTCGCGCCGGCGCCAAGTCCGGAGAGATCGACCGAGCAGGTCGATGGTGCCGGCGCGGGCTGGGAGGATCCCGGCGAGCAGCCGAAGGAGCGTGCTCTTGCCGGCGCCGTTTGGTCCCACGACGGCGAGACAGCGGCCCGCGGCGACATCGAGGGTAACGCCGTCGACCACCGGTCGCGGACCGTACCCTCCCGAGAGTCCGGCGGCGGCGAGCAGCGTCAGGAGGACCTCCGCAGCAGCGCCACAAAGAAAGGCACGCCGAGCAGGGCGGTAACGACCCCGACCGGCAGCTCGGCGGGGGCCAGCACACGGCGAGCGACGAGGTCGCCGAGCACCGTCAGCGCCCCGCCGGCCACCGCGACGCGGAGGATCAGGCGACGCGGCTGATGTCCCCAGACGAGGCGACAGAGGTGGGGCGTTACCAGGCCGATGAAGCCGATGACGCCTGCAAACGCGACGGCGCCGCCGGCGAGAGCAGCGGCCGCCAGAAAGACACGTCGGCGCACCGCGGCGATCTCGACCCCAAGCGCCGCCGCCGACTCCTCGCCGACGGCCAGCAGCCCGAGATCGCGGCCATGGTGGAGGAGCAGCACCGCCGGAACGAGGAGATAGGGGAGCAGCCAGCCAACGGCGGGCAGCGACGCGGCGGCGAACGATCCCATGGTGATGGCGAGGGCGCCAGGAAGGCGGGGCGACGGGGCGATCGCCAAAAGGGTGAGGATTACCGCCGAGGCCGCCGCGTTGACCGCCACGCCGGCGAGGATCATGCGGGTCGGCGAAGGACCGAGGGGGCCGCGCGCCATCCACCACACGAGCGCGGTCGCCATCGCCGCGCCGCCCATCGCCAGGGCCGGGACCAAGGCCAGCGCTGCGGCGGGCAGGAGCGCAAATGCGGCCGTCGCCGCGGCTGCTCCGCCGCCGGAGATACCGAGGAGGAAGGGATCGGCAAGAGGGTTGGCGAGCAGCGCCTGGAGTGCCGCACCGGCCATGGCGAGGGCGGCGCCGACGGCAAACGCGAGCGCCAGCCGCGGCAGGCGGACCTGAAGGAGGATCGTGCCGACTTGGCTGTCGCCGTTCCCGGTCAGCCACGCGAAAGCGCCACCGGGAGTGACGGCGGGTCCGGCCAAAACCAGGCCGGCGATGATCGCGGCGACCGCGCTCGCCGCGAGGAGAGAGTCGGCCCAACGCGTCACGGCGAGGCCTCCCGCGCACTCACGAGCGCCTCGAGGGCATCGACGAGTCGCGGTCCGGGCCGGTTGGCCAGGTCTGCCGGGATCCAGAGCACGCGCGTTGTGCCGGCGCGCAGGCGGCCGGCAACCGGCCGGGTGCACACGGCGTCGTAGGTGGCGCGCACGTCGGGCTCGTCGGGCGCGACAATGACGTCGAGGCGCGGGTCGAGAAGCAGCTCCGGATCGACTCGCGGGTAACGCCCGGCCGCTGCCGGGGCAAGGTTCTCAAGGCCGGCGGTGCGCAGCAGATCGTCGTGGAACGTGCCCGGAGCCGCGACGATGAAAGGCTCCCACCAGACGACGTACAGGGCATGGCGGGAGGCGAGCAGAGTGGCGCGCCGGCGGGCGGCGTCGATGCGCTCGGATAGCTGGAAGACTACGACGTTGGCCTGGTCCCGCCGGCCGGTGAGGGCGCCGACCAGCGCGGTCGCCTCGGTCAGCTTGGCGAAGGAGGTCACGTCAAGGGTACACACCACGATCCCGAGCTGTCGCAGTCGGTCGATGACCCGCGGGTCGTTGCCTGCGGTGGTCGCAAGGACGAGATCGGGCGACCGGGCGAGCACGGCCTCGACGTCGCCGGGGTTGAGGTGCGGCAACGCGCGCGCCGCCGGCGGGTGGTCGGCGGTGGCCGGAGCGGCGATCACGAGATCTCCGGCGCCCACGGCGAAGGCGAGCTCGGTGACGTCGGGCGCGAGAGTGATGACGCGGCACGGAGAGCCGACGGCCACCGGGTTGCCGACCTGGTCGAGAACGTCCGAGGTCGGGCCCGGCGAGCACGCCAGGCAGAGAACGGACAGCAAAAACCACCCGCACCCACGGGCGCGGGTGGCAGTGCTCCCTCGCCGGGAGTCCGCGGGCCTACTCGGAGCCCTGCTCTTCGAGGTCGTTGGGGATTCCGAGGCGCTGGCAGGCCGCGTCGTACATCTGGCGAGCGGCCTTCTGTGCGGCCTGCAGCTCGGCGATGCGCTGCTTGACGCGCTGCAGCTCCTCCTGGATCTGGTTCTCAAGGTCGGCAATCTCGGCCTTTGTGACCTTGCGTGTCTCCTCGTAAAACTTCCGCTGTTGGTCGTTCAAAACTGTCATGAGCCCTCCTCGCTTAAGGTTGGAATGGGATCGTGATGGTCTTCCACAGCTTGACCGGCACACCACCCTTCATGGCCGGACGGAAACGCCAACTCTTGACAGTGCTCAAGGCTGCGGCGCGCGTGCCGAGGTCCGGCTTGATGCTTTGGAGCACCTTGACGTCCTGCACCGTCCCGTTCTCGTCGATCAGCGCGCGCAGGATGACGACGCCGCCCAGGCGCTGCTGCCGGGCGAGCGGCGGGTATGTCGGCTTCGGAGTGAAGATCGCGTCGACGTCGGTGTCGGGAGTGTCGACGAGGTCACCGCGCTGGATGGTGGCAGGGGCGGCAGCCTCCGGGACGCGCTGCGGCGTCGATGCGGGTGGCGCGGTCGGGATCGGAGTGGGCTCGGGCTGGACCGGCGGCGCCTGCGTGACGGCGGGCGGCGCGGCGGCCGGAACGGCCGACGCCTCGGTCGGCACGGCAGGCGGCGCCGGGGCCTCTGTGGGCGCCGGCTCGGCGGCTGGCGGACGCGTCGCGACCGCTTGAGCCGGAGCGGCTCGCGGCGGCACCGGGGTCGCCGTCAGCAGCTCACGCGTTAGACGCTCGCGCATCTCGCCTTCGCGTTTCTGGACTTCCTGCTGGGCGATCTCCCGCGCCATTGCCACGGTTTCAGCAGCCGGCGTTGCGATCGTTGTAGCGCCGGACGGCTGCGACGGGGTGCGCCGGGTCATCAAGATGACGACAATGACGATCCCAAGCACGATCGCGGCGGCTGCCGCGATCACACCGATGGGAAGCGGCTTCCTGGCCTGGATTGGCTGCGCGACCTCGAGCTCGGGTGCCCCGCCAGGTATGCCCGACACGGCGGCTGGAGCCGGCTCGGCCTTGCGCGGCGCCGCCTCGGGCTGAGGCTCATGGCGGGCTGGCGCGCGCTTGGACGCCGGTGCGGGCTCGACGACGGCCGGCATCGCACCGGTGCGGTCGCGGCCGAGGAGGTGGCCGAGGAAAGAGCCCAGCTCGGCCGAGCTCGGCGCCGGCCGGATCGAGCGGAGCGCCGCATCGAGGTCGGCTCCAAGCTCCGCCGCGGTCTGGTAGCGCGCCTCGCGGTTGGTCTCGAGCGCGCGGAGGACGATGCGCTCAACTTCGGGCGGCACCGTGGCATCGATCTGGCGCGGCGGCTGGAGCTTCGGCGAGCGCACCTGCTCGAGGATGGAGAGCTCCGAGTCGCCGGCGAAGACCTTCTTGCCGGTCACCATCTCGTAGAGCACGAGGCCGAGCGAGAAGATGTCGGAACGGTGATCGAGGTCCTTGCCCCAGGCCTGCTCGGGCGACATGTACTGCAGCTTGCCCTTGAGCGCGCCGGCGCGGGTGTGGGAAGCCTTGGAAGCGGCCTTGGCGATGCCGAAATCGCACAGCTTGATGTCGCCGTCGAGCGAGATCAGGACGTTCTGGGGCGACACGTCACGGTGCACCAGGGCCATCGCCCGACCCTGGAAGTCCCGCTTGCGATGAGCGTAGTCGAGCGCGGCGGCGAGACGGGACGCGATGTACAGCGAGATCCCGAGCGGCAGGCGCTGCTTCTTGTCCTCGAGCAGGCGGAGGAGCGAGCGCAGGTCCTTGCCGTCGATGTACTCCATCGCGATGTAGTAGGAGCGCTCGATCTTGCCGAGATCGTAGATGTGGATGATGTTCGGGTGCTGGAGCTGCGCCGCCAGCTTGGCCTCGTCGATGAACATCGTAACGAACTCGTCGTTTTCCGTCAGATGCGGGAGGATGCGCTTGATGGCGACGATCTTCTGGAACCCCTCGACGCCCTTCATGCGCGCCTTGAAGACCTCGGCCATGCCGCCGGTCGAGATCGCCTCTATCAGCTCGTACTGGCCGAACAGCGTCCCCACCGATGGGGGTGGCGGCGCCGGCTCACGAACCGGAGCCACTGGCGGCGGCGCCGGCGCGGCAGGCTTGGGCGGGACGGCGGGTGCTGGTGGGGCCGGCACAGCGGGCTCGACCGGCGGCTTGGCAGCCGCGGCCCTACGCTTCGGCAGCCCGCCCTCGAGGCCGGAGAGCGTCTGGTGGAGCAGCGCGTCGACCGATGCTCCACCGGTGTCCTCACGGACCTTGCTGGGCTTGGCGGGATGATCGAGCATGCCTGAGAGCGAGTTCGCCACCGCGTTCTCGGCGTCGGCTGTCGACGAGGGCCTGGCCGCGGGCTTCTGCGCCTTCGTCGCCGCGGCTGTCGCCTTCATGACAAGATCGAGTGACACACGCTGCGTTTCGGCTGCACCGCGTTGCGGCACCGGCTCCGCCGGCGCGGCCGGCTTTGCCGTTGGCGTGACCGCGATGCGCTGGGTCTCGGCAGGGAGGGGCTTTTCCTCGTCGCCCTCGCCGATGAGGTCTCCGAAGAGATCCTCCGAGGTGAGTGTGCCCTTGCCCGGCTTGAGGCCGGCGCTGCGGCGAAGCGCCTCGAGCACGTCGGCCTTGCTGTCCGGCTGTGCCGCGCCGCGGGGAGTCTGCAGTGCCGCCCGGACCTTGGTGAGCAGATCATCGCCGGAAAACGGTTTTGCAACGAGGTCCTGGGCGCCGAGACGGCTCGCGTCGCCCTTCGGGTCGTCGCCGGAGTAGCCGCTCATCAAGACGATGAATGGCGTGTGCCGCAGACCGGCGCGGGCCCTCACCTGGGTGATCGCATCCTCGACCTTGACCTTGGGGAGCACCGACGTGATAAGCACGACTCGGGGCTCGACGCGAGCACAGGCGCTAACGGCGGCATCAACGTCCTTGGCGGTGAGGATCTGGCATCCGAGCGGGGCGAGCGCTTCCGTCACGCGTGCGACGGTTCGCGGCTCGTAGTCGACAAGGAGGATCGTGTGCGCCATGGCCCCCACGCTTCATGAGCGAAGCTCGCCGGCATTGTGGGTTGCCCCCACTCGCAAGTCAATAGTGGCTGGTTGCCGTGCTGATCGCTAAATGCGGTGTAGAATATCGACTTGCGAGAGAGTGGATGAGGGACCCGGGAGGTTTTTCATGTCCGGCCACAACAAGTGGAGCACCATCAAGCACAAGAAGGGTAAGGCCGACGCCAAGCGCGGCAAGATCTTCACCAAGATCATCCGCGAGCTGACGACGGCGG
>Ga0315278_10007062_pt1 | contig 10240 bp, 8 predicted proteins | sample YL17G06_0_MG_FD_203880 | JGI IMG/M metagenome (GOLD analysis project Ga0315278, IMG submission 203880) | Sediment microbial communities from Yellowstone Lake, YNP, Wyoming, USA - YL17G06_0 | ecosystem: Environmental > Aquatic > Freshwater > Lake > Sediment | place: USA: Wyoming | collected... | reverse complement strand
AAACCATAACTGCCTGTTTTTATCCATCCTGTAATCAATATATTGAGGCAGCAGGCTTACGGTTTTTATATTGCGGCCTGATATCCTTTCATTTAGCACCCCGGAATCCGACTCAAGCAAATGACCCGAGTCAGAAGCCAAAATAAGGTTATAGTCGCCCGGGATCACTCTGCAGTTTAAGAATTCGGATCTAAGGCCGTTGACTATTGAAAAATTAAGGTCCCGCAGCGCTGCGCTTATATAGGTAAGAGAACCCGGCAGCCTGAAAGCAAGGATCCCATCTTTATTAAGCCTGGATTTTGCAAGGGCAAAGAATTCTTTTGTAAAGAACCTGTTGGTGGAAAGGTCAGCCGGCCCGGATATCCCCAGCATGATGACGTCGTATTTTAAAGGAGCCGAATTCAAAAAAAACCTGCCGTCCGAAGCGATCAAATCCACCCTTTTATCAGAGATCTCCCTTTTTATCAGATCAGAAGGGAATTTCTTTAACATCTTAAAAATCAGCGGGTCTAATTCTATATAATCTATTTTTTCTACCGGGCTTTTAAGGACCTCGTTTAACAGGCCTCCTGCTGCGTGGCTGATGATCAATACTGCTTTGGGGTTATGATGGAACAACAGCGGGAAATTTCCGAATTCTTCGACAGAGGCTATGTCCGGGTACGGCGCAGTTATTACGGGAAGGCCGTTATAAAAAAGGGTGCGCTGGGAGCCGCTTTCTGCGACTGCAAGATTTCCGTAAACGGAATTGCGGTAATCCAATACCCTTGTACCAGTATATTGTTTTTTGATAGAACCGCTCTGCAGGCGTGAAGGCAAGACAACAGCAAAAGCAAATATTGAAAGAAACAGCAAAGAAAAGACCGCATAGGCCTGCATCCTACTCTTTAATGACCCGAGGAAAAAAAAGCAGACGAGGATATTTGAAATCGAAACGACAAACACGATACTGAAAGAATCCAGGAAAGGGATGAATAAAAATGTCAGGATTACGCCCCCAAGCAGCGTCCCGGCTGTCTCCCAGAAGTAAACTCTTCCTATCGTTAGAGCGGCTTTCTGTTTATCGGGAAAGAAAATCTTGCAGGCAAGGCTGAACAAGCCGCCGTGGCAGAAACCAAGGGGCAGCATGATAAAAAATGAACTCAAAAATATCGCGGATAACCCCAATCCCTGGCCGGGGCTTATGCCCATCAGGGCCTTAAAGGTCCTTGAAAGATAAACAGAAGCAGGCAATGCCAGGGCAAATATCATTTGAAGGCAGATAAAGACAAAATAATGATTTTTTACCCTGTCAATCGCCCTTCCTGTTATATATACCCCTAAAGCCTCAGATAATATCCAGCTGGCTAATATCACGCCCAAAGTAAGTTCGTTTCCGTAAAAACTTATCAGCAGCTCCCGAAGCAAAAGCACCTGGGCTGTTATCCCGCTTGCGCCTATCAATAAAACCGTAATTATCGCCATAGAGAAAAAACTTTAAAAATAAAAAGGGCGGACTCTCATCCGCCCTTTTCCATTCCGGGATTGGTAATCGTAACCAATCCCGGAATGGAATTAAAACGTAGGGATTATAGGCCTTTTTTCACGATGAATTCGCAGAGGTCTATGACCCGCAAAGAATACGCCCATTCGTTGTCGTACCAGCCCATGACCTTGGCCATTTTGCCGTCGAGGACTTTTGTAAGTTCAGCGTCAAAGATGCAGGAAAAACTCGAGCCTACAAAATCCCTTGAGACCAAAGGTTCTGTCAGATACTGCAAGATACCCTTTAATTCCGCCTCCGAAGCCTTCTTAAATGCCGCGTTGACCTCCTCGGCTGTGGTGTCTTTTTCAAGTACGCAGGTTAGGTCAGTTAAAGAGACATCCGGAGTAGGAACGCGTATTGCGAGCCCGTCCATCTTCCCTTTTAATTCCGGGATGACCGAGCCTATTGCCTTTGCCGCACCCGTGGAAGTAGGGATCATAGAAAGCGCTGCAGCGCGCGCGCGGCGCAGGTCCTTGTGAGGAAAATCAAGTATCCTCTGGTCGTTTGTGTACGAATGGATGGTCGTCATCAGGCCACTCTTTATTCCGAAGTTGTCCAGCAAAACCTTTGCCATTGGAGCAAGGCAGTTTGTGGTGCATGAGGCATTTGAGATGATATTATGCTTTGCCGGATCGTATTTCTTGTCGTTTACTCCCAGGACAATAGTTATATCCTCGCCTTTTGCAGGAGCTGAGATTACTATCTTTTTTGCCCCTCCGTTTGTGATATGTCCTATGCATTTTTCCTTATCGGTAAAAACTCCGGAAGACTCGATCACTACGTCCACACCGTAATCTTTCCACGGGATCTCCGCCGGAGATTTTGCGCTCAGGATTTTAAGAGTCTTTCCGTTTACCACAAGCGCGTCGCCTTTCGCTTCTACTTTCGCATTAAGGGTGCCAAAAGTCGAATCGTATTTTAGAAGATGCGCCAGAGTATCAGTCCCCACAGGCAAGTCATTGACCGCGACAAAATCCAGTTCTTTAGAACCTTTTGCCAATGCAGCCCTGTACACCAGTCTTCCTATCCTTCCGAAACCGTTGATACCTATCTTTGCCGCCATTTACTCCCTCCTTTAATTTGTTTTATATTGGTATTTGAAAAAGGCCGGATTACTTAGTCAACCTTCGCTTCCCTGAGGAATTTAGCAGCTATTTCAGGCGGCGTAGGCACAAGATAGAAACCAGTTCCCCACTCAAAACCCGCTACCCTCGTAAGCTTTGGCATGAATTCAAGATGCCAGTGATAACTGTCAAGATTGCTTCCGTCGCTGTTTACGGGTGAGGTGTGAATTATAAAATTATACGCCGTATCCCCGAATATCTTTTTGACCCGGGCAATGATCCCCTGGAGTATTACAGCCAGGTCAGGGATCTCTTCAAAGGCAGTCTGGCAGAAAAAACTCGTGTGTTTTTTAGGCATTATCCATATCTCAAAAGGAAAACGGGACACAAAAGGGCAGAAAGCGAAAAAGTTCTTGTTTTCCAGTATTATCCTTTCTTTTTCCTGAAGCTCCTGGCGGATTATATCGCAAAAAATACACCGCTCCCTGTATTCAAAATAATTATGAGCGCCGACGATCTCCTCTTTGACGTTTTTAGGCACCATAGGAAGGGCGATTATCTGCGTGTGAGGATGTTCAAGAGAAGCGCCTGCTGAAGCGCCGTAATTTTTAAAAATCATTATATATTTAAAACGCCTGTCTTTTTCAAGGTCAAGGGTGCGCTGGCAATAAAGATGCACTATGTTCGTCAATTCCTGCTGAGTCAGATCGCAAAGGTCCTTATTGTGGTAAGGCGTCTCTATAATGACTTCGTGCGCTCCTACGCCGTTGGACAGGTCATAAATACCAAGCCCCCTCCTGTCAAGGTTACCTTCTATCTGAAGCGCCGGGAATTTATTTGAAACGACCCTTACCTGCCAGCCCGGGGTGTTCGGCGCTGTGTTTGGGTCCCTTATCGCGACTATTTCAGGCGGGGTCTGTGCCTCGTTTCCGTAGCAAAACGGGCAGGTGGTTGATTTTCCGGTCCTGGGTTCTTCGTGATCATAACTCTCAGGCAGCTGAGGGTCATCAGTGTTGACTATTGTCCATCTGCCTGCGATCGGGTCTCTTCTTAATTCCGACATCTAAAACCTTTCTTCTAGCTGATTGCTACTTCCCTTAAAAACTTTGCAGCTGCTTCCGGAGTAACAGGGCAGATATAAAAACCTGTCCCCCATTCAAATCCTGCGACTCTTGTCAAACGCGGAGTGATCTCAATATGCCAGTGATAATCGTCGCTTATGGTCTTCCAGTATCCGATCTTCTGCCTTTTAAAAGGCGCGGTATGAATTATGTAATTATAAGGCGGGTCATTCAACCCCGATTTAAGCTTCATGAGCACCTGTTTCATGACCTTTGCCAGGCCTTTACGGTCAGCTTCCGGCAAAGTAACGAAATCGCACGAGTGCTTTTTAGGCATGACCCATATCTCAAAAGGAAACCTCGACGCAAAAGGCACGATAGCGATAAAACCGTCCACATCTAGTATCAATCTGTCTTTTGATTCTATCTCCTGCCTTACGAGGTCGCAGAAGATGCACCTGTCATGATAATCGTAATATTGCCTGGCGCCGCTCAATTCCTCTTTGACGCGTTTGGGATTGACGGGCGTTGCTATCAGCTGAGACCTTGAATGCCTTACCCTTCCGCCGCCTGCGCTCCAGCCGTAATTCTTAAAAGCAAGGACATATTTAAAACGCTGGTCTTTTTCAAGGTCGATCATCCTGTCTATATAGCAGGTTATAACGCGGGTTATCTGTTCTTCGCTCAAATCAGCCATATTGCCTGTATGCTGGTTTGTCTCGACCACTATTTCATGCGCGCCTAACCCGTTCATGAGGTCATAAAGGCCTTTTCCGCGGCGATCAAGGTCGCCTTCGATCCTTAAAAAAGGAGTCAGGCTCGGCACTACCCTGAGTTCCCAACCAGGAGTGTTTTTTGGGGTGTTTTTAGGCCTTATCGCGTAAATTTCAGGAGGGGTCTGTGTTTCCCTGCCTTCGCAGAAAGGGCACGGTTTTTCCGGGACGCTTTCCTGCGCCTGGGTGGAAAACTGGTCAGGCCTTTTTGCCCGCTCAGTCGAGACTATGACCCATCTTCCTATGATTGGATCTTTTCTTAATTCCGGCATTTTATTCTATGGTTTTTGCAATGATTTAACCAGTCACTAAAGAAGAAATTATACCATATATTGCTTCTATTGCAACTAGTTTTTCTACAAAATCAGATATTTCAAGGCGTTAACCGAGTTTTTCACCGGTTGAAATCTTGTTGCCTCGTATGAAATCTTTTGTTGACATGCTGATCTTGCCTTCAAGCTGTAATCGCTCTATGCTCAAGGCCCCTTTTCCAGCAGCGACTTTTAACATATTATCTGATGTATCAATGACCTGGCCAGGCAGGCCGAATCCGGGACAGGCCTCCTGCTTCAGCGCTTTTGCCCTGAAAATTTTCAATATCCTGCCTTTATAATAAGTAAAAGCCCCGGGCCAGTTAAGGCATCCGCGGACAAGGTCATTTATCTCTGCCGCAGATTTTTCCCAGTTGATCAGTCCGTCTGTTTTTTTAAGTTTGGGGGCAAAGCTTACTTTTGTTTTGTCCTGCTCCGACAGATTATATTTTCCCTTTTCAATCGCCTTTAGCCCTTCGATCAAAAGAAAAGCAGCGTCGGAAGAAAGCTTTTCCTCCATGGTAACCGCATCATCGCTTTCAAGGACATCCATTTCTTTTTGCAGAATAACTGCTCCTGCGTCCATTTCAGGGACTATTTTCATAAGCGAATTGCCTGTTTTAGTCTCCCCTTTAATGATCGCCCAGTTTATGGGAGCTGCCCCCCTGTATTTCGGGAGCAGGGAAGCATGTACATTCAAAGCCATGGCCTTTGGGATCGACAGAACATCCTTTGACAATTTTTGGCCGTATGCGATCACCACAAAAAGATCAGGGGTGAAACCTTTCAAAAATCCGATTGAATCATCAAAGTTAATATCAGCCGGCTGAAAGATCTTAAGTTTTAATTCCGAGGCTTCCTCCTTGACAGCAGTAGGCATAAAATGCATGCCCCTGCCTTTTTTCTTATCAGGCTGGGTCACGACAAGGCAAACCTCATAGCCGTTTAAGATCAGCGCCTTAAGGGGCAAAACCGCAAAATTGTCGCTTCCAAAAAAAATTATTCTCATAAAAACGGGGTCAGAATTGTTTTTTTACACAGGGTCAACGTCAACTGTAACTATTATACCCGAATGCTTGAATTTTTTTAAGTTTAATTTCAGAAATTCTGTCAAGAGCCTTGCGCTTTTGGACTTCACCAGGATCTGACAATAATGATTGCCCCTTAATTGAGCAGGCTGTCCTTTTCCTTCAGAAATAATTTCTACGTTCTTTTTCCTTTCATCTTTGAGCTGTTCAAACAGCTGGCTGCCGGCCTGTTGCACTTTTTCCTGTCTGGGCGAACGCAGTTTCACAAAGGCAAGATGCTGATAAGGAGGGAATCCCAGCTGCCTTCTTATCCGTAATTCCTCCTTGTAAAATATGGCAGGGTCTTTTTTTTCCATCGAAGAAAACAGGTGGCTTCCCGCCAGATTAGTCTGTATTATCATTTCTTTTTCAGTAAACCCCAAAAGGCCGGAAAGCGCGGCAAACGCCTTCTCAGACGCGCGGAAATCCACCCTGTTTAAAGAATTATCAATCCCTAAAACGGCAATAATGTCAAATTTGTAAGAAGAATGGCCGATTGCTGCCTGAGCGGAAACGATTATATCGGAATCGGGGATGGCAGATTCATCCCATTTATCCATCCTTTTTATCTTTGCCTGTGGGAAGACCCTTGACAGTTCGCTCTCGATCTTTTCCGTCCCAGCCCCGGAATATTTGATGTATCCGGAATTGCATTCGGGGCAGATCTTAGGCGGAGCCATTTTAAAACTGCAGTAACCGCAGGACAACTCTCCCTTTTCGAAATAGTATACAAGATTTACGTTGCAGCGCGGGCACTTAATAACCTTGCCGCAGGTCGAACACGCTGCGACCGTGGCAAAACCTTTGCGGTTTAAAAACAAAAGGCATTTTCCTTTGGAGGCTATCGTAGAAAGTATCGAGTCCTGAAGGTACCTGGAAAGTATTATCTTGTGCCTCCTGTCAAGAAGAGGCAAGTTTTTCATCTCAATTATTCTTATATCAGCCGGTTTTATTTGCCGGGGCCTTATATACTTCATTTTATTGCGGCTTGCCAGGTAATATGCCTCAAGAGAAGGGCAACTCGACCCTAAGATTATTTTTGCTGACTCGTTCTTCGCTCTGATAAGAGCGATCTCCCTTGCGTGGTAATGCGGAACCTGGTCCTGCTTGTAAACAGAATTCTGTTCTTCATCGATGATGATAAGCCCAAGGCCGTCAAGCTGGGCAAAGATCGCCGAACGCGTGCCTAAGACTAAATTTGCCTTCTGCTGTTTGATTTTAAGCCACTGTCCGAGTTCATCCGGCTGTTTTCTAAACGAAGTTTCCGGCTCTATCCCCAATTTCTTACTGATGAGCTCTTTAGCGGCAAGCACTGAATTTATATCCGGCAATAAGACCAGGACTTTCTCGTTTTTTAGCAGGGCCTCATTGATGGAATCAAGATAAAATTCCCATCTTGTTTTAGGGTCAGCGTCATGGAGCAAAATGTTTTCCCGGATGGTCAATTCCTTTTTCTGAGGCTCTGGGAGTGATGTTTCCGGCAGGGATTTTCCTCTTCTTAAAGCTTCGGGGATCGCGGTTTCTATTGCTTCGCCCCAGCTGCAGCAGTAATATTCCGACAATTCCTTGGTGAGAGAAAGGATATTTTTATCAAGGATCGGGATTTCATCCAGGATAGAGAGTATTGGTTTTGTATATTTTATCTGCGTCTTAGGGGCTGTTGCAACGACATAACCCAGCTCTTTTTTATTGCGGAAATTTATCCGCACCCTGACTCCGGGTTTGACGCTGTTTTTAAACTCCGGAGGTATCTCATAGTCAAACGGGCCTTCTACGGCAAGCCCAAGAACCACTTTAGCATATGACACGGTATATCTCTCTGGCTGCATCTGGCTTTTTTATCTGCCTGATGATATTTTTTGCCCGTTCCATTTTATGCGGATGCCTTTTATAGTCAAGCACTGCTTTTCTTATGTCCTGCGGATCGTCAAGGTTTATTCCGACCCCGTACTCCTCAAGCGCCTTGACGTTTTCCGTCTCCTGGCCGGGAATGACAGAAATAAAAATAGGCACAAGCTCCCTTACTAAAAGCTCTGAAATGCTCAATCCGCCGGGCTTGGTGATAATGATATCTGAAACTGCCATAAGTTCCTCTATGTTGTCGATGAAACCGAAGACCTTTACACCCTGGTATCTTTTTCTTTTAAGCCTTGCGAATAATTTTTTGTTTTTTGCGCAGACCACAAGCATCTGAACGTCGCTATGCAGCGACCTCACAATGGGCTCTATCGGCCCTATGCCGAAAGACCCGGTAGCCACAAGGACCGTAAACCTGCGGCCGTCAATACCGAATTTTTCACAGAGCTCGAGTTTATCGAAATCGCGCAGAAATTTAGGATCGACGGGTATTCCTGTGACCCTTATTTTTCCTTTTGGTATACGCGCCTCCAGAAGTTTCTCTTTGCTGCGCTCAGAAGCGACAGAGTAAATGTTCGTGCGCCTGTGCAGCCAGAACGGATGAAGCCCGAAGTCAGTGATGACAGTCACAAGCCTGGGCTTTATTTTTTTCTTTTTCTTTAGATACGAAGTTATTTCGGCGGGCAGGAAATGAGTGCATATCACGACATCAGGCTGCTCTTTTACCAGGAATCTTGCGAATTTTTTTACATAGAGCCGCTCGCTGATAGAATGCACGCCCTGTATCAAAGGCTGAAATCTTTTAAGCGAAGTCACCCAATATGCCGTCCTCCAGAGCCACTGGGCATGGCTTATTAAAAAATCATAACCTTCAGCATAACTGGTGCGGAAAACCTTGTTTGTTTGTTTCAACACATCCACCAGTATAAGCTCAAGATAAGGGTTTTCTTCTTTAAAATAATTATAAAGCGCCTCAGCAGCTTTTACGTGGCCTGCACCTGCTGAAGCATAAGCGATTATTATTTTCATTTCCTGCCTGTCTTTAAGACGTTATCAACTGCTTCGGAAAGATCTTTTCTGTGAAGTATTGAACTCCCCTGAGAGCTTAGGGTCAACCGGAACCAGGACCAATCCTTGGTCCGGTTTTTTGACCGAAAATAATTAAAGATCGCCTCGGCGGCTTTGAGGTGGCCCGCTCCGGCTGAAGCGCAGGCAATAACCGTTTTCATGATTTAATGATTATTTGCGCCGCGCTCGTAAGATCATCGACCTTATAATCAGGGATGCAATCCCAGTTCAGCTGGTTTTCGGGTTTTTCCCTGCCCGAGAAGACCAGGATCGTTTTCAAGCCGGCGGATTGACCGGTTTCCATATCGACCATGGAATCTCCGATAAAATAACTGTTAGCCTTGTCGACGGTAAAACCCTGCTTCTTTAAATCATCTAAAACCTGGTCGATCAAGCCGGTCTTTGGCTTCCGACAAGAACAGTTCTCTTCCGGACGGTGAGTACAATATAATATCTCGGATAATCTTACCTTATCTCCCAATTCAAAGACCATGCGCTGGTCGATCTCATTGAGGTCCTCCTGAGAATAAAGCCCCTTAGCGACCCCGGCCTGGTTAGAGACCACGAACAGCATAAATCCGGCTTCGGTGAGTTTTTCCAGAGCCGGTTTTGCGTTAGGAAGGATCTGAAACTCCTCAACTTTGGTCACATATTCAAAATCACCGGGATATTTATTGATCACCCCGTCCCGGTCAAGAAAAACCAGTTTAATCATTATTTTCCCTCCATCTGTTTATTTTAGAGATGGAATATAAAGACAGCCTAAATTTTTTCCACATAAATTTTTAAACAATCTTTGAGCGTAAACCGATTCTTCTTAATTCTTAATCCATTCTTCTCAAGTAAAAGCTTTATAGTCTTTTTTGTGAAATAAAAAAGGTGTTCGGGAGGAATTAAACTAGCCCATCTCTCTTTTTTTATCTTTGATTTGATATGCCCCATATCGGGTGTCCAAATTTCAACAATGCCGTCTTTTTTCAAAATTCTATTGACTTCCCGTAAAAATGGGCCCTGGTTTGGAATATGTTCAAGCAAATTGTACATAGTTATTACATCGAAATAATCTGATGGATAATTGGCTTCATTTAAAAAAGCTGCCTTGATATTTAAATTTAATTTTTCCCTGGCAAATTTTAAAGCAATGGGTGAAATTTCACAACCAAAAACAACAAAGCCTCTTTTCCTGGCTGCCTCTAAAATAAATCCTGCGGAGCAACCTACATCCAAAAAATTACCTGCCCTCTTATACTTACAGACCCCTTTAAGTATTTTCTTAGCTCTATTCTGTTTACTCTCTTTTTTATCAATATAGCCCTGAGAATAATTCCCCTTATACTCCTCTTTTAATTCTTTTGGAGATGGCTGGGGATTTACGTAAATGAGCCCGCAAATTTTACACTTTACAATTTTAAATCCAGCTTTTGTATATAATGGCAGAGTATCATTTATTTCACATATGGGACAATTAATATTTTCCAATTAACCTCCTTAAAGAATCTTTCCGCATCCGCGCT
>Ga0315278_10007060_pt1 | contig 10240 bp, 10 predicted proteins | sample YL17G06_0_MG_FD_203880 | JGI IMG/M metagenome (GOLD analysis project Ga0315278, IMG submission 203880) | Sediment microbial communities from Yellowstone Lake, YNP, Wyoming, USA - YL17G06_0 | ecosystem: Environmental > Aquatic > Freshwater > Lake > Sediment | place: USA: Wyoming | collected... | reverse complement strand
GCCTATACTCTGACGGAACAGCAGCAACATTGGCCAACGTATTTTGGTTAAGGGTTATGATACAGGTGTCTTTGGATTTGATACATTAGTTGGTGGTTCTGGTTATCTGACACCGGGTCTATATAGTGGTGTTGCTCTAACTGGTGGTACAGGTACAGGTGCAACAGCAGATATTACCGTCACTGGTACTGCCGTCACTCTTGTCACATTAGTAAGTGCTGGAACAGGTTATACTGTAGGGGATTCATTATCGGCAGCAGACGGTTCTGTTGGTGGAAGAATCGGTGGCTCACCATTCTCCATTCCTGTGGCTAGCCTACAAAACGCAAAGAATGGTATCTATACAGTAACAACAGTTGGTTCTGGTGCCACAAATTGGGTTCTAACTCGTGCTATAGACTTCGATGCACCAGCAGAAATTGCCGGCGGCGATTTCTCATTCAACCAATCTGGTGCAACTTATGCTTTAACGGGCTGGGTGGAAACTGAAGTAGCAACAGCAATTGGTACAAGTACAATTATCTTCCAACAGTTCTCTGGTTCTGGTTCATTTAGTGCAGGAACAGGACTAACACTAACTGGTACAGTATTCAGTGTTAACCTTGGTGCTGGTATTGGACAGCTTGAATCAAACAACGTCGGTATTGACCTATGGACACCAACAACTGGTGGTCTTATCCTTACAACAGATGGTACAACACGCGCCACTAGCAATGCATCCAAATTACAATTGTTGCTTCCAGCAGGTTCTGGTCTAACACAAGATGCGACCGGTCTTTATGTTGGTCCTGGCCAAATTACAAATACAGTGTTGGCAAATAGCACGATCAACATCAATACTGACTCTGGTTCAGATCCAGTGGCACTTGGTGAAACATTGTTGATTGCTGGTACTTCGGTACAGGGCATTTCTACAGCATCTACAGCCAATACAGTAACAATTTCAGCATCAAACGCTTCTTCGTCACAGAAGGGTGTTGCATCATTTACTGCTTCCGAATTTGTTGTTACATCCGGTAACGTTGCACTCGGTCTAGTCCCTGTTACTAAAGGCGGCACTGGCTTTACTTCATACACAGTTGGTGATATTCTATACGCTGATACAACAACATCGTTGGCTAAATTGGCAATCGGTGGTGCTAATACTGTTCTGCACGGTGGTACAACTCCAACATACAGTGCAGTAAGTTTGACAGCAGATGTGTCTGGTATCCTTCCGGCATTAAACGGTGGCACAGGTACAGCCGTTGCCCCAACGTCTGGACAATTTCTATACTCGAGCGCTGGAACGACATACGCAGCAACAACATTAACGGGTGTAGCAGTTACATCATTCCACACAAGCTTGTCAGGTCTAACACCAAGCACCCCAACAACTGGCGTAGTTACACTGGCCGGTACACTAGGCGCAACAAGTGGCGGTACTGGACTAACAGCACTTGGTGCAGCTAATACAATTCTTGGTGTAAATGCCGGTGGTTCTGCACTCGAATATAAAGCAATAACAGCAGGTACAGGAATTTCTGTAGTACCTACAGCAGGTGTATTGACAATCAATAATACTGGTGTAACATCTGTTAATGTGTCCGGTGGTACTACTGGTTTAACAACAACTGGCGGCCCAATAACCTCATCGGGCACAATTAGTCTAACCGGCACACTTAATGTAACACATGGCGGTACTGGACTTTCAACAACACCAACAGATGGTCAACTATTAATTGGTAATGGAACAGATTATACATTATCAACATTAACAGCCGGAGAAGGTGTATCTGTTATAAATGCCCCAGGATCTATTACATTAACTGCCCAAGGCGGTGGTGGTGGCGGCGGCATGAGTAGCGTATCTACACCTGTGTTTGATGATATGATATTCACTACTTTCCATGAACACGTGGCTCCGTTTGTTTGGAAACCAGTTATATTAAACGGAGGAATAGTTACTGCTAGCAGCCCTGTAGACGATGGTACGTTTTTTGGTGGGTTAGAAATGACTACAGGAATAACATCAAACAGTACCGGACTTGGCGCAATATTTAGTTGTAACGGTATTGCAACATTCCTGCCTATAAATCTTAACTGGCAATTCAGAATAAAAGTTCCCATCCTATCGGGGACACCGGCATTTACCGTGAAGATTGGAATGGCATCATCTGCAATTGCAGCCACCACTAACGGAATTTACTTTCAATATACACATTCATTAAATAGTGGCCGATGGGTCGGTACAACAATATCAAGTTCGGTAAGCACAAATGTGAATTCAACAATCGCTGTTGACACAGATTGGGTTAGACTTGGGGTAGTGGTTAATAGTACAAATACATCTGTGGAATTTTTTGTTGACGGCGTCTCTATCGGGACAAGCACAACAAATATTCCAGCTATATTGTTATCATTTATAGCTCAAATACAGAAACAAGCACCAAATACAACGACATCTCGAAGTTTAATAACAGATTTCTTGGCGGCATCATTAGGAAGTTCAAGGTAATATGAGATTAGCAATTAAATTTTGGAGTCATCAAATCCAGAAAACTAAATTAGTTTTTGGAGAATAATAAAATGAAAAATCTTTGGACCTCTCTTATAGAATGGATTGTTATAACAATTGGAAAAGTACACTGGGGCTATAAGGACGGACTAACGAATGCTGAATTAGATGAAGTTAGAAAGTTATTAACACCACACTATTATATTATTCTTACACATAGAAATAATCATTTGTCTACATTCTTTGTTGGTTTAGCAAGCTGGCTACTAACACGCAAATGGAGTTACTGGGCACATGCTCTAATGAATCTTGAAGACGAAGTTAAGTCTGATAGCGATTTTAGATTAGTCGAGGCAACAGGTACCGGAGTAAATTATTCACCATTTAATCTTGTCTTTGAAGTACACGGAGTTGTATTACTGAAGCCAAAGAATATGTCTGCCGAGAACTGGACCACAGTAATGGATAAGGCTATGACAGAAATTGGTAAGCCATATGATTCATTGTTTGATCTAAGAAATGATAATGCTCTGAGTTGTGTCGAACTAGTTCGTACCGCATTAATGGCGCAACCGGATTACGCAGAGAACTTTGCTAACTTTGAGAAGATGATTTGCGAAAGAAAGAATCTAACTCCACAAATGTTTTATGAATGTGAGGATTTCGAGATTATCTACGAGGTTAGACACCTATAGGATGTTGGGCAATAGTCATTTTTATTCTTTCAATTGCTCGCTGATTACAAAAGCTTATTCTTGCGCCCTGATGCATGGGCCGCGGCCAATTACCTAAATTTATCCAACAATATCCGCAATTTTCATTATTTAATACCGGTATAAATTCATCTAATACCACAATAAGAAAACTAATATATTTAAAATGTTTATCCTTGTTTTGGTATAAATCAAAGGGATAAATTCTTTCGATATCGGGAACTGAATTCATTTCTTCAGACAATTCACGTAGTAGTGCTTCTTTGGGTTGCTCACCCTCTTCCATCATTCCGCCAAACAATGACCATTCTTGGGAGTGTGTCTTATGTGTAGCTCTCATGCTCAATAATACTCGATTTGTATTCACTGATACAATTAATGCACCTACTCCTGTCTTTTTTGGTAGTATCTTACTATTATTCGTAATTTGATTGACATTGTCCATAAAAGCTATTTATAATCTGCTTTTAAGATTTTCTATCTCACTTAGATATTTTCTTGCTTTATCTTTTTGTAACTGTATAAATGCCTGTTTAAGTTGTATATTAGTCTGTTTGACATGTTCGAGAAAAGCTTCAAGCTCGTCGGCACTAACAATGTTTTTATTAGTTAATTCATTTATTTTTTCCATATATTACTCATAGTTATTGATAGTTAGGCCCGACGGCGCCAGGATAATATTATCAATTCTCCAATATCCGGGGCCAAATAATCCATAATACGTATATGTCCAATCTCTTGTAACTGAATCAAATCTATATTGACTTGCGTTAGCATTATTTACCAAGTAATTTAACCCTACAGAATTTTGCGAGTCAAATGATACAACCCAGTTAATACCGTTGAATTCAATAATATCATTAGGATAAGCTACCAACATTTGACCCCATGGGCTCGTTGGAACATTTGGTGGTATAGCAGGTTCTTCACCGGCACTATCTGCCGATGTTAATAGATACCTTTGGCCCGTAGCAGCCAAAGGTAATCCGTTACCGGGAGAAATTTCTATCGGATCAATGATAGTTGTGATAGGTTGTAATGTGTTAGGTGGAAGTGTGTCGATGTCTGGTGTAAATAACAGCACGTTTTGGTTCAATGGATCTTGTTCAATTCCGCCTATGATGTCAGAGTCTGTAACATCGAGGTTGGGGTCGAGTTTTAGCCTAATTTTGGTGATATTAGGAGTAATCTGCCCATATTTTTGTATTAGGCTTTCCCAGCTTAGAGCTGGATCAACTTGTCCAAATTCATTGAGTAGTGTGATATGATCAATCGCACCAGCATTGGCAACAGATATCTTATAGTTGCCTTCTGTAGTAACAATCTGAATTGGAATTTCACCAAAACAACTAAATGGATCATATTCCTCACCTACGGATGTTCTAATAGCATTTACATCTGAAACATTATAAACCTGTGTAACAATTTCAGCAATAAGTCCACTTCTCTTAACCTTAGCCGGTGGATTAATCCATCCTTCAACTTTAAACTTAAAACTCATCACGTCACGATCCTCTGTCCCACCCTGTGGTATAGATCTATTAGTGAAGGTATAGTCTTCAAGCCATACTTCAAAAATGCTCGACCAATCAAGTATATTACTATTCTGTTGAAGCTGAATAGACTTGTTAAATATCACAGCAATCTGTTCAAATATTTGGAGTTTGGTAGTTATGTTTGTTGTCCATACATCAAGCTTAAATGTGAAATCCCAAGGAACAGGCATATACCTTTCAACACTCTGTCTAACACCCGGGTTTGGTCCGTATTCCTGTGTAAGGGCATCAAACTCTCTTTCTACTGTAGATACCTTGCCAACAAATTGGGAATCCTGTCTACGCTTATCATTCATCTTGATTCCATCAATATAAGCACTGAACATAGGTACAGGTAACATTGTATTTTCACTGGCACCCTTTATTAGTTGAGCAACCATAGAGGATGGATCCCCGTACATAATAGGAACCCGCTGTATTGTGTAGAGGCCATTGGCATCTGGACCATTTCTAACCTTTATGTCAGAAAAGATTCGCATAAATTGTAATAGGTAACGTCTTACCTGAGAATCATAAAAAAAATCAATTTTGGATGCCTCGTTTAGTTAGGTTTTATCTTAGCACGCTCATTAGCGATAGCTGAACGGGTTGCTTCTGTAGCAGTTGTCTGAATTTTTCGTTCAGCGTATAAATCAACTTTCTGTTTTACAACTTCTGATACAGCTTGTTTCTCTGGAATTACAGTACCGTCTGATAGTACGGTATCATTAATATTATCTATAAATTCGTCGAGTATTCTATTATAACTTGTCCACACCTTAAGTATATCTTGTTCTATGAGCTTAAAGCAATTACCTTGCTTTTGAAATAATCTCTCTGGATAATAATCAATTCGTAGATAATATTGTCCATCTGTCATACCTGGTGGAAATGCTACCCCTGCACCAACGAGTGGTCCAGATGGTACTAAGTTATCGGCATTGTCCGTAGACAAGTTTGGCGGAGCACCGTCACCACTAAAATAGTTACTACCAACGATGGGGTAACCCTTTTCATCTAAGTATATGTAGAGATTAGCACTCTCAAAGAATTTTGGATCAAAGAACGCATTACATTCCGCTTCCTTAACAACCTCATCAGTAATCTTAATAATCTTACAGAATAAATCAAGAGCATTCTTAATATTTGGATTAGAACCAAGTCCTGGATTTCCATTTGCGTCTGACGTTTCAGTAAATCCGTCCGGCATAACACCAATGCCTTGTCCAACGCCACCAGCAGTTTGTCCTGTAGCAGCCTGATCAATAATTTCTGTGAATTCCACAGACGCAGTCATTAGTTTTGCTCGTACCAACCAAATATGTGGAAACCATTTTTGTCCATAGCCGGCAGCAGCATAAAGAGCATCCTGAACAACATAATAGCGATTAATACCGACTGCGTTATCAAATATTGGAACATCACGCATACTTGGAAATTCTAAAACATCACCAGCAATAAGTTTTCTACCCAACGAATCTAACATATCATTATAGTGAAATGTAATACGAATTGTATCAGAGCTTAGAAAAACACCAAACTGTGATAGATCATAATTTATATCCTGTGGTTGATGATGCCCACGAAGCTCAATAACATCGGGATTGTATTTACGATTATTATTAGTTAGAAATAATACATCTTGAATAGTTGTAAGTGATGTATCGGTATTACCGGCAGAATCTGTGGTAGGTCCTTCATAGAGGTGTATTAAAATTCCATCACCAGCAATGCGAAAGTTTTCGCCAATGGTGCGATCGATGAAATTAAAATCCGCACCGCGGACAGGTGACCACAAAGAGATTCTACCCATTTTGTACCTCTAGTATTTTATAATCTGGAAATCTAGGCGAATGACATCTATATCTTGTTGTTTCTTCGTGAACCCCTATTGTTTTTGCCGCACTCCTAATAGAGGAATATTCAACTCCAAAAATTTCAACCTTAAGTTTAATTTTTTCAGTCATAGAGTTTAGATTGATAGATTCTTTTTCTGTTCTCGGTCTATTACTTTGCCACGGTTTTTTCATACCTTTTCGTGCAATACTCATTTTCATACAGGTTTCAGCAGATAATTTCTTACCTGTATTAATTATAGATAATTTTTGCTTTTGTTCTTTAGACATGGGGGCAAAAATTCTATTCTTAGATGCTCTACTAATTTTCTCTTTAGATTCACCAGTATGCTTGTATCCAGTAATACCTTCACCACCATTTGTATGATTAAATAAAGATCCAGTTTTCATGTCTAAACGACCAAATACTTCTATTAAACATTCCTCAATAAAACATGCATGTCCTTCATCTAATGCAGCGATGATTTCTATAATAGGTTGGTAAGTTTGTTTTTTAAGATTTTGAATCCATCCTTTTAATTGCTTATTATCACACCTATTTTTAGTATGAATATAAGCACGATTTCCAAATCCTTTCCCCACATACCGTGGTATATTAGTAATTGGGTCTCTATATATGTAACTGTAGAAATTCAACATCTGCCCTCGTTTTATGTATTTATCCATCAAATGATATAAGTTTAAATTTAACTTATCCATTTGATAGATATATTCGGAATTTTGGATATGCTAATTCTTAGTTCAGCAATTACCATTGTATCATGAGGTTGACAGCTGGTTGTATAGATGCTACAGTAGCGAACTTGTATAAGTTCAATAGTATGAACTGTTACATATAAATACTATTCAATGGCATGAATTAGCAAGGTGTAGGGATATACCTACCGTCCGCTGCCAACCATGCACTTGGTGCAAAATTGTGCGTAGTTTCGTTTTATGGTGATGCGAAAAGATAGCTTTAAAGGCAACCAGAGCGTAAATATTACGCAACCCAGTTGACACCTATCTAAAACGATGCTACATTAGTGGCTTGCGGTTGCTTTATGTCTAGATCAGACTCCTGTAAAACGACCTATCTAATTCGCCGCAAGATTTATAGATGATAAATAATGTTGTCGCAAAAATATATCTGTCTTAAGAAGATAACTTGAATGACTTGACAGAGTCTCTATTAATTGTTAATGTGCGGCTTAGTTGGAAAAAGATTGTTATACGTGACACTATTTTAGTGGCGTAACTAACAATTTTCTACAAAGATGATAAATAATTTGACACAGAGCTTGTCTTTGTGTAATATAACTTAACTGGAATTTTTGGAATTACAAATGATTAACTTTAACCTAAAATCAGCGAACGAGCATACGGTGGCATTAGCCTCCAAGCGCCTCTGCGCCGGTTATTGGGTCGGGTTTACACCAAGTAATGAACAAGATCCGATTAAGATGGCTTCCTTCTGTAAGGAGTCTGGACACAAGTAAAAGTATCCAGAGTTTACAAAAGGGAGCCGCTAGGAAACTAAGCGGCTTTTTTGTTGGCTCCAACATAGTTGGAAACCGATTGTTAGGATAGTGTGAAGCACTCCGGAAACGAGATCCGGTCCCCGCACTTAAAACATGGGGAGAATGGGCGTGTTCGAGGATGAAATCCCTTGTGTGGGAGGAAAAATTCGGATTGTAAAGCATATTAGTGTGTGCTTTACAATAGACACTATAAATAGTGTCTACAAAGAATATTGGTGTATTATACCGTTAAGGAGACGGTCCAGATTGTAAACCTGGCGCTTTAAGCTCTGATGGATCGTTACCATCATACATCACCAATTTTTCCTAAGATAGACGGAGGGCTTGAGTCCTAAGTAGCGGATGCTAGTGAACTAGCCAATGGTTTACCGTGAAGTATAGTTTGTTAAAACTCGCCCTTTCGAGACGGCAACTACCTGCAGGTAGTCTTAGGAATTTATTTTTAATATTGTGTAGATTTTGGTCCCTGTTAAGGTAGGAACCTCTAACAGATTTTAAATCTGAAGTATGTCCAAGTCCAATTGAAACAATATTATTTTATTTGTCTCTGCGGAAGCAAGGGACGGAGATGAAAGTTCTCCAACTATTTTATGCAGATACATCCTCCTCCCTTTTACGGAGTTCTTGGAATGTGGCAATTTTCGTAATGCTGCACACGTCGGGAAAGAATCCATAGACCGACAATTATTAAGGGGTTAGCGTATGGGACGCGAAGGACACTTGCAATGTCTTGTTTGGGGATCGTTACCCCATAGCTCCACCAATGATAAATATGAGTATGAAGATTACTGACATACTCAATGAAGACGCGATTACTCCTACTATAAAATGGAGGACGAACGGAGATGGTTCGTCAACGATTCGTGTTCAATATACACCCGATAAGGTTTATATTCATACAAACAAGAATCCAGAAGTTTTACAGAAACTAATCGCTGATAGATACGGACCAAAGACGTTCGTATAAAAATTTGCCGTCGTAGTGTAGTGGTCTGCACGCGACCCTGTCACGGTTGTAGTAGGGGATCGTTCCCCCTCGGCGGCGCCAAAATTATTGTCCGAACGACTTAGTGTTGTGCCTATATGACGCAACCGTCTCTAGCATGTCAAACTAAGCAGTGGTATTGGGCAGTGCGTCAAGTGCAAGGTTGCAGAAAGGGTATAAACGCCCTACTTGATATAGCGCCGTGGAGTTGTAGAACAATAAACTGACAAAATCTACAATACAATAATGTTATTTGCCGCAGTCGCATTCTGATGAGTGCAACCGCCTGTCTAGCGGATTTAGGAGGGTCTGATTCCCTTCTGCGGCGCCAAAAATTTTACTTCATAAAAAATTCTTCCACCGCTCAATTCATAGATAAATACACAGTTATTGTGGAGACAACTATGCCTAGATATGAAGATGTAAAACTAGAAAAAAGACCTTTGTCAGAAGATCATCCTTGTTACGAAGAATCAAGGAGATTATCGGAACTATCTTCGTGTTATGACCCAGATGAATCTAAGACATTTATGGAAAACTTAAAATTAAAGTTTATTTTTGACCTCAGAAGACAGACCCTAAATGAAATAAGGCATTTAAAGTCGACTTTTTATAGAGAAACTGGGGAATTTTTATGAAATTAAGGGAATTCACAGACGAAGACATATTAGAATATGCATTAACACATGGCGGTCGAAACATAATAAATGTTTTTAAGGAAATAGAGGCCGAGTATAATCAGATAAGAGCAGATATAACAGTTCTGATTAGACATCGTACTATGATAAACGATTTAAAGAATAAAATATCGATTTTAATTGACAAGATAATTGATTTACACAATCATTGTCTGAAGTCCGAAGATGATAATGAAACAAGAACGGTAGCATCATCTTTAAAATCCATGTCTGAAGAATTAAATAAAATCTTTGACAATATCTAAAATTCGCCCTTCTCGTTCAGTGGTAGGACAACTCTCTTGTAAGGAGAAAACGGCGGTTCGATTCCGTCGTGGGGCACCATGTTTCATGTTTGATAAAGGTATAAACCTTAATAGGGTCAGTCGGAACTACTATATCAAACATCTGTTTAGTGAATGTATAATCGGCTCATGACGCTCCCTACGCACTAAAC
>Ga0315278_10007058_pt1 | contig 10241 bp, 8 predicted proteins | sample YL17G06_0_MG_FD_203880 | JGI IMG/M metagenome (GOLD analysis project Ga0315278, IMG submission 203880) | Sediment microbial communities from Yellowstone Lake, YNP, Wyoming, USA - YL17G06_0 | ecosystem: Environmental > Aquatic > Freshwater > Lake > Sediment | place: USA: Wyoming | collected... | reverse complement strand
GCCCAGTCCCGGATGACCGTCAGGATCGTGCCCTCGACCGGCCGCGCGATCGCCGAGTACGCCGACTCCGCCGCCTGCACGACCGCCGCGCCAAAATCCCGCGTGGTCACGCGCGGCGCGTCGGGAAGGCCCTCGGAAAAGCCGCAGAAAAACTGGGCCAGGATCGCCCCCGAGTTGCCCCGCGCGCCGCCGACGGCCTGGTCGGCCAGCGCCTTCGACATCTCCCGGACGTGGCGCTGTCGCACGCGCGAGATTCCGGCGGCCATTTTCTGGAGCGTCGAGGCGACATTCGTCCCCGTGTCTCCGTCCGGCACCGGAAAGACGTTAATCTTGTTGAGCGCCTCGGCCCGCTCGGCGACGAAGTGCGCCCCCGCGATGACGGCCCGCGCGAGGCGGTTGCCGTCGAGGTATCCGATCGCGATCACGGCTTGATCGCTGCCGGGAACCCCTCCGGGGCGCGGCCGGCGCTTCGGGCTGTACGGTATTCCTCGACCACGGCCGGCAGCCGGTCGAGGTAGAAGAGCACGACCCCGCAGCCCATGCACGCCCAGGGATAGACCTTCTCGGCGCCCCACGCGAAGAGCCCCGTCTTCCAGGGCTTCTTCCAGAAGTACGTCGTGTAGCCGGACGTATTGCTCCGCGAGCGGAGCAGATCGCCCCCGCAGAGTGGGCATTTCCGATGGAAGGCGTCGCTCATGGTGACCGTGGGGAAAGGATATCGCGAAAGGCGGCCCCGGCCAGAAGGCCGCGCTGCCGGGCTATTTCTTCTTGACCAGCGGGCGCAGCTGCTGCGCCTTTTCAACGGCGGCCCGGGCGATGTCCAGATCGGGGTTGGCAGCGGCGATCTTTTCGAAGGCGTCGAGCGCACCACGATAGTCGCGTTTCTTGTAGAGCCTGAGCGCCTTGTTGTAGTCGATCATCGCGCGCAGCTTCCGCAGCTCTTCCTCGTAGACCTCGCGGGTCTCGAACTTCGAGGACTCCACGAGGCGCTCGAGCTCCGCCACGGCCTCACTCTCTTTGCCTCGCGCGAGCAACGCGTTCACGCCGGCGAGCGGGTCCTGCGGCGCGCCGGCCTTCCCCCTGGCCGCGGGCACCGACGACGCAGCAGCCTGAGCGGCGTCGGAGTGCTCCTTCTTTCGCCCGGACAGGCTGGCGAGGTCCCGGGCGACGTCCGGGCGGGACGGAAGCAGCTTCGCCGCGATCGTGAGCTCCGCGATCCCTTCGTCCAGGTGGTCCGGCTGCTCCATGAAATAGGACCGGCCGAGCTCGACACGCGCCTCCGGGAAATCCGGGTTGAGCGCGATGCTCTTGCGCAGCGCCGCCCGTGCGGCCTCGATCCCGGTGCGCTCGTCGTCGGTCACGGGCCAGGACCAGGCCTTCGAGAGTTCCTCGAGCTTCAGCTGAGCGTAGTAGAAGTAGGCTCGGTAGTCCGCCTTGTCCGACGCTACGGCCTTCCCGAACAATTCCGCCGCCTCGGACTGGCGTTTCTGGCGCAGCCGCACCCTGCCGAGGCCACCGAGCGCCTCCGCGTTGGCCCCCTCCGTAGCGAGCGCGGCCTCGAAATACCGCTCCGCGTCCGGGAGCCGGTCGTCCCAGTTGGCGAGCAGATCTCCGAGGCGACACAGCACCGACGCATAGCTCATCGGGGTCGTGCGGGTCTCGGTCGGGATCGTCAGCTCCGAGAACTTGAGACGGTTGTAGGTAAACCGCCTGTTGCGAACGTACGCGACGAGCTCGCCGAGGAGCGTGGCGTAGTCGGTATGGAAGGCTTCGCGGAAAGCCTCGTCCTGCGGCTTGCCCTCCCGCAGCAGCGCCAGGAAGCGTCCTAGCTGCGGCGTGCGTTCCGAATTCCCGAGAATGAGGTAGTGCACGAGCGCCCACGACTCCGCGAAGAAAGTGGTCCGCTTGATTTCCTCGTTGTACTCCGGAGACTCCCGGTCCGCCGCGAGGAGGCGGTCGAGCGAAATCATCATCATCGTGCCGCGCAGCGGCTCGAGAAGGTCCTCGCGGATCATGCCGATCCGCACCTCGTTGCCATCGGTGCGGAACGTGCTGTAGTACGCGGCCACCCCTTGTTCGTACCAGACCGGCTGGTGCGCGAAGTTCGTATCCATGAAGTAATAAATGTAGTTGTGGTAGACGGTCCTGCGCGGGTCCGAGTTCCACGCCGCGGTCAGCTCGACGTAGTTCCCGTCGTGCGCTCCGTAGAAGTAGCTGCTGGCGTCGTCGCCTCGCGGCAGGTACGGCTCCATCGCGGAGTGGCTCTTGAAGACGTAGAGGAAGGTCGGAATCGGAGAGTTCACAACGCTCCCGCCTTTCAGGGTCCGGAGCACCGCGTGAAGCTTCTCCATCTCGAGCCCGACTTCTCTCGTCTTGGACTCGGACGCGTTGCCGAAGAGCGTGAAGTTGGCGGTCCGAACCTCGTTCCAGCGGTCGCCGCGCGGCGGCAGGGCGATCGGACCCTCTCCCCGAAGGCCCGCGGCCGCCGCCAGTGTGACCACGAGACAGAACGTCGCCCGACTGCTCAGGCCGACAGCATAACCCCGCGCTGGCCGATTCCGGCTACGGCTTCCAGCGCAGGATCAGGTTGCGCGCGGCGCCGACCTCGTCCACGCGCTTGACGGGCGTCGTGTGCGGCGCGGTCCGGACGAGGTCCGGGCTTTCGACGCACTCGCGGGCGATCTCCCGCATGGCGCTGACGAAGGCGTCGAGCACGGGCTTGCCCTCGGTCTCGGTCGGCTCGATCATGAGCGCCCCGTGCACGATCAGCGGAAACGAGATCGTCGGCGGGTGGAATCCGTAGTCCATCAGGCGCTTGGCGATGTCCACGTTCGAGACGCCGAGGTCCACCTGCTTCTTGTCGGAGAGGACGACCTCGTGCATGGAGGGCGCGTCGTACTTCAGGTGGTACACGCCCGCCAGGCCCGCGCGGATGTAGTTCGCGTTCAGGACCGCGACCCGCGCGACCTCGCCGATGCGGTTGCCGTAGGCGCAGATGTAGGAAAGCGCGCGCACGAACATGCCGAAGTTGCCGAGGAAGGTCCGCAGACGCCCGATCGAATCCGGCCGGTCGTAGTCGAGGAAAAAAGTCCCGTCCGCGCGCCGCTCCACGGTCGGCCGCGGCAGGAAGGGCACGAGCGCCTGGCACACGGCGACCGGGCCTGAGCCCGGCCCTCCCCCGCCGTGCGGGGTCGAGAAGGTCTTGTGCAGGTTCATGTGCATCACGTCGACGCCCATGAGCCCCGGCTTGGCCACGCCGACGAAGGCATTGAAGTTCGCGCCGTCGCAGTAGAGGTAGCCGCCCTTGGCATGCACGATCCGGGCGATTTCGAGGATCCGGTCCTCGAAGATGCCGAGCGTGTTGGGGACGGTCAGCATCAAGGCCGCCACGTCCTCGGTCATCGCCGCCTCGAGCACGTCGAGGTCGATCGTGCCGCGCGCGTTGGACTTGAGCTCCTTCACCTTGTAGCCCGCAAAGTGCGCCGAGGCGGGGTTCGTGCCGTGGGCCGAGTCGGGGATCAGCACGGTCGTGCGCGCCCGGCCCGCCTTCTCGAGGGCCTTGCGGACCATGAGGATGCCGGCCAGCTCTCCCTGCGCGCCCGCGGAGGGCTGGAGCGTCACGCGCGGCAGGCCCGTGAGCTCCGCCAGGATCTGCTCGAGACGCCAGGCCAGTTCGAGCGAGCCCTGCGAGAGCTCCTCGGGGGCCAGCGGGTGGGACGCCGCGAATCCGGGCAGCCGCGCCATCTCCTCGTTGGTGCGCGGGTTGTGCTTCATCGTGCAGGAACCGAGGGCGTAGAGGCCCTGGTCGATGGAGAAATTCAGCCGCGAGAGGCGCGTGAAGTGGCGCGCGACATCCACCTCGGAAATCTGGGTGCCGCCCGCGATCTCCTTGCGGCAGAGGCGCTCCGGGATCGCGATCACGGCTGGAACGTCGAGCGGCGGCAATGAGTAGCCGACCTTGCCTTCGCCCGAGCGCTCGAAGACGAGCGGCAGCGGGCGCGGTTCGGGGCGCCGCGGGTCCCGGACCGGCGCGGCCTTTTCCTCGATTTCGACGCTCATGAGGCCCTCCCTGCGAGAGCCGCGACGAGGCCGTCCATCTCCGCGCGCTCGTTCATCTCCGTCGCCGCGACGAGGAATCGGCGCCGGTCGAGGGCGTCGTAACGCGAGAGCGCAACGCCGCCGAGGATCCTCCGGGCCGCCAGCCGCGAGAGCAGCGGCGCGGCATCCTCCGGAGCCTCCACGACGAACTCGTTGAAGGTCGGTCCGGAGTGAGGAATCCGGTAGCCCGGAAGCTTCGCGATCTCGGCCTTCAAGTATTCCGCCTTCGCGTGGCACTGCAGCGCGACCTCGCGCAGGCCTTCTTTGCCGAGCAGCGACATGTGGATGTTGGAGGCCAGGGCCATCAGGCCCTGGTTCGTGCAGATGTTCGAGGTCGCCTTCTCGCGCCGGATGTGCTGCTCCCGCGTCGAAAGGGTGAGGCAGAAGGCGCGCCGTCCGTCGGCGTCCTTCGTCTGCCCAACCAGGCGACCCGGGATCTGGCGCTGGTGCTCGCTCCTGCAGGAGAGGAAGCCGAGCAGCGGCCCGCCGTTGTGCATCGGGACGCCGAGCGATTGCGCCTCGCCGCACGCGATGTCGGCGCCGCCCTCACCCGGCGGGGCGAGCAGCGCCAGCGAGATCGCCTCGGCGACGACCGCGATCGAGAGCGCGCCCTTTGCCTTCGCGGCCGCGGACCCCACGTTCCAGTCCTCGACGACGCCGTAGAAGTTCGGCGACTGCACGGCAACGGCAAAGGTCCGCTCGTCGCACGCGACATTCAGCGCGTTCGCGTCCGTGGCGCCGTCTTTGCCGAGCGGGGCCTCCACGATCTCGAGGCCGAGGTTCGTGAAGTACGTGCACACGGTTTCCCGGTATTCCGGGTGGATCCCGGCCGAAAGCACCGCGCGGGTTTTTCCGCGGGAGAGCCGCTCGGCCATCAGCAGCGCCTCGACCAGCGCCGAAGCCCCCTCGTAGAGGGAAGCGTTGGCGACCTCGAGCCCGGTCAGCAGGCAGATGTGCGTCTGGAACTCGAAGATCGACTGCAGCGTCCCCTGCGAGACCTCGGGCTGGTACGGCGTGTACGACGTCAGCCACTCGGCCCGGTAGAGCATCTGGTCCGCGATCGCCGAGACGTAGTGGTTGTAGAGCCCGGCGCCCAGGAAGAAGGCGGTGTCGCGCGCGTTCGCGTTGCGCGAAGCCATCCCGCCGACGAACCGCCGGATCTCGATCTCGGACATCGGCGGCGGCAGGTCCGGCGCCTGGCGCACGGCCTGCGGCACGGCAGCGAAGAGATCGTCGATCGTCTTCACGCCGATCGCCGCGAGCATCGCCGCGCGCTCGGCGTCGGAAGTCGGGAGGAACTTCACTTTTCCTGCTCTTCCTCGCGCACGTACTCCGCGTAGGCCTCCGACGACATCAGCTTGCCCATCTCGACGTCGGTCGAGACCTTCAACTTGATCAGCCAGCCGTCGCCGAACGGATCGTCGTTGATGATCCCGGGCTCGGCGACGGCCGCCTTGTTGACCGCCACGACTTCGCCCGATATCGGCGTGAACACCTCCGAAACCGCCTTCACGGACTCGACCGTGCCGAACTCGTCGCCGGCGTCGTACATGTGCCCGACCTCGGGGAGCTCGAGGTACACGATCTCCCCGAGCTGTTTCTGCGCATGCTCGGTGATTCCGATCGTGCCGGTATCTCCGTCCACCCGTACCCATTCGTGGCTCTCGGCGTATCGCAGGTCTTCGGGGTTCACGCGTACCTCCTGAAAATCATGGAGAGGGCCTCTTGTAGAACGGCGTGGGCACGACGCGCGCGGCGGCGTCGCGGCCGCGGATGTCCACGTGGAACTCGGTCCCGACGACGGTCGCGGCCAGAGGCAGGAGCGCCAGGCCGATCGGTCTGCCCAGCGTGGGAGAGTGGGTGCCCGACGTCACGATCCCGGGGCCGGCCGGCGTCCTGGCCGGATACCCGTGGCGCGCGATGCCGCGGTCCACCATCTCGAAGCCCACGAGCTTGCGCGAGAGGCCCGACTCCTTCTGCGCGGCCAGCGCGGCGCGGCCGAGAAAGTCGCCCTTGGAAAGCTTCACGATCCAGCCGAGGTCGGCTTCGAGAGCCGTGACGGTATCGTCGATGTCGTTGCCGTAGAGCGCCATCTTCGCCTCGAGACGCAGCGTATCGCGCGCTCCGAGGCCGCACGGCGCGGCGCCCTCGCCCCTGCCCTCCTCGAGCAGCGTGCGAAACAGGCGCGCCGCGTCTTCGGGTCGGCAGTAAATCTCGAACCCGTCCTCGCCCGTGTAGCCGGTGCGCGACACGAGGGCCATCGCACCGCTCACCTTCGTGTCTCGAAAGCCGTAGTACGGCAGATCCGAGGGGTCGGGAAGGCACACGCGCGAGACCAGCGCCGCCGACTTCGGGCCCTGGACCGCGATCAAGGCGTAGTCGGAGCTCCGGTCGGCGATGCGCACGTCGCCCCGCACGTGCTCGGTCGCCCACGCGAAGTCCTTGGGCGTGTTGCCCGCGTTGACGACCAGCAGGTAGGCATCCTGCGCCTTCCGATAGACGAGCAGGTCGTCGACGAAGGTCCCCTTCTCCGTCAGGAATGCCGAGTAGTGGATGCGGCCATCGGCGAGCCTGGCCACGTCGTTGGGCGTCATCCACTGGAGGTATGCGAGGGCGCCCGTGCCCGTGACGTCGAACTCGCCCATGTGCGAGACATCGAAGAGGCCCACCCGTTCCCGCACCGCGCGGTGCTCCTCGAGGATCCCGGCGTACTGCACGGGCATTTCCCAGCCGCCGAAATCGATCAGCTTCGCGCCGAGCTCGCGGTGGAGGTCGTAGAGCGGTGTGCGTTTGAGCGCCGTCGGCGCGGCTGCGGGGGCTCCCATCGGGAGAGGGAAGTTAGCACAAGAGCCGAGCGAGGAGGTTGGCAGAAACTCACTCCCTCTTCAGGGTCTCCTTGACCTTGGCCCGGTCCTTCCCCGCGTTGGACGCAACGAGGATCCGAACGAGCTTCGACTTGTAACCGGGCGCCGAGAGCACGAGGTCGTGAACCGCGGGGCTTGCCTTGAGCTCGAGGGGCGAAGCGGGACCGAAATTCGTGGCAGCGCCGAGCGTCCTGGCGCCCTCGCTCACGGTCGCATCGGGCGGGTCGATGACAAATTCGACGGAGCCGGTCGTGCGGTCGGCGGGCGGCGGGAGCCTCTCGTAGGCCATCCGATCGAACCGCTCCATCTCCAGGTCGATCGACTTCGAGTCCTTGCCCGAGTCATCCGTGACCTGGATCTCGAGGACGAGCGGCCGGTAACCGGGCAGCTCCATTCTCACGGAGTGCGTGCCCTTCGGGAGATCGAGCTCTCGCCCTCCGCCGCGGTCGTCCCAATCGTCGGCGATGCCGATGTACCTTCCGTCCACGAAGAGCCGGGCCTGGTCGGGGCTCGAGGTGAAACGCACGGACCGCCGCGTCGCAAACACGGCGTCGGGGTGCGCCGGGCTGCTGGAAAGCGACGTCGCGGGCGCTGGAGCGGTCGGCTCGGCGATCGCAACCTTCTTCTCCGCGAGCGCCGTCGGCCGGCGACGCGGCTTCGGAGTCGCAGCGGGCGAGGGCGCGACCGCCGCGGGCTCCCCGGCCTCGATCGGCAGCGGCGTCGCCGGCGCGGCGGCGGTCGGCTCGGCCGTCGGCGCCGGCGTCGCGGGCGCTGCCGTCGGCGCCGCGGGCGCACGGGTCGGCCCGGCAGCCGCCATCGGCGCCATCCCCTCCTTCCGGTCGCGCAAGAGCAGGAACGACACGGCGATGAGCACGGCCAGCGCGCCGAGGATGACCGGCATGCCGCTGTGCCGCGCAGGCGCCGGCGCGGAAACCGTGGCCGCGGAGGTTGCTGACCCGGCAGATCCCCCTCCCCCATCTTGCGCCGGCGTGGGCGGGGCCGGCACGGCCGACACGGCGCGCCGCGTCAGCTCCGAGTCGCGCTGGAATTTCTCGATCCGTCTGAGCTCGCGGATGAACTCTTCCGCGTTCGCCGGCCGCCGGTCGGGTGCCTTGGCGAGCAGCCGGGCGACCACCTCGCGCGTGGACACGGGCAGGTCGGACTTGAGCTCGAGGGGATCGCGCGGCTCGGTGTGGAGGATCTGGTAGACGAGGGTCGTGATGGATTCGCCGGAAAACGGGCGCGCCCCGGTCAAGAGCTCGTAGAGCACGATTCCGAGCGAGAACAGGTCGGAGCGCCCGTCGAGCTTCTCGCCCTTGACCTGCTCGGGCGACATGTAGGCGGGGCTGCCCACCATCTGGCCGGCGCGCGTCAACTCCGAGCTCGCGGCCTCCGTGAACTTGCCGATGCCGAAATCGGTGACCTTGACCCGCCCGTCCTTGCCCACGAGGATGTTGCCCGGCTTGACGTCGCGGTGGAGAACGCCCCGCTCGTGCGCATGCCCGAGCGCTTCGGCGACCTGGTGGATGATCCCGACTCTTGCGGCAAGCGACAGCTCCCCGCCGGCGCCGAGATGGCGCGTCAGCGGATGCCCGTCGACGTACTCCATCGCGATGAAGCACACGCCCTGGTCCCGGCCCACGTCGTAGACCGTGACGATGTTGGGGTGCTGCAGCCGGCCGGCCAGACGCGCTTCCCTCAGGAACCGGGTCTCGAGGTCCTGAAGACTCTCCCCGCCGACGCCTTCCGGGCGGACCGTCTTGATCGCGACCGGGCGCTCGATGTCCGGATCGTTGGCGAGGTACACGACGCCCATCGCCCCCTGGCCGAGAACGGACGCGATCTGGAATCGGCCGAGCTTCGACCCGGCCGGCAGGACGCTCATTCGTCCGTGTTTTCGGACAGGTTCCGGACGGCGTCCTTTTCGCGCTCGGCGATGAGCGCTCTGGCCTCGGCGGCGCGGTCAGCCGGAACCACCACGCGCGACACCCCGAGTGCGCCCAGGTTCTCGGGCCAGGGCGAGGCGGACGGACCCTCGATTTCGCAGGGGATGTCCTCGGATTCCAGCAGCCCCGCGATGATCTCCGCCTCCTCGTCGTCGCCGGCGGCGGCGACCTCGACCCACTCCTGCCCGTTCTCGGTCTCGTCTGACATGGAGCTTCCTTTCCTACTTCGTCACGCGCAAGAGCGCGCTCCCCTTCTCGAGCACCCTTCCGATCACGACGCCCGCAGGCGCGCCCCGTTCCCGGCACCGGGCCGCGTAGGCCTCGGCCTGGTCCTGCGGCAGCGCCACGAGCAGCCCTCCCGAGGTCTGCGCGTCGCACACCAGCAGAAAGTCCTCGTCCGTGACGCCCTCGGCCACATCGGTGCGCGGCCGCAGGTTGCGCGCGTTGTTCCGCGAGCCGCCCGGCGCGACCCCCTCTTCGGCCAGGCGCCGCGCCTGCGAGAGCAGCGGGATGCGCGCGATCGAAATCTCCGCCGTCGTCTGCGAGGCGGCCATCATCTCGTGGGCGTGGCCGAGCAGGCCGAATCCGGTCACATCGGTCGCAGCGTGGATGTCGAACCCCTCCATCGCCTCGACCGGCGCGCGGTTGAGCGTGCACATGACCTCGACGACCTCTTCGAGCGCCGCGTCCGACAACTTCCGCTTCTGCGGCGGCCCTTGCGCGGCAGGGGCGGCCGCAGAGTCGAGGCGCCCGGCGCGGATGGTGATGCCGATGCCGAGCGGCTTGGTCAGCACGAGCGCGTCGCCCGGCTTCGCCCCCATGTTGCGCGCGACCTTCGCCTCGTCCACCACGCCGGTGACCGACAGGCCGTACAGCGGGATGTCGTGGTCGATCGAGTGGCCCCCCGCGATGACTGCGCCCGCCTCGGCGACCTTCTCGGCGCCCCCGCGCAGGATCTCTTCGAGGACTGCGCCGGGCAGGACATTCATCGGAAACGCGACGACCGCGAGGGCGAGGATCGGGCGCCCCCGCATGGCGTAAACGTCCGAAAGCGCGTTGGTCGCCGCGATCCTCCCGAAGAGGCGGGGGTCGTCCACGACCGGCGTGAAGAAATCGATCGTCTGGACGATCGTATGGCCCCCGCCGAGCCGGTATACAGCGGCGTCATCGGACTCGGCGCTGCCGACGATCAGGTTCGGGTCCGACGCGGACGGAACGTTCTTGAGCAGCGCGGCCAGATCGAACTGCCCGATCTTGCACGCGCAGCCCGCGCTCGACGCGAACGAGGAGAGCGCCGGGTAATCCGCCTTCGCAGTGGCCATGGGCGGATTAT
>Ga0315278_10007057_pt1 | contig 10241 bp, 10 predicted proteins | sample YL17G06_0_MG_FD_203880 | JGI IMG/M metagenome (GOLD analysis project Ga0315278, IMG submission 203880) | Sediment microbial communities from Yellowstone Lake, YNP, Wyoming, USA - YL17G06_0 | ecosystem: Environmental > Aquatic > Freshwater > Lake > Sediment | place: USA: Wyoming | collected... | reverse complement strand
CCGCGAGTCGCAGCTCGTGGTGGCGCTCGCCGCCTTCTCGTTCGTTCGTGTGTTCGTGTTCGCCTCCGTGCTTCCGTTCTTCAACGGGATCGACGAGTATCTCCACTTCGACCTGGTGCAGAAGTACTCACGCGGCTTTCTGCCCGGCTCCGAGGTGGCGACGCTCGATGCGGTGACGGCGGGCTTGCTGGCGGCGAACGGATCGCCCGAGTACCTGAAGGGCCCTGAGGCCTTCGAGAACGGTCGCATTCCGACTCCCGAAGAGACGCGCGCGAAGCTCCCGCCCGGTTCTGCGGCCCGCCGGACCTTGGTCGCGTGGTACACGAACTGGGCCAACCTCGAAGCGGAAGGGCCGCCGACCTACTACGCGCTGGGAGGGGCCTGGCTGAAGCTCGGGCGCAGGCTCGGGCTGGGACAGATCCAGCTTCTCTATTGGGTCCGCTGGCTCAACCCGATGCTGGCGGCAGCGGTCGTCGTCGCAACGTACGCGTTCCTGCGCCGGCGCTGTCCAGGCGACGCCTTTCGGCGTCTGGGCCCGTGTGTGTTCCTGGCGGGCTACCCCAACGACCTGAACTACGGCGTGACGGCGGACGTCCTCTCGATCGGACTCGGCGGCCTCTGCTTCTTCGGCCTGGTGCGCATGCGCGAAGCTCCCCGCAGCCTTCTGCTGGCAGTTGCGACCGGGTTGGCCATCGGGCTCGCGTTCCTGAACAAATTTCCGAATGTGCTCTTCGCCGGCGTGGCGTGCGTTCTCTTCGGGATGGCGTTGCACGAGGCGCGCCGCGCGCGCACGCTGCCAAAGGAGTTGGCAAGCTGGACGCTGCTGTGGCTGGCAGCCGCCGCGCCCGTCTTCTGGTGGCTCGAGCGCAATCTGCGTGTCGTGGGAAGCTTGACGGGCGCGCATCGAAAAATGGAAATCCTGGGCTGGTCGTACCACGGCCTCGACCAGATCCTCGCGCACCCGATCTTCGGTCTGCGCGGTTGGTTCGACTTCGTACCGACACTGCTGCTCACCTTCTGGCAGGGGGAGTTCGCCTGGCACGGGGAATCGACGCACAGCGCTCCCGTGGACGCGATCTACGTGATTACCTCGCTCGTCTTTCTCGCCGCCGCGGCCGTGAGCTGGCTTCGCGCCGGCCCCGCGGCGCGCCCGTCGCTCCGCCCGGAAGGCGTTGCGTTGCTCGTGTTCGCCGCGGCCGTCGCGGTGCTGGCCGCGCTCTCCACGCTCTTCGACTTCGGCATCGAGCAGGGCCCGCTCTCGCGCGCATTCCCCTATTTTGCGTCGGGTCGCCTGATCGCCGGGACCGTGGTGCCCTTCGCGATCCTGTACTGCCGTGGCCTCGAACGGCTCTGGTCGCGGGCGCCGGCACGCCTTGCCCGACTCGGGCCGTGGATCGTCCTGTGCGCGGTTCTTGCGATCGCGCTCTGCTGGCAGCTTGCGGTATTCCGCGACGCCTTCGCGAGTCCGTGGAACTGGTATCACGCGAGTTGAGGTCCGACGGGCGCGCGCCGTGCCCGTGATCCCCTTCAGCGTTTGCTTTCGATCGCATCCAGCAGCCGGCGTCGCGCCGGCGCGATGTCGACCAGCGGCTCGGCGCGCAAGCGGTGCACCTCATCCGCCGTGTACGGGACGAAGTCGGCCGGCAGGTTTGCGGCGTCGAAGCGGCGCAGTGTCCAGTCGAGCAGCGCCGCGAGATCCGCGTCCGCGAGCTGCGCGTTCGCAACACCCGGTACACGCACCAGGAACGCGCGCCCTTCCGGCACCCGCAGGAATTGCGCCACCGAGCCGGCGAGCGCCGGTACCTTGTCCGCCGATGCTGTGCCGTCCGCGAGGTGACAGCCCTGGCAGTGCAGCGTGTAGTTCGTCGCGGGCGAGTACGCGTACGCGGCCGTTGCGGCGCCCGTCAGAACGAGCAGCGCGATCCACGCGCGCACGGCGACTACGACTCGGTCGCGACGCCGAGCACGATCGCCACCGTGCTGCTGTAAGCCGCCGTCGAGGTGCCCATGCACCAGTTGATGTCGTTGGCCTTGCCGGCGAGATAGACCGGGCGGTCGCCCTCGTTGCGGTTGCAGATGCAGCGACCGCAGAAGCTGGTTCCGCAGCAGTCGTTGTAGGAGATGATGTAGTCCTTGCCGTCCACCGGGTGACGACAGGTGCCGATCCAGGTGATGCGAGACATCTCGGTGCCCGGCGGGCAACTCGAGTGGGTGCCGCCGCAGCAGGCGGAGAGGAAGCCGTCGATCGCGCAGTAGCGCCAGTACTCACAGTTCGTGGGATCGCCCGCCGCGCCCTGGAGCTTCGACTCGTCGGGTGCAGCTTCGCGCGACACTTCTGCTCCCGCGCGGGAGATCGGAAGCAGTGGTAGCGATGCCGCGCCGAAGAGTGCCGTCCCCATGCGCGCGAGAAATCCGCGCCGCGACGTGGTGCGCGCCAACCGTCGCGACGCCGCTTCGAGCCAGCTGTCTACGTTCCGTTCTGCCATCGGCTACGCCGCTCCCTTGCGCTCGCGCGCCAGCCATTCCTGGATCGACGCCACGCCCAGCGCCTTCGCTTCGAGGAGGCTCTCGAGATGTTCGCGCGAGTTCACCAGACCCGACGCGCGCACGACGCCCGCGGCGTCGATCAGCACCGCCCACGGCAACTTGCCGACGCGATACGCAATGCCGAGCTGCGCCGACAGCAGATACGGAAACGTCAGTCGTTCGCGCGCGACGAACGCTTCGTGCTCGGCGCGCGGACCGTCGCTCGCGAGCAGCACGCGCAGGCGACCGGCTTCGGCATGCGCCAGCGAGCCAAGCGCCGGCAGCAGCACCTTGCAAACCGGGCAGCTCGGTGACAGGAAGAAGAGCAGCGTGTCGCGACCGTCCGCCGCGGCCTCGCCGACCGAGTGCGCAACACCGGCGAAATCCGTCGCGGCGACGACGGGCGCCGCGACACCAACCTTTGCGCCCGACGCGAGCGAGAGTGCGCCAGCCGGCGCGACGCGTTCGTGGAGCACGCCGATCTGGCGCACCAGCGCGACCACCACGGCCGCGAGCACTAGCACCGCGATCCAGAGCAGTGCGTTGGAGACCAGCAGCGCCTGGTTCACGTGCCCTCCCGCAGTCGCGCGAGCGCCGGCGCGTTCGCCAGCAGGCGATGCACGGCGAGCCACGTGGCCGCGAGCATCGCGATGCCGCCGCCCACCGTGAGCGCGTCGACCCAGACGAGCGGTCGCGACGCGGCGCCGCCGAGGCAGACGAGCGCCGTCGCCACGAGCAGCGCGTTGCGCGCGAGCAGCCACTCCGAGAGCGGCTGGCGCGCCGCCGGACCGCCGCAGCCGCACTCGATGTCGCGACGGCCGCGGGCGAGGTTCACGGCGATCGCTGCGCCGTAGAGCGCGAGCAGCGCGGCGCTCGCAACGAGCGCCGGCGCGCGCAGGCGCCACGCGGCGGGCGCGACGAGTGCGACGCCCAGCGCGGCTTCGCAGCTCGCAAGTGCCGCCGCGATCGCGCCGGCAAGGCGCTCGGGCAGCAGCGCGTAGCCAACCACCGCCGCACGGAACCCGGCGAAGTCGCGCGCCTTCTCGAAGGCGGTGTAGCTGAAGAGCGACACGAGGCCGCCGCGCAGCACGACTTCGATGACGGGATCGAGCACGCTGGCGCCACCTCCCGCCCGCTCACGGCGCCGCTACGTAGTTGGTGGCGATGCCCACTTCGGAGACGTCACGCAGGTAGGCGCCGCTGCGTGCATCGTAGACGGCGAGCGTCGCGGGGAACGCGGTGGCAGCGAGCAGCACCGGCGCGTCGTCCTGGGTGACGGCGATGCGCGCGACGCCCTGGTTGGGCAACGCGCGCTGCAAGAACCAGTCGATCGCGCCGCCGGGCGGCATCGCGAGCTGCTCCAGCACGAAGCTCGCGGTCGGGTTGCGCAACTCGATGCGCTCCAGGCGCGCGCGCTTGTCGACGTCGTAGACGAAGACTTCCGTGCCCGGAGCCTTGTGCGTGTCCACTCCGCCATGGTGCATCAGTGCGTAGAGACGACCGGTCGCCGCGTGCAGCGCGAGCTGTTGCATACCGCCGATGCGCCACGATTCCTTGCGGTCGGCGTCGCTGAGCAGCGACCAGGGCTCGGCGAAGCGCAGCGCCGGACCCGAAACGTCGATGGGATGCACGACACCTTCGAACGACACGAAGAACCACTGGTCGCCGCGCCGCGCCGCCTTCTCGGTGACGGGATCGGCCTTCGGATCGAACCAGCGTTCGGTGTGCGTCTTCGACGCCTCGCGACCGCCGTCGTCGAGCGTGACGACGAGCGCCGTGCCGTCGGCGCAGAGCGACAGGAAGCGGCGCGGACCCGCGGCGTAGACGAGGCTGCAACCGGGTGTGTCGATCTCGGCGACGAAGCGGCGCTCGGCGACGTCGACGATGCTCAGCGACGTGGCGGGATTCATGTTGAAGACCGCGAAGAAGCGGCCGTCGTCGGAGAGCGCCGAGCCCGCCACCCACGAGGTGTACTCGCCGCGCTTGGGCGGGATCACCACTTCGCCCTTCGGCTGCAAGGTGAGCGCGTCGGTGATCGACACGACGTCGGTGCGTTCGCCGCGCGTGCCGCGCGTGTAATAGGTCTCGGCCTGGTAGATCTCGCGACCGTCGCGCGAGCGCTGCGGCGCGAGGATGCCGCTGCCACCCGGCAACATGCCGAGGAAGCGACCCCCGTCGGCGTCGATGAGTGCGGCGCGCTTCAGCAGGATGTCGCTCACCCAGACCCAGTGCGGACCGGGTTGTGCGGGGAGCGTCTCGATTTGGCCGATCGGCTCGGCGGCGCGGGCGGCCGCAGCGGACGCGCACGACGCGACGAGCGCGATAGTGGCGACGGATCGGAGAAGCGCGAGGCAGCTACGCATGGCGTGTGAGGCTACCAATAGAGATAGCGAGTGGTAAGGGGCAGCTGCGCAGCGCTCGCGCGCGAAGGTGTCGCAGGCGGGCCGGCCCGCCAGGGCGACTTGGCCCTGGGAGTGGGGTCCAGTAGGCTGGGATCGTCGTGGAGACCGGCGCGCGATTCGATTGGCGGCGGAGCGCGCCGCGACTCGCGGTCCTAGCGGTCGCTGCCCATCTCATCTTCTTCGATCTCGGCGGCCCGTGGCTGTGGGAAGACGAGGGCGACACGGCGGCCTTCGCGCGAAACATTGTTGCGACGGGCCTGCCCACCGCCTGGGACGGCCGGACTTTCCTGGACAGCGATTACGGCTTCCGCCTGGTCCCGCGCCTCTTCGGCCACGACTTGGTGATGGTCGGCACGCCCTGGCTGCCGTTCTACGCGACCGCGGCTTCGTTCGCGCTCTTCGGCGAGTCGAATGCCGCCGCGCGCCTGCCCTTCGCAATCGCCAGCTTCGCATCGATCGCGTTGCTCTACCTGCTCGTCCTGCGCGCGACGGGGTGCACGCGCGCGGCCCTCGCGGCATCGATCCTGCTCGTCAGCTCGGCGCAGTTCCTGCTCTACGCGCGCGAGGCACGCAGCTACGGCTTCAACATGTTCTTCACGCTGTTGCTGCTCTGGGGCTTTCTGCGCCTCGGCGAGCGGCGACGCGATCCGTGGCTGGTGATCGCCGCGGTGCTGCTCTTCCACACGCAGATCCTGCCAGCGGTGATTGCGCTCGTCGCGTGCGGTGCACTCGCCCTGTTCCACCCGCGCTTCCGCTCGCGGCTCCAGCCACTGCTGTGGCGTGCGCCGTTGGTACTCGCCGGAACGCTGCCCTGGATTCTGGTTACGTGGTCTGCCACGTCGACCAACTGGTCGCCGCTCGAGTCCTGGCTCGAGCTTCCGGGACGCGTCGCGCAGCTCGCGGCCGAGACGATGGTCGCTGTGCCCTGGCTCGGCTGGGCGGTCGCGATCCCCATCTTCTGGCGCCGCTTCACGCCGCGCGACCGCGATCTGCTCGCGCTCGCCGCTGCGTTCGTGTTGGTGCTCTTCGCGCTGTTGCCGTTCGCGCTCGCCCAGACGCCGCTGCTGGTGCTCGGCTTGCGCTACGTCTGCGCGCTGCTGCCGGTCGCGGCGGCGGTGACCGGTGTGCTGGTCGCGCGCGCGAGCGGCGGACGGCCGCTCGCGTACGTCGCGCTGCTCGCACTCTTCGGCGCGACGCACCTCGCGGGCAATACGCTCCCCTGGCTCGCGCTCGGCGAGAGCCGCCAGGTGGGCGACAAGTTCGTGTTCGTGAATGCGCCGCGCGATCTCGGCGAAAAGCTCGTCAACGCGTCGTGGTGGTACTTCGCGCGCGGACTCGGCGTGCCGAATCCGGGCACGCTGCCCGAGCTCGTCGGCTGGCTGCGCGCGCACGCGGCGCCGGACGACGTGCTCGTCACGAACTTCTCGTGGGACAACCTCTATTTCTACACGAATCTCCGCCAGGGTTTTCGCATTTCGCCGCAGGCCCCGGTGCGCGACGCCGCGCGCTCTCTCGGGCTTCCCGACTACACGTTCGGCCTCGATGGGGCGAGCTGGTTGATCTGGCGCCGCGCCGTCGATCCGCTGCCCGAACATCCGTTCGAGCGAGTGAAGAGCGAACTCGAAGCGCGCGGCGCGAAGCTCGAGTTGGTCGCGTCGTTCCGCGAAGGGCTCTGGGAAAACCGACCCGAGCTGCACTGGCACCGCTTTCCGCGCGTCGGCTACCCGTTCGCGCCCCGTCGCCTCGGCGCCGCAGGCCTCGACCATCCCGACGCGGTCGTGTATCGCGTGGTGTGGCGCTAGGCGGTGCATCGAGAGCGGAATCCGTATCCTCCGCGCGTGGCGGAAACCCAGAGCACGAGCGCGGCCCCTCATCCCGGCGTTCCATACGCCAGCACGCTGGTCGCGGTGGAGCGCGCAGACTTCGAGGTGATCCGCCGCACCGTCGCGGCGCTGTTCCGGATTGCGCATGAATCGGCGTACCAGCTGCAGGTCGACGCCGGCGCCGATGAGGTAGCGCGGCACCGCATCGCGAACACCGCAGTCTTCATGGGCTACGACTTCCATCTGACGCCCGACGGCCCGCGGCTGATCGAGATCAACACCAACGCAGGCGGCGCGCTGCTGAATGGGCTTCACACCGCGAGCCTCTGCGATCCCGTGAAGCTCGCCTGTCTCTGCTCGGAGCTGGTCCCAGTCGAGACGATGCGGGCGCGCATCGTCGAAACCTTCGAGGCCGAGCTGCGTGCCGCGCGTCCTGGCGCCTCGCTCCGCCACGTGGCGATCGCCGACGACCATCCCGAGGAACAGTTCCTGCGTCCCGAGTTCGAACTGTTCCGCCAGCTCTTTGCGATTTCCGGCATCGAGGCGCAGGTGTGCGACGTGCGCGACCTCGCCTACGACGGCGCGGACCTCACGCTCGGCGGGCGCCGCCTCGACCTCGTCTACCTGCGCGACACCGACTGGCGCTTCGAGCACGAGCGCAGTCGCGCGCTGCGCGCGGCGTACCTCGCGGACGCGGTGGTCGTGACGCCGTCGCCGCGCGAACACCATCTGCTCGCGAACAAGCAGCGGCTCACGCTGTTCTCGTCGGCGAATGCGCTGCAAGAGCTCGGCGCGACGGACGACGAAGTCGCGCTGCTCACGGCGGTGATTCCCGAGACGCGCTTGCTCGACGCGATGGGCCTCGAGGAAGCGTGGCGCACGCGTCGCGACTGGGTGTTCAAGCCGGCGGCGGCCTACGCGAGCCGCGCCGTCTACCGCGGCGACAAGATCTCGCGCCGGAAGCTCGAGGAGATCGCGCAGCTGGGCGGTTTCGTCGCGCAGCGTCGCGTCGAGCCGGGTGAGGTCGGCGTCGCCACGGGCGACGGCCCACGCAGCATGAAGTTCGACGTGCGCACCTACGCCTACCGCGACGAGGTGCTGCTGCTCGGCGCACGCGCCTACGAGGGGCAGGTCACCAACCTGCGAACGCCTGGCGGCGGCTTCTCGGCCATCTGCGTGGTACGCGACGATGCGGGGCGCCAGCAGTAGAACGGCCGAGGGAGGCCTTCGCCCAACCCTCGGCCGACTTCGATGGCTCACCCCGATGACTCGATGCGATGAATCAGTGGCGCGCCCGGCATGACTCGAACATGCGACCTCTAGGTCCGCAACCTAGCGCTCTATCCAACTGAGCTACGGGCGCGCAAGAAGACGGAAACTAGCGGAATCCGGAGTCACAGAAAGCCTGGCGGAGAGAGTGGGATTCGAACCCACGGAACCCTTTCGGGTTCACGCACTTTCCAGGCGCGTGCCTTCAGCCACTCGGCCATCTCTCCGGATAGGAAGTCGTGTTGCCACTTGGGACGCGAGCCTGATGGGTCTTCGCTCGCCTTCGGCTCGCTGCGCACCTTGCAGGGATGGCGGAGAGGGAGGGATTCGAACCCTCGGTACGGTTTCCCGCACGCAGGTTTAGCAAACCTGTGCCTTAAGCCACTCGGCCACCTCTCCGCGCGTCAGGAGCTTCGCTCGTCTGCGGCTCGCTGCGCGCCGGCCCTCGGCCGGCTTGCGAAGCGGCGCAAGATAGCGGCCGAGCACGCCGATCGCAGGGTCGCGCGCGACCCTGCGGGCGGGGCCTTCGATGGCGGAGAGGGAGGGATTCGAACCCTCGAGACGCTCACGCGCCTGGCGGTTTTCAAGACCGCTGCCATCAACCACTCGGCCACCTCTCCGCGCGGCGACAGGCTAGCTGCAAAGGCGCCTCATCAGCGACGCGGGCACGCAGCGTCGTCGCGGGTGCGGCGGGCCGCGGCGAGACGCGCGCCCTCGGCGTCGATCTCCGCGACCGTTCGCGGCCGCCCGTTGCCCGACCCGCAGAACAGCACGTAATGGACCGCCGCCCGATAGCTGCCGCCACTGCGCGGGTCGGGCGGAACGCCGAGACGCTCCGCGAGCGCGATCGAGCCCTCGCCGACCGGCAGCTCGGGCGCCGCGACGTCCGCGAAGATCGCCGCGGACGATCGTTTGCTGCCGTCGGTCGCTTCGCGCGTCACCAACGCGAAGTCGCCGAGCTTGCAGCCGAGTTCCGTCACGAACACCTCTTGCAGCGCCAGGTACGGAACCGCGACCGCATCGACGTAGCGCTGCGGATCGGCGAGTTCTCTGTCGGGATCCGCGAGACTCGTCTGTGACACATGGAAGCCCGGCGCGGGATCGCTGTCGCCCTGCACCACCGGTTCGCCGCCCGGCGTTCCGTCCGCGGTGACAATGCCCCGCCAGTTGCCCGACACACCGGCGTCTTCGAGCCGGTCGAGGCCCGACGCGTCGTCCGGGTGATAGGCGCGCAACGCACCGTCGGCATCGATCATCATGCCGGCCACGAACTCGATGGTGGTCGGCTTGCCGTAGATGCGCTCGACCGTGCGCCCGCCGATGCGCCGCGTCTCGACCGTCACCGGCTTGCACGCCGTTTTCGCGGGCGCGGGTTGCGCGAGCGAAGACGGCGCAACGCCTGCAATCAGCGCGACGACGGCGAGCCTCAGGCGTAGTCGGGCGCGTTGCCGGGCTTCCACTTGATGCTGCAGCCGATGCTCGGCTTCTGGTCGGCGGACACCGCCGCGCCGGCGAGCACCGCGTCGGCGGCGGCGCGCAGGTCGGCGCCCGTAACGGGGATCTTCGAATTCGGGCGACTCGCGTCGAAGTGGCCGCGGTAGACCAGCTTGCGCGCGCGGTCGAAGAGCAAGAAGTCCGGCGTGCACGCGGCGCGATACGCCTTCGCGACCTTCTGGCTCGCGTCGTAGAGATACGGAAACGTGTAGCCGAAGCGGCGCACCTCTTTTGCCATCTCGGCCGGGCTGTCCTCGGGATGCGAGTCGGCGTCGTTGGCGTTGATCGCGACGATCGCGAGCCCTCTCGCCTGGTACTCGGTTGCGAAGTTCGCGAAGCCGCTGCGGATGTGCTGCACGTAGGGACAGTGGTTGCAGAGGAACGCGACGAGCAACGCAGGGGCGTCGCGGCAATCGGCAAGCGAGACGAGCTTGCCGTTCGCGTCGGGCAGCTCGAACGCCGCTGCCGCGGTGCCGAGCGCGAGCATCGTCGAGGGTGTCAGCGCCATCTGCGCGATCGTAGCTGATGATCTTCGCTCGACTGCAGCTCGCTGCGCGTCGGCCGACTTAGTCAGCCTCCTTGCGGGATGGTGGCGCGAGCCCCATCGCCGAGGGATCCTCGCGCGCCATGCACGAAACCCGCGTTCTCCTCGACGGCTTGCGCTTCCCCGAAGGTCCGCGCTGGCACGACGGCAAGCTCTGGTTCTCCGACATGCACGCCGGCCGCG
>Ga0315278_10007055_pt1 | contig 10245 bp, 7 predicted proteins | sample YL17G06_0_MG_FD_203880 | JGI IMG/M metagenome (GOLD analysis project Ga0315278, IMG submission 203880) | Sediment microbial communities from Yellowstone Lake, YNP, Wyoming, USA - YL17G06_0 | ecosystem: Environmental > Aquatic > Freshwater > Lake > Sediment | place: USA: Wyoming | collected... | reverse complement strand
CCCCAGGAGACGTCGACGCTGCCATCGAGCAGCGCAGTCGCCGTGCGCGACGGGCTCGATGAGACGACGTGACGGATGTCGAGGCCTTCGCTGCGCCAGTAGTCCCCCGTCAGCGCGAGATAGAACGGCACGTACGGCACCGCGCGCATGTTCTCGCACAGCGTGAGCCTCATGGGTCTGATCGGCTCGGACGTCCCTGGGTCTAATCGGCTCAGACGTCCCTGAGATACTTCGCCTCGAGATCGCGCCAGCGGCCCGCGTTCACCGCCTCCTCGCGGTCGTCGAACGTGGCGAGCTCGCTTTCGATGGCTACGGTGTCGCCGTCGCGCTTGAGGACGGCGAGCACCCGCTTCGCGGCGGCGATCGCCGCGCGATGGGTCTGCGAGGGATAGATGCCGATACGGTAGCCCATCGCCGCCAGCTCCCGCGCCGGCAGCACCGGCGTCTTGCCGCCCTCGAAGATGTTGCAGAGCGCAGGTTTCTTCAGCTGCCGCGCCGCGGCAGCGAGCTCCTCGGCCGACTGCGGCGCCTCGAGGAAACCGACGTCGGCGCCCGCGTCGAGGTACGCGTTCACGCGGTCGATAGCCGCCTGCAGGCCCTCGATGGCGCGCGCGTCCGAGCGCGCAATGACGACCATGTCCGCATCGCGCCGCGTGTCCACCGCCGCCTTGATCTTGCCGATCATCTCCGCCTTGCTCACCAGCTGCTTGCCCTCGTAGTGGCCGCATTTCTTGGGCGAGACCTGGTCTTCGAGGTGGAAGGCGGCGACCCCGGTCTTCTCGTACTCGCGCACGCTGCGGATCACGTTGAGCGCGTTGCCGTAGCCGGCGTCCATGTCGGCGATCACCGGGATCTCCACGGCGTCCACGGTGCGCGAGATGTACTGCGTGATCTCGGTCATCGTGAGCAGCCCCACGTCCGGATAGCCGCTCGCGCGCGAGTAGCCGCCGCCGGTGAGGTAGACCGCCTCGAATCCCGCGACCTGCACGAGCCGCGCGGTCAGCGTGTCGTGGGCTCCCGGCACGATGGTGTAGGTGTCCTTGGCGAGCAGGTTGCGAAGCGTCTTTCTCGGGCTCATGAATGCACCTCGGGGGTCAGTCGGTGCCGCACCACGTGGTGGAGCAAGCCGCCGTTGCGGAAATAGTCCACCTCGCGCGTCGTATCGAGGCGCGCGAGCAACCGGATCGCCTCGCGCCTGCCGTCGGCACGGGTGATCGTACACGCGAGCTCGCTGCGCGGGGCGGCGTAGCCGCGGATGCCGGCGACGTCGACGAGCTCCGCGCCGGTCAGACCGAGCGTCTTGCGCGTGACGCCGTCCGGGAACTGCAGCGGCAGCACGCCCATGCCGACGAGGTTGGAGCGGTGGATGCGCTCGAAGCTCTCGGCGATCACCGCGCGCACGCCCAGGAGACGCGTGCCTTTCGCCGCCCAGTCGCGCGAGGACCCGGCGCCGTACTCGGTGCCGGCGATCACCACCAGCGGCACGCCTTCGTCGCGGTATCTCGCCGCCGCGGCATGGATCGGCATGCGCTCGCCGTCCGGGTAGTGCACCGTGCTGCTGCCCTCGACGTCCGGCGTCATCTCGTTCCGTACCCGGACGTTGGCGAACGTGCCGCGGATCATCACGTCGTGGTTCAGTCGCCGGGCCGCGTAATTCACGAAATCGCGCGGCGCGATGCCGAGCGACGCCAGATAGTCGGCGGCGGGGGTGCCCTTGGAGATGGCGCCGATCGGCGAGATGTGATCGGTGGTGAACATGTCGCCGTACATCGCCAGCACGCGCGCGCCGCGGATGTCATCGAGCTCGGGCGCCGCGGCCGCCATGTCGTCGAAGAACGGCGGCCGCCGGATGAAGGTGCTGGAAGGGTTCCACGGGAATGTGGTGCCCGCGGCGCCGCGCAGGGCCCGCCACTCGGGCGTGCCCGCCAGGATCGTGGCGTAGCGCGCGCGGAAAAGCGCCGGCGTGACCATCTCGCCGATGATCTTGCGGATCTCGGCGCCGTCGGGCCAGATCTCGCGCAGATACACCGGCCTGCCTTCGCCATCCTCGCCGAGCGGTTCCCTGGCGAGGTCGACGAGCACGCTGCCCGCGAGCGCATAGGCCACCACGAGCGGCGGCGAAGCGAGGAAGTTGGCCCGCACCGACGGGTGGATGCGGCCCTCGAAATTGCGGTTGCCCGACAGGACGGCAACGGCGGTGACGCCGTCCGCCTCGATCGCCTCGGCCACCGCGGCGGGCAACGGACCGGAGTTCCCCATGCAGGTCATGCAGCCGAAGCCCACCGGCTGGAAGCCGAGCGCGTCGAGCGATCGCTGCAGGCCGCTCTGCGCGAGATAGTCGGCGACGACGCGCGAGCCGGGCGAGAGCGACGTCTTCACCCACGGACGCACCTTCAGCCCGCGCGTGACGGCGTTGCGCGCGAGCAGGCCGGCGCCGATCATGACCGAAGGATTGGAGGTGTTGGTGCAGCTCGTGATTGCGGCGATCACGACGTCGCCGTCCTTCAACAACGAGGCCGAGGATTCCTTTTTACCCGTCGTGGAAGTCGACAGAAAATCCTTGAACGCCGCGGGCGCCGCGGCCAGCGGCATGCGGTCCTGGGGCCGGCTGGGCCCGGACACGCTCGGCTCCACTGCGGAGAGGTCGATCTCGATCACCTCGGTGAACTCGGCCGGCGGCGTCTCTGCGTCGCGCCACAATCCCTGCGCCTTGCAGTAGGCCTCGACCAGGGCGACCTGCGCTTCGTCGCGGCCCGTCGAGCGCAGGTAGTGCAGCGTCTCGGCATCCACCGGGAAGAAACCCATGGTGGCGCCGTTCTCCGGGGTCATGTTCGCGATCGTGGCGCGGTCGGGCAGCGCGAGCTCCGCCACGCCGGGCCCGAAGTACTCGACGAACTTGTCCACCACCTTGTGGCGCCGCAGCGCCTGCGTCAAGGTCAGGACGACGTCGGTGGCGGTGACGCCGGGCCGCGGCTTGCTGGTGAGCCGGCAACCGATGACCTCCGGCACCAGCATGGCGACCGACTCGCCCAGCGCGCCGGCGCCGCCCTCGAGACCGCCGACGCCCCAGCCGAGAATGCCGAGGCCGTTGATCATGGCCGTGTGGCTGTCCATGCCGAGCACCGAATCCGGGTAGGCGGTCCGCCGCGCTTCGCCCGCGGCGTCGCTCGCGCGGTCGCTCGTCCACACCACCCGGGCCAGGTACTCGAGATTGACCTGGTGGCAGATGCCGTTGCCCGGCGGCACGATGCGCAGGTTGTCGAAGGCCTGCGCGCCCCAGCGCAGGAACGCGTAGCGCTCGGCGTTGCGCTCGAGCTCCAGCGCCTCGTTGCGGCTCGCCGCATCCGGCGCGGCGTAGGCGTCCACCATCACCGAGTGATCGACGACCAGGTCGACGGGCACCGACGGATTGAGCCGCCGCGGATCGCCGCCGAGCCGGATCATCGCGTCGCGCATCGCCGCCAGGTCGCCGAGCAGCGGCAAACCCGAGGAATCAGGCATCAGCACGCGCGTGAAGCAGAAAGCGATCTCGCGTTCGGCGCGGCGGCTCGCGAGCCATCCCGCCACCGCGGGGATGTCGGTACCGTCCGAGCGGCCCTCGGCATGCTGTCGCAGCACGTTCTCCAGCACCACCTTGAGCGAGCACGGTAGCCGCGACACGCCGGCGAGACCAAGCGCCTCGGCGGCGGCGAGGCTGTAGTAATCGAACACCGCGCCGCCGACGCGAAGCTCGCGTCGCGTCGCGCCGCCGGCGATGCTCATCGCATCAGTTCGTCGGACGTCGCGATGCGGGACTTGGCCATCGCCGCGATGAAGTCGAGGGACCATTTCTGGTTCTCCTCGACGGAGTGGCCGCCCCACGCGTGCGCCACCGTGAGATCGCTCACCACCGTGGTCGGAAAGCCGAGCTGCCAGGCGTCGACCGCGGTCGTCGCGACGGCGAGCGAGGTCGACCAGCCGATGAGCTGCAGGGCGTCGACGTCGAGCTCGCGCAGCGTGAGCTCGAGGTCCGAGTGGAAAAAGGCGCTGTAGCGGCGCTTGTGGACGACGGTGTCCTTCTCGGGCTGGAAGAGCTCGGGGATCGGCTCCTGTCCCGGCGTCCAGATCTCGTTGGCGAGCTCCCAGTGCTTGAGGAACCACTTGTCGGTCCGCCGCCGCGCGCTGCAGACGAACACCACCGGCACGCCCTTACCGCGCGCCCAGGCGAGATAGGCGACGGCCCGCTGCAGGAGGGCGCGCCGCTTCTCCACCGCGCGCGCCGCGGGGGCGATCGAGTCCCGGGTCATGTCGAGCACCAGGACTGCCTCGCTCACTGCCGCGCGCTCCTCAGCCGGCCTTGCGCACCGCCGGCGCCGTGGCGAGCGGGCGCAGCTTCTCGAGGATCTCCGTTGCGCTTCCGACATCGGCGTACTTCGCCGCCATGTCGAAGAGATTCACCGCGTGCGAGGTCGCGCTGCGGTCGTAGACGCAGTCGTACGGCACGAGCACGCGGAAGTTGTACGCGAAGCCGTCGACGACGCTGCCGCGCACGCAGCCGCTGGTCGTGCAACCGGTGACGACCAGCGTGTCCGCGCCGAGGTCGATGAGGTGGCTCACGAGCGGGGTGGCGAAGAACGCGCTGGGATGCTTCTTCGGCAGCAGCACGTCGCCTTCCCGCGGCGCGATCTCGGCGGGGAACTGGTAGCCCTGTTCCGGGATGTCCATGATGGCGGGCACCTTCTGCGCGAGGCGCCCGCCGTCGGTGGCCTTGTTCTTCGGCGCGACGTGCGGATAGAGCACCGGCCAGTCGTTGCGGCGGAACTCCGCGAGCAGCGTCGCGATGTTGCGCATCGCGTTCCAGCCGGCCTCCCCGCAGGACGTCGGAAACTCCTTGATGGCGTCCCAGAACGGCATCGGCTTCGTGCCGATGGTCCGGTATTGCACGTCGATGACGAGCAGCGCCGGCCGCTTGCCGATGCCGCCCGGGCGGCCGAAGCCGGCCGCGTAGGTCGCCTTCTGGTCCTCCTCGCTGACGATCCCGTCCCAGGGTTTCATGCGGAGCGCTCCTTCCGAATACCGAAATGGTGCCGGCCAGATTAGGCACTTCTGTAATATCCGTCAAATTGACGGACACGGAGCAGCGCATGACCGTCGCGAAGACGCCGGTTTTCCTGCTGACCGGCTTTCTCGGCAGCGGCAAGACGACGCTGCTCAACAGGGCGCTCAAGGACCCGGCGCTCGCCAACACGGCCGTCGTCGTCAACGAGCTGGGCGAGATCGGCCTCGACAACCTGGTCATCGCGCAAGCGACCGACAACGTCGTGCTCCTGGCTGCCGGGTGCCTGTGCTGCGCGAACACCGGCGCGCTGCACGAGACGCTCGCTGACCTGAACGGCCGGCGTGCGCGCGGCGAGATCCCGCCCTTCGAGCGCGTGATCATCGAGACCAGCGGGGTCGCCGACCCGGCGCCGCTGCTCAACGTGCTTCTGGGCCACCCGCTCGTGACCGGAGCCTATGCCTTCGAGGCCACCGTCTGCGCCGTCGATGCGCAGCACTTCCTCGCCTCGCGCACGGAATATCCCGAGCTCGATAAGCAGGCGGCCCTCGCCGACCGCATCGTCGCGACCAAGACCGACGTCGCGGATCCCGCGCCGGCGCTCGATTTCGTGCGCGAGCTGAACCCCGGGGCGGAGGTCTGCGGTTCGGTCGTGAGCCTCTTCTCGACGCTGCCGGTCGCTAGGCACCACCGCGCCCCGATCGCCTTGCTCGGCCCGATCCGCAGACGTAACCACTTTTCCGGGATCCGCGCGCACGCCTTCCGCCCCGCCCCGCCCGTCACCTGGGCCGGCTGGTCGGCGTGGTCGCGGCTGGCGGCGGCGGAGTTCGGTGCGAGGCTGATCCGCGTCAAGGGGCTGCTGCACATGGAAGACAGCGGCGAAATTGCGCTCGTGCAGGGCGTGCAGGGCGTGTTTCATCGGCCGCAGCGCCTGCGCGAGTGGCCTGATGCGGATCACGGCAACCGCCTGGTGTGCATCGCGCGCGAATTGAGCCAGCAGGACCTCGCGGCGACGCTGCCCGCGCTCAACACCCCGGCCGGAACGCAGGCCGTCTATTCAATGAAGGAACTACGCGAGAGGCAGGAGAAACAATGAGCGATTTCGTGTTACGCGGCGGCACCGTGGTCTTTCCGGATCGCGCGCCCGCGCTGCAGGACATCCTGGTGCAGGGCGGCAAGATCGCGGCGGTGCTTTCGCCCGGCGCGCCGGTGCCGGCCGGCACGCCGGTGCAGTCGGCCGCGGGCCTGCACGTCTTTCCGGGCCTCATCGACGCGCACGTGCATTTCGGCTTCGGCGAGAAGATCACCGAGTACACGCACGAGACGGTGTACGCCGCCCAGGGCGGCATCGCCACCATCCTCGGCTACTTCCTCAACAACGAGGCCTACGCCGAGGTCTACAAGCGCGAGCAGGAGTACGCGCGCACGCGCTGCCACGTCGACTACGGCTTTCACTTCAGCACCGCCAACGAGGTGCACATCAAGGAACTGGGCTCCTATGTCAAGGATTACGGCGTTACCTCGTTCAAGTACTTCATGAATTTCAAGGGCGAGGAAGGCCGCTACCTCGGCCTCGACGGCACCGACGACGGCTTCTTCTGGGATCTCCTCGGCGAGTCCGCGCGCGTCGGCAAGCCGATCATCGTCTGCCACACCGAGAACATCGAGATCGTCAACCGCACGCGCCAGAGGGTGCAGGCGGCGGGCGGCAACACGCTGAAGGACTGGGCCGCTTGCAAGCCCGCCATCACCGAATCGGAGCCCGCGATCCGCGCCATGTACTTCGCCGAGCGCACCGGCGCGCGGGTCTATTTCCCGCACATCTCCTCGCGCCTCGCCCTGGACGAAGTGCGCCGGTGGCGCAAGCGCTACGACCAGGTCTGGATCGAGACCTGCCCGCACTACCTCACGCATACGGAGGATTCCGAGCTCGGCGGCATCGGCAAGGCCAATCCGCCCTTCCGCAGCAAGGACGACCAGGACGCGCTCTGGGAGGCGGTGTTCGACGGCACCATCGACCTCGTCGCCTCCGACCACTCGGCGCGCCGGCGCGTCACCAAGGACAAGCCGCTGTGGCTCGCAGCGCAGGGCTTCCCCGGCATCGCCGCCATCCTGCCGGTCCTGCTCTCCGAGGGCCATCACAAGCGGAAGCTGCCGCTGCAGCGGATCTGCCAGCTCCTCGCCGCTGCGCCGGCGAAGATCTTCGACCTCGAGCCGGCCAAGGGCAACATCGCGCCGGGCTACGACGCGGACTTCACGGTGGTCGACCTGAACAAGGAACGTAAGTTCGTCCCGGCCGAGATGGGCTCGTACGCCGACTACAGCCTCTACGAGAACCAGGTCCTGAAGGGCTGGCCGGTTCGCACCATCGTGCGCGGCGTGACCGTGATGGACAACGGCAAGATCGTCGGCCCCGGCGGTCACGGGAAGTACCTCTGGCGGCGCATCGGCCAGGCCCCGATCCTCGGCAAACTGAACTAGGAGCGACTCCACCATGGCGAAAAGCGAGAATCCGGCCCGCACTCAAGCGGCGGCGAACACGCGCAAGCTGATCGACTGGGCGGCCGCGGCGATCGCGAAGCCCTTGCCCGAGGCCGTGCGCCGCCGCGCGGCCACGATCCTCGCCGACGACATCGGCGCCATCGTGGCCGGGTCGCTCGAGCCGCAAGTCGCGCGCGCCCGCGCAGGCCTGACGCGCACGGCATCGGGCACGGCGGAGGCGACGGTCCTCGCGCAGGGCGCCCCGCGGGTCGACCGCTATTCCGCGGCGGGCGCGAACGGCATGGCGATCACCTGGTGCGAGCTCGACGAGGGCTTCCGCAACGCCTCCTGCCATGGCGGCGCGTACACGATCCCGGCCCTGCTGGCCGAGGCGGAGGCGCAGGGTCGCACCGTGGACGAGGTGCTGCGCGCCCTCGCGGTCGCCTATGAAGTGACGACGCGCTTCGCACTCGCTTTCCCGTTCCCGGTGTTCAACGTGCATCCGCATGCCGCATTCGCTCCCATCGGGGCGGCGGCGGCGACCTCGCTCGTGCGCCGTCACGATGCAAGCACGATGCTGGACGCGGTGACCGGCGCGGCAAGCATGTCGTTCGCCGGCCCGTTCGATACGGCGGTCGAAGGCCCCCTCGTACGCAACGCCTGGACGTCGGCCGGGGCCTGGCTCGGTCTGCGGGCGGCCGACTGGGCCGAGGCCGGAATCGGCGGGGGCGCGGTCACGCCGTACGACGTTTTCGTCGGATCGTTCCACGCCCGGGCCGTTCCGGAAGCCCTGGTCGACGGTCTCGGTACGGCGTGGTCGGTCGCCAACGGCTACCACAAGATCTTCGCCTGCTGCGGCTACTCGCATTCCGCCGTCGAGGCGACGCTGGAGCTGCTCGGCGGCCTGCGCGAGCGCAGGGTGGACGACATCGCCGAGATCCTGGTCGAGACCGGGCCGGGCGGCCAGGCACTGACGACCGTGGAGCCGGAGACGGTGCTCGCCGCCAAGTTCTCTATCCCGCACGCGATCGCGGCGACCGCACGCCTCGGCACGGCCGGCGCCCGCGCATTCACGTTCGACAAGCTCGACGACGCGGGCATCGCGAAGCTGCGGCGTCGCGTGCGCATGGCGCCCTACCCGGACCTGAAGCCGTGGCCGAAGGACCGTCCGGCGCGCGTGACCATGCGCTTTGCGGACGGCGGCGAAATGTCCGCCGTCTGCGAGAGCGCGCGCGGCGGCGCCGATCAGCCCTTCGACGAGCAGACGCTCCTCGCGAAGCTCGCCGAGAACGTCGCCGGCGTGTTCCCTGCAGTGCCGGACGTCCTGGCCCGCGTCATTCGCGGCGATGCCGCGCTCGCCGCCCGGCCGTGGCGCGAAGTCGTGGCCGACATGGTGAGGTCGTGACCCTCGCTCGCGAGCTGGTCGGGGCGCTGCGCGCAGCGTCGCAGGCGCCGTTGCCCGAGGAGGTCGAGCTCGCAGCGCGGCTGCATCTGCTCGACGCCTGCGGCGTCGGCCTCGCCGCCGCCGGATCGCCGGTCGGCGCCGCCTATCGCGACTTTGCCAAGGACGTCGCGCGCGGCGGGCCTGCCACTGTGTTCGGGCAGGCCGCAGGCGCCGCCGCGGCCGACGCCGCGCTCGTCAACGGCGGCCTGATCCACAGCCTGGAGTACGACGACACCCACACCGCCTCGATCCAGCACGGCAGCGCGGTCATCGCGGCCGCGGCGCTCGCCGTCGGCGAAGCCCGGGGCGCCAGCGGTGCGGCGCTGCTCGGCGCCTTTGCGAGGGGCTGGGAGGTTCTCATCCGCTTCGGCCTCGCCGCGCCGGGCCGCTTTCATGCGCGCGGCTTCATGAGCACCTCGGTCGGCGGCGCGCTGGCGTCGGGGCTCCTCGCCTCCGAGCTTCTCGGCTCAAGCGAAGACCGGAGCGTCGCCGCGCTCGGGATATCGCTCAGCCAGGCCTCGGGCGTGATGGAGTTCCTGACCAATGGCTCGTCGGTCAAGTCCCTGCATCCCGGCTGGGCAGCGCACGGCGGCGTGGTCGCCGCGCTGCTCGCGCGCTCGGGGATGACCGGCCCGGAGACCTCGCTCGAGGGACGTCACGGCCTGTTCCGGCAGTTCGCCGGCGATGAAGAGGCGCCGGAGCGCTTCCGGGCCCTCATCGGGGACATCGGCCGCAAGTGGCATCTGCCGGATGCCGCGTACAAGTTCTATCCGTGCTGCCACTACCTGCATCCGTTCATCGAGGCAGCCGGCGTGCTCGCGCAGCGCGGCATCGGCGCCGATGACGCGACCCGCATTCTCTGCCGTGTCCCGGCCGGCGAGGCGCCGATCATCTGCGATCCCTGGGAGCGCAAGCAGGCCCCGGAGACCGGGCATGCCGCGCGCTGGAGCCTGCCGATCGCCGTCGCAGCGCGCCTGGTGGAAGGCAGGGTGGACCTCGCCACGTTCGAGTCGCCGGCCGGCGCCGCGGTGCGCGAGCTGGCCGGACGGATCCGCTGGGAGCCTTTGCCCAACGCGAGGTTCCCCGATCGATTCGAAGCGGAGATCGTCTGCGAGACGAAGGCGGGCCGGACGGAAACCGTGCGGATCGACGATGTCTACGGCAATCGGACGCGGCCGCCCGGCGCGGAGCCGATTCGCGCGAAATTCCGCGCCAATGCGGCGCGGTCCCTGCCGGCGGCGGCGATCGCGGCGCTCGAGCGCGCGGTCGACGAACTGACGGGCGC
>Ga0315278_10007054_pt1 | contig 10245 bp, 9 predicted proteins | sample YL17G06_0_MG_FD_203880 | JGI IMG/M metagenome (GOLD analysis project Ga0315278, IMG submission 203880) | Sediment microbial communities from Yellowstone Lake, YNP, Wyoming, USA - YL17G06_0 | ecosystem: Environmental > Aquatic > Freshwater > Lake > Sediment | place: USA: Wyoming | collected... | reverse complement strand
TCTTGAAATGCTCCTTCCAGTTGTAAATCTGCCTGTTCATTCCAGTCAAAACTTCATCTGTTATGACAAGCTGGGCATCAACTCCTGTCCCTACGGTTGCCAAAATTCCTGCGATTGCGGCCAGATCAATGTTCTGCCTGATCAGAGCTGCAATTCCGAAGATTATGAAAATCTCCGCAAGCCCTGTCATCATTATCGGCAGCGCAATTTTCAGTTTTCGGTAGCGGATGAAAACAACCGCGCCAACTGCCGCAATTGCAGCGCCAAGCGCAATGATTGCGGACTGCAGGAATGCCTGCCCGAGAATAGGGGATACAGCATCAATCTTTGCGATGTTCAGCTTTACAGGCAGCGAGCCTGTGATTAAAATTGTCTGCAGCTCTTTCATATTTGTCAGTGCAGTGTTGAATGCGGCCTCGCGGCTGCTGCCGCCGCCGGAGCCCTCTATTGAAAATGTCGGCGTTTCTTTCCCTTTCAGGTTTGAGGAAATATACAATGACTCAACAAGATTGTCATCAAGATACATATCCAGCTTCTTATCAAGATAAACTTCACTGCCTACGTTGATTGTTGATAATTTTGCAGTGATTTCCGCGTGCCTCTTTGCAGACTCTGTTGATATTGTAACTGGGAACTGGAAACTGCACGCCCAGCCGCTGTCTGCCTGGTTGCACGTCCTTATGCCCGCGCCTTCCTGCGCAGAGCGCCCGACTGCCTTTATGTCAATTCCGCCGACAAAAACGGTGTCATTGCCGATTTTCGCCTCAAACTTTCCCTGTTTTGAGATCAGGTTCATGGCTTCGTCCTGTGTTGCTCCTGCAAGCTCAACTAAAATAAACGTGTTGCCTTCAAGGTCCTTTACCTGGCGTATATTCATGTCTGTGAGACCAAAAGTGTTCAGGCGCGTCTTTGTTATTTCAATAACGTCAGTCATCTGCTGCGCTGTCAGCGGGTCCTGGGGCTTCAGCAAAACCCTGACACCGCCAACAAGGTCAAGCCCCTGCCTGAGGTTTGATGTCGGGATATCCTTTACAGAAACTCCTGTGTATGCCTTGCTGTCCTTAAGCTCAACTTTGAATGAGACTGTCTGCTTGTCTGTCACGTATTTTACTATTGTGCCATTCTGCAGTTTTGAAACCGCTGTGCTGTAATCCTGCGCGTTCGTAATTTGCTGCCCGTTGACTTCTATCACTGTTGCGCCCGGCAGCAGCCCGTTAATCTGCGCGCTGCTGTTTGTTGCAACTGAGGTGATTGTTACGCCCTGCTCGCCAAACTTCGGATTGATTGAAAAATAGGACGCTACCAGAAACAAAATCATCATGATAACTCTCCAATTGGTAAATATTTCCTTGAATTTGCTCATCTGGATTTTACCTCTCTTCTTTCGGTGTATAATCTCAGTATTCCGACATTCTGCACCCATGTGTTGAAAATATCCAGAGTCAGGCCGATAATCAAAAGCGCCGCAATCTGCTTCAATAATTCCGCGGGCGTGACAAGCCACATAACCGCGAGTGCTATGATTGCTGTCGCCTGCATCGTGAGCCCGGTTTTTACAGAGCTGTAAATGCGTTCCATGACAGTTCCTTCGGTTCTTTTCAAAACCCGCGCGGAAAGCAGTATGTCAGAATCAACAGAATATCCTATCAGCATTAAAAGGGCTGCAACGCCTGCGGTTGAAAGCCTTATGTCAAACAGGTTCATGATTGCGAGCGTCCCTATCAAATCTGAAAATCCTGCAAGAATTACCGCCAGCGATGGTATTGGCAGCCTGAAATAAAAGAACACTACAATTGACATAAACAAAAATGCAAGCCCTATTGTTTTGAGCGTGCTCTGGAAAAATGACTCTCCCAGTGCGCTGGAGCTTTCCTCAACCGTGTAATCCTTTGCGCCGAGCTGTATGCCCATTACTTTCCCAATTGCCGGAATCGCGGACGAGGAATTCTCGAGTTTCTCTATTTCAATCGTGTAGCCTATGTTCTCCCCTGAAACTGTTCTCAGCCCGCGGGCATTGACGCTCACCCCGAGCTCTGCGCCTATATTCTTTGCAAGTTCAGTCGGTTCGTAGGTTTTGTCTGTGCTTACTGTTATCAGAAGGCCGCCTTTCAGGCTTACGTCTTTTTTGATGAATTCCCCTGTCGTGACTTTTGAATACACGAGCACGCCAATTGAAAACAGGACAAAAAGCATGGTAATTATCATTAAAATCTTGTACTTTTCCTCGTAAAACTTCTTGATTTTGTCAAGCATACCGCAAATCCATTATAATAAGTTTTAAAACTTGCCTATTCTAGTTTTAATACATGAAATACGTGCATGACGTCCTGAGGAAAGCAAGGCGCGGGCCTGCTGTTGTTCTTGCAAAGGATTTTGGGGCAATTGCTGCCGGAACTGGCTTGGGCAGCGGCTGGAAAGTAGTTGACGCTGGCACAGGCAGCGGATGGCTTGCGATGCAGATTGCAAATGTAATCGGGCCTGAGGGAACTATTGTAACCTACGAAAACCGTGAGGAATTTGCAAAAATCGCTTCCGAGAATTTCAAAAAGTTCGGATTTGACAATATAAAATTAAAAATAAAGGACGTCTACAGGGGAATTGCAGAAAAAAGTCTTAATCTGATAACTATTGACCTGCAGAATCCTTGGCTCACCGTTAAGTCGGCTGAAAAAGCCCTTGCTCCAGGCGGCTATTTTGTTGCATACTGCCCGCAAATCACCCAGGCAATAAAACTTGTGAAGGAACTGAAAAAAGCAAAGATGAATATCGTAAAGGTTTCTGAAACAACTGAAAGGGACTGGATTATTGATAACAAGATAGCAAGGCCAGAGCATCATATGCTTGGGCATACTGCATTCCTTGTATTCGCAAGAAAGAGTGAGGCCGCTCAGATTTTCGCCGCGCGAAAGCCCGCATAAAGCGAAGCTTTGTGCGCTGTTTGAACTGAGGTTGCGCAGTTTTTCTACACGCATAGCATCCAAGTTTTGCAGGATTTGAAATCCTGCGCCTCTCTTTTGGGATGCCACGGAACCTTTTCTCTCGCAAGAGAAAAGGGGGTGTGCCCGAACCGCGAGTCCTTTGCTGCAAAGCAAACTAGCCAATAGCTAGTTTTTGGCTCTGTACCAAACTAGACTACGGCCCCTGAAAAAATACAAAAAAGTCTTCTTTTAAACTATTCTAACTCAAATATCCCGAGAATGAAAAACCCAAAGTCTGGTAATCTATCGCGTAGTTGATTTTATTATTCCCGATGAGATTCTGAATACTGCAGTCAAGTTTCCCCCCCGCTGATGCAGGCACGATGTCCTCTGCATGCGGGCAGAACTTCGGCGCAGGGGAAGTTTCAGCGGATATTGTATATGCCGAAGGCACTTCTCCGGCAGCAGCAACTTCAGCACGGTATGACGGCTCTGTTGCTGCAGGATTGTTCCAGTAAATATAATACGCTCCGGTCTTTGACGGCGCAATAAACACAACGCTGCATGGGCTCTGCTCTGAATTTGCATTTGATTTTAATTCTGCGCCTGCAGAGTCAATAACCCGTATTTCTTTTCTGCAGTCAATGCCGGACTGTATATTCGGGTTAACCATGAGGGCGTCTCCCAATGTGTCCGCTGATGTCACATTTACAACTGCCCTGTTTTCCCAGTTCAGGTTCCACCAGTAACTTTGTATCCATGCATTCCTCTGAATGACCGCGTCGTGCAGGTTTTCAAAGTTCGTTGTGTCCGGCTGCTCGAACATCATCGCAGAATTTCTGTCAACAGTGCGCACAAGAAGATACATTGAGAAGAACGCTATGCCTATCAGCACAATGGTTACAACCATGAATTGCGCTCTCCTGTTGAGACGACGACTACGGCTGGGGGAATCCTCACGGATTATGGCTGCAGTTTCTGTTCTCTTGCTGTGGACTTGCGCGCCCTCAATCAATATGCTTTGCCCTAGTCGTCGTTCGTAGTCAATCATAAAGTCCTCCACAGGAACAGGTGTATTGTTATTGGTGACGGGCGTTTTGAATACGTGTAGTCTGCCCTTACGACATCTGCTTTTGTACCGTTCATAGCCAGCCCGCAGCCCCCGCTTACCCCTGCCTCTGAGTAGCAGACTGTTGAGCTCTGCGCATATTCAATCTGCGAATCAACAGTGCTTGGCAGCCCTGCTTCAATATACATTTTGAGCTTTGCAAAGTCTGAATTTGCCATTACGGCAGGGTCTATGTATGTGGAAAAAACATTTTTATCATCAAGAAATTTCAGGGTTCCGTACCCTGTCTGTTTCAGGTTGTTAATATCCTGCATGCTCAGGTAGCTGATTTCTGCCTTCGGCGAAAAAGCATAAAAAAATGTGATGAGCAGCATTGCTATCAGCGCTATCTCGATGAAATAGAAATATCCTTTCTTGTTCGCTGCTAACGACGAACTGCGAGGGGAATCTCTCTTGATTATGTGCAGCCAAAAGCCCTGCCCAGGATAATTTTTCTTCTTCCAATCAATAGAGTTTTGCCCTAGTAGTCGTTCGTCATTCATTTCATCAATCACCATGCCAGCGCGCTGAACCTCACGGGGAAAACTTCGTTAATCTTCCCGACAAGCCCTGCGGCCCGCTCTGATTTGCAGTAATTATTAACCCCTGTGCTTGCCGAGCCGATGGTTTCGACAGCAGACGTGTTGCCAATAAGTATCTGCAGGTCTGCAGCGCCCGTTGTCTTGTAGTCTGCAGTCTGTATAAACGCTAATTTCGGGCTTGCTGTGAAAGCGATTGAAAACTGGTCTGAATCGGTTGCGCTTGTGTTCAGCCTTGCCGTAACTGTTGTTCCGCTGGCAGTTGTTGCCGCGGCTGCAGAATCCGAAGCCTCCAGAGATGCAGGAGTTACAGTTGCCGTGCTGTACGGAAAAAACAATTTCAGATTAAATATTGCCGGCGAGGCTGGCGACGCGGTTACAGTTATTGAGCCTGCGCCGTCCCTGCATATAACTGCGCCATTGCCTGTTATTGGGCATACGTCATCCGCAACTGTTGGATTAAACGCATATATATTATAACCTATCAAATAGCTTGTATCAGGCACGGTTTTATTTCTTATGTTGAGGTAGCCCATGCTTCCTGCAGCAAGCCACTTGTCATAGGAAATATATCTGCTGGTTCCGTTAGTAAGCCCGAGCAACTGTAACTCGGAAGACTGCCAGTCTGCGGGCGTGCCCGGCTCGCTGAGAAGGAAAGTTGCAAGCCCGCTTGCCTTCAGGCATGCCCTTTGCTCAATTGCCTTTTCAATTTCCGGATGCAGTTTTGTCAGGAACGCCGTAAAAATTGAAATGAGAATTATCATAAAAAGAAAAACAACTATGATAAATTCGACTGGTGACTGCGCGCTACGCATGCTAACTCATCCCCACAGCTATTGCATTGGTTACTGTTTTTACCTCGCCAGAATAGGTTACTGTAATTGTGATTGCGTACTGCCCTGCCAGCAGGGGCGCATCCACTATGGTATCAAACTGCCCGATGCCGTCGGTAAATACTGAACGGACGGTGCCGTCCGGGGCAAGTATCTGGACCTGGGCGCCTGACGCAGGCTGTGCGTCAAAAGTTACCGAGCCGCTGATTGAAATCTTCTGCCCTATTGCAGGATTTGTCGGAAACACGTCAGTGTCGAGAACGAGCACTGACGGGAATACGAAAATAAAGAATGCTGCTATTCCTACCGCAAGCATCACCACAACGTGCTTCAGCCCCGCAATTATCCTTTCCTCTGCTATCTGCCCCGCTATTGCGCCTATGCTGACTGCCTGCACAAGCGTCATCATAAAAAACAGGGACTTGAAATAATCAACTGTAATTATTTCTGCAGGGCGCAGCGCAAGCCCGCCGAAGACACCGAGTTTCTGTATGTATAATATCGGAACAAGGATTTTCTGCAGCCCGATTATGATTCCGAGAAATATGAAAAATACAAAATACATGACTGTTACATGCTCCTGCATCATTGATTTTTTGTCTTGTTCCATGCGCTTCAGCAGGTTGACGTCGCTTGCCAGCGAAGTAAGGACTGCCCCTATCTCCCCTCCGGCGTGGAAAGACTCCAGCACAATCGCGTTGATTCTGCTTATCATTTCCGATTTTTTCAGCATAACTGTAAAGCGCTCCCATGCCTGCGGGAAGGGAATGCTCCAGGACAGCATTGCGCTAAGCTTCTGCACATATTTGGAGAGAAGCCCGTAATTCGTCTGCGCGGCAGTTGTAACCGCCTGCGGGATGGTCATGCCTGATGAAACAGACTGGGCAATGTCCCTGAGGAAGGCTGGAAAGCTGTTTTCCGCTGTCTTAATCTCGCGGAATTCGAGATAGCTGATTAACGAGTATGGTATCAGCACAAAAACAAGCCCGAGTGAAAGCACTGCAATAACCGTTGTGCTGGTTTTGCCAAGCAGGTATGCTATAAATGCAAGTATGAACGGCGCGGGCAGTGTTGCAAACAGGACAGTTACCTTGTGCTTGTAAATTCCGAGGATTTCGCGCTCTACTTTTTTCAGAAACTCCTCGTGATTTGGTACTTGCTGCATTTAATCCTCCAGCGGTGAAATTCCTTTTATTATGATAAGGAATGATGCGGTTATTACGGGCATTCCGACGAGCACCAGCGCGTAGTTGATAACTTTTATCAGCTCGACTGGCACGCCGCCTATCGCAACCATTACTGATGTTGTGACGATGAAAAATACCACTCCCACGACTACCAGGGTGATATAAACTTCAACCAGCAGGCTGAGCATATTGCTGAAGTCTCTCAATCTGCGCCTGTAATCCGCCACGAAGCCCTTTGCCTTTTCTGAAAGGAAGCTCCCTATATCGCCGCCGACATTGATTGCAGTCTTCAGCCCTGCAAGCAGCTCTGTCCAGTCAGAACTCGGGCTTCTTGCAATGGCCCTGTTTAATGCGGTGGATACGTCAAGCCCGAGAACGTCGATATCCGATGATATTTTTCTTGCCTCCTTTGCAACTTCGCCGTATTCCTTGAACCCTCCCAGGAGGCGGAAAATTTCCTGCGGCGGAAATCCCGAGCGCGCGATTGTTGACATGTAAATTGTTGAAAAGGAGAGCGCATTTTCAATTTTCTTTTTCCTTTCATCAGACATAAGAAACGGATACTCGTATGCCAGCGCAAATGCCGCGGCGGTTATTCCTGCTCCCGCGCAGATGCTGACTGCAACTGCAGCTATCCCGAATCCAAGCCCTATGACTGAAAAAAGCAGGCAGAATATAAAAGCCGGAATTGCCGCCATGATTGTAACCAGAATAGTAAATGCAGCCCACTGCTCCGCAGGCACTGTAATGTGCCCGCGCCTGAGCTGTTCCTGCAGCGGTTCAAAGAAAGACTCGTGCTTCTTCACAAACTTGCCAAATAATTCGAATGACTGGACATATATGTCTGAACTTTTGGCCATGTTTATAGAATTAAAGGCGCAGTATTAAGTCTTACGCTGATGACGACTAACTACTGGGAAATCTCTCTTGTTTGTGGGAAGCAAATATCTTGGCCGGGAAAAGAAATTGCGAAGCCCAAGCCGAAATGAGATTTCGGCTGGGCACAGCCAAACTTCATTTGGCTTGTGCATAATGCATGGCGATTCCCCTCGTCGTAGTCAGTCGTCACGCAAAAAGAGCATGCGTGGTGCCCATCATATCTGCAAGCCTCTTCGGGTCAACATAATACATGTCAATTATATGCGCAACATCCTTGAAGCCCCTTATGTTATTGTCAACCATCCATCGCAATACTCCGGCACGGCGCATTATTTCCTCTTTTATCTGCGCGGGCGTTTTTCCAAGCCTCTGCGCTATGCGCGATAGAATATAGCTTTCCTCGGCAACGAACTCGTCTTCAACAGGCAGCCACTTGAAAACCTCCGCAGTTTTCAATCTGTTCAAATCCCTGTCATAGCTTGTTACTTCAAGAACCTGGTTGACGCGCCTTGCAAATTTTCCCGCCTTTTTTGTTTTTTCCAGAAATACAACTATGTCAAGATGCTCAAGCAGCGCAAGCGGAAGTGAAATCGGCCTTGTTGTAAGCCTGTCAATTACGGCGTCCATGCTGTCCGCGTGTATTGTGCTTAATGAAGGATGTCCAGTAGCCATTGCCTGGAACATTACATTTGCTTCCTCGCCTCTTACTTCGCCGACTATTATGTAATCCGGACGCTGCCTTAATGCAGCTTTCAGAAGGTCAAACATGCTTACTTCGCCGTATTTTTTCGGCCCGTAGCCCGAGCGCGCAATCTGCGGAACCCAGTTTACCTGCGGCAGCATTAACTCTGCGGTATCTTCAATGCTTACAACTTTCAGAGTCGGGTGTATAAACTGCGAGATTGAATTCAGGAAAGTTGTTTTTCCTGTTGCTGTTCCTCCGGTAATCAGGACAGACTGCTGCTCCTCTATTGCAAACCACAGGTATGCAAGAATCAGCGGGTTTGTGGTGCCGTAATTTATCAGGTCGACAACAGTGAGAGGCACTTTAAAGAATTTTCTGATTGAAAAATTGGAGCCCTTGCGCGCTATATCCGTGCCGAATGTTGCCTGGAGCCTGCTGTTGTCTGGAAGCATTGCGTCCAGCAGTGGCGTGGCAACGGAAATTGTCTTTCCTGATTTCTGCGCAAGCCTCATGACAAAGGAATCAAGCTCCTGCTTTGAATTGAAAACTATGTTTGTCGGCATTTCGCCGTATATCGGATTCCTGTGGAAAATAAATACCGGAATGCCCACGCCGTCTGCAGAAATATCCTCTATATTCGGGTCGCGCATCAGCGCCTCAATTTTTCCCAGCCCGATTGCGTCCCTGAAAATATAGTATTTCGCCTTCAGCTCTTCCTCGGGCGTTGGTTTCACCCCGAGATATTCCCATATTTCAGCTACCTTCTTGTCAACAAATGCGTAAACTTCCCTTTTTGCCTTGAGCACTGAAAAATCAACTTCCAGCCTGCTCTGCAGCAGCTCAATTGTTTTCTGGATTATGTCGCTGAGCCTGCTGTCAAGCGGCGGCTCTTCAACCGTATAGTTAAGCTGGTTGCTTACCGGATTGAATTTTATGTTTGCTGTCGCAACCACATACCTGGCGCCGCGCCATTTTGTAATAATCAGCGGATAAGTTTCAGCTACCTGGCGGACTCTTGACAATACATCCTCTCGGGCAGTTGTTGCCTTCTCATAAACTTTCGGCAGGGAAATCGGCACGTACGTTTCCTTTTCTATGGGCTTTGCTGCGCCCGCTGCAATAACCTTTGATGCCGGAGCAATCGGCTCCGGAGCTTTGCTTTCGACTTGTTCTGCAGGATGCAGCCTGCCTGATTCCTGCGATGCCTCTGCCTTGTTAAGCTCTGCCTTCCTGAATAAGTTCCTTAAGACGGATATGTTAATGGCCATCAGAAACCTATCTGCAACGCTCATTAAAAAAACTTCGGTTTAACTGTCAGCTGAAAGTTACAGCGCTTGCTGAGCCGTTGTAGCTCAGATGGATTTTGCTTCCGGAAGAAAATACTGCGCCTCTGAGAGTTGCATTCCAGAAAGTCATGTTATAATTCTTGACCAGAGATGGATTGCCAAAAGTCCGCAGCTCTATTGCTTTTCCGCTGGCAGTCACAAAATACCTCTGGTCGCCGATGAGCTCAGGTATGTTTATATTTGCTGATGAGCTGTTTGAATCCTTGCTTAATTCCTTGAACTCTATTAAGCCTGTTTCTATTTTTGCTGCAACGCCTTCAAGAAGCTCTCTTCCAAACTGCTCGGTGGTTGTTTTCTGGAAAGCGCTTGCCATGATAAAAACCATGCCCATCAGGAACAGCAGTATTCCGGAAATTGCCAGCAGGTATACCACGGAGTATTGTGCTTTTGATGACGACTGACTACGACGATTTGAAAACCTCATTGATTGTTTTGGGGTTTCTCTCCAGGCAGGACTTTTGCTTTCCTTAGTCAAAAGGGTTTGCCCAGGTCGTCCGTCGTCAGTTTTCACCATCATATTATCTCAACCTGCACGACTTGCAGCGTTGTGCTTGTGCACCCCGCCACAGTTGCCGCATCCTGCCGCACCCATTTCAGGAACAGGCTGTGCCTGCCCTGACTTGCAGTAACCTGCCCTCCGGGCTCCAGATGTATGCCTGTGCAGCTTCCTGTTGCAGTATCATTAAGAACAATGTAGTGCAGCTTTGCCTGATACGAGCCCTGCTCCAGAATATATGCCGGCTCGTCGGT
>Ga0315278_10007051_pt1 | contig 10245 bp, 9 predicted proteins | sample YL17G06_0_MG_FD_203880 | JGI IMG/M metagenome (GOLD analysis project Ga0315278, IMG submission 203880) | Sediment microbial communities from Yellowstone Lake, YNP, Wyoming, USA - YL17G06_0 | ecosystem: Environmental > Aquatic > Freshwater > Lake > Sediment | place: USA: Wyoming | collected... | reverse complement strand
GGCACAGCTGCTCGCGCTCGGGAGGCATTCATGCCGAAAGGGAAACGCCAGCAACTGCAACAGCCAAAAACCCCAGGCGTCATCCCCTTGACCGGAGGGCCGCTTCATAGTCGAGGGACAGGCGGACGCTGATGCTCAAGGGGAGCCTCCATGGCCGCTGGTCCGGCCAGCGCCGCAATGCGGTAGCGTCGTCACAGCCTGTGCATTCCCTGAGAAGGAGGACGTCATGGAAAGGATCAAGAGGACCGTATTCATCGAGGCACCGCCCGCCAAGGTGTTCGGCTACCTGATGGACCCAAGGCACTTCCCCGAGTTCTGGCCCAGCGTGGTCGAGGTCTCGAACGTGAAGACGAAGCCGGACGGCACGACGGAGAGCAACGACTTCATCTACAAGATGGCTGGTGTGAAGCTTCACGGGTACACCGAGTTCACCGACGTTGAGCCAGATCGGCGCATCGTGTGGAAGTCCGAAGGCGGCATCAAGAGCACGATCCGCTGGACCTTCGCGCCGCACGGTAATGGAACGGACCTCATCGACGAGGTCGAGTACGAGCTGCCCGCGAACCTCCTGACCCGCCTCGCCGCACCCTTCGTGCGCCGAGTCAACGAACACGAGGCGGACGCGTGCATGCAGAACCTGAAGGTGCGGATGGAGACGCCGGAAGTGGTCGCGTAGCGATGCGGGCGGTCCTGGCGACGGGGCCGCCCGCTTCTTCATCTTCATTCCCTCTCCTGTGCGCCAATCACTTGACGATCAGTGTGGGCCGACAGTAGTGGCATGCAAAGACGCGACGCCATCGTCGCAAGCCATGCATCCCGCGTCGATGACGGCGGGTGCGTCGCATCCAGGTAGCCGCCTTCTGGTTCAGCAGGCCGCGATCCCTTCCGTCGCCGGATCCCAACCGAGTGCTTTGGAGGGCGTAGGGCAGCCCGCTCGCCAGCTAGAGACATCGACCTGCGAGGTCCAGACGCCCCCGCCTGGTTCACTCAGGCGAGGTGGCCCCAAGGAGTAGGGCGGAGCGCTTGCAAACACCGCCACAGGGGCGGAGCCTTCATACAAGAGGCAAGAAACATGGCCATTGGTCCGGCGAGCGTCGAGGACCGCGTAGGCCGTGAACGCCGGCACCGTCGGCGTGCCCTCCTCCCCAATCTTCAAGTGCGCCGCATCGACGCGGGCATTCCGCCCGCACGGGGTAGTGCGGTTGCACCCTGAGAAAACGGGGAGGAATCATGGACACGAAACGATTGCTTTTGTGCGCGGCAACGGCCATCACCCTATGTGCGTGCGGTACGGCCTCTCGGCCGGAAAGTCCAATAGAAGACCGTGAGACCGCGTTAGCGATTTCGAGCGGCCAAGTCGTTGTGTACTCCCAGACGAACCTGGCAGGGTCTACAGGGAACGTACCTGGTCTGTACGACCAGTTTGGACTGCTCGCGGGGCCAGAAAGCACGCGCAAGGACTTCTACGAGATCTTCTCGAACAACACCGGGCATGGGGTGCTGGTCAACACCGCCGTCGTATTCGGAAGCGTGAACAACGTGTCGGAAGCTGTGCTGGCCCCAGTCATCATCGGTACGGCAAGCGGCGTCGGTGACATCTTGGTCCCCGACAGAGATCCGGAGCACGTGCTCGCGAGGGCGTCGGTTCCAGTCGGGCCGACGCCTGCGGGGACGATCGCGCTGTCCTTCTCTCCGGGGGTCTACATGCCACCTGGAGGGCGGCTCGCCTTCGGATTCGTCGTGCCGCTGACGAGCGACGTTGACGCAAATCTGTACGGAACAGACACGCTTCCCTGCGGGTTCTCGTCTACCGCACCCACGTACTTCACATGCTTCTACGCGACAACCGTGTCCGGCGACCTCTTCCTTGCCATCGGGAATCACTATCTCGTGATTGCCGCAAGCTCTGGGATCGAACTCTCCGTTCGCTCGGCGCAGGTGGAACATCCGAAACGCGGAACGAACGGCCCGGTTCAACTCTGGGCGGACTTCAGCGCGGAGTTGCCACTGCCCAACGACATCGTTTCGATGAACCTCGACGGGGCGCAGCTCTTCTCGGAGCCGTTCTCAGCCTTCTTCCGGCTTGGCCATGGGCAGACCTACATTCTCCTCAAGAAGGGCGTTCTGGCCTGGTTCGACTTCAAGGAAGGAGAGCTTTCTGTCGTGACACCCAAGGCAGATCTCGCACTCTTTGATCCTTCGAACGGTGTTGATGTGGCGCTGCGCATTGGTGGCGCGTCGGGAACTGAGAACATCAAGATGGTGCAGCAAGGCAGTCGGCGATTCGTCTACAGGCGACCCTGATGGCGGGGCGCGGCAAGCGGTAGCCCATTTTGCGGTCCAATCACGGGGATCGCGCCGGGCAGCCAGGAACGAGCGCGAACGAGCGGTCCTGGCGACGGGGCCGCCCGCTTCTTCATCTTCATTCCCTCTCCTGTGCGCCAATCACTTGACGATCAGTGTGGGCCGACAGTAGTGGCATGCAAAGACGCGACGCCATCGTCGCAAGCCATGCATCCCGCGTCGATGACGGCGGGTGCGTCGCATCCAGGTAGCCGCCTTCTGGTTCAGCAGGCTGCGATCCCATCCATCTTCAGATCCCAATCGGGTGAATCAGGTGGAGATGGTGCAGCCTCGCCAGCTGAAGACATCGACCTCCGAGGTCTACACGCCCCCGTGTGGTTCACCTCCTGAGGTCGCCCCATCAGTCCAGCCTCCAGCGATTGCCAACACCGTCGCAGGGGCGGACCCTGACCAGCAGGGGGAGTTGCCATGGCCGCTGGTCCGGCGAAAGCCGCAGACCGCGAACGCCGACATCGTCGGCGCGAATGTCACATTCGTGCCGCATCCCAGGTCGTGGCTTTGGGCACTCCGCCCGGGAAGGACTAGGAGGGTCTATGAACTCTCGCCCCACAGTCACACTCGCCGTGTTCGCGTCGTTGTTCCTTGGATGCAAGATGGACCTGAGCTGGCCCGGACCGACTGGAGGGCCGAATGGTCCCTGCTCGGACGCCTGCTCTCCCGAGGGCTCGTCAGAGTGTGACGGGAATCGCGCAGTTCAGACCTGCCAGAGGGCTGCCAATGGCTGCTTGGCCCCCGTCTATTCTCAATGCGCAACGACGGCCCAACTGTGCATCGGGACGGCCTGCACCACCGCCCCTGTCGTGTGGGAGGCCATGACAGTGCCTTCCGTGACGGGGGGGCTCAATGGCATTTGGGGCTACTCTGAGAGTGACGTCTTTGCTGTCGGCAACGTCATCATCCACTACGATGGAATGACCTGGACCGCACAGGCTGGCGGCACAAACGCGGACCTTCGCCTCACGGACGTCTGGGGAAGCTCCAACGCCGATGTGTTCGCTGTCGGGACCGGTGGAACAATCCTGCACTACGACGGAGTGGAGTGGACCCCCCAGGCGAGCGGTACCAGCAAGTACCTTGGTGCGGTGTGGGGGAGTTCGAGCAGTGACGTATTTGCGGCAGGAGATGGCCTGATCCTGCACTACGATGGAGTTGCCTGGAGCACGATGTTTGCCGCACCGGAAACTGCATTCGTGGCACTCTGGGGCGATTCTCCTAGCACCATCTTCGCGCTCGGGCGCGGCACGTACGGCAATAGGGCCTATCGCTACGACGGAGCGGCATGGAACCTCATGGAGGGCGAGGTGCCGGGATTTGGCCTTTGGGGAAGCTCGCCCGTGGACGTATACGCTGTTGCTCTGGGCGATGGTGCCTTTCACTACGACGGACACTCATGGACCCATCAGTCCATAGTCAATCGCGGCTACGAGAATCTAGCGGTCGGTGGAACCTCCAGCTCCAACGTATATATTGTTGGGGGTTGGGGTAGCGTTCTTCACTACGATGGTTCCGCTTGGCAGCCACAGAACAGTGGGACAGATGCGGTTCTTGCCGATGTTTGGGCTGCGTCCACCAACGATGTGTTCATCTCGGGCATCAGGATGACCGACGAGGCTATGAAGGGGACCGTCCTGCGCTACAAGCCGTGAGGTAGGCCGCTGATGGACCTGTCGTTCGCCACAACACGATCCGTGAACAGAACGGCGCTTGAAGCGAGGTGGGCCAGGGTGCTGCCGACGGAAACGGGGCCTCGATCGTGGTGCCAGCCGCGTGAATGGACGTCGCCGCCGACCAGCGAGCACACGATCCCCTTCCACCGATGCTACCGGCGTCGTGGCCGAGGGGACCTCGAGCCCAAGGCCGTCTACGCTGCCTGGCGCCAGGCGTAGCGGTGATGCAGGCCGCCGACCCGTGGGAGGCTGACGACGTTGGTCGTCGCGAGGGGACCATGCTCGACCGGACGTCCAGACGGAGAGTCCTTGCCTACCCCGAGATGCGTTCGGTCTACGTTGTAGTAGGGGACGAACGACTCGATCAGCTGTCGCAGGTGGCGCTCGTTGAGGACGATGACGTGGTCGAGAAGCTCTTGGCGGACGGTTCCGACAAACCTCTCCGCGACTCCGTTTTGCCAGGGACTCCGGTAACTGGTGCGCGTTGGCTTCATGAGCATCGACCGGATCGTCGCCGTCAGCCCGGCCGAGAAGATGGCGTCGCGGTCGAAGATCAGGAAGCGCGGTGCCAACTCGAAGGGGAAGGTCTCGCGAAGTTGCTGGGCGACCCAGGCAGCGGTTGGACTCGTGGTGACGGAGCAGCGGACCACGTCCCGCCGGCCGTGCCGGATGACGAGAAACACATGAAGGACGCGAAACATCGCGGTGGGCACCGTGAAGAAGTCCATCGCGGCGATGCCGTCCCGGTGGTTTCGGAGGAACGTCATCCAGGTGGCGTTGGCTCTCGGTGTTCGAGGCAGGGAGCGCAGGTACCGGGAGACGCTGCGCTCCGAGACGTCGAAGCCGAGGCACAGCAACTCGCCGTGGATGCGGGGCGCGCCCCAGGGGTTCTCGGATGCCATCCTCCGGATGAGCGCTCGGACCTCGAGAGGCAGGGGCGGGCGCCCGGAGCGCCTTCCTCGTCGGGACAGCCAGTTCCAGTAGGTGCGGAACCCGGCACGGTGCCAGCGCACGACGGTGTCCGGCCGAACGATGACGAGGGCCCCGGCCCAACCGCTCCACACCCGGCGCAGCAGGGCCCAGAAGACCCGATCGGCGGGCCGGAGGTCGGGGTGCCTCCGCCCGGCAAGGGTGGCGAGCTGTTGGCGGAGGGCCAGGTTCTCGATCACCAGATGGCGTCGAGAACGCATGGCCGAGAAGAGCGTCGGCAGGAGGGCTACGAGGAGGCGGAGCATCGAGCCGGGGAGAATCTTGGCCCTGGGAGAAAACGTCAATCGTTCCGGTCCGGATGGACTGGGGGCGAGTGACAGGGTGGGGCTTACTCGAACTTCAGCCTAATGCGCTTGACGCGCGACTAACGATTAGACATGATGCGTCCGTGAACGCACGGCAAGTCCTCCTGCGGGTGGCAGGCCTTGGTGGCGAGGTCGTCCGACAGAAGGGCTCGCACGTCCGCGTTCGTGCAGGCGCCTGCTTCGCCACGGTCCCCGACCATGGCGCCCGCGACATCCCGGCCGGCACGCTCCGCTCAATTGAGCGGCAACTCGCCCCGTGCCTTGGAGACGGCTGGCTCAGGGGCCGATAGGAGACGTGTCATGGCGAAGTACGTGGTTACCTACGAGCGGGACGAGGGCGGGTGGTGGATTGCCGAGCTGCAGGGCGTGGCCGGCGTGAACAGCGACGGGCGCAGCGTGGCGGACGCCCGGCGCCGGGTGCGCGAGGCGCTTGCCTTGGCCGTCGGTGACGCTGCGGCTGAGCGGGCGGAGCTGGTGGACAAGGTGAAGCTGCCCGCGGCCGTGCGCCGGGTGGTGGACCACGCAACGTCGGCTCGCGCCCAGCTCCAGCAGGTCCAGGACGAGACCATGAAGACGACGGCCGAGGCGGCCAAGGTGCTCACCCGGAAGGTGGGCTTGTCCGTGCGCGACGCGGCGGACCTTCTCGGGGTGTCTCACCAGCGCATCCAGCAACTCGTGGGCGCGCGGCGGTAGGGCCAGGTTCTCGAGGACGAGATCTCGTCGAAACGCATGGCCGAGAGGAGCGTCGGCAGGAGGGCTGCGAGGAGGCGGCGCATCGAGCCGGGGAGAATCCAGACCCTGGGGAGAATCGTCAATCGTTTCGGCGCGGACGGAGTTTTGGCGAGGGACGGGCGACGACATCGCGCTCACTCCGGATCGGATCGCCGCGGTCGGGCGCCACGTCTCGGGCCCGAAGAAGTTGCCGGCCCGCCCTCGGGCCACACCGGCGACGGGACGACGCCGTCCTGGAACTTCACCTTTCCCACCAGGATGCAGCTGTGGGTCGCCAAAACACGATCCGTGAACAAAACGGCGTGCGAAGCGGGGTGGGGCAGGCCGCCGGGCGCCGGTAACGGGGCCTAGAGCGTGGTGCCTGACGTGCGAATGGACGGCACCACCGACCAGCGGTCACACGATCCTGCATGGCCGACCGTATCGCCGGGAGGAGGGCTACGAGGATGCGGAGCATCGAGCCGGGAAGAATCCAGGCCCTGGGAGAAATCGTCAACGGTTCCGGCGCGGACGGAGTATTGGCGAGCAACAGCCGTCCGGGCGCCGCTGGGAATCCTCGCACTCGTCTTCCAGGAGTTCCTTCATGGCCATGAGCGACACGCCCCGCAAGCGACCCTTGCGCCGACCCAACTGTATCGTATATGTTACGTCCATGCCTCGCGCCAAGACCGGTTTCGACAAGTACGTCCAGGGCCGGACGAAGACTTCCGACTTTGCTTCTGCCTACAGGGCTGCCAGGGCGGAGGTCGACGAGATCGATCGCCTCATGCGCCAGATCGACGATGCACGCGGAAGCGTCAGCCTGACCAAGGCCGACCTGGCCCGCCGCGCCAGTACTCCTCCGGAATCGGTGCGGCGGCTCCTGACGGCTAAGAACAGCAACCCGACGCTGCAAACGGTCGTCCGCCTGGCGAGCGCGGTCGGGCTTCGCGTCGAGCTCCGACCGGCACGAGCGCCGAGTCGCCGGCGGCGGGCGGTCGCTCATGCCTGAGGTCACCGGAGGACGCTTCGAGGAGCCCTCTTCCGGGACTCGGCCACGAGTTCGAGGACCTCGTTGTAGTCCCGGTCCGAGAGCTTGGTCTGGAACGGCTTGTTCAAGCCTGTGACCAGGATGAGGCTCGGTCCGCCCAGGCCAAGACCGGTACCGGCCCTCTCCAGGAGGCAGAAGAGGCGGTAGTGGTGACGGTCGGGGCCGTCGACCCGGATTTCGTAGATGCCTCCCATCCTGCCGTGCATCGCCTCCCACTTGCCCCCTCCACTGAACGTGGGGGGCGGGGCCTCTGCGACCGCGCGAGCGACCGCGATCATCATGGCGCTCACCTTGGTGGGACAACCGTCGAGGAAGTCGCGCGCGGGCACGCTCTCGGATGGGTCGTCATGAGGATGCCGGCGGAAGAAATGGACGCGCCAGGGTCCCGTCGATTTCTTGGCCCCCCGCTGCTCCCCAGAGCGCTTCTTCGATAACATGGAGCACCCTAACAGTTGGTACTGACCGCTTGGCGCGGCAGAGGCGCGACCGAAGGCGCCGGTAGTCCCGTCTCCCGTATGTCTCCCGGACGCTGGGAGAATCCCGGGGAAGGGTGGGGAAGCCTGGGGAACCGAATCGAGGATTCACCCACCGTAAACGTTCAAATCCCTTTTCCCGTTCCATCTAACCCCCGGTTTCGACCGGGGGTTTTTCATTATCGCCGCGGAAAGGGTTTCGGCGGTTCGGAATTGCCCCGTGAAAACGGCGTTTCCAGCGGACATCCCCGGGGATCCCTTTTCCGCTCTCGCAAGTACTCGAAAGCAGAGCCTCCGATCCGGCGACTTCTCCGGAGTGTCCCGGATGTCTCCCACGAGACCTGGTGCGCGCACCGTGAAGACCATCGGTCGTACCGCTGGGGCAGCTCCATTCGGAAGGCGGCGCCCCAAGCGTACCGCCAGGCGCATCGACGATTTTCGGCCGGGTGCGGCTTGGGCTTGATCGGGGGGACGTCAAAAGACCGCAACCGTCACACGGTTCGTGACCGCCAAGACGGATCAAGCCCAGTACGCCTCCCGCCACCTACGTACCGGGGCGGGTTCGAGAATCGCTCCTGGGGGTTTTAGGAGGCCCTGCAGTGGGAACGGTGGGGTCCTCTTGCGCGCAGTCGCGCCTGCTAGAGCGCGATGAGCCCGCGGCGCACCGCCAGCACGATCGCCTCGGCGCGGGAGGCGGCGCCGAGCTTGGCCAAGATGGCGTTGACGTGGAACTTGGCGGTGTGGTCGCTCACCCCGAGGGCACCGGCGATGGCCTTGTTCCCCAGCCCCTCGGTAAGCAGCGAGAGCACCTCCCGCTCGCGAGGCGTCAGCGCGTCGGGACCGCCGCGGCCGCCATCGCCGGGGGCAGGGGGTGCCGGGTGCAGGAAGGCCTCGGCCGGCCCGGGCTCCAGCACCGCCAGCCCGTGGGCCGCCGCGTGGAGGGCCGCCGCCAGCGCGGCTGCCGTGGTCCCGCGATCGACGAGCGCCCGCACCCCGGCGCGCCAGAGGGCGCCCCCCGAGGCACGGCCGCCCAGGAGCGCCAGCACTGGCACCCTGCGCGCCGCCCCCGCCGCAACCAGCCGCTCCGCCTCCTCCTCGCCGCCGGATGGGTCCCAGCAGATGACGTCCGCAGGCGCGCCCGCCAGGAGCGCAGGCGCCTCGTCGAGGGTCCCCTGCCCGGCCAGCTCGACCAGCGACTGGCCCGACAGCAGCGCGGCCGCGCCGCCCCGTGTCAGCGCGTCCTCGCCGAGGAGCAGGACCAGGGTGGGCATCGCTTTCCACTAACCACTCCGCCGCCCCTGTCCAGCCGCGCGGGCCGCACCTCCCCGAACGGCCAGGCCCCGCCCTGCCCGCTCCGCCGATGGCGCAAAGCGGCACGCGGCTTACCTTCCTCCTCGCGGTGGCCACCTCACGGCCGCCAGGAGGAGAACCAATGACGCAGCTCTCGCAGCTCTCGCAGGACCTGTCCGCACTGGTGGCGGCGGGGGAAGGCTCGGTGGTCCGGCTCGACGGGCGCCGCGGCGCGCCGGCCACCGGCACGGTCTGGTCGGCCGACGGCCTGATCGTGGCGGCGCACCACGCGCTCGACGAAGAGGAGGTGGGGGTCGGCCTGCCGGGCGGCCGTGAGGTGGCTGGGCGAGTGGTCGGGCGCGATCCCACCCTCGATCTCGCGCTGGTCCGGGCGGGCGAGGGCGGCCTCCTGCCGCCCGCCTGGGCGGACGACGAGGCGCCCGCCGCGCCGGGGGAGCTCCTGGTCTCGCTCTCCCGCCCGGGCCGCGCGGTGCGCGCCGACATCGGCCTGCTGGCCCGCGTCGCCGGCGAGCAGCGCGTCCCCGCGGGTGGCCGCCTCGAGCGGTATCTGGAGGCGGGGCTGGCGCTCCAGACGGGCCTCTCCGGCTCGCTGGTCCTCTCGGCCGGCGGTCGGGCCCTCGGCGTCGCCAGCGCCGGGCTGCTGCGCGGCACGGTGCTGGTGATCCCGGTGGCCACCCTGCGGCGCGTGGCGAAGGGCCTGCTGACCCACGGCGGCGTGCGGCGCGGCTACCTGGGCCTCACCAGCACGCCGGTGCGGCTGCCGGCGCCCCTCGCCGCCGCGGCGGGCCAGGAGGGGGCGCTGCTGGTCACCGGCGTCGAGCCGGGCAGCCCGGCCGAGCGGGCCGGCCTGCTGCTGGGCGACGCCCTGCTCTCGCTCGGCGGCGCGGCGGTCGAGGGGACGCGCGACCTCGCGCCGGTGCTGGAGGCGGAGCGGATCGGCGACGCGGTGGCGGTCAGGCTGCTCCGCGCCGGAGCGCCGCTCGATCTCACGCTGACGGTGGGCGCCCGCGAGCCGTTGGCGCGGCCACACCACGCGAGGCGCTGCGGATGACCCCGCTCCAGCTCCTCTCGCGCGACCTCGCCCACCTGGTGGCCCGCGCCGCGCCGGGCGTGGTCGGGGTGGAGCTCCGGCGCGGCCAGGGCTCCGGGGTGGTCCTCTCGCCGGACGGCTACGTCCTGACCAACGCCCACGTCGCCGCCGGCCGCGGCCCGCTCCGGATCCGCCGCTTCGGCGCGCTGGTCGACGACGCCGAGCGGGTGGGCTCGGACGAGCGGACCGACCTCGCCGTGCTGCGCACCTCGGCGCGCGACCTCGCCCCGCTCCCGCTCTCCGAGCGCCGGCTCGCGGTCGGCGAGCTGGTGCTGGCCATCGG
>Ga0315278_10007050_pt1 | contig 10246 bp, 8 predicted proteins | sample YL17G06_0_MG_FD_203880 | JGI IMG/M metagenome (GOLD analysis project Ga0315278, IMG submission 203880) | Sediment microbial communities from Yellowstone Lake, YNP, Wyoming, USA - YL17G06_0 | ecosystem: Environmental > Aquatic > Freshwater > Lake > Sediment | place: USA: Wyoming | collected... | reverse complement strand
GCGGGATTCGGCAGTGATCAGAACGCAGCCACATTGATCGACCGGCAAGGGGCCATGACAGAACTGCCGCTGATGCCAAAACGAGCACTCGCCGACGCGATCCTGAACCGGGCGCAAGAACTGCTCCGCGCCAGACAATCCAACCAGACCCCCAAGCCTGTTGCGGGAGGACGCTAGCAGCCCATGGCTCAGAATCAGAACGCCGCCGAGAGCGCCCTGGAAATCGATCGACTGGCCACCCAGTTAGCCAAAGACCCACATTCCAAAGTGTTCATGCCACTGGCCGAAGAGTACGGAAAAGTCGGCATGTGGCAGGAAGCCGCGGCCGTCCTCGAAGACGGCCTGAAATTTTATCCCGGCTTCATTACCGCCATGGTCACGCTCGGACGTGCTTACGACCACATGGGTCAGGCCACGAAGGCCAAGGCGATTCTGGAAGAATCCGTCAAGTTGAGCCCCGAAAATCTGCGCGCGCACCGGACCTTGATCAAGATCTACCAGAGCCAGGGGCTGAACGAATCGGTACTGCAATCCTGCGCCGTCATCCTGGAGGTCAACCCGCGTGATGAAGAAGCGCTCTCAGTCCAATCTGCTCTAGGCGGACCGCTGAAACAAAAGAAGGAAGCGGAACGGCCAAAGTCAGCGGCTCCAGTCAAGCGAAACCTCTCCGCCCAGCAGGCTGCTGCACCGCCTGCTCCTGTCGAACTCACTGTCTCCGCCCCGGAGGCGAGTACCGCTCCACTTATTGTGACAACGAAAATGATGGCGAGGGCCCTCCACACACACGATCAGACAGGGGAGCAGCTCGCGGTGCCGGGGCCGGATCCCCAAGCCGCCGACACTGTGCTGATGCCTCCTCCATCGCCTCACGCTGGAGTCGTGGCCCAGCTGGAAGCCTGGCTTCGCACCATCGAATCACGTCGTCGCGATCGTGCCACAACGAACGAGTCGCACTCCAAAACTTCCTAATAATTTTCGCATGTTTGACCGGTCTGGGGCGGACTGATACAATGCCGCCCGGCTGGACCCTGTCACGAGGAATCGTCCGCACGTATTCAGTAGGTGAACACAAAGACATGCTACGAATACGAGTCTTACACGGTCCCAATCTGAATCTTCTCGGGACCAGGGAGCAGTCGATTTACGGCTCCCTGTCCCTCGACGCCCTGGACTCAGCTATCACGAAGCTGGCGAAGGAGTTGGCCGTGAAGGTGGACCTGCGCCAGTCAAATAGCGAAGGTGAACTGGTCACCTGGATTCAAGAGGCTCGGACGAGATACGACGGGATCATCATTAACCCGGCTGCCTATACCCATACCAGCGTCGCCATTCGGGACGCCATTGCGGCGGTCGGCCTGCCGACGGTTGAGGTGCATCTGTCCAATATTCATCAGCGGGAAGAATTTCGCCATCGGTCCTATGTCGCGGGAGTCGCTATCGGGCAGATTGCCGGCTTGGGTCCGACCGGCTATCTCCTCGCACTCCGTGGGCTGCACGACCATCTGACCGCATCCCGACGCCGGAAGAAGACGGCCGCACCAGCGACATCGCGACGGACGGCAAAAGGAACGAGATAATTGTGGAGCCGGTCGAGTGGCCTCTTACAGTCTGAAGGGAGCATCGAGTGATTTCCACGACCGATTTTCGCGGTGGTGTGCGGCTCATGGTTGATAACCAGCCGTTTTATATCGTTGAGTTTCAACATGTAAAACCGGGCAAGGGCGGAGCCTTCGTGCGCACCAAGCTCAAAAGCTATCTCTCAGGCAATGTCCTGGATCGTACTTTCCGATCCGGAGAACGGTTCGAAGAGCCGGATCTCGAAGAACGGACCATGCAATTCCTCTATGCGACCGACGACGCCTATACCTTTATGGACACGGAGACCTTCGAGCAACTGACGTTCGAAAAGGGCAAGCTCGGCGACAATGCGGACCTCTTGAAAGAAAACATGACGGTGAAGATTCTCGTGTACGAACATCGCCCGATCGACGTCGAGTTGCCCATCTTTGTCGAACTACGAGTCAGCGACACCGAACCGGGTTTCCGTGGCGATACCGCCACGGGCGGCACCAAGCTCGCCACCCTCGAAACCGGCGCCATCATCAAGGTGCCGCTCTATTTGGAAGCCGGGACCGTGATCAAGATCGATACCCGTACGAGAGCCTACGTGGAGCGTGTTCGGTGAGCAAACAGAAGTCGCGCAAGTCGAAGAAGGGTGGAACACCGATCATCCTGCCGCAGGCCTTTGCTGCGGCCCAGAGCGGGCAGGGCACCAGCTCGCTGTCCGGACAACAGACCAAGCACATCCAAGAACTGATCGATCTGCTCAAGAAGAACAACCTGACCGAACTGGAATTGGAGCGTGAAGGCCTCAGAATCCGTGTGCGATACGAAATCGGGGGCAAAACGATTACGACCACCGTCGCCGACCAGGGGACGTCCGGCTCGACTGCAGTCTCTCATCTGCCCGCCGCGGCCGGCACACAGACCGAAGACACGACGGGCATGATCACTATCGCGTCCCCGATCGTCGGAACGTTCTATCGGTCCCCCTCGCAGGATGCCGACCCCTATGTTGAAGAAGGGGATTACGTAAAAAAAGGACAGGTCCTGTGCATCGTCGAAGCGATGAAGTTGATGAACGAAATCGAGTCGGAGGTAGATGGGCGGGTCACGAAAATTCTGGCCGAAAGCACCAAGCCCGTGGAGTATGGCCAGGCGCTCTTCCTCGTCGATTCCACAGCCACGCCCTAGGAGCCTGTTCGACATTGACCGTTCTACTGCGGCGAACGATGGCCAAGCATCTACGTTGTTCTCGGCCCCGAAAAATCCTCACCGTATTCCAGCGAATACGCCTCCGGTTTTTCGAGGCCTGCGGCCGCGTAGCTGTCAGCCCCTCCTTTGCCTCGTGACGAATGGCAATGTCGGACAGGCTCCTGGCCCTCTTCCCTCGGCTCACATCGGAGTACTCGCGTGTTCAAGAAAGTGTTGATAGCCAATCGCGGTGAGATCGCGCTTCGGGTGATTCGTGCCTGCAAGGAACTCGGCATTAAGACCGTGGCGATCTTTTCTGAGGCCGATGAGGCGAGCCTCCATGTGCGCGCAGCCGACGAGAAGATCTGCGTCGGGCCTCCTGACGCCGCCCTCAGCTACCGAAATATTCCCAACGTCCTGAGCGCAGCCGAGATTACCGGGGCTGACGCTATCCATCCCGGCTATGGATTCCTCGCCGAGAACGCCCACTTTGCCGAAGTCTGCGAGTCTATCGGCATCAAATTCATCGGCCCCACGTCCGAACACATCGCCCTTCTGGGCGATAAAGCCAAAGCGCGAGAAATTGTGTCCCACCGAGGCTTACCGGTTACGCCGGGCAGTCCCGGCGAGCTCAAGAGCGAACAGGAAGCTCTCGAAGCCGCCACCAAGATCGGCTATCCCGTCATCATCAAAGCCTCAGCCGGTGGGGGAGGGCGCGGTATGCGCGTCGTGAACAAGGCCGAAGATCTTGCGCGCGCGTTTCAAGCAGCGCAGGCCGAAGCGAAGACAACGTTTGGCAACGATGCCGTCTACCTCGAACGATATTTTCTCGAGCCCCGCCATATCGAAGTGCAAATTGCTGCCGACCATCGTGGGCATGTCGTGCATCTCGGCGAGCGCGACTGCTCGATCCAACGCCGGCATCAGAAGCTTCTCGAAGAAACGCCGTCGCCCGCCGTCGACGAGAAACTCCGCCGGGAGATCTGCCGCGTCGCCATCGAAGCCGTCAAAGCCGTGCATTACCGGAATCTCGGCACCGTCGAGTTCCTGCTCGACAAGGACCACAACTTCTTCTTCATGGAAGTGAACACCCGCATTCAGGTAGAGCATGCGATCACCGAAATGGTGACCGGCATCGATCTCATCAAGGAGCAGATCAGGCTCGCCGACGGGCAATCCCTCTCGTTCAAGCAGCAAGACATCAAGCTCAGCGGGCACAGCCTCGAATGTCGCATCAATGCCGAAGACCCGGAAAAGTTTACGCCCTGTCCGGGGATGATCACCAAGTACAGCGCGCCAGGCGGATTCGGCGTGCGCGTCGACTCGGCAATGGAATCGAACATGATGGTCGTCCCGTTCTATGATTCAATGATCGCCAAGATCATCACCCATGGGCGAGACCGGCAGGAATCCATCGCCCGCATGCGCCGAGCCCTCGACGAATTCGTGATCGAAGGCATCAAGACGACCATCCCGCTTCACAAACGCATCCTCAACGACCCCGACTTCCAAAAGGGGTACGTCTCGACGACGTTCCTCGAGCGATTCTTAGTAAGTTAGAATTCTCAGGATATGCGGTTGCAAGACCTGACCATGTTCCTTTGATCGGGACGGGCGGGACGGGCGAGGGTTCGAGGTCCGAGGTTCCCGGAACTTCGAACTTGGGTCGCGCCGGTCGTGCTAGGCGTGCGCGTCGCGTGTGGCTTGTCTGGTTTATCTGGTCTCTCTGGTTCATCTGATTTGTTTGGTTCAACCGAATAAACGAGACAAACCAAACAAACCAAATAACGGTCTTCTTACACGGGCAGACTTTTTCAGCCTCCTGTTAGAGGCGATTCTATTTATCCTGCTTCACCGGGGCTTGGGATGGCGGTGTTTCCGGTCCCTTCTCTGTGATCTTCTTGACCGCGTTTCCGATCGCAGACCCGATCTTGGGAATCTTTTTCTCGATATTCCGGGCTGCGCTCTTCAGCCCTCGTCCGAGGTCTTCCACTGTAATGCCTTTGCTCTCCTCTGTGTTGCGATTGTCGGCAGAGGCCGCTGTGCCTGCTGTCTGTGTAAGCCCTCCTACCAAATAGGGCCGCAATGATGGTGATCGTCCTGTGCATAGGACACCCCTCTCTTCAGAAGTTATACCATGTGCGGAGCGCTTCTTCACGCCAGGGTGGAGGAGGCATGGCGTGGAACTTCACGCTGCAGAGTAGAAGGTTATATTGCGCTGCCCAGCAAGCTGCAGAAAAACTATTTCGGCACAGCAGAACTTCGAGGGCTTGCACGTCCGACAGCCGCGCGAGACACGCGAGACTGGCGGGAAAGGCGAGACACGTGTAATCAGGGCTTGTGCGTTTCGTCTGTCGCGCTAGACGTGCCCGTCGCGCGCTTGAGAGCGCTGGCGGACTTATTCCGCAGCCTGCTGGGCGCCGTGGAAACCGGCACGGCGTCGCGGAAACATGCGCTACACCGGGTAGGGATCGCGATCCGCTCTGCCCTCGAGTCATGCGCGGTTGTCCCGCTTGGCGTGCCCGTCGCTCGTATGTGGACGGTTTCCTCATCCTGCTGAATGTTGAACGTGAGAAGCGGAGAATTCCCTGTCAAGACACTGACTTAGTAGATTTAATACAGGTGATTCGGTAAGATAACGCACCCGTAATGATGCGGGTTACCTACCGAGCATGATTGATCCAGGGAGCAGGAGTGGTCCGAACTCGTGTTGTTGTTGCCCTGATTGTCATTCTGCTGATAGGCGGAGGCGCCTTTTTCATTTTCTCGCCCTACCTGACCGGCGTCGATTATCTCAAAGATTATTTCCTCCAGCAGCTGGAGCAGAGTATCGGACGCAAGATCGACGTCCATCGCATCAAGCTGGTCCTGTTCCCCCGCATCCGATTGGAACTGACGCAGGTCGCGATTCACGATCGGAATTCTAATGACATCTTGTTATCGGCCAAGAAGCTGGATTTGGTCTTGCGGTTTCTCCCTCTGCTGCGCAAACAGGTGGTGGGGAAGCGGCTGCTCATCGAAGAACCGACCTTAACGCTTCGGCGCAACCGTAGCGGGCACTGGAATCTCCTCGATCAGGTCGTCCAGGGGGGCGCAGCCGATGAAGATGCCGTGCAGACGATCAGCCGGATTTTCCGCATCCGTGAAGCAACGTTGGTGAACGGGACGCTGATCATCATCGACGACGCACGGCCTGACGGGACTCGATCGATGACAGTGGAGTCGGTGGAGGCGGCGCTCGTCATCAGAGCAGAGCGGGGACAGGCGGATCTGCATATCTCTGCCGGTCAAGCGGACGGCAAAGGTTCGTCTGCCATCTCCCTGGCCGGGACGATCAGCAGCACCCAGCGGCAGACGTTGGCGATCGACGATTCCTTAGCTTCGCCGGTCACGCTACAATTCGATGGCACACTCGAAGCGGCCAATCTGAATCTTCGACAGGTGGCGGATTTCTTCGGGCCGCACCCGGTTCCGGAGCAGTTGCAGGGGGCCGTCAATGTGCACAGTCAGGTTCGGGCTGTGCCTGGCGTCGCGGGCTATGATGTGGTGTTGTCCGATGTGTCCGCGAATCTCGAACAGCTGAGGCTCACAGGCCAAGCGAGCCTCTCGGGTCTGCTGACGCCTCAGCCCACGTTTGCGGTCACTTTTGCGACATCCCCGATCCAATTGAGCCAGTTGCTCACGACCGTGCCGGCCGAGTGGGTGCATCCGCAGCTGCCGGTGGTAATCAAGGACCGGGAGATCGACGGGGTGGTGGAGATTGTCTCGGCCACCATCACGGGAGCGGCGGCGGGGCCGCAGTTGTCGTTGACAGGGGAATTTCGCGTGAAGCAGGGGCAAGCCCTGATTGGAGAAAGTCGTGTCCCTGCCAAGGAATGGACGGCGGTGGTGTCGGTCGAAGCCGGTCGTCTCAAGGTGTCGAATCTGAGCGGACTCTACGGCACGATTCATATGAATGAGAGCAAGGCGCTCGTCTCCTTTCTGGAGGCAGGGCCCTGGCTCGAGTGGGATATTACCGGAACAATGACCGCCGCAGACCTCTTGCAGCATCTCGGTAAGACCGTCAAGTCGGAACAGCTGTCGCGTATGTTGGCCACCATGCGTGATGTCGAAGGTATGGCTGCTCTCACGTTTCGTATGGTCGGCCCACTCAATCAGCCTGGTGGCGTCACCTTTGCCGGGGGAGAGATTACCGTTCAGCGTGTCGGTCTGACCCATCCGTTGTTGCCCGAGCGGCTAACGGAGCTGCAAGGCCGGTTCGTGCTGTCGGATGGCGGAACTCTGTTCGATCAGGTGACGGGGCATTTTGGCGATCTGGCCTTGGAGGTCAGCGGGGGCATCACGGGGGGCAGTGGCAGCACCTTTCAGGATTTCTTGATTCGGGTCAAGGGCGAGGCGGACCATATGGGCAAGTTGCTGCCCTCGAAAGCCATTCCATCCGGGGTGATCGAAGGCTTGGTCGACGGTGCCGTGGTGTTGACCGGGCCGACCCTGTCGCCGCACATACGGGGTGAGATCGTCCTGACCGAATCGAAAGTGACGCTTCCCGGTCTGGTCGAAAAATCGATCGGCGCCCAGGCGACGGTGGAATTCGAGGGCGTGATTCCACAGGGCTCCGGGGTCTTGCTCGATCGGCTCGAGCTGATCGTGCCGCCGATCCGACTGCCGGTCAAAGGCAAGATCCAATTGGGTGAACAATTCTCCATCGATGTAGCGATTTCGACCGGCACGCTGGCATTGTCCCGCGTGCCGGAATGGATTGCGAAGGGAGGGTTTGAGGCGGGGAATATCGAATTGTCTCTCGACATGAAGGGGAAGGGTCTCGATTGGACAGCCTGGAGGACCACTGGATGGCTCGCGTTGACCAACGGTCTGATGAACGCCAGGGGGGTCGAGGGATCTATCCAGGATTTGTATCTGCGAGTCCACTTCGTGAAGAACGGCGCGGAGATCAAGCGGTTGTCGTTTCGCCTGCTTGACAGTGACGTCGCGCTGGAAGGGACGATTCGCAACTGGACGGCGAAACCCACGATCACCGCCAAAATCGAGTCCAATCAGATGGATCTCGACCTCCTCATCCCGAAAGCCGAGCGGTCACCCATTCGAGATTTTTTGGAAACCCTCGCAGCCACCAGCAAGGTCAATGCAACCGCGTCAATAGCGCGCGGCCACTACAAACATCTCAAATTTGGAAGCCTTTCAGCCCGTATCATGATTCAAGACGGCGCGCTCGATGTGGATCGTTTGTCCGGCCAATTGACCAGTGGGGGAGTCGCCGGACGTATGGTGGTGCAACTACCTCCTCACGAGCCGGCCGCCGCCGAGATCTCGGTTCGGGCGACGGGCTTGTTGGTGGAAGATGTGTTGAAATATTTTGGCCCGAAAGCGGGAATGGCTACGGGGGAAGCTCGCGTGACGGGGACGATCCGCGGGCATGGGAGGAATCCGCACGGGCTGTACCCTACGCTGAACGGCACGGTGGACGTCCTGATTGAAAACGGACGCATCTTTAAATCGCAGGAACGGGCGATTTGGAAAATCATCAGCATTCTGAATTTGCCGGCCGTGCTGCAGGGGAAGGTGGATTTGGAAAAAGAGGGGCTGCCCTATAACAAGATCACGGCGACGGTTCTCGCGCGGAACGGGCTCTTCGAAACCGAGAACCTGATCATCGATAGCCCGATCGTCAAGATTACCGCTGCCGGCAACTATGATCTGCCGACGGATCAAATTGACATGGTCTGGGCCGTCAGTCCGTTCGGGTCGTATTCGCGATTCCTGAAAACGATTCCACTCTTCGGGCGGCTCTTTGCCGGTGATCGCAAAGGCATTGCCACTGCGCTGTTCTCCGTCAAAGGGTCGATCGAGGATCCGGAGGTGACGTACCTGCCGATGAAGTCGTTCGCCACCGGCTTGACGGGCCTGGCGCAACTTGCTTTCGACATCTTGAAGAATACGGTCATGCTGCCGATTGATCTGATGACGCCTGATGAGGACAAAGGTGCGGACATGGAATCGATTCCGGCGCCTGAACCGGTTCCATCCGCGCCTTGACCGACCTCCCCCCGCGTGCTAGATTCCGAGCATCACTCACTATGGCGTCATCTACTCCGCAATCTCAACGTGCCACGGTCTTCATCGCTGCCAGCGAGACCGACGCCAATCTGTATTACGCAACGAAATTTATTGCGCCGGACCCCTTTATCTATTTGGAAATTAAAGGGGAACGGATTCTGGTGATGAGCGATCTTGAAATGGATCGGGCGAAGAGCCAATCGTCCGTCGATCGGGTGCTTTCTTACTCGGAGGTCGAAGGACGAGCCAAGACGCAAGGCATCGCCGAGCCAGGTACGGTCGAGGTCGTCCATATCCTCTTGAGAGAAGCCGGCATCACGCAGATCCTGGTCCCGGCGAACTTTCCCTTCGGCCATGCCGTCAAGTTCCAGTCCTTGGGGTATCAGCTGCATCCGAAGCGAGACCCGTTCTACGAACAGCGTGTGGTGAAGACAGCCGAAGAAGTACTCTATATCGAAGCAGCCCAGCGCGCGACCGAGCAGGCGGTCGTGGCCGCCCATGAGATGCTGCGTCAGGCCTCGATCAAAGGGGATCAACTGTGGTTCGCTGGGATGCCTCTGACATCGGAGCGAGTGAAGAAGCTGATCAATGTGACATTGATGGAGTGCGACTGTGTCGCCCAGCATACCATCGTCGCCGCGGGCGAGCAGGCCTGCGACCCACACAACGAAGGCAGTGGGCCGTTGCCGGCTCACCGCAGCATAATCTTCGACGTGTTTCCTCGTTCGGCCACCAACCGGTATTTCGCCGACATGTCCAGGACCGTGGTGCGTGGAACCCCGAGCCCCGAACTGAAGCGGCTCTACCAGACGGTCCTGGATGCGCAGAAAGAGGCCATCACGAAAGTCAAAGACGGGGCGGATGGAAAGAGGATTCATCAAGGTATCTGCACCAGATTTGAAAAAGCCGGGTACAAGACCGGCCTCGTCAATGGACGGATGCAGGGCTACTTCCACGGCACCGGCCACGGGGTCGGACTCGACATCCATGAAATGCCGCGCATCAGCCGCACCGGGTCACTGCTCCAAGAAGGCCACGTCGTCACCGTCGAGCCCGGCCTGTACTATCCTGGTCTTGGGGCCGTCCGCATCGAGGACATGGTGCTCGTCACGAAAGACGGGTGCCGCAATCTGACGAACTTTCCCAAGACCTTCGAGTTGGGCTGAATAAGACGTAAGGCGTTAGGCGTAAGGGGCAAGAAGTCCCCCCACGTTTTACGTTTTACGTTTCACGTCTTCCATGCGTCTAACCTTCACGATCCAACGATTCAATCCCGAAGTCGATTCCACGGCCTATCCTCAAGAGATCCGGCTCGACGTCGGGCGCGGGATGACCGTCCTCGACGCGCTCATTCGCATCAAGCAGGAGTGCGACGGGAGCCTGGCACTCCGCTATTCCTGCCGCTCCGCCATCTGCG
>Ga0315278_10007048_pt1 | contig 10248 bp, 4 predicted proteins | sample YL17G06_0_MG_FD_203880 | JGI IMG/M metagenome (GOLD analysis project Ga0315278, IMG submission 203880) | Sediment microbial communities from Yellowstone Lake, YNP, Wyoming, USA - YL17G06_0 | ecosystem: Environmental > Aquatic > Freshwater > Lake > Sediment | place: USA: Wyoming | collected... | reverse complement strand
GCCGCCCACCCCTCCTCCCACCAATTGGCCGCCGGCGGCAGCGCGACGTCGCCGCCGGGAGGGTGCGCCGCGCCGCCGGCCGCCATTGGCCCGCGGCGCCGGCCGCCGCGCGCGGGCGCGGCGGGCCGGGACGGTTGACGCCTAGGCCGGTGTTTTGTGTGGCGACGGCCAGAGGGCGGGGCGCGGGAGAGTGGGGCGAGCGTCGGCCGACGCGCGCGCTCGGTCGCTCGAGGTTTGGCCCGACTCGCCACACGCCCGCCCCTCGGCCCTCGCGATTCGCTGTTTCCGCCGCCCCCATCATGCCGCCCCCGCCGCCAGGGAGATGGTCGACGACGCCGCCCCCCGCCGCCCCTGCCCGCGCGCCGACTCTTCCAGTTCGGCGAGGTACGCCGCGCCCACGTCGCCCGTCACGTACCGCCCCGTGAAGCAGGACGCGTCAAACTCGACGATCGAGGGGTTGAGCTCGCGGCCGACCGCGACGAGGTCGTCGACGGTCTGGTACAGGAGCCCGTCGGCGCGCAAGAGCGTGCACACCTCGTCCTCCGTCAGGTCCCCCGCCACAAACTCTTTGCGGGACGGCATGTCCACGCCGTACACGTTGGGGTAGCGCACGGGCGGGGAGGCGGACGCGAGGTAGACGCGCGCCGCGCCCGCCGCACGCACCATGTCGACGATCTGGCCCATCGTCGTCCCGCGCACGATCGAGTCGTCCACCAGGAGCACGTTGCGCCCCTCGAATACGGCGGGCATGGCGTTGAGCTTGCGGCGGACGGACAACTCCCGGGTGCGCTGGTCGGGCATGATGAACGTGCGGCCGACGTAGCGGTTCTTGACGAGGCCCTCGCGGTACGGGAGGCCGAGTTCGGCGCTGATTTGGATGGCCGCCGGCCGCGACCCGTCCGGCACGGGGACGACGCAGTCGATCGCCCATCCGCGCGCGCGCACCGCCGCGGCGAGCCGCGTGCCGAGGCCCAGCTGAAAGTTGTAGACCGAGATGCCGTTGAGCACGGAGTCGGGGCGCGCGAGGTAGATGTACTCAAAGATGCAGGGGCAGGTCACGCCGGGCGCGCACTGGCGGGAGACGAGGCGGCCGTCGTCGGTGACGACGACCATCTCGCCCGGCGCGACGTCGCGCACCCGTTCAAACCCGATCGGCCCAAACGCGCAATCTTCGGACGCGACGCAATAGTCGTAGCCGTCGCCGGACGCGGCGCCCGGGGGGGAGGGGCGGCGGCCCAGGACGAGGGGGCGCACGCCAAACGGGTCGCGGAACGCGACGACGCCGACGCCTTTGACGAGGCAGACGCAGGAGTAGGCGCCGCGCAGCAGCTTCATGGTGGCTTCGCCGGCTTCGAGGACGAAGTCGAGCTTTTTCAAAGACGGGTCGCAGGACGGGGCCGACATGCAGCGCTGGTGCGCGCGGTGGATCTCGTCGGCAAACACGTTGAGCAGGACCTGGGGAGAAGAGGGGCGCGGGTGGGTGCGGCGGCGGGAGCGAGGCGGCAAGGCGCGGCACCCCCCCCCCCGCGCTCTCCGCCCCTCGCACCTCCGAGTCGGACTGCGTGCGCAGGTGGCGCGAGAAAAAGGAGGCGCTCCCCTCGAGCATCGCCCTCAACTCGTCCGCGTTGGTCAGGTTGCCGTTGTGGATGAGGTAGATGCCGAGCGGGGAGTTGACGAAAAAGGGTTGCGCTTCCGCGGCCGACGCGGTGCCCGCCGTCGGGTAGCGAACGTGCCCCAGCCCGACAGACCCCGCCAGCCCGTCAATCGTGGACTGGTCCTTGAAGACGTCCGAGACGAGGCCGTTGGCCTTGTGCTCGTGGAAGCGCGGGCCGTCGCCCGTCACGACGCCGGCCGAGTCTTGGCCGCGGTGTTGCAGCATGAGCAGGGCTTCGTAGAGTTCGACCGACGCGGGGCCGGCCGCTTTGTGGATGCCGACGATGCCGCACCGGGCGGCGACGGGGGGGCGGGGGGCGGGACTGCGGCGGGGCGAGGGAGGGGTCGGCGGCGGGGGGGGGGCGCAATTGGAATCGGGCGCGGGGCGCCAATCGGCGCCGCGGGGGCGACGAGGGCGCGCCCACCGCCCGCCTCGCGGCGGGCCGCGGGCCACGGGCCGCCGCCGCGGCCGCCGCAGTGCGCGCGAGTTCGGCCGGCGACCGCGCGCGCCCGATTGCCGCCGCATACCTGGCCAGCCCGGTGCCCGACAGCCGCCCCACGCTCGGCGGCCCGCTCCAGCGAACCGCCGCCGGGCGCGGCGGCGCGGGCGCGGGCGCCGCCGCGGCGACGCGCGCAAGCCGCGCCGGGGGGCGGCCGCCCGACCGGGGGGCGGCGCCCGCCCGGGGGGCGGACACGCCGATGCAGCGCATCGAGGGTGGGAAGGGCGGAGGCCCGCTGGGAGGGCGGGGAAGGAGTGATGAGAGAGGCGCGCGGGGCGGCAGCAGAGCTGATTTCCTGGCCCCCTCCCTCCCGCCGACGACCGCGGAGGCCGCGGCGCGGCGCGTGGCGCCCTCCTTGTCCAGCCAGCCGCGGTCACAGAGGCCACCGCGCCACCGCGCCCCCTCCTCCCCCCTCGCCCACCTCCACCTCCCTCTCCCTCCACCCACCCTCCCTCCCTCATCCGCCCTCACTTGCGCAAGCCCTTGAGCGCGCCTTCCACCGCCGCCCGCACGTTGGCGTCGTCCGCCATCAGCCGCCCCAGCGCCGCGGTCAACCCGTCGCGCCCTTCGGCCGAGTCGGCCGCCGCGGCGACCGCGCGCCCTGCGGCCGCCGCGCGCAGCCCCCGCAGGCCGGCCGCCACCGCGGCCGCGCCCGCGGCGGAGGTCGCCCACGCGACGAACGCGCGGTCGTCCGACCAGGGCGACCCCGCGACGGCGGGCGCGCCGACGCGGCCGCCCTCCGCCCAAGCCCGCAGGTGCTCGCCAGCGGCGGCGCGCGAGAGGCCGGGGTCGGCGGCGAGGGCGTGCTTGGCCAGCTCGTCCTCGGCGAGGCGCCGTTTGAGGCGCGCCGCGAGAAACGCGCGCGCGCCCGCCCACGGCACGACGCCCGCCAACACCCCTTTGGCCGCCATGCGCACCGGCGTGTCGTGCATGTCGGCAAACGCGGTGGCGACTTGGCGGTAGGCCGGCAGCAGGGCGGTCTCGCGCTCGGTCGGCCCGCGCGCCGCCGGCCCCGCCGCCGCGCGCGCCGCCGCGACGGCCGGGTCGAGCCGCGCCATCGCGGCCAGCAAGTCGGGCGTCCGGAACTTGATCTCTACGAGCCCCTCCGGCTCCAGCACCCCCCCGCGCGCCGTCGGGTCGGCGTACATCTCGATGCGGGCCGCGTTGATTTGCGCGTCGACGACGACCCACGCGCCGCCGCGCAGTTCGGCGCCCGGCGGCAGGTAGACAAACGCGGGCTGCTTGAACTTGCGCAGCGCGTCCACGATGAGGGAGCCGGCCTGGAGGACGCCCTCGTACAGGTCGCGCTGGCCGCCGGAGAAGCCGCGCCAGTTGGCGAGGATGACGAGGGGGAGGCCCTCTGCGTCGAACTCTTCGATCGCATGCGCGGTCTTGAGCGCGGAGTCCGGGAACCACACCTGCCCCGCCTGGGGCACCGTGCGCTCGGCCGACGCGGCGTCGCCGGGGTCGGCCGGGACTTGGAGCATGACGGTCGTCGCTTCGACGGCAATCACGCCGACCGGCACGCCGGCCAACCGCGCCCGCCCGGCCACCACCGTCCGCGCCCACCCCGCCTGGGCCTCGGTCCAGGAGCCGCGGTCAAAGAGGCCGCCCACCCAGGCGCCGCCGGGCGTGGGCGAGGGGCGGCCCGCGATCGCGGCGCGCGCGTCCAGCTTTTCCGAGGGGCCGGGGGTGTAGGCGATGGCGCGGTCGGCGGGGTCGGACCCCGGGAGCAGAGGCGGCGCGCCGCCGAGGACGGGGGGCACGTAAGAGAGCCAGGTCAGCACGGCGGCGACGCCCTCCAAATCGTCCGCGACGACGTGGTGGCTCACCCCGTTGGCCCCCATGACCCGCGGCCCGCCCAGCTGCATGTGGGACGAGTAGACGTCCCGCCCCAACACTTTGTTGAGGGCGGCGTACCCCGTGAGGATGATGGGCTGGTCGGCGCGCTGCACGCAGCGCCGGCCGAGCCGCGCAAGGTAGGCCCCGATGCCCACGGTGCGGCCGGAGACGAGGGTCAACGTGAACCCTTCGGCAAAGGCGCGCGAGTAGGCGGACGCGATGGCGCCGGAGCCGGAGAGGTTTTCGACGCCGAGGCCGTCCTCCGCGCCGACCACGTCGGTGAGCGTCCAGCGCAGGCTCCCGTCGGGCCCCGTGTCGGCCGTCGCCTTGACCGCGCCTGGCGCGCGCGCGATGATGGCCTGGTAGTCGTCGTCGGTGAGGTAGAGCGATTTGAAGCCCTTGGTCGGGTCGTCGGCGACCGCCCACTCGACGCGCAGGCACGCCTTGACTTCCGCGGCGAGGCCGACGCGGGCGCCCGAGTTGGCGGCGAGGTAGACCAGCGGCAGCCGCTCCGCGAGCGCCAGCTCGGTCGCGCCCCGGAACGCGGCGTCCTCGCGCGGGCCAAACGCGCCCGAGTTGTGCGTGATGTCGTTGGCGACCGCCACGATGCGGCGCCCCGACGGGCACTCGGGCGTGCGCAGGGTGAGGATCCAGGCGACGACGCCGACGTCGTTGCGGCCGACGGCGCGGTCGACGGGGGCCATGTGGCCGGGGGCGGCGAACGTGGCGCCGGGGGGGAGGACCAGCTCCGCGGCGTCCACCAGGCGCCCGACCGGGAGCTCGCCCGGCTCGCGCGCGGACGCGCGGGCCGACCAGATGCCGCGCAGCGCGTTTTCAAAGACGGACGGAAAGTCGTAGCAGTAGGTCGTGCGGTGGCGCCGCGCGGCGAGCCGCTTTTGTTGCAGCCCCTCGAGAGGGGGGTAGGGCGAGAGCAGGGGCGCGCCGTCGAGCGGCCCCGGCGGCCCGGCCCCGGGCGCGGCGGCGTAGGTGGGCACCGCGTCGGTGCCGTCCCCGCCCGGCGCTTCGCGGTAGACCGACACAAAGTCTTCCCCCGTCTCGTGCCCCGTCGGCGACGCGACGACGACCCGCCACGCGCCGCCGCCGTCGGCGGCGCGCAGACGCACCTCCCACTGGGCGAGGCCCGCGCGGCGGAGTTGGGGGCCGTGCCGCGCGGTCGCGCGCGCGGCGGCCGCGCGCAGCGCGGCCGCGACGCGCCCGCCGTCGGCGCCCGCGCCCAGCGGCAGCGGGGGGAGGACGGTCAGGAAGACGTGCGCCCAGTCGGCGCGGCCGCCGTCCCCACCCCCGCGGCTGCCGGCGCCGGGGTGGCCGCGCTCGAGCTCGCGCAGCGCGGCGCCGAGCGCGGCGTCGACTTCGTCCATGACGCCGGCAGCGACCGCGCCCGCGTCGCCCTTGTACGTGGCGGCGAGGAGAGCCGGCGCGCCCAGCTGGCGCACGGCCGACCGCACAAACACGCGGCGCAGCGCGGGCGCGCGCGGGTCGCGCCGCTCGACGACCGCGTACGAGTGCGCTTGCCGGTTGCGCGACGGCGCGTACGCGACGCGCGGGCCAAATGGCGCCAGGCGGGAGAGCTCCAGGAGCGCCGCGGTGTGGGGCTCCACCGCGGCGAGGAGCGGGTCGGGCGCGTAGCGGCCGCCGCGGCGCACGAGGCCGACGCGCAGCGGCGCGACCGCCCCCGTCTTGACCAGCACGCTCACGTGCTCGTAGCCCGCGGCGGCCAGGTGGGGCTCGATGGACGCGACCGCGGCGGTGACGGCCGCGACCGCGGGGCGCGGGTCGGCGCCGACGAGCGCCTCGCCCGCCGCGGCGGCAAACGGCGCGGCCGCGTCGCGCGCGGCGGCGAGCAGCGGGGCGGCCGCCGGCGTCAGAGCCAGGGCCGCGTCGCCGCCGCGGGTCAGGATGACGTGCAGGGTGCCGCGCGGGAGGTCGGCGTGGCCGGCCGCCGCGAGCGCGGCCTCGGCCGCGTCGAGCGCGGCCGGCAGCGCGTCCAACCCCCCCACCGCCACCGCCGCCCCCGCCCCCGACCGCGCGGCCTTGGTGCCGTCCAGGCCAGGGTGCTCGTGCGTCCAGACGGCGGTGAGCGGCGCGCCGGTCGCCGCGCCGCCCGCGAGGTCCGGGCCGCGCGTGAGGAGGGGGTGGTAGACGCGCTTGACGTAGGTGGACAGCGCGCGCGAGGCGAGGGTGGCGTCGCGGGCGTCGAGGAGGGAGGCGAGGGCGTCGTCGACGGCGGCGGGGGCGTCGACGAGGAGGCGCACCTTGGCGTCGAGCTGCGTCGCGGCGAGCGACGCGCCGCCGGAGAGGCCGGAATACAGCCCCTCGACCACGGTCGGCCGCCGGCACAGCTCCGGCATCGCCGTCACCGCCGCCGGCGCGTCGCCCGCGGCGGCGGCGGACGAGTCGTCGGCGCACGCGTCGTACTCGGCGTGGAGCAGGTCCAGGCCCGACAGTTGCCCCCCCGCAAACATGTCGAGGCCGGACAGGGCGCGCGCGACGACGGCTTGCAATTCGGCGAGGAGCGAGTGTTCGAGGAGTTGCTGGGCGAGGAGCGCGGCGTCGCCGCCCGCCGCGCCGAGCGCCGCGACGCGGCGCAGGAGGGGGCGGTAGTGCTCGGGCGAGGGCAGGACCAGGGCCGCCATCAGAGCCGTGGCCAGCCGCACCTTGCGCGGCAGGCCCATGTGGGAGACGACGATGTCGACGACCGCGCCAAGGTTGTTGGCGTACACGCCGCGCAGCGAGTCGATGACCTCCTGCTCCGTCGCGCCGCCGCGCGACGCAAAGCGCTCCTCGACGTCCAAAAATTCCTCAAACAGGTCGCACGCGACCGAGCGCGCGTACACCTCTTTGCCGCCGGCGTGCGCGCGCGCGACGCGCGTGAGCGGTTCCGCCGTCGCGGCGAGGGACGCGCCGTCGCCGTCGGGAGAGGCCTCGATGGCGGCCTCGATGGCGGCCAGGAGGGCGGCGGCGGGGAACGCGCCCGCGCGGCCGTCGTCCGAGCCGGGGTCGACCGACATGAGGTCGCGCTCGTGCGCGGCGGCGACGCGCTCGAGCTCGTTGGCCAGGTCCACGGGGAGCCGGGTTTGCACGACGGCAAACTCGGACGCCCACTGGAGCAGGGCGAGGGCGGGGTCGTCGAGGCAGGCGAGGAGGTCGGCGACGACCGCGTCGGGGTCGTGCTCAAAGCCGGCCATCACGCCCTTGGCCGCTTCCGCGGCCTGTTTGAACCGGTGGTCGACGCCTTGCGAGTAGATGAGGGGCGGCCCCAGCTCCGGGAAGCCGCCGGTGTAGGGCGCCGCGCGCTCGACCGCGTGCGCGGCGTCGAGCGCGAGCCGCGCGATGAGGTCGCCCGCCGCCAGCACCGAGCCCTCGGGCAGCTTGAACTCGATGGCGCCCGCCGCGGGAGAGAGCAACGGCATGAGCATCTTCATGACCTCGATCTCGGCGTACGGCGCGCCCGCCTCGACGCGCGCGCCGTCGGCGACGAGGTGGCGCACCAGCTTCCCCGGCGACATGGTGACCAGGCGGGACGGGTCGGCCTCGTTGGCCAGGAGGCAGGTGAGCGAGTCGATCGTGAGGCGGGTGCCGGCGGCTTCTTCTTCCGAATGGACGACGTGCGACCCGCCGTCGACCTGGACGAGGAGGCCGCCATCATTCAGCCGCCGCGCGACAACGTCCACGTGCGTCCCCCCCAGCGTCACCCGAAACGCTTGAGGGCCGCGCCGCGCGACGGTCGCGTCGTACGCGGCGCCGTCGACGACAAACTGGGCGGGGACCGACGTGAGGGTCAGGCGCGCGGGCGGGAGTTGGCCCTTTTCCAGGTAGCCCAAATACTCGGCCGACACGGCGGCGACCGTGTCCAGGCAGCGGAGCAACCCGCCAGCAATGACGGCCAGGTACCAGGCCGGTTTCTCGGCGCGGACGTGCGCCGCGATGCGCGCGTCGAGCCACCCGGTCGAAATGCGGTTTTGCACAAAGTCTGGGTCTTGCACCATTTCCGTGGCGTAGTCGACGATCGTCCGGATCTCGCCCCGAATCTTGACCTCTTTGAGCGCGACGACCATGGCCCGGATGGCGGCTTCCCGGGTTTCGCCCTTGGCAAAGAGGTGGCCGAACTGCGAATCCGAATACTCGTGAATCCCGCCGCCCGACTTGACCGAAAAGTAGCCCCACACGTCGGGCGAGGTGCGGAACGACAGCTCGTCGATGTTGCCGCACGTGGGTTTGAACCCGTCGTTGGCGTCCTCCGACGTGATGCGCACCGCGACGACGTGGCCAGAGGGCGGCGTTTGCGCGTCCGCCTCGAAGTCGATGGCGTCCGACGCTTTGGGGTCCTTGCCGTACAGGCGGCGGATGTCGGGGATGCGGTGCAGGGGGACGCCCATGCCGACGAGGAGTTGGGCCGACGGGATGTTGACGCCGGAGATCCATTCCGTCACCGGGTGCTCGACCTGCAGGCGCGGGTTGAGCTCCAGGAAGAAGAATTCGCCGGTGTCGAGCGTGTACAGGTACTCGACGGTCGCCGCCCCCACATAGCCGACCGCGCGCGCGAGCGCGCGCGCGCAGCGCTCCATCTCGCGCAGCTTGCCCGCGGGCGCCTTGGTGACGGGACCCTCTTCCACGATCTTCTGGTGCCGGCGCTGCACGGAGCAGTCGCGGGAGTGGATGGACGTGACGCCGCCGTGCGCGTCGCACAGGAGTTGCACCTCGAGGTGGCGCGACGCGGGCGCGAGCTTCATCGTGAAGATGGGGGAGCCCGGGACCTCGCCCTGGACCGCGCGGAACACGGCGCGCACGTCGTCGTCGGAGGCGACCTGTGGGGGCGGGGAGGGGGAGGGGGTGGGAGGGGTCGGGGAGACGGCCGCGCGAGCGCGCGCGGCGCTCCTCTCGGGCCCCCCCCCCGACCCACCTTCCGAATCCCTTTCCCGCCGCCCCCCCACGACGCCTTGAGCATGACCGGGTACCCGATGCGGGCGCACGAGGCGAGGGCGTCGTCCACGGTGTGCACGCACGCCGACGCGTAGACGTCGGGCGGGATGACGCCGTGGCACGACCCAAAGTCGACCGCGACCCCCGTCCCCGACCACGGGATGGTGGGCACGCCCGCCGCCTGCGCCATGATGGTCGACCCGATCTTGTCGCCCAGCGCCGCCATGGCGGCCGCGGGCGGGCCGAGGAAGCGGATGCCGCGCGGCGTGTCGGCGAGCGCCGTCGGCAGCTCCGGCTTTTCCGACGCGTGCCCCCACCCCGGCCACACCGCGTCCACGTTGGCGCGGTCGGCGACTTGGACGATGAGGGGGACGTTGGCGTAGTTGTTGTTGTTGGACCTGGAGGGGAGGAGAGGCGTTGGCGGGCGGCGAGGGGGTCGAGGCCGGCCGCGCGCTCAACCCTCGCCACGCCTCCACCCCCCCCCCACCCTCCGCCACTTACCCGCCCGGCACCTCGACAAACTGGTCGGCCATGCGGATGTGCTCTGCGTCGATGCGCATGTCCTCCGGTGTCGCCATAGCCACGATCGCGACCGCGCGCTCGTTCCCAAACGTTTTGTACGCCCACGACCGGATGGACCGCATGAACTTGACGGCCGCGATGCCGTTGTTGGCGACGAGGACCGAGTGGATAGCCTGCGTCCCCCCGAGCTCGCGGCACTTGGCCTCGACTTGGGAGTTGAGGGACGGCACCCGTTTGGGCACCCCGATCTTGAGCGGGTTGGAGCCTTGGCTGTGAGGGATGGGGGGGGGGGGGGAGGAGGGGGTCGACACGGGGTCGCTCTCCGCCGTTGGAGGCCATCGCGCGGACTAGGGAGGGCGCGGCGGCCGTTGACGGCGCCCGTGCCGGCTCCCGCCGCCTCGGGCGCGCAGCCAACGGTCGTCGTCAGCGCGTCCGGGCGGCGGGCGGGAGGGCGCCGGCCGGCCGGCGCGGGAAACGGCCGCGACGCGGGCGCGGGTGCGAGGCGGCACGGTTGGCGGCCCATGCGGGGCGCGCCAGCCGCCGGGGCGAGCTGGAGCGATCCGCGCGGGTGTCGCATGATCCATGGCAAGCGCGCGGGCGGGCGGGAGCGTCGCACCGCCGCGCACGGCGGCCGCCCGCGGCGCGCCGTGGCCGGGCGCGGCCCGCCGCGGCGCGCGCAGGCGCGGGCGCGGGATGCCCCATCCCCCAAGCGTGCCACATGATAGCAGCGTGCGCATGGGGGGTAGAAACGGGGTCGGCGCCCGCTCCGACCGCCGATCCAGCCGCGCGC
>Ga0315278_10007047_pt1 | contig 10248 bp, 4 predicted proteins | sample YL17G06_0_MG_FD_203880 | JGI IMG/M metagenome (GOLD analysis project Ga0315278, IMG submission 203880) | Sediment microbial communities from Yellowstone Lake, YNP, Wyoming, USA - YL17G06_0 | ecosystem: Environmental > Aquatic > Freshwater > Lake > Sediment | place: USA: Wyoming | collected... | reverse complement strand
CATCCTCGTACGCGATTCCTAATGAGTATGATAAACTTATGAATACGATAGGCGGACAGGGAACAAATGCGTTTACCAGTTATCAGGGAACATCTTATATAGAGGATATACCTTCAAATGAAATTGACCGGTGGCTGAAAATTCAGCAGGAGCGTTTCAGTAACATAGCACTCAGGTTATTTCATACTGAGCTCGAAACGGTTTATGAGGAGTTTAATATGGCTCAGGACAGGGATGCTTTTAAGGCTTACCGGACATTAATGTCCGGCCTTTTCCCGAAACACCCTCTTGGCAGATTTGTATTGGGATATCCCGAACATCTTAAAAATCCTTCAATGGTTAATATCCAAACCTTTTTCAATAAGTACTATGTTCCAAATAACATGGCAGTTATAATGAGTGGCGATTTCGATATGGATAAAACCATTCAAATGGTCGATAAAACATTTGGCCAGTTTAAAGGAAAGCAATTTGAAAAACCAGTTTCTCCCAAAGAAGAGCCTATTACTCAGCCTAAAGCCTTTAATGTTTTTGGCCCTGATGCTGAATCTGTAAGCTTTGCGTACAGATTTAAAGGAGATAGTACTGAAGATAAGAAATATATTACTTTAATTGATATGATTCTGAACAACTCGGCCGCCGGATTGATTGACCTCAACCTTGTTCAGCAGCAAAAAATTCTTTATGGAGGATCCTCTCCACAGTTTTATATTGATTATGGAGTTCACAGGTTTTATGGAAACCCTCGGGAAGGGCAGACCCTTGAAAATGTAAAAGATCTGTTGTTAGGGGAAATTGAAAAAGTAAAAAAAGGTGATTTTGATGACTGGTTAATAAAAGCAGTTATTAATGATTTGCGTCTGCAATCAATAAGGAGTCAGGAATATTATCAGAATCGCACATACATGTTGAACGATGCTTTTCAAAATCAGGAGGACTGGTTAGCAGAGGTTAAATTTCTTGATGATCTCGATTTAATAACAAAAGATCAGCTGGTAAAATTTGCCAACGAAAACTATGTCGAAAACTATGTTGTTGTATATAAACGAAAAGGGATTGATAAAAATATAGTGAAGGTTCCTAAACCCAAAATAACTCCGGTTAATATCAACAGGACCGATCAGTCGGGATTCTTTACAGAACTCTCAAAAAACAAACCTGAATCTATAAAACCAGTTTATATTGACTTTAATAAAGAGATTCAGAAGAAAGAGCTTAAACCAGGGATTGATTTTTTCTATATCCCAAACAAAACAAACGATTTGTTTGAGCTGAGTTATATAATTGATATGGGAAAATCAAATGACAAAAATCTGGAGCAAGCTGTTAACTACCTGCCATTTGTGGGCACGGACAAATATACTCCGGCACAAATTCAGCAGGAATTTTACAAACTAGGAGTACGTTTTAGTGTATATACGTCCGATGAGAGAAGCTATGTAAATATATCGGGGCTCGATAAATCTCTTGATCAGGCTGCCGGATTGCTTGAGCATTTACTTACCCATGCAAAAGCAGACACCTCCTCGTACCGAAAATATATTGACGGTGTTTTAAAGGAGCGATCAAATAATAAGATGAACAAGGATTATATTCTCCAGGTAGCTTTAGTCAATTATGGTCAGTACGGTAAGACCTCATCATTTACAGATATTTTGCAGGAAAAGGATTTGCGTTTTTTAAATCCCGATAATCTTGCCGATCTGGTAAAGGAACTTGGAACTTACAAGCAACAAATACTGTACTACGGAAAATCAACAATGGAGAATGCAATTGCTACCGTTTCAAAGCAGCATCCCATGCCGGAACAGCCTAAAGAATATTCTGTTCCAACGAAATACCCGGAAGTCGATTTCTCTTCAAAAAAGGTATTTTTTGCAGATTATGATATGGTTCAGACTAATTTCCTTTGGGTCGATAAGATAGGTATGTTCGATTCTCAGCTGCTGCCGCAGGTTTCACTTTACAACAGCTATTATTCTAATATAGTATTTCAGGAAATCAGAGAGGCGAGGGGATTGGCTTATTCAGCAGGATCGTGGATTCAGACACCTCCTAAAAAAGACCGTTCATTCTTTATCAATTCTTATGTCGCTACACAAGCCGACAAGCTATATGAAGCGACCTCTACAATTAATTCACTTATGGCAAATCTGAAAGAAGATGAGCGGCAATTCGATCTTGCAAAAGAGGCAATTGCGAATCGTATTGAGACTGAACGGATTATAAAAACAAATATTTTCTGGACCTATCTTGACAATCTTGATAAGGGAATTACTTATGATAACCGGAAGGAGATTTACGAAAAAGTCAAAGGAATGAGTATGGCAGATTTGAAGAGTTTCCTTGAAAAGAAACCAACAGGTAACTACACTCTACTTGTGATTGGTAAAAAAGGCTCTATTGATGAGAAAATTCTGAAGAGTCTTGGAAATTTTAAAGAACTAACTCTGCAGGAAGTCTTTAACTATTAGAAAACCACAGAAGTTGTCTTAAAACAAAAAAGACAACCTCCCTTTTTTCATATATCTTATCTTATTGAAAATGTCAGTGACCTTGACTACTTTTCGCCGAAAAAAATTGACCACCCAAATCTGGAGTTAAATCATTGTTGTTTATTAATGTATGTTTCGTGTCATCAGACCGGATATTGAAGTGGTCAAAGAAAGACGGATTTATTAACTTGTGCAGATATCTGCAGAGGAACTAAGTGCAATTACCATTTTACAATGTTTTAAGGTCGCCTCTGATAGATCATCTTCAGCCAACCGCTTTCCCTTAAAATCCCCATATACTCTCACAGAATTAACCGGGATCAACCTGGTGAGGTATAGTGTTATATTGAAGGTCGGTGGTAATTCCCACCGTAATTCTTTATACAAATTAAATTGATATCTCCAATATTAAGTCTTTTCCATCAATGTGGTCAAGCCATTCGGATTTTGCAGTTATACCAAATTCTATTATTGAAATAGCTGTATATAGCTCTCAAAAACATAAACTCGGCCCCTTTGTCCACCAGTTATCTCTTTAAGAATCTCAAGCTTCTCAAGATCTGCAATTAATTTATATGCTGAGGGTAAAGATATTTTTGCAGCTTCACTTACCTTCTCGGCATTTATTGAAGGTCTTTGATATAGGCAATTTGTGATTTTTTGCGCGTTTGCAGCTCTACTACCAAGGGCCTGGAGTTTAATTTCAACCTGTTTCTGTAATTGTAGTATGCTATCAAATGTTGCGATTCCCTTTTTTGAAGTCTCAATAACTCCGACAAGGAAAAATTTGAACCATTGACTTAGATCGTTTTTATTACGGACACTCATCAGGTTTTCGTAGTAAAGCCGCCGGTGTGTTTCCAGAAAATCGGAAATGTATAGAATAGGTTTCTTAAGGATTCCTTTATTAACTAAATATAGGGTGATCATTAATCGTCCGACTCTCCCGTTACCATCTAAAAAGGGATGAATTGTTTCAAACTGATAATGAACTAATGCTATTTTGAGTAGCTCCGGGAAAAAGTTCTCTTCGTAATGAAGAAATTTTTCCAGGTCGCTCATTAACTCTGGAATTGATGTATGAACAGGAGGAATGAATGTTGCATCATTAATTGTCGCACCACCAATCCAAGTTTGACTGCGCCGAAATTCTCCGGGTTGTCTTGCTTTCCCTCGTACACCTTGTAACAATATTTTATGTGTATCCCGGATTAATCTGGATGAAAAAGGAAGACGGTCCAGCGTTTTTATTGCAGATTCCATGGCAAGAATGTAGTTTTGAACTTCTTCCCAATCATCTCTTTTATCAATAGGAACATCTTCCTTCTCAAGAAGAGCCTCCTCAATATTGGTCTGAGTTCCTTCAATTTTACTACTTTGAGTTGCCTCCTTTAGAACATGCATACTAATAAACATATCGATGTTTGGGATATAATTTGAGTACATATCCAATCTTCCAAGTTCACGATCAGCTTTGCTCAGTAATTGCAAAACTTCCATATTGTCTAGTATCCACTGCTTATTAATAAGTGATGGTTGAAAGCTCTTGTAGTAACCTTGATTTATATATGAGCCAGCATTAAAATCCTTCATATGTCATCGTATTTTAAACAAAGATATCTCTTATTTAAGAATAATCAAAATATATTAAATAATGTCAATCGCTATTTAAGCATATCCAGGTTATCGTAAATAAGGAATCCTGCTATTAAAGATATAATCCGACCAAAATAAAGAAAGATCGGGGTGAGTTCACACTATCCTTTGTGGGAATTTGTCTTTAATGAATATTCAATCATTATCAAGAAAATAATTCATTGGTTAACAAAAAACTTGCCAGGTTTCTTGCCAGGTTTTGGGGATAACAGGTATTAAATAATGGAAATGTAATGATTTTGTCTTTATACAATAGATTTAATAATCAATGTGTTAAGGTAAGAATATTATATTTCCGTATACTTCTGGATCAGAAGAGTCTAGGTTCGAGCCCTAGCAGGACAGCCAGAAGCCGGCTTCTTTAGCCGGTTTTGCTATTTTGGACCGGAAGGTTGGGAAAAAGAGGGATGAGGGATGAGGAATGAGGAGTAAAACCTCACACCTCACTGCTCACCCCTCACTCCTTTATAAGCAGGTGATTTTTTGTTTATTGCCAGGTTCTTGCCATGTTTTTGGGGAGTTTTTAAGATTATTGGTCCAGATTGTACAGAGGTCGGTGGAAGTTAACACCATTCTATGATTAGATTAAATATGAGTTCTTGCCCTGTTTGGTACCCCGAACGATCAAAAGTTGCAACCAGTTAAGGATTTTGATGTTACAACAATTTAAACATAATTGTCCACAAATTCATAATCCAGTACTTAAATTATTATCTGATAATTGCCCCAGCCTGGTGGTCAGTACGGTCGTGTAGATAATGGACTATTGCAAGTTATTTAAATCCTCTTATGTCATTTGAAAAATAATTCATAATTTCAACGTTATCGATATATTAGATATTCTGACATGATATTCATCTAAAATGAAAATCAGTTTAATTACCGGATAACATAGGAAGTCTCCTTCAATGGTATGAAAATTATATCTTCATCAGCTACAGCCTGATAATGAGAATAATGGTTACATTATTAAGTATGTTAAGTATTTTGTAAGCTAAATTTAAAATTCAATAAAATAGAATTATTTAAATGTTTACCTAAAGCGATCTGTTATGATTAAAAAGATTTTAATTTCAGGCATAGTTCTTCTGGGTACCGTCCTTTCACTTTCTGCACAGGAGAAATTTAACTACCTGGATGTCTATCAACTTGAATGGATATCTGATCCCCAAATTTCTCCGGATGGTCAAAAAATAATTTATGCTCGTAATTACAATGATATAATTACTGACCAATCTTATTCCAATTTATGGGTTGTTAAATTTGATGGTAGTGACAATCGTCCTCTTACAACAGGTAATCATAATGATTTATCACCACGTTGGTCCCCAGATAGCCAAAAAGTTCTCTACAAATCAAATAAAGATGGTGCTGTACAACTTTACTTGCTATGGCTTGATAGTAGTGCCGAATCCAAGCTTACCAATCTTAAAATGTCAATAGGCAATATTATCTGGTCCCCGGACGGAAATCATATTGCATTTGATAGTTTTGCTGAAGAAAGCACTCCTCCTTTGGTCACCCTGCCATCACCACCAGAAGGCGCCAAATGGGCTGTTGCTCCTAAATATATCGACAAGCTGAACTATCGCTTTGATGGAGCCGGTTACCTGAAAGAAGGTCATAGTCAATTGTTTCTCCTATCTGTTGATGGTGGAACACCTTATCAGGTAACTACTGGAAAGTTCAATCACGAAGGAGATTTTTGCTGGACACCTGACAGCAAATTTCTTCTGGTATCTGCAAACCGACACGAGAATTTTGAATTTGATCCTATCAATTATGAAGTCTATGAGGTGAATATTCAGGATAAATTAATTAATCAACTCACATCCAGACAGGGCCCAGATGTTAGTCCTGCAGTTTCACCTGATGGGAAACTGATTGCTTATGCAGGTTTCGATGACAAGTACCAATTTTACCAGGTGACCAATTTATATGTGATGAACCGTGATGGATCTTCTCCACGTCAAATTATCAGGTCACTTGATCGGGATGTTGTAAACATAAAATGGAGTAGTGATAATAAAGGGATATTTTTTCAGTATGATGATAGAGGTAATACATGGATAGCTTATACCGATCTTAATGGAAATGTGACTAAACTTTCAGATAACGTTGGTGGACTCAGCTTAGACCGCCCCTATTCAGCAGGTTCGTTTACCGTTTCTTCAAATGGAAGATTTGCTTTTACTTATTCCGGAACCGATCACCCGTCCGACCTAGCTTCTGGTTCCAGAGGTAATACAGAAATCAGGCGCATTACCTCTGTAAATGACGACCTCTTTCTCCATAAGAAACTTGGAAAAGTAGAGGAGTTCTGGTATACATCATCGTTTGATGACAGAAAAATTCAAGGATGGATAACCTATCCTCTTGGATTTGATCCCTCAAAGAAATATCCATTGATTCTTGAAATTCATGGAGGCCCCACTGATAATTATGGTTTCAGGTTTTCAACAGAAATGCAGCTTTATGTAGCAAATGGTTATGTTGTGTTATATACAAATCCACGTGGAAGTACCAGTTATGGAGAGGAATTTGGGAATCTGATACACCATAATTATCCTGGTCAGGATTATGACGACCTAATGTCTGGAGTTGATGCTATTATTAAAAAAGGGTATATCGATGAAAATAACATGTTTGTGACTGGAGGTAGTGGCGGTGGTATTCTTTCAGCTTGGATTGTTGGACATACCAATCGATTTAAAGCTGCCGTTGTAGCAAAACCGATAGTTAACTGGTATAGTGAAGCACTATATTCAGATATGCCAGGATATTTTTATAAGTACTGGTTTCCAGGATTTCCATGGGATTATGTTGAACATTACATGAAACGTTCTCCAATATCTTACGTTAAAAATGTAAAAACACCGACTATGATATTAACGGCTGAAAGTGATTATCGTACTCCTATTGCTGAAATTGAACAGTATTATACTGCTTTGAAATTAAACAAAGTGGAAACAGCAATGGTCAGAATACAGGAGGCAGGTCACGGAATTACAGACAAACCGAGTAATCAGGTTTATAAAGTCAGATACACTTTAGGATGGTTTGATAAATTCAAAGACAAGTAATTTGGTTAGTGGAAAAACCAGTAACCATCACCACCTTTGGCCGGAATAAAATGACCACCCAAACCGGAGTTAAATAATTGTTGTTTTCTTATGTATGTTAATTGTTATCAGACCGGATTTTGAAGTGGTCAAAGAAGGACGGATTTTACACTTCGTATCAGGTAAAAGAGGTTTGGTTCAAAGCTGATGAGAGAAGTAATACAGAAATTCTTGAATATACTCCCGGAAAGTTTTAAAGATAGGTATGTTCGTCAAAATTATATACTTAATAAAGAAGAAGGAATAGTTATAGTATAGCGTCCATCTTTTCCAATACCAAGAGGCAATACGGGAGCCGGTCTGCTGCCATATCTTCGGGTGAGCAAGTTTGATGATCATCCTCCTTTATCATACAAATTCCTGTATATCTATATTGGAAAAGCACGATCGAGAAATTGAACATGCAGCTTGTAACTTAATTTTAAAAATAAAACTACTTTTGACACTTCGTTTTTATGACAATCAGTCCCATTATTCATACTGTGATAAAGGAGGAAAATTTGTTTGTCACTAAAACAGTGTAATACAGGTTATATGTATTGCATCCAGAGATATCAGGGGAAATTGTAAAGTCAACAAAAACAAATATTTGGTATGATTAAAAAGATTCTTCTTCCTTTGTTTTTATTTTTATTCAGTTGTAATTCACCCAACACTGAGACAAATGCTGTTAAAACCAAATCGCATACAAAACATAAGTCAGTTGCTCCCAAACCCTCGCCAAATCCATGGATTGTTAAGTCCTTTTCTGATGCTCAGGGCGAACCGACATCAAGAAAATTTGTCAGTTATGAAACTGACGGCAACTTCTCAAATTCAATTGTGTCAGAAGGCTACCTGGATGCCGTAATTATTGTGGACAAAGTCAATGCCGGAATACTTTTGCGCCAATCTAAAAAATCCAATCCCGCTGAGAAATTCACGGGTCTGGTCCATATAAAGATGAAGAACTTTGCCGGAAATGAACTAGAGATGACTTCAACCAGAGGATGGAATAAATCAGGTGGCATTTTGATAGAAAGGAATAACAATGATTACAGCCAGTTAAGGATTTTCATGCTGCAAAGTGACGGTGTGATTAATGTTGAGATTCGTGATGATTCTTCCTCCGTATATCACTTCGATATAAATGCAACCGGATTCAGTGACGCATTCAGTCAGATATAATTAGTTGTATCAAACAATTCAGATTAATAAAATTTTAACCATTTTTACATGCAGTAATAAACTACAAAGAAGTATGGATTCAAGATTTCATAAACCAACAAGTACAGACTCGTCTTACCCCGTGTCTCGTTATTCATGGTTCATATTCTTTCTGTTAATTATAATACCTTTTTCAAAGATTGCATCCCAGAAAGCAGGAGAGTGGCCTTGCTTCCATGGTTCAGACCGGACCAACCTTTCAGATGAAACAGGTCTTCTAAAAGCATGGGATGAAAAAGGTCCTGCCCTGCTATTCACAATATCCGGGCTTGGTGAAGGATACAGTTCAACAGCAATAGCCGGAGGACTGATATATACTGCCGGAATCATCGGGAATCAATCATTTCTTTTTGCCTTTGATCTTAACGGCAGGCTCGTCTGGAAAAAGCCTAACGGCCCTGCATGGTCAGTTACAGTATCATGGGCAAGTTCATACAACGGTCCGAGAAGTACCCCAACCTGTGATAACGGAGTGGTTTACCATCTTAGTGAGGCAGGAAGGCTTTCCGCATTCCGGGCTAAAACCGGAGAAAGCATCTGGTCGCGGGATTTGCCAAAGGATTTCAGCGCAAAGATACCTATGTACGGGTATGCAGAATCAGTCCTTATCGACGGTGATAATCTATATGTCAGAACCGGAGGTACAAAAAGTTACCAGGCTTGCCTGAACAAACGAACAGGAGAAACGCTATGGACAAGCGGTGAAATCCCAGGAGACTATGGATATAACTCTATGGTAATTCAAGAATTCGGAGGTTTCCGCCAGATAATAGGCGCAAGCAACACATGTTATTACAGCCTTGATGCCAGAACAGGAAGACTCTTATGGAAAACCGATTTCATCAACAAGTATGAAATCAACTGCACTGATGCAATAGTTTTCAATGATTATGTCTTTCTTACAAGTGGTGAGGGCAAAGGCTGTATGCTGATCAAGCTTAAAAAATCAGGGAAAGGGATTGCCTCCGAAAAGGTATGGGAGACCAAATTGATGGATAATTATCATGGCGGCGTTATCCTTTACAACGGATATCTTTACGGATCCGGCAGTCTGGCCAGAGACTGGTACTGCCTCGATTTCCTTACCGGCAAGCAGATGTGGAAAACAAATGGCAGTGGTTCCCTGACTTATGCCGATGGAATGGTTTATTTCTATGATGAAAAGGGGAGCATGAAACTTGTTAAAGCTACACCTGAAAAATTTGAGAAAACGGGTGAGTTCAGGGTACCTGAAGGAGGAAAAGGGCCATACTGGGCACATCCGGTGGTATGTGGAGGAAGACTTTATCTTCGTCATGCCGATAAGATTTTTGTATATGATATTCGGAAGAAATAACCGCATTGGAAAAAACTGTGTTTTAATCTAAATTGGCGACCTTAACCAGTATTGGCCTAAGAAAGTTGACCACATGTGTTCCAGGCTTCCGGCTTTTGCACACTAACATTAATCATGTGGAGATCTAGCTATCGCGGCAGGCTGGTTCCTTCGCTAAAATAACCCGCCAGGCTATTTTTTAACGCTCGGCCCTATTTGTTGCCAGGTTCTTGCTAGGTTTTTTATGGTTTTTAAGATTATATGTCAGTATTATTTAAGGGTTGGTGGAAATTAACACTGTCTCGTCCTGAAATAGCTTGTCACATCAAAAACTATTCAGGATGAAAATTAAACAAAAATCTTATGTTAAACTAGAACCTAAAAGCCGGGATCCTTACTTAAGGAGAACTGATGGGGAAATGATCAAAATCGTTAAAGAGATTGAATCCGGCTT
>Ga0315278_10007046_pt1 | contig 10248 bp, 9 predicted proteins | sample YL17G06_0_MG_FD_203880 | JGI IMG/M metagenome (GOLD analysis project Ga0315278, IMG submission 203880) | Sediment microbial communities from Yellowstone Lake, YNP, Wyoming, USA - YL17G06_0 | ecosystem: Environmental > Aquatic > Freshwater > Lake > Sediment | place: USA: Wyoming | collected... | reverse complement strand
CCAACGGGGCGCCAGTCAATAGCCAGGGGTGCCAACCCCTGGAGGCCGACCATCACACAACAAGAGCCCCAACGGGGCGACAGTCAATAGCCAGGGGTGCCAACCCCTGGGGACCGACCATCACACAACAAGAGCCCCAACGGGGCGACAGAACCACTCTTCATTAAGGAGCGAATCATGACGGAACAGAAACCCCCAACCTCCCCGGCTCTCCCCGGCGACCTCCTCCGCCGCCTCCGCGGCCAAGACAAATGACCCCCGCCCTCCCAACCATCCTCCGCCACGTGTTCCCCCCCAGCCCCAACGGGGCGCCAGTCAATAGCCAGGGGTGCCAACCCCTGGGGACCGACCATCACGCAACAAGAGCCCCAACGGGGCGCCAGCCAATAGCCAGGGGTGCCAACCCTTGGGGACCGACCGTCACGCAACAAGAGCCCCAACGGGGCGCCAGCCAATAGCCAGGGGTGCCAACCCCTGGGGACCGACCATCACACAACAAGAGCCCCAACGGGGCGACAGAACCACTCTTCATTAAGGAGCGAATCATGACGGAACAGAAACCCCCAACCTCCTCGGCTTTCCCCGCCGACCTCCTCCGACGCCTCCGCGGAGAGAACCCCCCTGACCCCTTCCCCCTAACCCCTCCCTCTCCGCCCCACATCCCCCAAAGCGAAAAATGGCCATTTCTGGCCATTTTGTAATTGACAGAATCGCTCCCACATGTTACCCTCCCCGCGCCTGACACGGTGCCCACAAACACGCACCGCCCAGGCGACAAACGGGGGGCCTTCCAGGAATCCAGCGTGGCTTCCGCCCCCCAACTGCCGTCGGCCTAACCGCAGGAGCGGCCATGCCTTCGACCTCCCCCTTCCGCCCCGCCTCCGCCCCCGCTCATTCCCCCGCCGCGTGTCATCCGCCGCTTCGCCCCTTCGCCGCTTCCCCTCCCTCCTTCCTCATTCGTTCGGCAATCGCCATTCAACAATCGGCAATCCCCCGCATTCCAGGAGTGCCCAAAACAGGGTCATTTCGGGGTCATTTCGGGGTCGTTTCGGGGTCGTTTTGGGGTCGTTTCGGGGTCGTTTTGGGGTCATTTCGGGGTCGTTTTGGGGTCGGTTTAGGGTCGGTTTTTACAGACCGCAAAAACACGAACTCCCGGCCCGGCCACTACTTCCGCCGCCGCCCCCCCCGAAAAAAACCAATTCCCGCCACGCGCAGCGCAACATTCCCGCCAGATCGCCCGCCATCCGGGCCTCTCGCCCAGGCTCCCTACTCGATTCCTGCCTCCCCGCTCTCGATAGGCTGCGCCACGTACTCCCGCGGGTCCGTCACAAACCCGCGCAGCGCGCTCGCCGCCACCGTCAGCGGACTGGCCAGATACACCGACGCTCCCTCCCCGCCCATCCGCCCCGGGAAGTTCCGGTTCGTCGTGCTGATGCACACCTCCGCCCCCTGCAGCCGCCCGAACGTGTCCTCAGGACCCCCCAGACATGCCGCGCAACCCGACGGCCCCAGCCGGCATCCCGCCTCCACCAACACCTCCTCGATGCTCTTCTCACCCGGCCCCTTCGCCACGCCACGTACGTTCAGCCGCTGCATGTCATGGTGCACCTCCGTCGAACCCGGCACCACAAACGTCGGAACCTTCACCTTCTGCCCCTGCAGCACATGCGCCGCGAAAATCATGTCCGTGATCTTCCCCCCCGTGCACGACCCCACATACGCCCGATCGATCTTCACCCTCGCGCAGTCCCGCGCCGTCGCCGTGTTGTCCGGCGAGTGCGGCCTGGCCACCATCGGCTCCATCTTCGCCAGGTCCCACTCATGCTCCGCCACGTACTCCGCGTCCGCGTCGTCGTTCACGACCTCCCACGCCGGCGCTTTCGACCGCTTCCGCACGTACCGCAACGTCTTCTCATCCACGTCGCACACCCCGTTTTTCCCGCCCGCCTCGATCGCCATGTTCGTCAGCGTCATCCGGTCTTCCAGCGTCAGCGACGCGATGCCCTCGCCGGCAAAGTACATCGACCGATACGTCGCCCCGCCTACCCCGATCCGCCCGATCACCGCCAAAATCAGGTCCTTGGCCGTCAGGTACGCCGGAATCTGCCCCCGGAATACGAACTTCATCGTCGCCGGCGCCCTCAGCCACAACTTCCCCGTCCCCATCACGAATGCCGCTTCGGTGTTCCCGATCCCCGTGGCCAACTGCCCGAACGCGCCCGCCGTGCATGTATGACTATCCGTGCCCAGCAATATCTCGCCAGGACGCACGTGCCCCTCCTCCGGCAACGCCTTGTGGCACACGCCCTTGTAGCTCGTCTTCCTCGGATCGTTGTATGCGCTGGGCATCCCCGGCCCTTCCGTCACGAACTCCGGATCATAAAAGTGCCGCAGCCCCTGCTCCCTCACAAAGTCGCGCAGGATCTGGACATTCTTGTGGCACAACTCGTCCGCCGTGAAAATGTAGTGGTCCGGTATGATCACCACCTTGTCCCGGTCCCACACCTTCGCGCCCTTCCCGAATTCCTTATGGAAAACCCCGATCGTGCCCGGCCCGCACACGTCGTGCGTCATCAGCACGTCCACGCTCACCCACACAGTCTCCCCCGGCCTCACGCTCGCCTTCCCCGCGTGCTTCGCCAAGATCTTCTCCGTCATCGTCATGCCAGGCATACCTGCTGCTCCTGTTGGCCCGCCCGCAAGCCGCAGAAGTATAGCGGCCGCGAAGATTGGATTCTATCGGCCGCGCCCGCCCCGTTGTCGCCTGCGCGCTGGCCCCGCGACGCGAGTATGATCAACACCATGGCTACGGAAACCCCCGACCGCCCCACGCATCTCCCGCCCTCCTGGCTCGGCCGCCTCGGCCTCAACCGCTCCACCTCCGCCCTCCTGCTGGGCATCCTCCTCATCGGCATGGGCCAATCCCTCTGGGCCCCCTATATGCCCAAGTTTATCGAAAACACCATCCAACGATACCTCCACGGCCGCCCGGCGCCCTGGGGCCTGTCAACCAGCGCGTTCGTCATCCTTGCCGTCGGCCTCTTCGGCACACTCAATGACCTCCAGGAAGGAATCTACTACTACCTCGGCGGCCGCCTCGGCGGAAAACTCGGCACCCGAAAAGCCCTCATCTTCTGCTCGCTGCTGCCCATGGCCGGCTACGGCATGCTGCTGGCCTGGGTTTCGCCGATCGCGCCCTTTCTCGCCATGCCCTTCATCCTCGCCTACGACTCGTTCAGCCAGCCGGCGACGCTCACCGTCGTCGGCAATACCCTGAAAGAACGCCACCGCACCATGGCCTTCTCCCTGCAGGCCATCCAACGCCGCATCCCCCGCATCATCGCCTACATCACCGGCGGCGCGCTCGTGGGCTACCTCGGCGCCATCGGCGGCGTGCGACTGAGCGTCGGCATCAGCGCCGTCCTCGTCCTCCTGGCGATTGTCATCCAGATCAAAATGCTCCGCAGCGACACCAGGGACGAGGCCAAACGCACCGGCGCCTTCAGCCTCTCTCTGGTCCGCCGCTTTCATCCTGAGCTGCGAAAGCTGCTGATGGCCGACATCCTCGCCCGCGTCGCCGAAGGATTGCCGCGGGAACTGCTCATCCTGTACGTCATCGCACCCAAGGCCGGCGACTTGGCGATCCCGAGCTTCGGCACGTTTGGCGTCTCCAGCATCGTCTTCGGCCAGCTCATCGCGCTGATGTCATTCACGTCCTTGCTGACGTACATCCCGGTCGGCTACGTCGCGTCGCGCCCCGGCGGCGAAAAGAAACCGTTCATCGCCTCAACCTTCGTGTTCTTCGCGGTGTTTCCGCTGGCCTTCTGGGGCCTGGGCCACCTGCTCGGCGTATGGGGCCTGATCATCGCGTATGTGATTGCCGGCCTGCGCGAGATCGGCGAGCCGGCGCGCAAGGCCATGATCACCGAACTGCTGCCGGCGGACGCCAGAACGGCGGCGACCGGCCTCTACTGGGCCATCCGCAGTTTCGCGGTGATGCTGGCCCCGCTGCTTGGCGCGATTCTTTGGATAACGATCAACCCGGCGGCCGTGTTCCTCATCGCCTTCGCGGTGGGGATCGCCGGCGCGATCCTGTTCGCGATGCTTTTCAGCCGTCGCGCCGGTCTAGAGGCCGGCGGTTCGAGATGATCGGGCGGTGCTCTTGTTGCGGGCGTGTCCATTTGATAGCATTTCCAGTCACAGGGAATAGGTGCCCGCACCTCGGCAGGAGCCTTACGGGTAGTTTGATGAAGCTTGTTGTCACGATACCAGCGTTGAACGAGGAAAGAACCATTGCCCAAGTCGTCCGCGGCGTCCCCAGGGACATCCCCGGCATCGACGAGGTCGAGGTTATTGTTGTCAACGATGGCAGCAGTGACAGCACGGCCATCGAGGCGGCCGAGGCCGGGGCCAGCGTCGTCAACCTTCCCGGCGGGGGAGGGCTGGGGATGGTTTTCCGGGCCGGCTTCGAGCAGGCCATGCGCCGCGGAGCGGACATCATCGTGAACATTGATGGCGACGGGCAGTTCAACCCCGCCGACATCGCGCGGCTCGTGGTTCCGCTGCTGGAGAATCGCGCGGATTTCGTCACGTGCAGCCGATTTGCCGATCCGGCGCTGCGGCCTCAGATGCCGGTGGTGAAATACTACGGCAACCAGATCGTGACTTGGATCATCAACTGGGTGTGCGGCGGGACGCGCTTCACCGACGTGTCATGCGGGTTCCGGGCGTTCAACCGCGAGGCGGCGTATCGCCTGACGCTCTTCGGGCGGTTCACGTACACGCAGGAGACGTTCATCGATCTTTTCGGCAAGGGCGTGCGGATCATCGAGGTGCCGCTGAAGGTTCGCGGGGTGCGCGAGCACGGCAAGAGCCGCGTGGCGCGGAGCATCTTCCGGTACGCCTCCAGCTCGTTCCCGATCATCCTGCGGGCGATGCGGGATATCCAGCCGTTGAAGTTCTTCGGCGGGATCGCGCTGCTGCTGGGAATCCTCGGGGCGATGACGGGCGGGTTCGTGGCCGGCTGGTACCTGTGGCACCGGCGGACGACGCCATTCACATCGCTGATTTCGATCTCGGGCGCGCTGGTGACGCTATCGTTCCTGCTGGGGGTGCTGGCGTTGCTGGCGGACATGATGGGGCGGCATCGGCGGATCAGCGAAGAGCTGCTGTATCTGGCCAGGCGCAGGATGTATACGGAGCGTCGCCGGCCGCGGATGATGGTGGTGACGGAGGACGGGGAGGAGCGAGGCGCGGCCGTCCCGCTGGAGGAGCATGCCGCGGATGTGGAGTCGCCGGCGCGCGTGGTGCGGTCGATAGGCATGAGGCGGTGATCGCGCGATCAACCTGCTTGATGCGGCGCATTTCATCGCCCGCGGACGGCGGTCCGTGGGCGTTATCCGGTATACTGGGCGGCGAATGAAGGTCCTTCTGCTGTCATGGAATTACCCGCCCGTTCTGGGGGGGATCGAAGTCGTGGTGGAAAGCCTGTTCGAGGGGCTGCGCCGTCAGGGGCACGAAGTGCGCCTGGTGACTGCGTGGGCGGAGGGGGCGCCGAACGATCCGGACATCTTCCGCTCGCCAAAGCGGGGCCTGAAACGGTTCGTGAGATACTCGTTGACGAGGGGTCTGTCGGTGTGCCGCAAGGAGCGGCCGGAGGTGATCGTCTGCGGCAGCCTGGTCGGCGCGCCGGCGGCGTACGTGCTGTCGCGGGTGTTCGGGTTGCCGTTCGTCGTGCTCGTTCACGGCAGCGACATCTTGCGTCGGGGTTGGATCTATCAGCGGGCGACCCGGTTTCTGCTGAAACGGGCGGCGCGGGTGGCGGCCAACAGCGCGCACACACGCCGACTGCTTCAGTCGCTCGGCGTGGATGAGCGAAGAGTGGACGTGATTCATCCGGGGGTGCGGGTCGAGGACATCAGCGGCTCGGAAGCTGCCGGGGCGGATGAATATGAAGGCCGGCGGGTGCTGCTGTCGGTGGGGAGGCTCGTCCGCCGGAAGGGGCTGCTGGAGTTCGTGCAGCATGTGATGCCGTCGCTGGTGCGTGAGAATCCGAAGGCGCTGCTGCTGGTCGTCGGGGATGATGCGACGGCGTCGCTGGTCCATCCGGAGCGCATGCGCCGGCAGATCGAGGCGAAGGTGGCCGAGATGGAGTTGCAGGAGCATGTCAAGCTGTTAGGCAACGTGCTGCAGGATGAGCTGACGCGGCTGCTGCATCGGGCGGAGGTGTTCGTGATGCCCGCGTTGGAGATACGGGGCGACGTCGAGGGTTTTGGCATCGTCATCGTGGAGGCCGCGCTGGCGGGCGTTCCGAGCGTAGCGAGCCGCGTGGGTGGCGTGCCGGAGGCGGTCGAGGACGGCGCAACAGGGCTGCTGGTCGAGGCGGGAGACTACGGGGCGATGGCCGGCGCGATCGGGCGGCTTCTGAAAGACGAGCACCTGCGGCGGACGATGGGCCAGGCGGCGGCGCAGCGTGCGAAGGATCGATTCGCGTGGGATGTCATCGTCGGGCAGTATGAGCAGATGATGAAACGGTGTCTGGGATGAGCAGAAGCGAGGGATGAATCATCGGGCGCGGCGATCTCAAGAGGGCTTGCACCAGTGCGTGAGGTCTCGGTTGAGCAGCTTGCTCAACTGCTCCACGTCGGCGGCCAATCGCGGCAGGAGGCGGCCGCGCAGCTCCGGGTCGATCCTGGCCGGGCGGTCGACGGTGGGCGTGAGGCGGGGCACGAGTTCCATGAGCTTGCGTTTGAGGGCGGCTGGCACGAGGCGGTGCACGGCGCTGCGCAGGGCGGGGCGTCTGGCGAAGAAGCGGTTGAACGCGAGCGGCGCGGGCTTAGCGGGGTTGACGACTTCGAGTGTTGCCTGGAAGGCGGGGTCCACGCCGAGGAATTCGAGGGTTTCGCGATAGACGCGGGCGGTGTCCTTCACGAAATCGTCGAAGATGATCACTTTGATCTGGTCGGGGGGGAAAACACCATAGTAGCGAGCAACCTGCTCGGCGAAGCTGAAGACGCGGGTGTAGAGGAGGCCGTCGGGGGAATGCGCTTCGGGGGGGATGCGTCGGCCATGGCGGCGGTCATCCTCGGCGGCCAGGGCCTGCTCGAAGTCGACGATGTCCTCGTTGCAGCTCCAGAGGAACTGGCCATGGAGCGAGTACATGGCATCGACGGGATTCCGGAGCATGATGATGATCTTGGCGGCGGGGTCCCAGGCCTGTATGTCGCGTGCGGCGACTCTGGAGCAGAGGTTCCAGACGGTGGATTCGCCGAGGTGTTTCTCCTGGCGGGCTTCGGCGAAGAGGGCCAGGTAGGAGTGGGTGTCGCGGGTGCGGCGGGATTCGTTGACGCGCAGGTCGGTGCAGAAATAGGCGGGCTCCTTGGTCTGCTGGGTCATGAAGATCTGGGGATGCTGGTCGAGGTAATTGTGCAGCGAGCTGGTGCCGCACTTGGGTGCGCCGACGATGAAGAGATTGGGGCGTTTCACGGTTGCTCCGAGGCGTTGGTTGACGTGGGCAGGATATCAGGCGCGGGAGGGCGTTTCATCATGAGGATTCCCGCGGCGCCGGCGATGGCGTCAGCGAGGAGGTGGAGGCAGCGGAAGAGGACGGCGAGGAGAGCGGCCTGCGGGCCGAGGAGGGGCGTGAGGGTGAGGATGTAGACGCCCTCGTGGACGCCGAGGCCGGCGGGTGCGAAGACGGCGAGGAAGCCAGCGACGGAGGCGAGGCCGGCGGACCCGAGCGCCAGTGCGTAGTCGCTGAGGCGGACATGGCTGAGCGATCGCATGGCGAGCCACAGGCCGAGGCCGAGGAAGAGATTCCGCAGGACGGTGAAGCCAACGGCCCGGAGGAGCGACGCACGTTGGAGTTGATGTGGCAGGGGTTGGCGTTTCATCCGGCGGAGCATGGTGTTGCAGATGGCCGAGAACACGCGGGGGTGGAGACCGACCAGGCCAGCGAGGAGGATGAGGAGGGAGATGAGCCAGCCGAAGGGGACGCGTTGTCGCATGAGGGGGGTGAAGAGAAGGGGGGTGCAGGTGATCAGGCCGATGAGGATCATGAGGATGCCGGAAAGGGAGAGGGCGGCCAGGGCGGCGGAGAGGCGTACGCCGAGTCGGACGAGGAGGAAGGCCAGTCCCGCGACGACGGCCATTTTCCCGGGGACATAGCGTCCGAGGGATGCGACCCAGATGGCTGCGACGACGTGGCGCATGGGGGCTGGCTGGCCGAGGGCGGTCAGGAGCATGGAGCAGTTCATGCCGTTCATGAGGCGAGCGGCGAGGAGAGCGACGACGGCGGCGGCGATGGGCCAGAGGTCGAGGTGGAGCTGATGGAAGTCGATTTTCCGGAAGCTGACGATGAGGCTGTGGAGGACGAAGCACCAGACGAGAGTGAGGATGGGCAGGCCGATGGCCAGGCGCATCCATCGCCGGCGGTGGCGTTCGGGTGCGAGAGCATCCCCGTCGGGAAGAACCTGGGCGGTGGGTTGGCTCATCTGGATGAGAGGCTGGGGATGGCGGCGGGAGCTGATGCGGCGGGGGCGGCCAGATCCATGGCCGGGTCATATCCGTAGAGGCCCATCAGATCGCGGCAGTGATGGAGGACCTGCTGTTGCTGCGGCTCGGTCCAGTCTCTCCAGGGGGGGCAGATTCGGGCTTTGCTGGCGTTGACGTTTTCGCTGTTGGCGGCGGTCGGCAGTTGCGGTTTCCATGGCAAGCCGATCCACTGCACGAGGCTTTGGAGGCCGCTGCCGTCGCGAGCGAAGAGATCTTCGAAACGGACGCGGAGGTAGTTGTTGCCGAAGATGTTCTGGCCGCGGTTGAGCTCGGCGTTGAGGGTTTTCCAGTACCAGGCGAGGCGCTCGGCATGGGGCATTTCGTTCCATGGCTTAGGGCAGTTGGGATCGATCTGTTCGGGCTTGGGCAGCCAATAGGGCAGATAGGTGCTGGCCAGGTGTCTGATTCCGCGGAAGCAGCCCCAGTTAATGCTGGAGCGGATGTAGGTGCGGGGGTCGCGGACGACGTGGACGATGCGGGGTTTCTCGAAGACCTCGGCGATGGCTTCGAGGAAGCCGCCGAGGAAGGGGTTGGACTCGATGTAGACGGGCTGGCGGACGCGGGCGAGGAGTTGCGAGCGGCTGTCGGCGAGCAGGCGGACGAGCTGGTGGCGCGAGATGCGTCCGCTGAGCCACCGGGCCGAGGCGCGGCGCAGCCGCCACGAGGGGCGTGGCTCGTGGACGGCGTAGACGTTGTCGTAGCATGCGCTCAGATGGTGCGCCAGCGCCTTGGTGCCGGTGCGGCCGGAGGAGATGATGAACACGACGCGCTCGAACTTGCCTGCGAAGATGGCCACGCTGGGGGACTCCTGGATAGGCTGTTGCTGCATGCAGCACCATGCTCAGGGGTGCTGTGGCAAGAGTATAGTCTTGGGGGTGGCTGCTGCAACCGGCTTGCCGCGGGCGGGCCTGGACCTATAATTCCTCGCCTTGCACATGGCCGAGCCAACTCCCCAGCAATCCGGGCATGTTTTGGACAAGGATTACACGTACGAGCGGTATGACCAGGCGTATTACCAGTCGGTCCTGAGCAACGAGAGATACCTGAGCCACCGGTGGAGGCTGAGGTGGGTGGAGGAGTGCCTGCGGCCGCAGGCGGGCGAGCGCATTGTCGATCTGGGGTGCGGGGCGGGGCTGGTGGCCAAGTACCTCGCAAGCCGGGGCGCGATCGTGCACGGCGTGGATCTGTCGGAGGTGGCGATCCAGGTTGCGCGGATGGCCAACAAGGACTCCCCGGCGAACACTTTTCAGCAGGGCGACGCGAGGTCGTGCGCGGACCTGGCGGACGTATCGTTTGACAAGGCGTGTTCAATCGATGTGACGGAACATTGCGGGTGTGAGGTGATGGTGGGGATCTTCGGCGAGGCTTACCGGCTCATCAGACCGGGGGGGCTGTACATGATCTACACGCCCAATCCCTATCACTGGATTGAACGGGCGCGGAGGTTGCGGTTGTTGCCGGCCAAGCCCGAGCACACGGGCCTGCGTTCGGCGGAGACGATTATCGAGGCGTTGAGGCGATGCGGATTCGAGATCGTGAGGCGTATCCAGCCGCCGTCGATGATCCCGGTGGTTCAGTGGCTTGAGAAGCTGTGGAGCGTGCAGCCGATCTTGCCGCAACTGGGGGTTTACCGGGTTGTGGTGCTGGCGCGGAAGCCGCGGCGGTAGGGGGGTCAGATTCCCGGCACGCGGGTGG
>Ga0315278_10007045_pt1 | contig 10249 bp, 8 predicted proteins | sample YL17G06_0_MG_FD_203880 | JGI IMG/M metagenome (GOLD analysis project Ga0315278, IMG submission 203880) | Sediment microbial communities from Yellowstone Lake, YNP, Wyoming, USA - YL17G06_0 | ecosystem: Environmental > Aquatic > Freshwater > Lake > Sediment | place: USA: Wyoming | collected... | reverse complement strand
ACGAAGTGAACAATTCTTATCGCGAGATGCTTACTCAACACGGCATGTTGCTGGCGGGGATGTCGCCCGATGGCCGCCTGGTTGAAGTTGTCGAAGTCCCCGATCATCCCTGGTTCGTCTCGGTACAGTATCATCCGGAACTGAAATCACGGCCGCTCAGACCACATCCGCTGTTCCGGGACTTTGTCAAGGCCGCGGTGGCGTTCAGTGAGAAGAGCGGTCACGACCACGCGCAGGTCGATGTTCCCGAACCTGACATGACCGAGGTTGACGGGTAACGCGGTGTCGGTTCGTCGGTTCGACCGAATTGATTACAAATTGATCACAGCGGTTGACAACGGAGACATCGCAGGCTATCGTTGTTGTCCTTAATCCGAGGGTGTTGAGGTAAAGTGAAGTCGAAGGTGCGCATAATCTTGGTACACGCTTTCTCAGCGCTGCTGGCGATACTCGTCGGGTCTGCTGCCAATGGACAGATGGCGCTGGATAGCTCATTTGTGCGCATCGGCCCCCGCCCGTTCGATGAACCGATCAACCCCGAACGCTATCTGATCCGCCCAGGGGAGAAGTTTGAGGTTGTGTTTGTAGGCACATCGTTGCCCAATCTCGATTTGAAGGTCACAACTGAAGGGCAGGTTGTTCACAGCGGCTTTGGCGTGGTCGACCTTTCGGGCATGACTCTGAGCAAGGCGCGTGAAGCTCTCACATCAGTTCTGGCGCCGCTCTTCAATGCCGACCGGATTGTGGTATCGGTGGCGTCGATCTATCCGGTACCGATTCAGGTATCCGGGATGGTCAACCGCCCGGGCACGTACTATGGATATACCTCCCAGCACGTCAGTGAGATCATCGACTCCGCCGGTGGAATTGTGCCGGGAGGGTCTTCGCGGCGGATTACTTTCCGGGGCGGCCCGAAGGAGATTCCGGTCGATCTCGACATGGCTCGTTATGGTGAAAGCTATCCTCGCACGAACTCCTTCCTCTATGCCGGTCGGCGGGTCGTGGTTCCGGAAGTAGGGGAACCAACGGTGACCGTTGACGGCCAGGTTGCCCAACCGCGAGCGATTGAATTGCTGCCCGGAGAAGGGTTGGCCGATCTCGTTATGCTGGCCGGTGGCGCACGGGTTGACGCCGCCCTCGATCAGGCCTACGCTGTTAATGATTCCAGCCGTGATATTCATCAACCGGGTGGCATTCGCCCCGGAGATCAGATCCTAATACCGTCGTCGAAACCGGACGGTGCGCTGGACGAAATCGTGGTCACGGGTGCCGTCAAACAGTCCGGTCGTCGTTTGGCGATGAGCGCGGGAATGACGGTTGCCGCTTCGATTGAGGCAGCGGGCGGGTATCAGCCGACAGCCAATCCCAACCGCGTCACTGTCTTCAGACTGGCCGAGGCGGAAGGGCCGTCCGTGCAAACCGTCCGCAGGTACCCGCTGTGGGTGTCTTCGGACAAGATCGCCGGAGTCGCGCTTCAGGTCGCCGATTCTGTTCATGTGCCGGTCAGGCTTGGCCATATCGAGGTGGCGGGCGAAGTAGTTCGGCCCGGTTTTTACCCCTTCGTCGAGACACTTACCGCCGAGGATTACGTGGCTATGGCCGGCGGCTATGCGTCCCAGAAATCGCTGACTACCCTCGAATTGTTTGATCGCGTCTCCGGAATTACCCGGATAGTACCGGCGCGCGCTCAGATGCTCGACGGGGACCGGCTTACGGTGACATCAACCGGGAGTGAGCGATGACCGGTGAGTCACAGACCAATTTCTGGGTCTTTCTCGATCTTTTGACTCGACGCCGCGGGCTGATTTTCGCGCTGGTTCTGAGTGTTACCCTCGCGGCAGCAGTGATCTCGTTCCTCTTGCCCAAGTGGTACACGGCCACGGCGCTGCTTCTGCCGCCGCCGGACGACTCAGGCCGCGGCACTGGACTGACCTCGCTGACTGAAATCGCCACTTATACCGGCGGAATCAGAATGCCCGGTCTGGTAACGCCCAACGATGTTTACGCTCGCATGCTGAGGAGCCGCCGGATTGCGGACAAGCTAATCGAGAAATACAATCTCGCAGAGCGCTATGACGCCTCTAACGCTACCGCCGTCTACCTCCTTCTGGGTGAGCGGACCAAAGTGGGGGTGACCGACGAAGGTCTGCTCACTCTCTCGGTCGAGGACCGCGATCCGAAAACGGCTGCGGAAATGGCCACCACCTACGTTACCGAACTGGTGGGACTGAATCGCGAACTGCTGTCAACTACGGCGCGGACAAAACGGGAATTCATCGAGGCCCGGCTGGTTGAGGTCCGAACGCAGCTTGATGCGGCGCGCCTGGAGATGGAGCACTTTCAGATTGAGAACCGCACGGTGAATCTTGACGAGCAGGCGCGGCTGGCGCTCAATCAGGCCGTGCAACTGAAAGTTGAACAGGCTCGGATCGACCTTGATATCCGTATGGCGGAACAACGCCTCGGCGCTCAGCACCCGGACCTGGTGGAGAAGAAGGAACGCCTCAGGTTGATCGACCGGCAATTGGAGGAACTGGAGTGGAGCGGTGCCGGCGACAGCTCGTTCTTCTCCGTGCCCATTTCCGCCATTCCCGGTTTGCGAGGCAAGTACGAGTCTCTCTTCGCGCGTGTCCGGGTAAACGAATCGCTCTATGAGACGCTTCTGGAACTGTACGAACAGGCCCGCATACAAGAACAGGAAGACAGCCCCACTATCGCGGTGTTGGATTGGCCGCGCGTGCCCGATCTCAGGAGCCGGCCGCAGCGTACGGTTATCGTGCTGGCGTCATTCATTTGCTCGTTGATATTGGCAATCTTCCTGGCAGCGTGGCTCGAATTCGTCAAGCGCATGAGAGAGACCCGCCCCGATGACTACCAGCGCCTGTCGGCTTTCGCAGGCGCCTTCTTTGGGTGGCTGCCCGGTGTGCGACGACTCAGCCGACATTAAAGGCTGTTCTGGCGAAAGAGTTGATCGACAAGGCTAATTGTAACTCAGGTGATAACAGGGATGAACAACATCATTTCAAAAACCGCGACCTTTGGAGAGGGCACACGACTGGGGGAGTTCTGTTGCGTGGGCGACAACGTAGTCATTGGCGACGGCTGTGAGATTGGAACCGGGGTAGTAGTTCATGAAGGCACCGTGATTGGCAACCGGGTGCGAATCGACGACGGTGCTGTGATTGGCAAGCTGCCCATGCGGGCGACCAATTCGGCCGGGACCAAAGAGCAGCAGCTGCCTCCGGCGAAGATTGGAGACAATTGTCTCATCGGAACGGGCGCTGTGCTTTATCGCGGGTGCGAAATTGGCCGCAAGGTGCTGGTGGCCGATCTGGCCACCGTCCGCGAGAACGTAACGGTGGGTGATTTTACCATCGTTGGGCGGGGAGTGGCCATTGAGCAGTCCTGCAAGATCGGCCGCTACGTGAAACTTGAGACCGGCGTACATATTGCCCCTCATTCTGAATTGGAGGATCGGGTCTTTGTAGCCCCGTTGGTGGCTACGTCAAACGACAATTTCATCGGTCGCACTGAAGAGCGATTCAAGCATGTCAAAGGTGTAACGGCGCGGCGGGGAGCTCGAATTGGTCTCAAGGCCGCCATCCTGCCGGGAATAACAATTGGCGAGGACGCCTTGGTAGCCGCCGGGGCGGTTGTAACCAAAGATGTCCCACCGCGCAAGGTTGTCGCCGGCGTGCCGGCCAGGGTCGTCCGCGACGTGCCGGTTGAACAACTCCTTGAGAATCAGAACTGGAAAGACTGAGGTGGCCGATGCCCGTACCGCTTCTTGACCTGCATCGTCAGTATGTTACTATAAAACCCGAGATGGATCGGGCCGTCCTGAACGTACTCGAACATGGGAAATTCATTCTTGGCCCCGAAGTTAACCGTCTGGAGCAGGAGATCGCCGCGCTCTGCGGCGTGAAACATGCTATCGGTACGGCCTCAGGTACCGATGCGTTGCTGATCGCGCTCCGCGCAGTGGGTGTAAAACCCGGCGACGAAGTAATAACCAGCAATTTCTCTTTCTTTGCGTCGGCGGGAGTGATCGCCCGCTTGGGAGCGCGGCCAGTGTTGGTCGATATCGAGCCGGACACGTACAACATCGATCCGAAGCTGGTCGAGGCTGCTCTCACTCCACGAACCAAGGCGATTGTTCCGGTTCATCTCTTCGGCCAGTTGGCCGATATGGATCCGATCATGGAGATCGCCCGACGTCGGGGCGTCAAAGTGATCGAGGACGCCGCTCAGGCGATTGGCGCCGCATACAAAGGGCGCCAGGCGGGTTCGATCGGCGACCTCGGTTGCTTTTCGTTCTATCCGTCAAAGAATCTCGGCGGCGGCGGCGATGGCGGTATGATTGTTACCAATGACGATCAGGTAGAGAAGAACTGCCGTTCTTTGCGCGTGCACGGCGAGAACCCGAAGTATTTTCACCACATGATCGGCTACAACTCGCGTCTTGATACCCTTCAAGCGGCCATGCTGCTGGTGAAACTGCCGCATCTGCGAGCCTGGTCGGAGAAACGGATCGAACACGCCCGAATCTATGAAGACGCCTTCGTCGGTCTGCCGAATTTACGGGTGCCGTTGGTAAAAGGTTACTCGACTTTCCACATTTTCAACCAGTACACTCTGGCTTCGCAAAGGCGCGATCTCATCATCGAAGGTTTGAACCACGCCGGTATCGGCAATTGTATCTATTATCCCGTGCCGTTCCATCAGCAGAAGTGCTTCGCTTACCTGGATTATGCGCCGGGTGACTTCCCGGTATCCAGTCAAGCCGCCGCCGAAGTGTTTTCCATACCGATTTATCCGGAGATGACGCCCGCGGAGCAGCAGGAAGTTATCGCGACCGTGCGGCGTCTGGCCACTGAACCATGAAAGCTCCTCGGAACCGGACATGATTCGAGGTCGAGTCGTATAGTGCCGGGACGGGTGGTCATATTCGGGTGGGCGGACTCAATCCACGTCAAGAAATGGGTGCAGGGCACGAGCGAACGTGGCTGGCAGATCCGCTTGATCTCACTGGGTGGGGAGCCTGTTCCCGGTGCGGAATGCATCATTTTTCCTCGTCGCGGCCGATGGTCCTATTTCCTCCGGGCCGCCGAAGCAGTTCGCCTGGCGCGCGACTTTCAGCCAGATCTTGTGCATGTTCACTATGCCGGAGGCTTTGGTCTGTGGGGCGCCAGATGTGACTTTGCCCCAGTGTTGATATCGGTCTGGGGGTCGGACGTTGTCAACCTGCCCCACGATCTGATCCACCGGTTCATCATTCGCCGCGCTCTCAGGAAGTCGGCTCGGATATCGGCTACCAGCGACTATCTCAGGCAGGCCTGTGTTCGTCTGTGTCCGGAAGTTTCAGAGAAAATCGACGTCATCCCGTTCGGTGTAGAGATACCTGCTCACGTGGCGCCCATGCCCGCGCCACCGGTACGCTTGTGCTTCATCAAAATCCATCGCCCGGTCTATGCTCCGGACGTTCTTCTCCACGCACTTGCTGCGGTTCGTGTCAAGATGCCCGACATAAGGTTGACGATGGCTGGAGCAGGGGAGATGACGCCGCTTCTCAGGCGGACGGTCTCCAAGCTCGGTCTGGAACGGAACGTCGAATTCCCTGGCTTGATTCCCCATGAGCGGATATACTCACTTCTGCAGGAACATCATATTATGGTGATGCCGTCCCGGGAAGAAGCGTTCGGTGTGGCTGTTTTGGAGGCAGCCGCTTGTGGTCGTCCGACTATTGCCAGTCGGGTCGGAGGAGTCCCGGAAGTGCTTCAGGACGGAAAGACGGGTTTGCTGGTGCCACCGGGTGACGAGGCCGCACTGGCCGAAGCCATTCTATACCTTGCGCGAGATATAGAAACCTGTCGCAGAATGGGTGAGGCCGGCCGTACCCTTGTGCAAGAGAAGTATCTTTGGGAACATTCGCTTGACCGGATGAATCAATTGTATGAAAGCATGATCCATGGCAACTGAACGTATTCCTCTATTCGATCTTAAGCTTCCGGCCGAGTCAATCCGCCTGGTCAACGAAGTGCTGAAATCCGGCTGGCTCAACACGGGTCCGAAAGCAGCGCAGTTAGAGAAGAGTGTGGCCTCAATGGTCGGCGTGCGCTACGCCGTGGCGGTCAACTCCGCCACGGCAGGTCTTCAGTTGACTCTGGAATCGCTCGGTGTCGGGCCAGGCCGCGAGGTCATCACGACCCCGTTCACTTTTGCCGCGACCGCGGCATCGATAATCCGCACTGGCGCCATGCCGGTTTTTGCCGACATCGATCCGGCCACGCTGAATATCGATCCTGACGAAGTAGCCCGAAAATTCACGCCGCGCACCGCATGTGTGTTATCGGTCGACGTGGCGGGTTATCCAGCCGCCTACCCGGAATTAAGCGATATTTGTGACCGGCGCCACATCCCGTTGGTGGCCGACGCCGCCCATTCGATCGGTGCGTCAATCGGTCGTTTCTCGGTTGCACGGGCTGCCGATGCGGCGGTGCATTCGTTTCAGGCGACTAAGAACCTCACTACTGCTGACGGCGGTATGGTGGTCACTCGTCATAAAATTGTGGCTGACCGCGTGCGGCTTCTGTCTCAGCACGCCATGACCAGCAACGCTTACCAGAGACGGAAATCGGGCCATTGGGCTTACGACATCCTCGCGCCGGGTCTGAAGGCGAACCTGACCGACGTCCACGCCGCGATCGGTCTGGGACAATTGGCGAGCTTTGAGAAAAACCAGCGGCGCCGCGAGAAGATCGCCGAGAGATATTGCCTCAACCTGGCGGACCTGTCTGATTTTGTCGCCATGCCGGAGGTCAGGAAAGGTTGTCGCCACGCCTGGCATCTATTCATCGTGCGCCTGCATCTGTCGAGATTGCGCATCGGCCGGGCTCGCTTTATCTCGCTCATGGCCAAGGCGGGTATCGAGTGCGGTGTACACTATCAGCCGTTATTCGAGATGAGCTTCTATCGCGGTATTGGCTTTACCTCGCAGTATTTCCCCAACGCCGCCTATGCTGGTAAGCGAGTTGTTACGCTACCCCTCTATCCCGGGTTGAAAACGTCCCAAGTGGATCAAATCTGTGACGCTATCCGGGGAATCATCACGCGTTACCGGCGCTGACAACCGACCACATTACAGCACTTGTATCCTTGACCGGCGTCGATTATAAATAAGGCATGCCGGCCAATCTTCCGCCCCAGTACTACGAGCTGGAACGCGAGTTCGCTAAAGAGAAGGACCCGCGCGAACGGCTGCGTCTGGCCGAAGAGCTCCTTCGTGTCATGCCTAAACACAAAGGGACCGACCACCTCCAGGCCGACATGAAGACCAAGATCGCCAAGCTGAAGAAGCTGGTGGAGGCTCCCAAGAAGGGGGGGGCTACCCGCCAGGCGACCTTGCAGGATCACGTGGAGCGCGAAGGGGCTGGTCAGGTAATTCTGATCGGTCCGCCGAACACCGGCAAGTCGTCACTGGTCGATGCTTTCACCAACGCCCATCCGGCCATCGGCGACTACCCCTATACCACCCGTGAGCCGCAGGCCGGCATGATGACCTTTGAGACCGTTCAGATTCAGTTGATTGACACGCCGCCGATCTCATCCGAGCAATACGAGAACTACCTCGGCAATCTGATCCGCAATGCCGATCTCGTTCTGCTGGTGTGCGATCTGACGGATCCCAAGATGATTGAAAATGTTGATGTTGTTCTGCGGATTCTCGATGAGAAACACATTGTATTGAAACCGCAGGTCGACAAGGAACCGGAAGACCCGCGCTACAAGTATCAGAAGACGCTGATCTGCGGCCACAAGTGTGAAGACGCCGCTGACGGCAGCTTCGTGAGCCTTCAGAGCCGTTTCCCCGGATTCGGAATAGTCACGACTTCTCTTCTTGACGATGTCAGTCTGGATCAACTCAAGCGCGCCATATTCGAATGTTTGGCCATCATGCGCGTCTTTACTAAGCAGATCGGCAAGGAGGTAGACCCAAACGATCCGGTGGTGTTGCCGGTTGGAGGGACAGTTGAGGACGCCGCCAACGTGATTCACAAAGACTTCGGCCAGAAGCTGAAATTCGCGAAGGTCTGGGGGCGGGGGAAATTCGACGGCCAGCGGGTGAAATCCGACTATGTGCTCACCGACGGCGATATCGTTGAGTTCCACATCTAAGGGCGCCAACTCCCGAAACGACCAATAATTGCTTGACATTGAATCAGTTCCCAGAACACCTTGAGGCCATGGAGGCCCGTCCACACTTCAATTTCAGAGACGTACTCAGAGCACCCGCCGCCGCCCTGTCAGCCAAGCAGATTCTGGTGATGTCGCTGGCGCTTCTGTTTGCGCTGGTGGTCTATGACTTATTCACTTATGCGGCGTTGTATGCGGCTGGTGAGCCGATGTCGCAAGCCTTTGACGCCTACGGTCTGGCGCCATTCAACAATCTGCTTCTCGATACGCTGCCGGTTCAAGTTGTTTACTGGGCCGGGGTCGGACTGGCGGTGTTGGTGGTGATGCTTGGATTCTTTGCTGTGTCGGCGCTCAACATCGAAGCCGTCCGCGGTAACCGTTTCATGTCACCGGGTCAGGCCATCCGCTTCGCCCTCAAACGACTCCCTCAGATATTTCTCTCGGAGCTGTCCATTGTGTTGTTTGTGGTGCTGATCGTCCTGGTGTTCGCGGCTCTGGGACTGGTCAGCCGGATACCATTCATTGGCGAGTGGCTCTACGTACTGCTGTTCGCGATTCCGAATTTCATCATCGCGCTCTTCGCCATCTTCATTATCTTTGTTCTTGCACTGACCGTGCTTCTATTGCCGGCGGTGGCGGCGGCCGAACGACGCGGCGAGACTTTTACGGCCATTCTGGAGACCTTCTCGACTATCATACTCCAGCCGTTTCGCTGGTTCGGGTACACGGTCTATTCCCTCGTGGCGGCAAAAGTTTGCGGTTTCATCTACGCCTACTTCGCCTATCGGGCGGTTCAATTTCTGATCTGGTCGGCATCGCTTGGTGGGGGAGAGCGATTGGAACGCCTGGCTCAGTCAGGGTTGGCTCATCTGCCGGCGCGCTCAGACCTGGTGCGGGAGACGTTTAGTCTTTTTCCTGGTGTTCCTTTCGGGGTCGACCTGCACCCTCTGATCGGCTATCCGACTGATTCGGTGCTCTCCAACTTGATGGCCTTCATGCTCTTCCTGGTTTTTCTGTCGATTCTTGGGTACAGCCTTGCCATTGTTGCCGCCGGTCAGGCAAGGGGTTACGTTGCTTTGCGGTATATTAAAGACAACTATTCAATTGCAGCCGAAGAGTCGCTTTTCTTCAAAGACGAGCCGGTGAATGAACCGGTCGACGGGGAAAAAATCGGCACGAGTCTGCCGGACAAGCCCGAAGAGAGCTGAAGGCTACCCGCCTCAAGAGCTACTAATGAGGGTCGCCTTAGTCCCGCTTCGTTAGATCGTGGCAAAGCCGTCATCAGAATCGGCAAGCGGATGCAATCGAGCCTATTTACCCATTAACCATTTGAACGGTAGCATGTTACCGTGGTCGCCCTGATAGCCCCGGACAGGTCGATGCCCGTAAAGTACGGTTTTGTCGTTCGCCCTGGAACTGAAGGAAAAAGACTGGTCAAGCACCAGAAAACCCTTGACAGGAGCGGCTCATTGACTATTATAGTAGCATCAAGAAGTCTGACAATGGTGTACTTCTTTAGATTGAAAATTTGAAAACTGTGAATTGTATTAATTTGACAGGGAAATTCGGATCACCACCGTAGCCGTAATTCTGCGGTGGTTTCCTGGTTTCATTGGACGAGAAAACAGGTAACCCAAAAGAGTAACACGGAGCACACATGAATCACTGCGAAAGGTTCTTCCGGTTCGCGTCTCAACCTTTCTCCCATCTGCCGACCCGTTCTTACAAGGCCCAACTTCTCCTGCTTATCGGTCTGCTTATGGGGGGGATTGTCGCGGTTTCGCCGCTGGAAGCGGCGAGTCTCAGGACTGACTCACTGTCTTATGACGTCGGTTCCCAAGTCGGCATTATAGGGAATTCTTTCTTTGCCGGCGAGACGGTGAGAGTGTTAGTAAGCAGAAACTCCGGACAACCGCTTCCGACCGGCGCCCAGGCTGCCTGGGAGGTTGTGGCTAGCGGCATACCGCTGTCTGGTTCGTCTGGGAACACCTCTACAGACGAAACGATCTCTCTCGGCAACGAACTTGAATTCGATGGGTTCCTGACCCAGTGGGCC
>Ga0315278_10007043_pt1 | contig 10249 bp, 9 predicted proteins | sample YL17G06_0_MG_FD_203880 | JGI IMG/M metagenome (GOLD analysis project Ga0315278, IMG submission 203880) | Sediment microbial communities from Yellowstone Lake, YNP, Wyoming, USA - YL17G06_0 | ecosystem: Environmental > Aquatic > Freshwater > Lake > Sediment | place: USA: Wyoming | collected... | reverse complement strand
TGCGTGGGCATGAAGGGCAGCCGCGTCCAGGCGGTCGTGCAGGAGCTCCGCGGCGAGAAGATCGACATCGTCCCCTGGCACGAGGACCCGGCCCGCTTCGTCTGCAACGCGCTGGCGCCGGCCGAGGTCTCGCGGGTGCTGCTCGACGAGCAGAACCGGGCCATGGAGATCATCGTTCCCGACGACCAGCTCTCGCTGGGCATCGGGCGCCGCGGCCAGAACGTCCGGCTGGCCTCCCAGCTCACCGGCTGGAAGCTCGACATCAACAGCGAGTCGCGCGTGAAGGAGATGCGCGAGTTCGCCACCCGGAGCTTCGTCGCCATCGACATCCCCGAGGCGACGCAGGAGATGCTCTACGCCCACGGATTCCGCAAGGCGCAGGACGTCGCCTACGCCTCCGTCGAGATGCTCACGCAGTTCCCCGGCTTCGACATGGACATGATCCCCGCGCTGCAGAAGCGGGCCCGGGAGCAGGCCATCGTCGACGCCGAGGAGGAGATCCGGCTCGAGCAGGAGCGCGAGGCGGCCCGCATCGCCGAGGCCCGGCGCCACCCCGACGACCTCTCGCAGGAGGAACGCATGGCGCGCGTCCGCGGGGTGGGCGAGAAGACCATCGAGCAGTTGAAGGCCGCCGGGTACCCGACCGTGGAGGCCATCCACGCCGAGGCCGACGTCAACAAGCTGGGCGACTCGACCGACCTGGGCATCAAGAAGGCCCGCCAGATCAAGCACGCCGTGGGCATCTACCTCGACGAGGAGAAGCGGTTGCGCGACGATCTCGACGCCCAGAAGAGCCGCGGGACGGGGTCGCCGGTCTAGCCATGGCGATTCCGGAGCGCACCTGCGTCGGATGCGGGGAGAAGCAGCCCGCGACGGCGCTCGTGCGTCTGCGCCTCGTCGAGGGGGGCGTCGCCGTGGACGGGGAGCGCCGGGGCGGCCGCGGCGCGTGGGTTCATGCCGGGAGCGCCTGCCTGGCCCGCGCGGTGAAGCGCAAGGGCTTTGCGAGGGCGTTCCGGGCGCCCGTGGCGGTGGACGAATCGCGGCTCCGTGAGCAGTTGACGGGCAACGGCGGCAAGGTCTAGGAGACAGGTTCCATGTCGAAGAAGCGCGTACACGAACTGGGCAAACAGCTCAAGGAGGCGGGGATCGAGCTCTCCAACCAGGAGCTCGTCGAGAAGCTCCACGCCCTGGGATACGACGTGAAGAGCCACTCCTCGTCGCTGGAGGAGGATCAGTCCCAGTCCGCCTTCGAGCACATCGTCGGCGAGAAGAAGCCCAAGGCACCCGCGCCGCGCCCCAGCGGCCCCGGCTTCGTGGTGCGCAAGCGCGCCCACGTCGAGCCCGCCCCGCTGGCGACGCCGGTCGAGGACGAGCTCGCTCCCGCCGAGGGGGAACGTGCGTCCGAGGAGGAGGCGATCCTCGACGAGGCGGCCCAGGACGCCGCCGCGCTGGAGAGCGCCCTGACCGAGTCCGGAGCCGAGGCCGTGGCCGAGGCGCCGCCGCCCGAGTCCACGCCATCCGCCGAGACCTCGCCCGCCGCGCATCCCCCGGCCGCGCATCCGGTCCCGGCGGCGCCGCCCCGTCCGGCAGTCCACGCAACCGGCGCACCCGCCGCGGCCCCGCGCTCACCCGTGGCAGCCACGTCCCCGCAGGCCCACCGGCCGGGCCTCGAAACCCGACCCCTTCGCCCGACCTCCACCCAGGCGGTGGTCATCTCCCGGCCGACCACGCCGGTCCGTCGCGTCACGCCGCCCACCTCCGCGCGCGGCCAGTACCCGGCAGCGCCCGGCCCCCGCGCGCTGGGCGAGGTTCGTGAACTCAAGGTCGTTCCCGGCAGCCTCGGGCGCGAGCGCGAGTTCATCGACGTCTCCAAGGACAAGAAGCGCCGCGGGACCGGACGCCCGGGAGGCGAGGCCGACAAGTCGCTCACCCCCAAGGATCTACTGGCGCGGGCCATGACCGACCGCTCCTTCGTGCCGGTTCGCGGCAAGAAGAAGAAGGCCATCAAGAAGGGGATGAAGACGCAGGTGACCGAGCGCGCCGAGCACAAGAAGGTGATCCGGATCGAGGAGTCGATCAGCGTCTCCGCCCTGTCGCAGGCCATGGGCATCAAGGCCTCCGACCTGATCCGGAAGCTGATGACGAGTGGCACCATGGCCACCATCAACCAGCAGGTCGACGCCGACACCGCCGCCGTCCTGGCCACCGACTTCGGCTTCAGCGTCGAGAAGAAGGGCTTCGAGGTCGAGGAGTTCATTCCCGAGGTCGCCGAGGACGAGACGAAGCTCGTCAACCGCCCGCCGGTCGTCACCGTCATGGGGCACGTCGACCACGGCAAGACCTCGTTGCTCGACGCCATCCGCAAGGCGGACGTGGCGGGGGGCGAGGCCGGAGGCATCACCCAGCACATCGGCGCCTACTCGGTGGAGACGGCCCACGGGCCGGTCACCTTCCTCGACACCCCGGGCCACGAGGCCTTCACGGCCATGCGGCAGCGCGGGGCCCAGGTCACGGATCTGGTGGTGCTGGTGGTGGCCGCCGACGACGGCGTCATGCCGCAGACCATCGAGGCCATCAAGCACGCCAAGGCGGCTGGCGTGACCATGCTCGTGGCCATCAACAAGATCGACAAGCCGGGAGCCACGCCCGAGCGTGTCATGCAGCAGCTCACCGAGTACGAGATGGTGCCCGAGCAGTGGGGCGGCACCACCATCATGATGCCGGTGTCGGCCCGCACCAAGCAGGGCCTGCCCGAGCTGCTCGAGTACATCGCGCTCCAGGCCGAGGTGCTCGACCTCAAGTCGAACCCGGAGCAGATCGCCTCGGGCGTGGTCATCGAGGCCAAGCTCGAGAAGGGTCGCGGTCCGGTGGCCACGGTGCTGGTGCAGGAGGGCACGCTGCGGGTCGGCGACGCCCTGGTCACTGGCAGTCACTACGGCAAGGTTCGCGCGATGATGAACGAGCGCGGGGACCAGGTGAAGGCGGTCCTCCCCGGCCACCCGGTCGAGGTCCTGGGGCTCTCCGGCGTACCCACCGCCGGCGACGACTTCAACGTCGTCTCCGACGAGAAGGCCGCCAAGGAGGTGGCCGGACACCGCGCCGAGAAGGCCCGCGCCAAGGACCTGGGCTCGGTCAAGAGGGCCACCCTCGAGGATCTCTTCGCCAAGACCAAGGCGGGCGGTGCGAAGGAACTGAACGTCGTCGTCAAGGCCGACATGCAGGGCTCGGCCGAGGCCGTGTCCCAGGCCCTCACCAAGCTCTCCACCCGCAAGGTCAAGGTGGTCGTCCTCGACTCCGGAGTGGGCGCGGTCACCGAGTCCGACGTGCTCACCGCCGCGGCCGGCAAGGGCATCATCGTGGGCTTCCACACCAAGCCCGAGACCAAGGTCGATCAGATCGCCAGCCAGCAGAGCGTGAAGATCCTGCTCTTCGACATCATCTACGAGGCGGCCGACACCATCCGCGAGGAGATGGTGGGGCTGCTCGATCCCATCATCAAGGAGAAGCCGCTCGGCAAGGCCGAGGTCCGGGCCGTCTTCAACATCCCGCGCGCCGGCACCATCGCCGGCTCGGCGGTCACGGAGGGCGTCATCAAGCGAGGCGCCCATGTCCGCGTGCTCCGCGAACGCAAGGTGGTCCACGCCGGGAAGATCGCCTCGCTCCGCCGGATCAAGGACGACGTGAAGGAGGTCCAGTCCGGCTTCGAGTGCGGCATCGGCATCGAGGCCTTCTCCGACTTCAAGGTCGGCGACGTCTTCGACGCCTACGAGCTCGAGGAGATCCGGCCGTCGCTGGACTAGCGGCGCTCCCCGGGCGAAGCTGGCGGCGTGTTCGTCGGCATCCTCCGGCTCACGCTACACCTGCCCGAGCCCGGCTCGCTCAAGTCGAAGCGCCATCTGCTTCGCTCGGCGCTCGACCGGGTGCGGTCCCGCTTCCCGGTGGCCATCGCCGAGGTGGGCGAGAACGACGCCTGGAAGCGGAGCGTGGTGGGCGTGGCCGCGGTGGGCAACGACCACGCCTTCGTGAACGAGCTGCTCGACAAGGTGACCGGGTTCGTGGCGTCGGCCCACGGCGGGCAGATGTTCATCACCGACCGGGCGCTGGAGATCATCCCGTTCGGGGACGAGCTGGGCGGCGGCTGGCGGACGCTGGCGGACGCCGAGGAGGACGAGAATGGCACGTGACCGGCCGGCCCGCGTGGCCGCGGAATTCCAGCACGAGGTGTCGTCGATCATCGCCCGGGGGCTGAAGGACCCGCGCGTCACCGGATTCGTCACCGTCACCGGCGCCAAGATGTCGCCCGACCTGAAGGAGGTCGCGATCTACGTGTCGGTCCACGGCGACGACACGGTCCGTCACAACACGTTCGCTGGATTGCAGGCGGCCACCGGCTTCATCCAGCGCGAGGCGGCCCGCACCATCAAGCTCCGCTACACCCCCCGCATGCGCATCGTCTACGACGGGAGCGTCGAGGAGGGGGACAAGATCGAGCGACTCCTCAAGGAAGCCAAGGCGAAGGACGGGCGGTGACGCACACCGCTCGCCGCCAATGACCGGCGGCATCCTCGTCGTCGACAAGCCGGCCGGCCCCACCAGCTTCGCGGTGGTGGAGCGGGTGCGGCGCGCGCTCTGCGCGAGGAAGGCCGGCCACACGGGCACGCTCGACCCGACGGCCACCGGCGTCCTGGCCATCTGCCTCGACGAGGCGGTGAAGCTCCAGCAGTGGATCACCGAGACCGACAAGGCGTACGACGCGCTGGTGGTCTTCGGCTTCGCCACCGACACCGAGGACACCGAGGGGCGCGAGGTGGAGCGGGGCGACCCGGCCAGCCTCACCTCCGAGCGGGTCGCCGCGGCGCTGGCCGGATTCGTGGGCGAGATCGACCAGGTCCCGCCCATGTACTCGGCGGTCCGGGTCGGCGGGCGACGCCTTCACGAGGCGGCCCGCGCCGGCGAGGAGGTGGAGCGGGCGCCGCGGCGGGTCGTGGTCCATGCGCTCGAGCTCCTGGCCTTCGAGTCGCCGGCGGGCGGGCTGGCGCGAGCGCGGGTCGCGATCCGCTGCGGAAAGGGGACCTACGTCCGGACGCTGGCCACGTCGCTGGGGAAGGCTCTCGGCGTTCCGGCCCACCTCGGCGCGCTGCGGCGCACCGCATCCGGCCCCTTCTCGATCGGCCAGGCCCTGGCGCTCGACGAGGTCGAGTCGCTGGCGCGCCGCGCCCCGGCGGAGCTGGCGGCGCGCATCATCCGCCCCGCCGACGCCCTGCCCGGATTCCCCGCCGTGCCGGTCTCCGCCGCCGAGGCGCTGGCGCTGGCGCAGGGGAAGGCGCTCGGTCGGGATCCCCCAGGCCCGCTCTGCCGCGCCATCGACGAAGCGGGGGACCTGGTCGCGATCTGCGCCCCCACGGAGGACGGGAAGGCGCTTCGCCCGCTTCGGGTGTTCGTGCAACCGCCTGGAATCGCAGGGGCAGACCCGGGAAAGCGTTGACTTCGAGCATCCCGATCGCTAAAACACGACCCTTCGACCCGCCGTCCACTATCCCCGTGGCGCGACGCCTTCGCCCTCGAGACGGGGACGGTTCACAACAGGGAGCATCCGACATGGCGCTGATCGCAGAGAAGAAGTCCGAGCTCGTCCAGAAATATCGCCGGCACGACACCGACACCGGATCCCCCGAGGTCCAGGTGGCCCTGATCACCGAGCGCATCACCTACCTCACCGAGCACTTCAAGACGCACAAGAAGGACCACCACAGCCGCCGCGGCCTCCTGAAGCTGGTCGGGCAGCGGCGTCGTCTCCTCGACTACCTCCGGGGCGTCGACCTGAACCGCTACAAGGTCGTCATCGACCAGCTCGGGCTCCGGAAGTAGGGCAGGGCAGTTCAACAGGCCCGCCCGCGAGCGGGCCGACGCACCCTCGACGGCGCTTCCGTTTCCGACTCGGGTGTCGCTCCCAGGCGAGCGGCTCTCCAGTGAGAAACTGAGGCATCGCGGATCGGGCGCCGGCAACTCGCACGGCGGGACCGGTGGGCGCAAAGCCCCCGGCTCACATCGCAAAGGTGCCAAATGAAGGTCATCCAGGAACGCGTCCAGGTCGGCGATCGCGAGATCTCCCTCGAAACGGGCAAGGTTGCAAAGCAGGCCGACGGATCCATCTGGATCCGTCACGGCGACTCCATCGTCCTCGTCACCGTCGTGTCGGCCAAGGAGCGGAAGGAAGGCATCGACTTCTTCCCGCTGACCGTCGACTACCAGGAGAAGATGTTCGCCGCGGGCAAGATCCCCGGCAGCTTCTTCCGGCGCGAGGGACGCCTCACCGAGAAGGAGACGCTGGTCTCCCGCATGGTGGATCGCTCCTGCCGCCCGCTCTTCCCGGATGGGTACGCCAACGAGACGCAGATCATCGCGACCGTCATCTCCTTCGACCAGGAGAACGACTCCGACGTGCTGGCGCTGACCGGCGCCTCGGCGGCCATGGCCGTCTCCGACGTCCCCTTCCACGGCCCCATCGCCGGGGTTCGCGTCGGTCGCGTCGGGGGGCAGTTCGTCGCCAACCCCACGCTGGCCCAGCGAGTGGGCGCCGACATCGACGTGGTGCTGGCCGCGTCGCGTGACGCCATCGTCATGGTGGAGGGCGGAGCACTCGAGGTGCCGGAGAGCGTCATGGTGGACGCGCTCCTCTTCGGCCACGCAGCGGTGCAGCCACTCCTCGACGCCCAGGACCGGCTCGCCAAGGCGGTCGGCAAGTCGAAGCGCACCTTCGAGCCTCCCAAGAACGACCTCGCCCTGCGGGAGAAGGTGAAGGCCCTCGCCTGGGAGAAGGTGAAGGAGGCCTACGCCCGCAACGAGAAGCACGATCGCTACGGCCGGCTCTCCGAGGTCAAGAAGGAAATGCTCGAGGCGCTCAGGGCCGAGGCCGGCGGCGACGCCGCGAAGCTCGCAGCGCTCTCGGCCCGCGAGAAGGAGATCAAGGGCTACTACGAGGACGTGAAGTACGACTACATGCGGAAGATGATCACCGAGGAGGGGCGCCGCATCGGCGGTCGCGGGACGGCCGACATCCGGTTCATCGCCTCCGAGGTCGGCATCCTCCCCCGCGTCCACGGCTCCGCCCTCTTCACGCGTGGTGAGACCCAGGCGCTGGTGGCGACCACGCTCGGCACCTCCCAGGACGAGCAGCGCGTCGAGATGCTGAACGGCATGATCTTCAAGAAGTTCATGCTCCACTACAACTTCCCGCCGTTCTCGGTGGGCGAGGCCAAGTTCCTCCGCGGCCCGGGCCGCCGCGAGATCGGCCACGGCGTTCTGGCCGAGCGCGCGCTGCGCGCCGTGCTGCCGGCCGAGGACAAGTTCCCGTACACCATCCGCATCGTCTCCGACATCATGGAGTCGAACGGCTCCTCGTCGATGGCGTCGGTCTGCGGCGGCTGCCTGTCGCTCATGGACGCCGGCGTCCCGGTCAAGGCTCCGGTGGCCGGCATCGCCATGGGGCTCATCAAGGAAGGCGAGAAGATCGCCATCCTCTCCGACATCCTCGGGGACGAGGACCACCTCGGCGACATGGACTTCAAGGTCTGCGGGACCGAGGCCGGCATCACCGCCATCCAGATGGACATCAAGATCGGCGGAGTGACGCGCAAGATCCTCGAGGACGCGCTGAACCAGGCCGCGGCCGGCCGCAAGCACATCCTCGGCGAGATGGCCAAGGCCCTCTCCGCGCCGCGCACCGACATCAGCGCCTACGCGCCGCGGATCACGACCATCAAGATCCGCCCGGAGCGCATCAAGGACGTCATCGGCCCCGGCGGCAAGGTCATCAAGGACATCACCGCCCGAACCGGCTGCAGCATCAACATCGAGGACGACGGGTCGATCAACATCGCCAGCTCGGACCAGACCAAGGTCGACGCCGCCATCAAGATGATCAAGAACCTCACCCAGGAGGCGGACGTCGGAAAGGTCTACCTGGGCACGGTTCGCAAGATCGCCGAGTTCGGCGCCTTCGTGGAGATCTTCCCGGGCACCGACGGCCTCATCCACATCTCCGAGCTCTCGGACAAGCGGGTGAAGAGCGTCACCGACGTCCTCCAGGAGGGCGAGGAGGTGCTCGTGAAGGTCATCTCGGTAGATCGGGCCGGCAAGATCCGCCTCTCCCGCAAGGAGGCGCTGGCCGACGCGGCCGCGCAGAAGCCAGCGGGCGCGGCGAAGGCCGACCCCGAGCCCGCCAAGGGCTAGGGAGACGAGCGGTGGCCGCGGCCGAGACCCCGATCCCGATCCCGGTGCTTCGGGTGGGCGGCCGTGGCGAGCCGCTGGAGCTGCCGCGCTACCAGACCGCCGGCGCCGCCGGCATGGACCTGCGCGCCGACGAGCCGGTGGACCTCGCCCCGGGCGAGCGCCAGCTCGTCCCCACCGGAATCGCAGTGGCCATCCCGCCGGGATGGGAGGGGCAGGTCCGTCCTCGCTCGGGACTGGCGCTCAAGCTCGGCCTGGGCATGCCCAACGCCCCGGGGACCATCGACAGCGACTACCGGGGCGAGGTGGGTGTCATCCTCGTGAACTGGGGGCAGGAGCGGGTGCGCCTCCCCCGGGGCGAGCGCATCGCCCAGCTGGTGCTGGGGCGGGTGACGCTGGGCTCGCTCGTCGAGGTCGCGGAGCTGCCCGGCACCGGGCGAGGTGGCGGGGGATTCGGTTCGACCGGCCGATAGGCCGGAAACGCATACCGGCCGCCAGGCGGCCGCGGAGGTTCGGATGATCCCGCGCTACACGCGTCCCGAGATGGCCCGGATCTGGTCGCCGGAGCGGCGCCTCCGCATCTGGCTCGACGTCGAGCTCCTCGCCGCCGAGGCCATGGGGAAGCTCGGGGAGGTCCCGGCCGAGGACCTGGCCGCGCTGCACCAGGCCTTCGACGGCTTCGAGTTCTCTCCCGCCGACGTGGCCCGCATCGACGAGATCGAGAAGGTGACGAAGCACGACGTCATCGCCTTCCTCACCTTCGTCGAGGAGAGGGGCGGGCTTCCGGCGCGCCACCTGCACAAGGGCATGACGTCCTCCGACGTGCTCGACACCACGCTGGCGGTGCAACTCCAGGAGGCCACCGCGCTCCTCGTCGCCGACGTGGACCGGGTTCGCGCGGCCGTGAAGAAGCGGGCCTTCGAGCACCGGCGCACCCCCATGATCGGCCGCAGCCACGGAATTCACGCCGAGCCCGTCACCTTCGGCCTCAAGCTCGCCGGCTGGTACGACGCCTGGGGCCGGCGGCGCGACGCGCTCGAGCGGGCCGGCAAGGTCGCCGCGGTCGGCAAGATCTCCGGCGCGGTGGGCACCTTCGCGAACGTCGACCCGAGCGTGGAGGCCTTCGTGATGGCCAGGCTCGGCCTCGAGGGCGGGGAGGGGGCGGCCACCCAGGTCGTCGCACGCGACCGGCACGCCGACCTCTTCTGCGCCATCGCCGTGGCCGGCGCGGTGATGGAGCAGCAGGCCACCGAGGTCCGCCACCTGCAGCGCACCGAGGTTCGGGAGGCCGAGGAGCCCTTCACGGTGGGTCAGAAGGGCAGCTCGGCCATGCCCCACAAGCGCAACCCCATCCTGTCGGAGAACCTCACCGGCCTGGCGAGATTGCTCCGCGGCTGGGCGGTGCCTGCGCTCGAGGACGTGGCGCTCTGGCATGAGCGGGACATCAGCCACTCGTCGGTGGAGCGGGTCATCGGGCCCGACGCCACCATCGCGCTCGACTTCGGCCTGTCCCGCTTCGCCCGGATGATCGAGGACCTTCGCGTCTACCCGGAGCGGATGCGGGAGAACCTCGCGCAGACGGGCGGCCTCTACGAGGCCCAGCGGGTGCTGCTCGCGCTGATCGGCAAGGGCATCCCGCGCCAGGAGGGCTACGTGCTCGTCCAGCGCAACGCCATGAAGGTCTGGGAGGAGAAGGTCGACTTCCGGACCGCGCTGAAGCGGGATGCCGACGTGAAGAAGGCGCTCGGCGACGCCGAGATCGACGCCTGCTTCGCGGAGGACCACCACCTGAAGCACGTCGACACGATCTTCGAGAGGGTGTTCGGGAAGGGCTACAGGTAGCCCTTGGCCTTCAGGTTCGCCCGGATCCGCGCGTCCACGCTTCCCACCGGGGAGTCGAACGTCTCGCCGGTGAGGATCTCGAAGACCTCGATGTACTTGCGGGCCAGCATCACCCGGACGTCGTCGGTGAGGGCCGGGGGCGTTCCGTGGCCGGAGAATCCGTGCTCGGTGATGAGCC
>Ga0315278_10007042_pt1 | contig 10250 bp, 4 predicted proteins | sample YL17G06_0_MG_FD_203880 | JGI IMG/M metagenome (GOLD analysis project Ga0315278, IMG submission 203880) | Sediment microbial communities from Yellowstone Lake, YNP, Wyoming, USA - YL17G06_0 | ecosystem: Environmental > Aquatic > Freshwater > Lake > Sediment | place: USA: Wyoming | collected... | reverse complement strand
GGTGACGGCGCACACGATGGACATCGCCGGTCTGGCCGAGTGCAGCGGCTACGTGTATTCGGTGCAGTCGGTGGACGCCGTCGGCAACTCGGCCTCGGACAACAACACCGGCCTCTACTACGCGTTCACGACCGGAAAGAACACCCAGCCCAACTACACCTCGACCGACGGGCCGGTTCCGATCCCCGACAACAACACGACCGGGGCGTCGAGCTTCATCACGGTGACGGACGCCAAGACCATCCAGGACGTCAACGTCAAGGTCAACATCACGCACACCTTCGACGGAGACATCACCCTCTACCTCATCGCGCCGAACAGCACGCAGGTGACGCTTTCGGCGAAACGCGGCAGCAGCGGTGACAACTTCACGAACACGGTCTTCGACGACGAGGCCGCGACACCGATCTCGTCCGGGGCCGCGCCCTTCACGGGCAGCTTCCGGCCCGAGACGCTGCTGTCGGCGCTCGACGGAATGACCTCGGCCGGCACCTGGCGGCTCAAGGTCGTGGACAACGCCGGGATCGACGTGGGCACGATCGACAACTGGACCTTGTCTCTCACCTACCCGGCCGCCGCCTGCGGACCGCACTCCTCCTACGTCACCCAGACGCTCGTCGCGGACACCTGCTCAACGGGCGGAGCGGGCAACGGCAATTCGATCTGGGACGCCGGCGAGTCGGAGCAGGTCAAGGTCACCATCACCAACGATGGCACCAACCCGCTGACCGGCGTGACGGTGACGCTCACCCCGACGACCCCTGGTGTCACAATGACGACGGCGACGGCGAGCTACCCGACCATCGCGGCCGGCGCGAACGCCGATTCGCTCGCGCCGCACTTCACCGCGCACCTGGATTACTCCCTCGCCTGCGGAGGGTCCGCCGGATTCAACGTGACGATCACCGCCAACGAAGGGATCTGGACGGGCAGCTTCACGCACGCCGTCGGTCAGGTGCTGTCGGGCAACTCAACCCCCCTCAACGAGAACTTCGCCGGCGGCATTCCCGGGACCTGGACGATCGTGGACGGCGGCTCCGGAGGAGGAGCCGCCTCGACCTGGACCACCGCCAACCCGGGCGTCCGCGCGATCACGGCGCCCATGACCTCACCCGTGGCGATCGTGGACTCGGACAATGCAGGCACCGGCAACACCCAGGACGAGCAGATGATCACGGCCGCGGTCAGCGGCATCGGCGCGACGACCGTGACCCTCGAGTTCGACCAATACTTCCACTGGTACAGCGGCGGCACCAATGAGATCGCCGACGTGGACGTCAGGTCCGCGGCGACCGGCGGGGCCTGGGTCAACGTCCTGCGCATGCAGGGCGCTGAGGGCACGAACCCCGACCACAGGACGATCAGCATCAGCGCTCAGGCCGTCGGAGCGCCCGACGTCCAGGTCCGCTTCCACTACTACCAGGGGACCTGGGAATGGTGGTGGCAGGTGGACAACATCAAGGTCACGACGACCGGCCCGGTGGGCTGCGTGATGAACGTCTGCGCGGGGCCGCCGTCCGTCCCGCATCCAGTGCCGGACGGCACCTTTGGATCGGGGATGACGGCCGCCCGGCTGGACCCGTCTGCCACCTCGATACTTCTCAACTGGGACGTTGTGACGTGCTCCTCCACGAACCACCACCTACTCTACGGTGACCTGGCGACCGTCTCGTCCTACGCAGTGAACGGTTCCTCCTGCAGCCTGGGAACGACGGGAACGGCGACATGGTCCGGCGTGCCCGGCGGCGGTGACATCTGGTTCGTCGTCGTCGGGGACGACGCGGCGGGCACCGAGGGAAGCTGGGGCAAGAACAGCGCCGGGGCGGAGCGCGGCGGAACGAGCCCCTCCAACCAGTGCGGCGACACGGTGCGGAACAACGGGGGAACCTGCCCGTAGACGACTCCGCGGCGACGCGCAATCGAAACGAAGCCGGGGCCCGCGGGCCCCGGCTCTTTCATGTCGAGGAAGCCTGGATGGTCAGCCGGTATCGCATCCTTCGCAACGCACTGCTCGTGTCCGCGATGCCGGTACTTCTGTCATCCGGGCAGCCCGCTTCCGCGGCACCCGCGGCCACCCAGACTCCCACGGCGGCGTCCCCAACCGCAGCCGTCAGCCCCCCATCCGGGGAGAACGCGAAGCGGCAAACGGCCGTGGCTCCCCCGCGCTTCGTTGGCGCGGGCACGGATGCGCGCCACGATGTCTCGCTTCCCCTGTGGGCGATCGTCCCCACGCCTCCCGCGCCCTGGACGATGATCCGCGAGATGCACGAAGAGAAGGAGGAAGGGGACTGGCTCGTGGCCCCGGCGCCTCCCGTCCGGGATCCCGTCGTGCAGCGGAGCTTCGGAGGAGCGGCCGACGCGGTCACGGCTATCCCCGGCACGATGCAGAACTTCGCGGGAATGACCAACCCCGACGGGGTGGTTCCCCCGGACACAGTGGGCGACGTGGGGCCGAACCACTACGTCCAATGGGTCAACCTGCACTTCCAGATCTTCAACAAGCAGGGCGTCTCGCTCTACGGACCCGCCGTCGGCGCCACGCTGTGGAACGGGTTCGGTCACCCCTGCGACAACCACAACAACGGCGATCCCATGGTCCTCTACGATCCGATGGCCGACCGCTGGGTAATGGCCCAGTTCACCTCGGGGAGCCCCTTCGGAGAATGCGTCGCGGTGTCGCAGACGCCCGATCCGACCGGCTCGTGGAATCGGTATTTCTTCCAATTCAGCACCACCTCGCTCTACGACTACCCGCACATCGGCGTGTGGCCGGACGGCTACTACATGACCGCCAACCGGGGAAGCGTCGCCGCCATCGCGTTCGACCGGCAAAAAATGCTGCAGGGCCTGACGGCCGGGTACCAGGAATTCGACGTCTCCACGAACTTCTCGGGGACGATGCTCCCCGCGGACCTCGACGGGCCGACCCTCCCCCCCCCGGGATCGCCGAACTACTTCATGAATCGCGCCGGCAACAATAACCTCGACATCTACAAGTTCCACGTCGACTGGACGACGCCGGCCAACTCGACCTTCACCGGCCCGACGAGCCTCGCCACGGCGCCCTACACGTCCCTGTGCCCGAGCAACCGCAGCTGCGTCGCGCAGCCGGGGACGACGCGGAAGCTCGATGCGCTCGCGGACAGGCCGATGCACCGGCTGGCCTATCGCAACTTCGGCGACCATGAATCCCTCGTGCTCAACCACGCCGTCGACGTGGGGTCCGGGCAGGCGGGCGTGCGGTGGTACGAGGTGCGCAGCCCGAACGCCTCGCCCTTCATCTACCAGCAGGGGACGTACGCCCCGGATGCCACCAGCCGGTGGATGGCGAGCGTCGCGATGGACCGCGCCGGCAACATCGCGATGGGCTACAACGTCTCGGATGCCGTGAGTGTCCATCCCGGCATCCGGTACACGGGCCGGTTCGCGACAGACCCTTCGGGGCAGATGCCGCAGGGCGAGGGGACGATCATCAACGGCGGCGGATCTCAGCTCGCCTCGGTGCGCTGGGGCGACTACGCCACGATGTCGGTGGATCCGGCCGACGACTGCACTTTCTGGTTCACGGGCGAGTACTACGCGACCGACAGCTCCGCCACCTGGCAGACGCGCATCGCGTCGTTCAAGTTCGCGAGCTGCAACTCGTGTGCCGGGGTCGTCTGCGCGCCGCTCGACCAATGCCACGTCGCGGGAACCTGCGACTCGCAGACCGGGCAGTGCTCCAATCCGATCAAGCCGAACGGCTCCTCGTGCGATGACGGGTCGGCCTGCACGGTCTCGGACGCGTGCACGGACGGCGCGTGCGCGGGAACGGCCGCCAGCTGCGACGATGCGAACGCGTGCACGGCGGATGCGTGCAGCACCCTCACCGGATGCCTGCATACCTTCGTTGACACGGATGCGGACGGCGCCTGCGACGCGAACGACTGCGCCCCCGCCAACGCAGCCGCCTTCGCACTTCCCTCCGAGGTGGTCAACCTGCTCCTGTCCCCGGATCGAACGACGCTGACCTGGACCTCGGCAGCCCCCACAGCCGGGTCGGGAACCGTCCACGACGTGCCCCGTGGATTGCTTTCGCAGCTCCCCGTGGGGGGCAAGCCCGGGGAAGCCTGCCTCGCCTCCGGCATCGCGGCCGCCACGGCGTCCGACACGGCGACGCCGGCCCCCGGCCAGGGCTTCTGGTACCTGGTTCGCGGGCGGAACGCCTGCGCGGCGGGAACCTACGGCACGACGACCGCCGGCACGCCTCGCAACGTCACGGCCTGCCCGTAGGAGAGATTGGTGGTAAATTTGCGGCCCTGCGCAATCTGGAGGAAGACGGCATGCCGCGATTTCCCCGCCCAGGGACTATTTCGAAGACCCTGATCCTCGTCCTTCTGACTGTCGCCTTCTCCTCCAGCCGCGCCGGCACGGTCCGGCAGCTCACAGACCTCCGGACCACTACCGCCGGCCCCGGCGCTCTCAACGACGCCGGAACGGTCGTCTATGCCGGTTCGTCCGGCAACCCGTCGGGCGCGAACGCCCGGCACTCCTTCCAGATCTTCCGGTTCGATCCCGCGACCGGTGCGCCGACGCAGGTCACGACGGCTCCCGACGGCGTCTCACCGCTCGTCTCGGTGAGCGACGACGGGCAGTGGATTGCCTTCCCCTCGCCGACCGATCTGACGGGTCAGAACCATGACGAGAGCGTGGAGCTTTTCGTCATGGCCTCCAGCGGGGCTTCGATCCAGCAGCTCACCAGCGACCCCGCCCCGATCGCGGGCAGCGTGTCGTCCGTCGCCCTGGCGGGGGGCGGAAGCCGGATCGTTTTCCTGTCCGACTGCGACTATCTCGGAACGAACCCGGCGCACGACTCCCAGATGTTCGTCATCAACCGGGACGGCACCGGATTGCGCCAGCTCACGACGTTTACCACCGCCGGCATCGGGGCCATCTCGATCAGCGACGACGGCGCCCGGATTGTCTTTTCCTCCGACGCCAACCCTTCGGGCGGCAACGCCGATCTCGGCAGCGAGGTCTTCGCGATCAACGCCGACGGAACGGGCCTGCGCCAGCTGACGACGACCCCGGCGACCTTCGATTCTGCCGCGCCGTCGCTGTCCGGAAACGGGGCGAAGATCGCCTTCCAGTCGAACGGCAACCTGACCGGCGGGAACGCAATCAATCAGCAGGAGGTCTTCGCCATCAACTGGGACGGCACGGGCCTGCTCCAGCTCACCCACACGGCCCGCCTGCTGGGTCTTCTCGGCGATCCGGCCTCGCAATCTCCCTCGATCACGGATGACGGGCTGATCGTCGTCTTCTACTCCAATCACGCCAGCTTGTTCCCGTTCATCAATCTCGACGGCAACTACGAGATCTTCAGGGTCACGACCGCGGGGACGAACCTGAAGGCTCTGACGAACACGCTTGTAACGACGAACAACTTCCTTCCGACGATCGCCGGCGGCGGAGGGCGCATCGTTTATTACGAGCTGGCGACGGGGATCTCCCTGCGCTCGATGGACGGAACCGGCGGCACCCAGCGAACGCTACAGGCGATGGACCTCGTGTTCGTCGGGGGGCTCGACCTGACGCCGGACGGCTCACGGGCCGTGTTCGCCCGCGCGACGGGACTGTTCTCGTCCAGCCAGCTCTACCGCATCCAGACGGACGGCACCGGCCTGACCCAGGTGACGAACCATTCGTCGGGAAGCGCGTCCTCACCCTCCATCGCGGGCGATGGTCAGACGATCGTGTTTTCTGCAGACAGCGACCCGCTTGGGGGGAACGCCGACGGTTCCGACGAGATCTTCTCGATCCGCGCCGACGGCACGGGAATCGACCAACTGACTGCCGGCGCCTCCGGAACCGCCTGTCAGGATCCGGCCCTCGCTTCGGCCGCGCCGGTCATTGTTTTCGACGCCGATGCCGATCTCACCGGCGGCAACGTGGATCTGTCGCGCGAGATTTTCCGGATAAACCTCGACGGGACCGGACTGGTCCAGTTGACGAATGGGGTCGCGGGCACGACGAGCGATGTGCCGCAGGTGAACTCCTCCGGGGCCTGGGTGGCGTTCGAGTCGAACGCGGACCTCAATGGGGGCAATGCCGACGGATCCTACGAGATCTTCCTCGCCCGCTCGGACGGAACGGGCCTGCAGCGGATCACGGGCGACGCGGTGAACGGGTCGCGGGCTCCGGACATCTCCGCGTCGGGGGACCGGATCGTGTTTTCGTCCCCGGCCGATCTCCTGGGAACGAACCCCGAGCTGAACGCCGAGGTCTACCTCTACGACGTCCCCGCTGCGACCCTCCGGCAGCTCACATCGTTTGTGAAGGGCTCGTCCGGCGGGGCGAGGGTCTCGGGGGACGGACAGTGGGTTGTTTTCTCGTCCAGTGCGCCGATCTTCGAGGAAACCCCGGACGATCCGTCGGGACTCTACCGGGTGTCTGCCTCGGGCGGGGCGATCGAGCGGATCGGCGCGCTGCGGAAAGGGATCGGCGGGGTCGGACCGGCGGGAGCCCTCGGCGGGGGAGGAGCAGCGCTGGTTCCGGATCAAACCGGCCGGATGACCGTCTTCACGGGCCTCGGGGATTTCACCGAGGCGAATCCCGACTACCTCAGCGAGCTGTGGGTGATCGACCGCGACGCCCTGCCCCCCGTCACCGTCAGCCGCACGAGCCCGACGGTTGTGTCATGGACGCACGAATCGGGGCCGCTCCGCTACGACATCGTCCGTGGAGACGTCGCCTTTCTCGGGCCCGGCGCGCCGGGATTCGTCACCCTGGGCCCCGTCACCTGCCTGGAGAACGACTCCCCGGATGCCGACACGGTCGGATTCGGCGATCCTTCCGATCCTCCGCCGGGCCACGCGTTCTTTTACGTCTACAGGGGAACGCAGGGCCAGCTCGCCGGCCCAGGCTCATACGGAACGGCGACGGACGGGGCCGAGAGAACGCCCTCCGGCGGCGACTGCGCGCCGGCGTTCTAGGCGGCCACTTGACGCCGCGCGAAGAACGGTGTTTCCTGAGGGCATGAAGACCATCTCGAATCGGACCGGGCAGCCGGTCCGCGTTCCCCTCGGTGGGGGAAAATTGCTTCATCTCGGTCCCCACAAGACGGGACAGGTATCGGACGAGAAGGCGAAGGCGCCGAAGGTCCGTTCGATGATCGAGTCCGGGATCATCGAAATCGTCGGGGAGGATGGTCCGGCCGCCGGATCGTCCACGGGCGGAACGAACGCTCACGGAGAAGCGACGCACGGCCATCCGCAGCCGTCGCGCATTCAACCCAAGGGAAATCGCTGACGGGTTTTTTCCGGTCCCCGCCGAATCTCTACCCGGAGAACGGAACTAGGCGGTTCCGGCGCTCACGAGTTTCGCCCAGGTGTCGCGGAGCGAAACGATCCGGTTGAAGACGAGGCGGCCTTCGCGGGAGTCCTTCGAGTCAGCCACGTAGAAGGCCTTTCGCTCGAACTGGAAGCGGTCCCCGGGCCGGGCGGAGGCGAGCGACGCCTCTCCGCGGGCGTCCTTGAGAGTTTCGAGCGAGTTCGGATTCAGCCAGGTTTTGTAGTCGGTTTCCCCGGCGGCCGGATTTGCGACGGTGAAGAGCCGATCGTAGAGTCTCAACTCCACCGGCACGGAGTGCGGCGCCGAAACCCAGTGGATGGTTCCCGGGACTTTTCTCCCCACGGGCGGGGCATTGAGGGTCGAGGGATCGTGGCTGCATCGCAGCTCGACGATCTCCCCCGTGGCCGGATCCCGGACCACCTCGTCGCAGCGGATCACGTGGGCGAACCGTAGCCGCACCTCCCGCCCCGGCGCGAGGCGGTGGAACTTCTTCGACGGGTCTGCCATGAAATCGTCGCGCTCGATGAAGAGCTCGCCGCCGAACGGAATTTTCCGGGACCCCATCAGCGACGGGTCGTCGGGAAAGTTCGGGGCCTCGAGTTCGATCACCTTCCCGGCGGGCCAGTCTGTCAGAACGACGCGGAGGGGCCGGTGCACGCACAGCGCGCGGGGCACGCGCGTGTTCAGGTCCTCGCGGAGGGTGTTCTCGAGCAGGTCCACCTCCACCAGGCTGTCGGCGCGCGCGACGCGAATGCGCTCGCAGAAAAGGCGAATCGCCTCGGGCGTGTAGCCCCTTCGTCGCAGGGCGGCGATCGTGGGCATGCGCGGGTCGTCCCAGCCGCTGACGTAGCCTCCCCGGACCAGCTCGTTGAGCCAGCGCTTGCTCAGTACGGTGAAGCTCATGTTCAGCCGCGCGAACTCGATCTGGCGGGGCCGATGGGGCAGATCGAGCTGGTCGAGGTACCACTCGTAGAGCGGCCGGTGGTCCTCGAACTCCAGGGTGCACAGGGAGTGGGTGATTCCCTCGATCGCGTCGGACTGCCCGTGGGCCCAGTCGTAGGTCGGGTAGATGCGCCACGCATCGCCGGTGCGATGGTGGGGCGAGTGGAGAATCCGGTACATCACCGGGTCGCGCAGGTTGAGGTTGGGAGAGGCCATGTTGATCTTCGCCCTCAGCACGCGCGCGCCGTTGGGGAATTCGCCCGCGCGCATGCGCCGGAAAAGATCGAGATTCTCCGCCACGGTCCGGGTGCGGTAGGGGGAGTCCTTTCCGGGCTCCGTCAGCGTGCCCCGGCTCAGCCGGATCTCCTCAGCCGGCTGGTCGCAGACGAAGGCCTTGTCGTCCTTGATGAGCTTCTCGGCCCACTCGTAGAGCTGCTCGAAGTAGTCGGCGGCATGGTAGAGATGCCCGTTCCAGTCGAACCCGAGCCAACGGACGTCCTCCTGGATCGAGTCGATGTACTCGACGTCCTCCTTGACGGGATTCGTGTCGTCGAACCGCAGGTGGCAGCGGCCCTTGTAGTCCCGGGCGATGCCGAAGTTCAGGCAGATGGCCTTGGCGTGGCCGATATGGAGATATCCGTTGGGCTCCGGCGGGAAGCGCGTCACGACCTGCGCGTGGCGTCCCTCGGCGAGGTCGGCTTCGACGATTTGCCGGATGAAGTTGCTGAAGTGGGTCTCTTCGGTCACGAGGCGCCTGCGATAGTTCCCTTCAAGTGGCTGGGGCGGGAGGAGTCGAACCTCCAGATAGCGGATCCAGAGTCCGCTGCCTTACCATTTGGCGACGCCCCAATGCAGACGGAATAACCCTGAAGCCGGAAATTTTATAGAAAAACCGCCGGGGGGGTCAAGCGCCGGCCGTTGGGCCGCGCCGCCCGCCAGGTCCGGCGCCTCATCCCTCCATGGACACACCGTGGAGTCCGGCGTATATAGAGGGCTCAACGACAACACCCACAGGAGGACGATCCATGAAGATTTCTCGCCGATTTCTGATCGCTGCCCTAGCGGTGGCTCTTCTCACCGGCCTGATGGGAACCCTGATCCAGCTTCAGGCGGCCCCGCCGGACCGCGGAACGAAGCAGATCCAGATCATCTGCAAGCCGGGCTGGCGCGGCGGCGCGGGGGGAACGTACGGCGGTGTTCCCTTCAGCCTGGCCTGTGACAACGGCCGCGCCACCGACAACATCAGCGGCGTCTCGGGCATGGCGTATTCCTTCCGGATGGGGGTCGAAAACAATACCGGGGCCTTCGACTGCTTCTTCAGCGGGGATTCTCCGAACGTCAACGAGACGTGCGTCGAGGTGCGCCTGACGATCCGCTGAAGCGGGCTCCCGAACAGCAGGTGCATTTCGAGGCCGTGCACCCGGGAGGGACCGGCTTGGGGGGGATCTCCATTTGCCTTGGAGGAGGCAACTCGGAAGTCCTGGACTGCGACTTCTTCAAGTAGTTTGACGGACCACTTCGAAGCGAACCGGGCCGACGTGTGTCTGGAATCGGGCGGCTCGCCGTGAGTCGTTGAGCCGATCGGCACCGTTACATCCCGTAACAGCCGGCTTACGGTTCCGGCCGTTCGGCCTGATGGAGGTGTGTCAGGACCGTAACCGGCGGGCTCACGCCTAATAATGACGCGGCTCGCCGGGCCCGACAGCCGGGTCCGCTACTTGCAATGCCGCCCCCACCCCAGGCGTGGCTTCCAACGGGGGGAAGGGAGTGGCGAAATGACCGGAGCGGGACCTTGGGCGATCTTCATCGCGGGGTTCCTTTCCCTCTCTGGGATCGCGCCACTCGTTTCGGCCTCCGTGCCGATGGCTCTGAGCCCGATCGCAACAGGGCTTTCGTCTCCCGTGGCGCTCGCGGCGCCCGCGGACGGCTCGGGGCGGTTGTTCATCGCCGAGCAGGCCGGCGTGATCCGCATCCTC
>Ga0315278_10007037_pt1 | contig 10251 bp, 9 predicted proteins | sample YL17G06_0_MG_FD_203880 | JGI IMG/M metagenome (GOLD analysis project Ga0315278, IMG submission 203880) | Sediment microbial communities from Yellowstone Lake, YNP, Wyoming, USA - YL17G06_0 | ecosystem: Environmental > Aquatic > Freshwater > Lake > Sediment | place: USA: Wyoming | collected... | reverse complement strand
CCCGAGCAGATCCGCAAGTTTCTCAAGTACGAACTCGACAGCTACCTGCGCAACCGGGGCGGGGAGGTCATCGAGGAACTGCCGCTCGAGCGCGTCGAGAACCAGCCCTATATCCACTACCGGAAGGGCTCGCTCGCGATGTACCTCCTGAAAGACCAGATCGGCGAGGAGGCCGTCAACCGCGCGCTGCGTGCGTTGCTGAAGGACTACGCGTTCAAGGGACCGCCGTATCCGACCTCACGCGACCTGATTCGCCGCCTGCGCGAGGAGGCCGGTCCGCAGCACCAGCAACTGATCACCGACCTGTTCGAGAAGATCACGTTGTACGACGTCAAGGTGACGAGCGCGAAGTCGAGCAAGCGCACGGACGGCAAGTGGGACGTCACGCTCGACGTCGACGCACGCAAGCTGTACGCGGACGGCAAGGGCCGCGAGACGGAGACGCCGCTCGACGAGACGTTCGACGTCGGGGTGTTCACGGCCGAACCAGGCAAGAAGGACTATTCCAGGGCCAGCATCCTGGCGATACGGCCGTTCACGCTCCGTTCGGGCGCGCAAAAGGTGGCGTTGGTGGTGAACAGGCAGCCGAAGTTCGCGGGCGTTGATCCGTACAACAAGCGGGTGGACCGGAACTCGGAAGATAACGTGCTATCGGTCGATGGGGGATAGGGCCGATCACCAGCGGACGATCGGCACCGCGGCGGAAACGTAGGCAATCACGCCGTTGCGGTCGATGACGATCCCGGCCGGGGGCGGCGCGACCATGTATTGCACGCCGTAGGGCCGGTACCAGAGACCGCCGTGGTAGTAGTAGCGGTCGCCACGGTAGTGAACCGAGCGATAGCCCGGGGGCAGGCGCCGGACTACGTAGCCCCGATGCGCGTACGGGTGGTGATCGCAGTCATGATCGTATCGTCCGTAGTGATCGTGCCGGTCGTAATGACCGTAATGGTCGTCGCGGTCAGGGTGACCCCAGGCTCCTGCGTGCGGCGGCGAGCCGGCGGCAGCGGGCGCGGCCTGCGCCAGCAACGCAACTGCGGTCCATGCACCAAGCCAGCCGATCGTGCGTCGTTCCATGGTCGGGTCCTCGTTGGGGTGTTCGTGACACCTACAACGCGACCCGCCACCGGCGGTTGACAGGGCGTCAGGCGCCGAACACGCGCAGCAGTTCCCGCACGGCCATCACTATCAGCAGCACCGAGCCGGTCGCGAAGATCGTGAACCGCAGCATGACCTTGTTGATCGTCGCCTGCACCAGCGAATGCAGCACCCGGGAGATGACATAAGCCCAGCCGAGCATCAGCGCGATGCCGTCCCCGCCGCCAGTGAGCGCCGCGAAGAACACCAGCGCGTAGAAGATCGTCGGCTGCTCGTGCAGGTGGTTGTAGTTGTCGGCCGCCGCCCGCGCGCTCGACGGCAGCAGACTCAGCGAACCCGGGTGGGCCGCGTCCTGCGGATCGATGCCCGCGGCCTTCATCGCCGGGATGCGCCTGGCGTACATCCAGAGCCACATCACGAGCGTCCAGGCCACCAGCACCAGCACGGGAGTCAGGAATTCAGTGATCGTCGGCATGGCAGGACCCCCTCGATTGCTGGTTGTGTCAATCGACGATGATGGCGAACTTGACGCCGGCATGCGCCTCGAGCCGGGTCACGAAACGATCGCCCAGGACCGTGGCCGGCGTCCAGAAGCCGCCCGGCTTTTCCTCCTTGCTGACGTCCTGCACGAGGCAGGCCGCCGCCTGGCCGAGAATCTTCGACGTCGATCCGTAACCCGGGTCACGGTCGCCGGTGACCTTGGCACGCAGGCTGCGGCCGTCCTCAGTCCGCCCGAAGAATCGCAGGTCGTAGAAACCGGCTTCCTGTGCCTTCACGTCAGGTCCCTCGCCCGGCGAGGGCAACACGAATCGCCCGAGCGCGGCGCGCACCGGACCGATGGCGCCGGCGATCATGAAACCCGCGAGCCCGGCACTGATGGCGGTCGCCGTGATCCGTCCCTTCACGCCACGCCCGGCGAGCATCGCCTCGTCATAGCGAAACTGCGCGCCGTAGGCCTGGCCCGACAGGGCATTCGTGCGCTGCACGATGCGCGTGTTGACGGCACTCATCACGAACGGTGCGATCCAGGCGTCGAAGTCGGCGTCGAATGCCGCGAACTTCACGCCAGGCTGCCGCACGCGCGACGCATAGCCCTCGGGGCACAGCGAATACGGATTGGCGAGTTCCTTGCGCAGGGCAGGGTCGGCCGAGACCTCCTTCATGAAGTTCAGCGTGCTCGCGTAGGTGCCGCCCGAGAATGCGCCGCGCATCGCCTTGACGCGCATCTTGACCTGGGTGCACGGCTGCCCGAAGCGAAGCATGGCCTGCCGTTGCAGGAAATGAACGCCGAGGTCGGACGGAACGGAATCGAATCCACAGCAGTGCACGATGCGTGCGCCGGACTTGCGCGCGGTGCGCTCGTAGGTGTGCAGCATGCGGCGGATCCACTGCACCTCGCCCGCGAGGTCGAGGTAATCGGTGCCGCTCTCCGCGCAGACCTTCACCAGCGGCTCGCCGTAGAGCGCGTACGGCCCGACTGTCGAGATCACGGCCGTCGTCTCGTCGCAGAGGCGGCCAAGCGCGACCTCGTCCGCCGCGTCGGCGACCAGCAGGGGCAGCGTTGCCGCCTTCGCGCCCAGCGACTTGCGCAGTGCCTCGAGCCGGGTCCCGGAGCGCCCGGCAATGGCCCACCGCAAGGGGCCCTTCGCCCCGAATTCGTCGAGTAAGTAGCGCGCCAGGATCCGGCCGACAAAGCTCGTGGCGCCGAAAACGACGATATCGTGGCGTGGCTTCTTCATGGGCACCATCTTAGACCACGGGCCGCCGCTGCTGGGAATGTCGTAGAATTCCAAGTGGCTTCCCCCCGCCTGCCAGCCGAGGCCCAGACGCGTGCACGCCGAAGAAATCTACGCAGACCTGCGCATCAAGCTCGGGGATGTCCTGCCCGACGCCGAGCTCCTGCTCAAGGCCGAAGTGGCGGCCGAAGTGTTCCGCCTGAAGGGTGAGCGTGACGCCGTCATCCTCGGCCACAACTACATGGAGCCGGCGCTGTTCCACACGGTACCCGACTTCCGTGGCGACTCGCTGGAACTGAGCCGGCGGGCCGCGGAGACCGATAAGGCTGTCATCGTCTTCTGCGGCGTGCGCTTCATGGCCGAGACCGCGAAAATCCTCAATCCGACCAAGACCGTGCTGCTGCCGACCGAGAAGGGCGGCTGCTCGCTGGCCGAGAGCATCACGGCGGCAGACGTGCGCGCGCTGCGTCTGGCGTATCCCGGCGTGCCGATCGTCACCTACATCAACACCTACGCTGACGTGAAGGCGGAGTGCGACATCTGCTGCACGTCGAGCAACGCGGCGGCGGTGGTCGAGTCGCTCAAGTCCGACACGGTCATCTTCCTGCCGGACGAGTACCTGGCGCGCAACGTGGCACGGGAGACCGGGCGGCATGTCATCGTGCCGACGGTGCTGCCGAAGCCGGGTGCCGGGTCGAGCACCGAGGTCGAGCACCGGATGATCGCCTGGAAAGGTCGCTGCGAGGTGCACGAGCTGTTCACCACCGACGACGTGGATAACGTGCGCAAGCAGTTTCCCGACGTGATGATCCTCGCGCACCCCGAGTGCAGTCCGGAGGTAGTCGCGAAGGCCGACTTCTCCGGCAGCACGACAGCGATGATCGCAGCGGTCGAGAAGTCCAGGGCGAAGCGGTTCCTGCTGCTCACCGAGTGCTCGATGGGCGACAACATCGTCGCCGCGAATCCCCAGAAGGAAATGCTGCGGCTCTGCAGTCATCGCTGTCCGCACATGAACGAGATCACGCTGGAGCAGACGCGGGACTCGTTGCGCTACATGCGCTGGCAGATCGACGTGCCCGAGGATATCCGCGTGCGTGCGCTGCGGTCCGTCGAGCGCATGCTGGCCGTCGGCCCGAGAATCGATTGAGCGACCCGGTCCAAAGCGACGTCCTTATCCTCGGTTGCGGGATCGCGGGCGGCACTGCCGCGCTCGAGCTGGCCGAGGCCGGGCTCGACGTCGTGATAGTCACCCGCGCCGAGCGGCTCGAGGAGTCGAACACCTACTGGGCGCAGGGCGGGATCATCTTCAAGGGCGTGGGCGACTCGCCGGAACTGCTGGCACGCGACATCGTCGAGGCCGGCGCCGGAATCTGCCGCGCGCAGGCGGTCGACATCCTCTCGCACAGTGGCCCGGAGCTGGTGCAGTCGATCCTGATGGACCGGCTGAAGGTGCCGTTCGACCATAAGCCGGACGGCAGCCTCTCGCTCGGGCGGGAAGGCGGGCACTCGGTGGCGCGCATCGTGCATTCCACCGATGCGACGGGCCGCGCCATTGAGACTGCGCTGATCACGGCCCTGCGGGCACATCCGCGGGTCCGGTTCCTCTCGCGCCATACCGTTGTCGACCTGCTGACACCCGCCCACCACGGCCGCGACAGCCGCGCCATCTATGACCCGCTCTCGTGTGTGGGTGCCTATGTCCTCGACCAGTCCAGCGGGCAGATCATCCGCTGCTTCGCGCGTGCGACGATTCTCGCCACCGGCGGCCTGGGCCAGATCTTCCTGCGCACGACGAACCCGGTGGGTTCGCGCGGCGACGGCCTGGCGATGGCCTATCGCGCCGGCGCGCGCGTGATCAACACCGAGTACGTGCAGTTCCACCCGACGGCTTTCTATCACCGCAGCGCCCCGTGCTTCCTGATCACGGAAGCAGTTCGCGGCGCGGGCGCCCGGCTGGTGGACGAGAATCGCGTGCCGTTCATGGAACGCTACGACGCCAGGTGGAAGGACCTCGCACCGCGCGATGTCGTGTCGCGGAGTATCCACTCGGAGATCCTCAGGCGCGGCGTGCCGAACGTCTACCTGGACCTCGCGACCTACATCCCGGCCGAGACGATACGCGCGGAGTTCCCGGAGATGGTGCGTGGCTGCCTCGAGTACGGGATCGACATCACGCGCGACCTGCTGCCGGTCGTGCCGGCGGCCCATTACTCCTGCGGCGGCGTGTGGGCGGACGACAACGGACTCAGCACGATCCAGCGCCTGTATTCGATCGGCGAGGTTTCCTGCACGGGGCTGCACGGCGCGAACCGCCTCGCCAGCACCTCGCTGCTCGAAGGCCTGGTGTGGGGGCACCGCTCGGCGCGCCATATCGCGGCCAACTTGCCTGCTCGCGCCGATCTGCCGTTCGACGACATCCCGCCATGGCAGCCGACCGGGACCGAGACCCCCGATCCGGCGCTCGTCGCGCAGGACATGAGTTCCATCAAGCACATCATGTGGAACTACGTCGGCCTGGTGCGCACGCCGCGACGCCTCGCCCGTGCGATCCAGGACCTGCGCAACCTCGAGGTCGAGGTGGAGCGCTTCTATCGCGCCGCGGCGATGACCGACGACCTGATCGGCCTGCGCAATGCAGTGCGGGTCGCGCTGATCGTGACGCTGGCGGCCTGGGAAAATCACGAGAGCCGCGGTTGCCACTACCGCGAGTAGCGAACGCTTTTCGATCAGTCGTAGATGCTGCCCGGTTGCAGGATCCGGGCGCGATACGCGCCGGGCGGCTCCCGCACGTCATCTTCACTTCGATCGGGAATCTGCACGTTTGGATCCGGCAGGAAGATACGCCACGCGTGTAGCGGGTTCGCCACGGCGTAGAAGATCGCGCCGAGGCCCTGCGGTATGACGCGCTGCTCCGGTAGCGGTTCTGGCTTATGACCCCGAACGACGATTTCTTCGAGTTCGTCCGGCAACGGGGTCGCCAGTTCACCCGCGTTGAAAAATCGGCTGATGTCGCCCAGTGAGAGGTCCAGGGGTGCCGGCTTTACCGGCGCGTTCCTGGCCGGTAGAGGCGTGGCCTTGGCCTCATCCGCATGGACGGCAGAGCTCGGCAGCGCGAGGGACAGCAGTACCACCCATTCGAGCATCGTGGCGACAGTCACCTGCACGGGCAGTGTCCATCGAGCGGGCATCTAGACGACCCGCCGGCGCCATCCGATCAGGATCGTGGCGCCGAGCATCATGAGCGCGAGGGCACGTAGTGGATAGGCGATCGTCAGCACCAGCGGAGTGAGCAGAATCCGCACGAGGAACCGCAGCCATTCGTGCTGGGCGATGACAGCGGCAATGGGTGGCGAATGACGGTAATAGAAGTGGATGAACGAGCGTCCAAGCTCAGTGCGTTGCAGGTAGCGGTCGCGAAACTCGCGCAGCGCCATCACGTGTGGCTCGAGGGCCGAGCCGTAGGCCGCTGTCGCGATGAAGCAGCCGACGGCAAAGGCGCCGTTCGGCACCAGCTCTGAGCAGTCGGTGAAGACCAGAATGTCGCCGGTCGCGCTCGTCTGGTTGTTCCCGGTCAGGTAGTCCGTGCCACTGCTCGATACCGCGAACCCGAAGGTCCCGGTCCGTTGTTGCTTGTTGTGGAAATCGTCGGAGACCAGCTTCAGTGTCACCTCGGAGCCTGCACCGATGGACGGCACCGTACAGCGGGTGGCCGTACAGCCTGCACTGCTGAATCGAATGCCCGGAACGGACGCCGGCACCTGAGTCAGGTCGATGTAGACGGTACTCGCGTCGTCCGGGCCCGCATTGGCGACGTACACGTCCAGCTCGAAGTGACGAGCGGTGCTGCAGGGTGGAACGATGGATACGGCGGTGCGTACCGAAACATCGACACAACGGTCCGCGACCGATCGCTTGACTGCTGCGACGGCGCGGTTGTTCGACGCGTGAGTGTCGAGGGCCAGATTGCTCACCGCAACGTTGACGCTGCACGGCGGCTGGGTCGGTACGGCGATGACGGCGGGAATGACCAGCGTAGCGTTGGCACCGGCGGCCAGCGAACCGACCGCCCAGATGCCGGTCGCGGCGTCATAGGTGCCGGTGCTCGGAAACGCGGCCAGGCCGGTGGGAATCTTGAGTTCTGCCGGAAGCTTGTCCGTGACCTGGACGTCCGAGGCCGCATCGGCGCCAACGTTGCTGGCGGTGACCGTGAACTGCACCGGCTGCCCTGCCGTCGGCACGGCGGTGTCGACGGTCATCTGCAGGGCAATGTCCGGCGCGGCGGCGAGCAGCCGGGGGACCAGCGCGAGGATTGCTATCGCAGCGAAACATCGCGCGCCGAAACTTCGTTGGATGATGGTGTTCATTGCAGTGATTCCCCGGCATCCGGGCGGTGCTCGAGAATGTCGCCGGGCTGGCAGTCCAGGACCTCGCATATCTTCTCCAGCGTTTCGAAGCGCACACCCTTGACGCGCCCGCTCTTGAGTAACGAGACATTGGCCTCGGTAATGCCGATGCGCTCGGCGAGCTCTTTCGAGCGCATCTTGCGCCGGGCCAGCATGACGTCGAGTGTGACAACGATGGCCATTGTCAGATGATCTCGCGGTTTTCGTCGGCAATGCGCGTCGCATCGGCCATCACCGAACCGAACGCGAGGATAAGTACGCCGATCAGGGCAACGACAACCTCGTACTCGTTGATGCCGAAGCTCACGAACATTTCATGCTTGACGGGATTGTGTGTGACGAGCGAGGACATCGCGGACCTGACGACGGGAGTAAGTGCCGCGTAAGCGAGCAGCGCCTTGCCGAAGCGACGCAGCAGCACGCCCGTCTCCTCGACGAACATCTCCCCGACGGCAAGACGCTTGAACAGCATCCGCATGCTGAGGAGCCCCCAGGCGAGCACGCCCAGATACAGCGTCGACACGCCGAGGCCGACCCACCGCACGAGCGGCGTGATGAAGACTGGTTCGATCAGCATGTGGGACGCCTCACGCGCCGCCATCTCGGTCCATTCCGGGACGAGCCACCTTGCGGCATTGCCGCCGATGAACGCGATCACACTCGCGGCAGCCAACGCAGCGGCGGCGCGACAGAGGCGCTTGTTCACCGGCGGTATGCGATTGGCTTCCATGGCTGCGTCCATATTTCGTAATATGAAAATATCATAACACAATAAGAAAAAATTGCCAACAGGCAATTTGTCAAGAAGCTCCAGATGAGCGGCGGACAGCACGTCCAGACGTCTCTGCGTGGATCTCGGGCGGTGACAGTCGGTTTTCAGGTTCGGAGATCGGATGCGCGTGCGCACGCGACCATGGCGATCATCCGGCGGCAACTGCAGCGCGTTGGCGCTAGCATGGCGCCAGAACATCGAACCTGTGATACAGGCTGGGGACCCCATGAACATATCGAAAACGCCGCTGCTGCGCGTCATGCTTGGCGTCGTATTGGGCGCCGTCGCGCTGCAGGCCGGGCCGCCGGCCTTCGCGAAGGAGAAGCCCAAGTCCGAATTCGGCGCGCTCGAGTATCGTGCGGTGGGCCCGACGATCTCCGGACGCGCCACGCGCGTGGCCGGCGTGCCCGGCGACCCGCTCACCTACTACGTCGCCTACGCGCAGGGCGGGATCTGGAAGAGCGAGAACGGGGGCCGCAACTGGAAGCCCGTGTTCGACGAGCAGCCGACGAACTCGATCGGCTCGATGGCCATCGCGCCATCGGACCCGAACGTCATCTACGCGGGCAGCGGCGAGGCCAACATCCGCGGCAACGTCGCCTTCGGCAGCGGCATCTTCAAGTCCAGCGATGCCGGCAAGAGCTGGCAGCACGTATGGAAGGCGCGCGGCCAGATCGGCACGATGGCCGTGGACCCCCGCAACTCCGACATCGCGTTTGCCGCCGTGCTCGGCTCGCCCTTCGGCCCGAACAAGGAGCGCGGCGTCTATCGGACGACCGACGGCGGCAAGACATGGAAGCAGGTGCTCTACAAGGACCCGGAGACCGGCGCTTCCGACGTCACGCTCGACCCGACCAACCCGCGCATTGTGTTCGCCGGCCTCTGGCAGGCGCGGCGCCAGCCCTGGACCATGAGCAGCGGCGGCGCTGGCAGCGGCCTCTACCGCTCGGCCGACGGCGGCGACACCTGGGAGCAACTCAAGAAAGACGGCCTGCCGAAGGGCCCGTGGGGTAAGGTCGGCGTGCGCGTCGCGCCTTCCAACCCGAACGTCGTCTACGCGCTGATCGAGGCGAAGGACGGCGGCCTCTACCGCTCCAACGACGCCGGCGAGAAGTGGGAGCTTGCGAGCGACCACCACTCGCTGCGCCAGCGCGCCTGGTACTACAGCTGCCTCACGATCGACCCGACGAACGCGGACATCGTGTGGTTCCCGCAGGTGCCGCTGCTCAAGACGGTGGACGGCGGCAAGACCATCGTGTCGGTGGACGCGAAGATCCACGGCGACCACCACGACATCTGGATCGATCCGAAGGATCCGCGCCGCATCATGTCGGGTAACGACGGCGGCGTCGGCATTTCGATCGACGGCGGGACGACCTGGGCGGCGCCCGCGATGCCGACTCCCCAGTTCTACAACATCGACGCGGACGAGCGCTGGCCGTACCACGTCGGTGGCACGATCCAGGACTGGGGCACGGCGAGCGGGCCCGCGTACACCCTGCGCCGGGGCGACGCCGGCGGCGGCCCCACGCTCGGCGACTCCTGGGCGGTCGGCGGCGGCGAGGCCGGCGACTTCGTCTACGACCGCATGACGCCCGGCACCATCTACGCGGGCGAGTATGGCGGCTACATCTCCCACTACCAGGAGGGCGTCGGCAACTACCGCAGCGTCGGCGTCTATCCGCGCGACCTGTCGGGCACGCCCGCGAAGGACGCGAAGTACCGCTTCCAGTGGTCGGCTCCGATCGCGGCCTCGCCGCACGATCCGAAGGTGCTCTACCACGGCGCCAACGTGCTCTTCCGCACCACGGACCGCGGTGCAACCTGGGAGGCCATCAGCCCCGACCTCACGCGCAACGACAAGTCGAAGCAGCAGTGGAGCGGCGGCCCGATCACCGGCGACATCACCGGCGTCGAGGTCTACGACACGATCTTCTCGATCGCCGAGTCGCCGCTCAGCGCGGGCGAAATCTGGGTGGGCACGGACGACGGCCTGGTGCAGCTCACGCGCGATGGCGGCAAGACCTGGACGAACGTGACACCCGGGAAACTGCCGGAGTGGGGCACGGTCGAGGCGGTCGAGCCTTCGCGCCGCAACCCCGGCACCGCCTACGTGGTCGTGGACGCGCGGCGCCTCGACGACCCCCGGCCTTACCTCTTCCGCACGCGCAACTACGGAAAGAGCTGGGACCCGCTCGGCAAGGGCCTGCCGGACGACCAGCACCTCTTCGTGGTGCGCGAG
>Ga0315278_10007035_pt1 | contig 10251 bp, 6 predicted proteins | sample YL17G06_0_MG_FD_203880 | JGI IMG/M metagenome (GOLD analysis project Ga0315278, IMG submission 203880) | Sediment microbial communities from Yellowstone Lake, YNP, Wyoming, USA - YL17G06_0 | ecosystem: Environmental > Aquatic > Freshwater > Lake > Sediment | place: USA: Wyoming | collected... | reverse complement strand
GTGGCCGATCGGGTCATGGACTCGATCGACCTGGAGCGCGAGAAGGGCATCACGATCATGGCCAAGAACACCTCGATCGTGTACCGCGGCACGCGCATCAATATCGTCGACACGCCCGGCCATGCTGACTTCGGTGGCGAGGTCGAGCGCACGCTCAAGATGGTGGACGGCGTGATGCTCCTCGTGGACGCCTCCGAGGGTCCGCTTCCGCAGACGCGCTTCGTCCTGCGCAAGGCTCTGGAGTCGGGCCTGGCCCCAATCGTCGTCATCAACAAGATCGATCGTCAGGATGCCCGCACGAAGGAAGTCCTGAACGAGGTCTACGACCTGTTCATCGATCTCGATGCCACCGAAGAGCAGCTCGAGTTCCCCGTCCTGTACGCCAACGCGCGCCGCGGCATCGTGCGGAGGAGCCCCGACGGCCCCGACGAGCCGCTGACGCCGCTGTTCGAGGAGATTCTCAAGACCGTTCCGGCGCCCCAGTATGACGACCTGATGCCGTTGCAGCTCCTCATCACCACCCTAGACTACAACGACTACGTCGGGCGCTTGGCGATCGGCCGTGTCTTCAACGGCCGGATCGTCAAGGGGAAAGATTACGGACACTGCCGCCTCGACGGGACCGTCGTGAAGATCCGCGTCACCGCCCTGTACGGGTATGACGGCCTGAAGCGCGTCGAGATCGACGAGGCCGGGCCGGGCGACATCGTGGCCGTGGCGGGTCTGCTCTCAGTGACGATCGGCGAGACGATCTCCGACGCCGAGACGCCGATCGCACTCCCGCCGATCACGGTCGACGAGCCGACCATCTCCATGATCGTCTCGACGAACGACTCACCGGTTGCCGGTCTCGAGGGGCAGTTCGTCACGTCGCGAAAGCTGCGGGAGCGCCTCTGGAAGGAGATCCTGACGAACGTCTCGATTCGCGTCGAAGAAACCGGCTCGGCCGACGCGTTTAGGGTTTCGGGACGCGGCGAACTGCAGCTGGCGATTCTCATCGAAATGATGCGCCGCGAAGGGTACGAGATGTCGGTCGGCAAGCCCACGATCGTCACGAAGGAGATCGATGGCAAGGTCCACGAGCCCCAAGAACAACTCATCGTCGACTGCCCCGAGAGTTTCGTCGGCGTCGTCACGCAGAAGGTCGGCTCGCGGAAGGGACGCATGACCCGGATGGTGAACCACGGCACGGGGCGCGTCCGGTTGGATTTTCGGATCCCCTCGCGTGGGCTTTTAGGCTTCCGCACCGAGTTCCTCTCGGAAACGAGGGGAACGGGGATCATGAACCACCTGTTCGACGGCTACGTGCCGTGGCAGGGGGACATCCCCTCGCGCGCGACCGGTGCGCTGGTTTCCGACCGGCCGGGCCGCACGACCGCGAACGCGATCGAGCACGTCCAAGAGCGTGGAACGATGTTCATCGGGCCGGGCGACCAGGTTTACGAGGGGATGATCGTCGGCGAGAACGCCCGCTCGAACGACCTCGACGTCAACATCACGAAGGAAAAGAAGCTCACGAACATGCGCGCGTCCGGTTCCGACGACGCCGTGCGCCTGGTTCCGCCCCGCACGATGAGCCTCGAGCAGGCCTTGGAGTTCATCAAGGATGACGAACTGGTCGAGGTCACGCCGAAGGCGTTCCGCCTTCGCAAGAAGGTCCTTGCGATGGCGCGCCGCGGCCGCAAGTCCTGACCGTGTGTTATTTTGCTTCTCCGTAACCCCTTTTCGGGACGGAGCGGCGCGATGCAGCCCCTCGAGATCCTCCGCTTCACCTACGGTCCGTTCGCGGAAAACACCTATGTCGTCGTGGGTCTGTCCGGACGGCGCGCGATGATCGTCGACCCCGGAATTGGAAGCGAACCGGTCTGGGACGTTGTCCGTGATCGCGGGCTCTCGGTCGAACTGATCCTGAACACGCACGGCCACCTGGATCACGTCGCCTGCAACGCGTTCTTCAAGAGGGAAACCGGCGCTCCGATCGCGATCCACCCCGCCGACCTGCCGTTCCTCCAGAACGTTAGTAAGCAGGCGTCGATGTACGGCCTGTCCGTCGAGGACTCGCCGCCCGCCGATCTCGACCTGGTCGAGGGCGTGGGCCTCGAATTCGACGGCGCGACGTTCGATGTGATCCACACACCGGGTCATACGCCGGGGGGTGTGTGCCTACGCCGCGGCGGCCAAATGCTCGTCGGCGACACCCTCTTTGCGGGGTCTGTCGGACGGACCGATCTTCCCGGAGGCGACTGGGACGCCTTGGTTGCGTCGATCCGCGAAAAGCTCTTCATCCTCCCCGACGACGTGCGATGCCTCCCAGGGCACGAGAGGGAGACCACGATTGGCCGCGAGCGCCGGACGAATCCCATCGTCGGCGACGCGGCACTGGGGATCGCGCGATGATTTCCTTGAACCTCGTCGTCGTCGGCGCCGTCACCGGCGCGCTTTGCGCCGCCCTCGGCTGGTTTCTGAACAACCGGCTCGGCGCGAGAAGCCTCGTCGCGGCACGGCTCAAGGCGGAGGATTTCCAGCGTTCCGCCCTGCGCGAGGCGGAAAACCTCAAGCGTCAGCAGATCCTCGAGGCGAGGGATCAGATTCTCGCCGAGAAGTCGAAAGCGGATTCCGACCTCCGCTCGCGCAAGGGGCAAGTGGCCAAGCGCGAGCGCGATCTGAAGCTGCTGCAGGACGGCCTTGCCGAGAGTGAGGCCGAAAACCAGCGGCAGCGCGAGGCCGTGCTCGAAGCGGAGAACAACCTCGCCGAACGCGAAGTCGGGCTTGCTCGCGATCGGGAGGGCTTGGAGAAACTCGTCCAAGAAGAAAACGCCCGCCTCGAGTACGCCTCCGGTTTGACGCGCGACGAGGCGCGGCGGCAGCTGCTGGCGAACCTGAAGGCCGAGGCTCGCTTCGAGGCCGCCGGCCTCGTCAAAGAGATCAAGGACGAGGCGCAGCGGGGCGCCGAGGCCGAGGCCCAAAAAATCGTTGCGCTCGCAATGGAACGCATCGCGTCGGACCTTTCCGCGGAGCGGACCGTGACGCGCTTCGCCCTGCCTTCGGGCGGGCAGATGCGCGGCCGGATCATCGGGCACGAGGGAAAGAACATCAAGGCGTTCGAGCAATTGACCGGCATCCAGATCCTCCTCGACGAATCGGGGGAGTCGTTGCAGCTTTCGGGGTTCAACCCGGTGAAGCGCGAGATCGCGAGGCGTGTCCTCGAGATGCTGCTGAAGGACGGCAACATCCATCCGCGCCGCATCGAGGAATTGACGCGCCGCCACCAGCGAAGACTCGACGACGAAATGAAAAAGGCCGGCGAGCAAACGCTCAAGGAGATGGGGATCAAGGACGTTCAGCCCGAGATGGTCAAGTTGCTCGGGCGGCTGCTCTTTCGAACGTCTTACGGTCAAAACGTGCTCATGCACTCCAAGGAAGTCGCCTACCTCACGGGAATCATGGCCGCCGAGCTCGGTCTCAACGAGAAGATCGCCCGTCGCGCCGGGTTGTTCCACGATATCGGCAAGGCGGTCGACTACGAGCGGGAGGGGACGCACCCGGAAATCGGCGCCGAGGTGGCGACCCGGTGCGGCGAAAACTGGGAAGTCATCAACGCGGTGGCCGCCCATCACGAGGACATCGAGGTCACGACTCCGATCACGATCTTGGTCGCAACCGCCGACGCGCTGTCCGGCGCGCGCCCCGGGGCGCGACGCAAGAGCGCCGCCGAGTATGTCCGGCGCATCGAGCAGCTCGAAGGGCTCGCGAACGGCATGGAGGGCGTCGAGCAGTCTTACGCCCTTCAGGCCGGACGGGAGATCCGCGTCATCGCGAATACCGATCTCGTCGACGACGCACGGATCGATCTTTTGGCCTCCGATCTCGCCCGCAGGATCGAGACCGAAATGGACTACCCGGGAAAGATCAAGGTGACCGTCATCCGCGAGATCCGCGCGCAGGAAGTCGCCCGGTAGTGCCTGGTGCCGTTCCGTCGCTCCTGCTCGTGACGGCTGCGGCGACGGCGGCGTTCCACACGCTCATCCCCGATCATTGGCTTCCCTTCGTCCTTGTGGGCCGGGCGCGGGGTTGGTCGGCGCGGACGACCGCGGCGGTGTCCGGTTTCTCGGCCTTCGTCCACACGCTCTTGTCCATCGCTTTGGGTCTGCTCGCACTGGGCCTTGGGCAAACGGCCGCGCGCGCCATCGGCGAGCGGCTCGAGCGAGGAAGCGGCTTGCTGCTCGTCGTCTTCGGGGTGGCTTATGCGCTGTGGGCCTGGCGGAAAGGCGGCCACTTCCACCCTGGGGGAGCCCTGCTCCACGCCCGAAACGAGCAGGACCGTTGCGATGGGCACGAGGGATTCGTCGAAAGCGAGCACCTTCACTACCACGCCGACGACGCGTGGATTCGCACGGATGCGGGGAAGGGGGCGATTTCGCTCGCGATGATCGTCGGCCTCAACCCGTGCGTTCTCCTGCTTCCGATCATGGTGGCGACCGCCGAGGAGGGACCCGGAGCCGTCGCGCTCGTGACCCTGGCCTACTCGGTCACGACGATTGCGCTGATGGTGGGGCTATCGGTCGCCGGCGTCACCGGGACCCGGCGACTCCCCGTGCCCGCCGTCGCCCGCCACATGGAAACGGCGAGCGGCATCCTCATCGCCCTTTGCGGCGCGGTGTTCCTGTTGATCGAACGCTAAGGCGTCTTCGCTCGGCCGCGGGTTCCCTTCGCCTTCCGAAGCACGGCAACGACGGTCTGGTCGTCGTCCCGTGTGTCCCCTCCGACGTGCTGGCGCACCTCCGCGAAGACTGCGTCGACCAGCTCTCGAGCCGACGCCCAGGCGCGATCGCGAATGACCGCCCTCAGCCTTTCCATTCCGAAGGCTTCGTCCGACGCGTTGACCGCCTCGACGATGCCATCCGTGTAAGCGAGGAGGATGGAGCCTTGAGCGAGTGTTTCGTAACCCCGCTCGTACTGTGATTCCGGGCTGGGGCCGAGGATCATCCCTCCGCGGGCGAGCTCTCGAAAGGCCACACCGTCCCACAGGAGCGGTGGATTGTGGCCGGCGTTGCAATACACGATCGTTCCCGCGGATTCGAGCTCGGCGTAGAAAAGTGAGATGAACTTCGACGCGAGAGCGGAGTGGTTGACCACGCGGTTGAGCTTCTCGAGCGTCGCTGAGATGCGCAGGTTCTCTTCTACGCCCATGCGCAGGCCGATGATCGCGTCGCGCGCCTGCAGCGCGGCCGGCAGGCCGTGGCCGGAGGCGTCCGCGACGGCGATGCCGAGACTCCGCTGGGACACCCGGATGAAGTCGTAGAGGTCGCCGCCGACTTCCTCCGCAGGAATGGAGGCGGCGAAGATGTCGTAGTCTCCGAAAACCGGGGCTGCCGCGGGCAGAAGGGAGAGCTGGATCGCGCGCGCCTCGGCGAAGCGATCGGCGAATTTCTCGCTGCGGAGTTTCAGGTTGATCGCATGCCGGATCGTATTCAGCGTGTGGCCGACCTGCTCGGGGTCGCTGTTTTCCCTGAGCGTAAAGGCGACGATCTGCCGGCACGTTTCACCGATGCCGATCGCAGCGAACCGTTTCACGCCTAACGTGGCCTCGATCCGTGAATCCACCCCAGCGTCGCCGAGTCGGCTGTAAACGTATCCCCTCTCGACCAATTCGCGGATCGGCGGGTAGGTCGCAGGGACCTTGTAGTCCTTCGGAGCGCGAGGCTTCGGGTACTCGCGCTTCAGGATGTAGCTCGACCCCTTCTTGTCGTAGATCCGTCCGCCGACCAAGCCGAGGTCGTCCTGGAAATCATCGACCAGGCGCCGGAGGATCTCGGCCAAGGTCGACAGCAGATCGTTCGATCGCTCGATCGTACGGAGGTTGCGCTCGATCTTGCGGAAGAGGTTCTTGTAGTCCATAGGGGCAATCCGGATCGGAGGAGCATCCTATCAAACGGGGAGCGGTCCCCCCGCGTGGTAGAGTGCGGCTCCATTTCTCACGGGGGGGGCAGCCCATGATTCGCGAGCTTTTGAGCAAGCAAAACATCGATTTCATGGAGCGTGCGCGCGAGGTGGCGGAAGAGCACATCCGTCCCGTCGCAGCGCAGCACGACGTCGAGCAGACGTACCCGTGGTCGGTTCAGAAGGCCATCAAGGCGGCGGGGCTCTCGGGCGTGTGGATTCCGAAGGAGTACGGCGGCGCGGGCGGCACCGTGCTGGACCTCTGCCTCGTCGTCGAGCAGTTCTCGCGCGCGTGCGGCGGGATGGGAGTCGCGTACGCCGTCAATGCGCTCGGGTCGTTTCCCATCCTGCTCGGGGGCACCGAGGAACAGAAGAGCCGTTGGCTCCCCGGCATCGCCTCGGGCGACAAGCTGATTTCCTTCGGTCTTTCGGAAAAGGACGCGGGTTCGGACGCCGGCTCGATGAGCACGAAGGCCGAGAAAGACGGCGATCATTACGTCATCAACGGCGAGAAGAAGTGGAACACCGGCGGCGCCGTCGCCTCGTACAACACGATCTTCGCCGTCACGCAGCCGGGACGCGGCGCGCGAGGCATCTCCGCCTTCGTCGTCGAGGCCGGAACTCCGGGCTACAGGGTCGGCAAGCACGAGGACAAGATGGGGATCCGCTGCGTCCCCGTGAACGAGATCCACCTCGAGAATTGCCGCGTGTCGAAGGACCAAATGCTCGGCGCGGAGGGGCAGGGGTTCCGCCACGCGATGATGACCCTCGATCTCGCCCGGCCCGGGGTGGCGGCCCAGGCGCTGGGGCTCGCCCAGGGGGCCTTCGAACTGGCGGTTGCGTACACGGGGAAGCGCAAGCAGTTCGGCCAGTCGATCAACGCGTTCCAGGGCATCCAGTGGATGCTCGCGGACATGGGGACGCAGCTCGAAGCCGCCCGAACGCTCGTTCACACGGCGGCGCGCGCGGCCGACGCCAAGGCGAAGAACATCTCGAAGCTCTCCGCGATGTGCAAGCTCTTCGCGACCGACGTCGCGATGATGGTGACGACGAACGCGGTTCAGTTGTTCGGCGGGTACGGCTACTGCAAGGACTACCCCATCGAGAAGTACATGCGCGACGCGAAGATTACCCAGATCTACGAGGGGACGAACCAGATCCAGCGTCTGGTCATCGCGAGGAGCATCCTGCGCGAGGCCGCGAGCGGTCAAGATTGAAGTCCGACGTGACGAGTGGTGCCATTCCGGCGCCCCGATGGTCATCCCGCGTCAGCCTGACGTCCGTGGAACGGCCTCCCGAGCTGCTTCTTGCGGAGGCTTTGCGGGAAAATCACCAAAAACTGAGTGATTCTTACCGCGCCGCCGCTTGGCATCCTGGTTGCTTTGGTTGTCTCGTGTCACATGACCTCCTCCTGGTCAGTGTTGGACCTCTTCCGGGCCTGATGGAAACGCCCCCCCCGCAGGCCCGGGAGAGGTCAAGTTTTTTCTAGACCCACCTCGACATGTCTGCTGTTCCATCCCAACCGAGTGGCGTGCTGCGCGATCAGGCCCTCCACATGATGCTGGCCACCCGCGGGTCGGCGATCGTCGTCGTCACGCAGGGTGACACGAGCATGGTCCCGCACCTGCGCGGCGGGGATGCGGTTCTGGCGGTTCCTCTCGCGGTAGCGCCGGGGCGGGGTGATCTTCTCCTTTACAGGCAGAGTGATTACTGGGTCGTTCACCGCTGCCTGGGGCCGGTGGTTGCGCACGACGGGCGGGCCGGCCTACGCACGCGCGGCGACGGGCGCAACGCCCTGGACCCGCTCCTCGCCGCCGAGGATGTTCTCGCGCGCGTCGTTGCGTTGCGGCGTGGGGGAGCCTGGCGTTCGCTCGAGAGCCGCCCGGCACGCGCCTACGCGCAACTCATGGCTTGGCATGACCTGTTCTGGGCGGTGGCCGGCGTCGTCGCGCGGCGGCTCGGCCTCGGCAGCGCGGTGGCTGCGACGGACCTTGTCGTGCTTCGCGTGTCGGTGCCCCTCGCGTTTCCCCTTTTTCATCGACGGATCGCGCCTCCGGTCGCCTCCGGGCCGGATGAGACCGTCTGATAGAGTAAGCCCACATGATCAGCGCTCTGTTGACGAAGATTGTCGGCTCGAAGAACGAGCGGACACTGAAGCGGCTCCGGCCTCAGGTGGAGAGGATCAGTGCGATCGAGCCGCAGGTCGCGGCGCTCTCCGACGAGGCCCTGCGCGCGAAGAAAGACGAGTTTCTCACCCGGCTCGCGCAAGGGGCCACCCTCGACGACATCCTCCCCGAAGCGTTCGCGGTCGTCCGCGAGGCCGGCAAGCGCGTCTTGGGGATGCGGCACTTCGACGTCCAGCTCATCGGCGGGATGGTGCTGCACGAGGGGAAGATCGCGGAGATGCGCACCGGTGAAGGAAAGACCCTTGTCGCGACCCTTCCGGCGTATCTGAACGCCCTGTCCGGAAAGGGCGTCCACGTCGTGACGGTCAACGACTACTTGGCCCGCCGCGACTCTGAGTGGATGGGACGCCTCCACCGCTTTCTCGGAATGACGGTGGGTTGCATCCAGCACGACCTGTCCGATCAGGAGAGGCAAGAGGCCTACGGCGCCGACATCACCTATGGGACGAACAACGAGTTTGGTTTCGATTACTTGCGCGACAACATGAAGTTCTCGCTGGCGGCCATGGTCCAGCGCGGTCACAACTTCGCGGTCGTCGACGAGGTGGACTCGATCCTGGTCGACGAGGCGCGGACGCCGCTGATCATCTCCGGTCCCGCGGAGGAGTCGAACGACCTCTACGCCCGCGTGGATAAGATCATCCCGAAGCTCGAGAAGGGCGCCGTCATCCAAGGCGGGAAAGACTACGAGCACGACGATGTCGGCGACTACGTCGTCGACGAGAAGGCGCGGACGGTCTCTTTGACGGATCGCGGCGTCGAGCATTGCCAGCGCCTGCTCGGAATCGACAACCTGTACGACCCCGCCCACATGGAGACGCTCCACCACGTCAACCAGGCGCTGAAGGCGCGCGTGCTGTTCAAGCGCGACGTGGACTACATGATCAAGGACGGCCAGGTCGTCATCGTCGACGAGTTCACCGGCCGCTTGATGCCCGGCCGGCGCTGGAGTGACGGCCTCCACCAGGCGGTCGAAGCGAAAGAAGGCGTCAAGATCGAGCGCGAGAACCAGACGCTCGCGACGATCACCTTCCAGAACTACTTCCGCATGTACGGCAGGCTCTCGGGTATGACCGGCACCGCCGATACCGAGGCTGTCGAGTTCGACAAGATCTATGCGCTCGAGGTCGTGGTCATCCCCCCGAACCGTCCGATGGTGAGGGCCGACAACCAGGACGTCGTCTACCGGACCGAGGAAGAAAAGTGGCATGGCGTCGTCGAGGAGATCGCCGACTGCCAGAAACGCCGCCAGCCTGCGCTCGTCGGGACGATCTCGATCGAGAAGTCGGAGACGCTCTCGACTCTCCTGAAGCGCAAGGGCATCAAACACGTCGTTCTGAACGCCAAGTACCACGAGATGGAGGCCGAGTTCGTCGCGCAGGCGGGCCGCGTCGGCACGGTCACGATTGCGACCAACATGGCTGGCCGCGGCACCGATATTCTCCTCGGCGGGAACCCGGAATTCCTCGCGAGGCAACAGCTCAACCTGCGCGGGATGAAGGCTTCGGAGACGTCGATCGCGGAGTGGAACGCGGCCTACGAGGAGGCCCTCGTCGAGATGCGCCAGCAGTGCCGGAAGGAGCACGACGAAGTCACGGGCGTCGGAGGTCTTCACATTCTGGGAACGGAGAGGCACGAGTCGCGGCGTATCGACAACCAGCTGCGCGGCCGCGCCGGTCGCCAGGGAGACCCTGGGTCGTCGCGGTTTTTCCTCTGCCTCGACGACGATCTCATGCGGATCTTCGGCGGTGACCGCTTGAAGAGCGCGATGCAGAAGCTCGGCATGGAGGAGAACGTGCCGATCGAATCCGGCATGGTCAGCCGGGCGATCGAGCGTGCCCAGAAACAAGTCGAGCAGCGCAACTTCGAAACCCGGAAACACCTCCTGGAATACGACGACGTCAACAACAAGCAGCGCCAGGAGATCTACGGGTTGCGCCGCGAGCTCCTCGAGGGCAAGAACCAGAAGGAATACATGATCGACAAGGCCCGCGAGATCTTCGCGGTCCTGATGGACGATTACATCGGCAGCAAGAAGGACGTCAGGGAGTGGGAGGTGGATGCGTTCCGCCAGCAACTCCAGTACTTCTTCGGCTACGACCCCGTAAAGGACGGCATAGAGATC
>Ga0315278_10007029_pt1 | contig 10255 bp, 8 predicted proteins | sample YL17G06_0_MG_FD_203880 | JGI IMG/M metagenome (GOLD analysis project Ga0315278, IMG submission 203880) | Sediment microbial communities from Yellowstone Lake, YNP, Wyoming, USA - YL17G06_0 | ecosystem: Environmental > Aquatic > Freshwater > Lake > Sediment | place: USA: Wyoming | collected... | reverse complement strand
AGCGCCGCAAAGCCTTCTCGATCTCGACGGGCAATTCGGGTTTCCTGTTCATTCCTGACTACCCCCAGGTTTACTCCATCTATGTAAAGACCGAAACCCCAGTTTCGGTAAACGACGAACGGGGTCTTAGCGCGTCATCGAGCAAGCTCAAATAAGAAAAAGAAAGGTCCTTGGCCTCACGGCATGCGGTAGACCATGGAATTGACGTTCATGCCGGCTCCCACAGAAGCAAAGACGGCGATGTCTCCTGAGTGAAGAATGTGGTTATCCAGCTTTCCCCTCTGCAGAAGGTCAAACAAGGTAGGTAAGGTTGCAACGGAACTGTTTCCGAGCCAGGAAATGGTCATGGGCATAATGTGATCAGGAATATCTTTAACGTGGTTTAACTTGAAAAGCCTTTTCAGGATCGCTTCATCCATTTTCTGGTTTGCCTGGTGGATCAAGACCTTGTTCACGTCGAACAGAGTCAGGCCCGCCTTTTCAAGACTTCTCATGACCACTTCAGGGACGGTTTTCACAGCATACTTGTAAATCTCGTGGCCATGCATTTTGAGGTAGAGCTGATTCCCGTTGGAACTGAGATGATAGGACACCCCGAGCGCCATGAGATTCACATCGTTCAAGGTATCTGATCGGGTCACATGGGACACGATTCCAGCGTTCCTATCTGTAGCTTCAACCAGCGTCGCTCCTGCTCCGTCCGAATAGATCATGCTGTCGATGTCATGAGGATCCGAGGCTCTTGACAGAGTTTCCGCTCCAATGACAAGGATCTTCTTGGCGTCACCGGACTTGATGTAATAATCCGCTATAATCATCGCATGCAGCCAGCCCGGGCAGCCAAAGGGGACATCATAGGCAACGCAATAAGGGTTCTTGATACGCAGTTTATGCTTGACCCTGGCGGCGATGGTTGGAACCATATCGCATCTCGCATTATCCGCCCTCATATCACCCAGGTTCTGCCCCACGATGATGTAATCAAGAGTTTCCCTGTCCGTCCCTTCCAGGGCTCGCTCGGCGGCAATGAAAGCGATGTCGGAAGTGGTCAGGTCGTCTGTGACGTATCTCCTTTCCTGGATGCAGGTGATCTCCTCAAGCTTCTTGATTAAATCGATATTTGGCTTGTCGAGCTTTTCCCCGTCGGCTCCGTAAAAATCATGAGCCAGGAAATAGTCATTCGGTATCTTCAGGGCGGGAATATAACTGCCCGTGGCAGTGATGATCGAATTCGGCATTTTGGAGCTAAGTTGCCTCCCCAATAAATTCGCCGGTTTGACTGCAGGTGAAAAGGCTGATCATGAGATTATATCAAACCAAATTAGCCTACTTTATGGATTTTTACACGCAAATGCAAGGAGGAAAAAGCCGGCAGCATCCATTGCGGAAAGGGGAGCAATGAAAACCTTTCAGGAAGGCGCTCAGGGTGAGTCTCCTCTGAGATGACTTGTTTTTTCTCCTTGTTTACACTCAGAAAAGAATCCGGACATCCAAACCCCTGAACCAAAGTTTCATGGTCGGACAAGTTGTTAACTTCTCAACATATATCAGGGCAATCCTGGATGGGGAGGCATTCTTTTTCGTGGCATATCCCTTGCAAACTCTGGTAGGGTGTACCTTCTGGTAAGGCTGTCACCTGTTCCGATGGTTTTCTCGCCATAGGATCAACCATGTTTTACTCCTTTCGGTCAAAGATCATAGCAAGCTTTCTCGGGGTGACCTTTCTTGTCGGCGCGGTATCTCTGCTGGTAGGGGGCCATTTCTTGAACAAGTCGGTGCTCGGTGAAGCGAGAAACCGCGTGGCCCAGGATCTCAATGCAGCGCGGGAGATGTACGAGAACAGCGTCAGGATGATCGAAGTTTCGCTCAACATCACGACCCTGGGATACGGGTTTATTGTGGCTTTCAGAGACGGGGACACATCAGACCTTGTGTTTCGCCTGGGCCGGATGGCGCAACACGGGGGGCTCGATTTTGCAGGGATCACCGACGAAAAAGGACAGACGGTCTGTCGCATTGGTCCTCATTCGATCCCCGGAGGGAAAAGCCAATCGCCAAATCCGATTGTCACCCAAGCCCTGGAAAAGAAAACCCTTGCCTCAGGCGCGGTCGTGTTGAGCGAGGAGTTCTTAAACGCTGAGAACCCTCAGTTGGCGGAGAGGGCCAGGGTGGATATTATTCCGACACCCGGGGCGGCTCCCGCAGCGGAAAAAGTGGTGACCTCGGGGCTCACCCTTTCTGCAGGGGTCCCTATTCTTCACGAGGGGCAGCTTCTGGGAGTGCTCTACGGCGGAATTCTCTTGAACAGGGACGAGAAGATTGTCGATACGGTGCGGGGCACCGTGTTCCGCAATGAAGAATACAAGGGCCGAAGCATCGGTCGAGCGACCATCTTTCTCAAGGATGTCCGTGTCGCGACCAATGTCCCTTCCCAGGACGGAGGCCGGGCGATTGGCACACGGGTGGCCGAAGATGTGAGACAGCATGTTCTCGATAAAGGGGAGCGATGGACAAAGCGGGCCGTGGTCATCACGGACTGGTACATCACGGCTTACGAACCGATCAAGGACGTTTTTGACAACACCGTGGGCATCCTGGGCATGGGGGTGCTGGAAGAAAAGTATGTGGACCTGCGCTGGAGAACGCTTTCAAGCTTTGTGCTGATTACTCTGGCAGGGATGGCGTTGGCCACTCTCCTCGGGTGCTTAATAGCGGGGAGAATCATCAACCCGGTGCACCGCCTGATCCGCGCGAGCCAGCAGGTGACCGAGGGGAGCCTCGCTCCGGACATCGGGCCTGTTTCTTCCGGCGAAATGGCGGTCCTTCAGAACACCTTCAAGGAGATGGTCGCTGCCATGGGCCGCAGGAGAGCGGAGAGCCAGGACCGTCTGCTCCTGTCTGAAAAACAGGCCAGCGTCGGAAGGCTTGCCGCAGGGGTGGCTCATGAGATCAATAACCCCCTTACAGGAGTGCTGACCTATACCCACATGCTCCTGCGAAGGAAAGACTTGAACGAGGAGGTTCGTGCTGATCTTCAGACCATTGCGGAGGCCACGGAACGGGTTAGAAAGATCGTGAAGGGACTCCTGGACTTCTCCAGGCAAACGAAGCTTGATCGGGAGCAAGTGGACGTGAACCGGCTCATCAGCAACACCATGGCCCTGATGGAAAACCAGGCGCTCCTCAAGGGGATCGGAATGGTGTTCAAGCCGGGCGACGATCTTCACATGGCCAACATGGATCGAAACCATTTCCAGAGTGTGCTGCTGAACATCCTGATCAACGCGCTCGATGCCACAAAGCCTGGCGACAGTATTACCGTTTCCACATCGAACAGCCCTGTGATGAATGAAGCCGGTCAGGAAGGAATGGAGATCTCCATTGCCGACACAGGATGCGGCATCCCTCCTGAGCATTTGAATAAGCTCTTTGACCCTTTCTTTACAACGAAGGAGGTCGGCCACGGCACCGGCTTAGGTCTCTCTGTGACACTCGGAATCGTGCAGAGGCACGGTGGGTCCATTCAGGTCACCAGCGAGGTGGGTAAAGGAAGCACCTTCACCATTTGGGTGCCTCTGGAGGGTCGGGTGGAGTAACATGAAGATCCTTGTGGTTGATGACGAAAAGATTGTCCTGGAAAGTTGCAGGCGGGTGCTCGAAGATTGTTTTGAAGTGATTCTGGCCAGGTCAGCGGATGCAGCGCTTGAAGCGATACGCCGGGAGGCGATCGGAATGATCCTGCTGGACATCAAGATGCCCGGCAAAGACGGAATGTCCCTGTTGAGAGAAGTCAAGGAGAAGTGGCCGAACATACCGGTGATCGTCATGAGCGGCTACGCGACCACGGAGACGGTTGAGCAAGTTTCAAGAACCGAGGCGGCCACCTTTATCGCAAAACCTTTTACACCGGATGAGCTTGTGGAAGCCGTGGCCAAGGTGATCGAGAAGGAGGGAAAGTTATGACAAAAAGAAAGGCTCTCGTGATTGACGACGAACAGATCGTTCTCGATAGCGTCAAGAAGATTCTGGTAGAGGGTGACTATGAGGTCGAGATGACGCCGAGCGGCCGGCAGGGCCTGGAGTGGGGAATCCAGAAGAACTACGACGTGGTGCTGACGGATATCCGTATGCCGGATATTGGTGGAATGGTGGTTTTGAGAGACCTTAAAAGGGCAAAACCAACGCTTCCCGTGGTGATCATTACAGGATACGCCAACGTACGATCGGCCGTGCAGGCCATGAGGCTCGGCGCATCGGATTATCTTGAAAAGCCTTTTACGCCGGACGAACTCCTTAAGTCCGTGGACAAGGCGGTGCAGACCGCCGCATCGCAAGTCCCGCAGGACCAGACCCTGGTTCACAAGGAGGAGATCCTCCGGGTGCTGGAACGGGCGGCAACGGACGGGGAATTCGTGCACCAATTGTTGCACAATTGGGCGGATGCTCTGGATGGGTACAACCTGAACAATGCTGAGAAGCTCGCTCTGCTCACAGGGGACATTGACTGGATAGAAAAATACGCCGGGCCTCTCACGGCGAAGCAGAGGCGATGGCTGGAGAAACCCCTGAGTGCGGAGATGCTGAGGACCTACGGCTGGTAACGCTCAAAGCAGGCCTTGAATCGCAAACAAGTCATTGATCATTGAGCATTGGTCATTTCACATTGATCATTGAGGATGGACCATTTGGTTTTGAATCAATGAACAATGAGAAATGTTAAATGATAAATCCCTTGGTTGCAGCCCTTAAAAGAGACCCCACCCCTGGGCGGCCGAAAGCACGAGTTACGCTCAGCAGATTCTGGGGTACTGGGCGCCGGTGAGCATATCCACTACCCGATGGCCGCCGATGAGGGTCTGAAGGGTTACTCGTTTAGGGTTTTCCTCCGTGACCCGGCCGATGATCTCTCCGTGCCTTCCCAGAGGGTGGGCTCTCATCGCTTCCAATACCCTTTCCGCCACATGGGGCGGACAAATCGCAATGAGCTTTCCTTCGTTCGCAAGATAGAGGGGATCCAAACCCAGCAGTTCGCAGGTTCCCCTGACGGATTCCCTTACAGGGATTTTTTCCTCTTCCATGACGATTCCCACCCTGGACATGGATGCGATTTCATTGAGGGTGGTGGCCAAGCCTCCCCGGGTCGGGTCTCGCAAGCATCGAATCGACGGGCACACATCCAGGATCTTTGCTACGAGACTGTTCAAAGGAGCGCAGTCGCTTTTCAAATCCCCCTGGAACCCGAACCCTTCCCTCTGCGAGAGGACGGCGATTTCATGGTCGCCCAGATAGCCGCTCAGAAGAACCTTGTCGCCAGGCCTTGCATGGAGCCCTGAGAGATGGACCCCCTTCCGGATCCACCCGATACCGGAAGTCGTAATGAAGAGCTGATCTGCCGCTCCATGCTCCACCACCTTGGTATCCCCTGTCACGATGCGTATGGACGCCTCTTCAGCCGCTTCCCTGATGGAGGAGATGATCCGCTTGAGAAGCTCGAAAGAGAAACCTTCCTCGATGATCAGGGAGAGGCTGAGATAGGACGGAACAGCCCCGATCATGGAAAGGTCGTTCACCGTTCCGCAAACAGCCAGCTTTCCGATGTCGCCGCCCGGAAAAAAGAGAGGGTTGATGACGTAGGAGTCTGTGGTGAACGCAAGAGGCCCTTCCTGGTTGGTGATTCTGGCACTGTCATCGAGGGGCTCAAGAAAGGGGTTGAACAACTGGGGGAGCAGAATCTCGCTCACTAAATCATGAGAGAGTTTTCCACCACTTCCATGGGCTAAAAGGATTTTTCCTTCAGACATACCGTGCTTCCTCTCAAACACTCTCAATATTGACGGCCTAGCAAAAAATCGAAAAAGGCCCTTTTCCGTCATTCCCGTGAAAACGGGAATCCAGGAAATCCAAGAACTTCCGGACTCCCGCTCCCCGCCTTCGCGGGGACAGGCTTCGCGGGAGTGACAACTATGGGGACTTTTTACGAGCACATCAATATGGATTCTGTTCGTACTTGAAATAAGTAAAGCAAGCGCCCTCGATGGAAACCATGCAGGGTCCCACAGGGTGGTCGGGATGGCACACGGTGTTGAAAAGCGGACACTCCGGAGGCGTCCGCACCGCCTGAAGAATTTCCCCGCAAAGGCAACCAGGATGCTCCCTGGAAGGTTCGACGTCCGCATCAATCTGACGGGCGTCCATGGAGCTGAAAGGATACTTGAGGCGACAACCGCTCTCGGGAATCCACCCGAGTCCTCTCCAGAGGGCTCCATCCTGTTGGAAGGCCTGGTCCATCTTGCTCACGGCAACAGGGTTGCCTTCATCACGGACCACCCGGGTGTACTGAATCTCGACAAAGGCCTGCTCCTTTTCAATCTGGTTCACGAGCATCCACACGGCCTGCAGGAGATCCAGCGGCTCAAAGCCTGTAATGACCGCAGGCCGCTTGAACACCCTGGCGATAAACTGAAACGGCTCTCTTCCGATAACGGCGCACACATGGCCCGGGAGGACAAACCCGTCAATCTGAACTTTTTCCGATTGGAGGAGAGCACGGAGGGCAGGGGGAACTCTCTTCTGACTGTTCAGGAAGTAGAGATTCCGAATCCCCTCGTTATAGGCCTGCAGGAGAGTCAGAGAAATAGCGGGAGACGTGGTTTCAAAACCCACAGCCAGGAAGACCACTTTTTTCCCCGAGTTTTCCTTTGCCATTCGGAGGGCTTCGAGGGGAGAGTAAACCATTCGAATATTTCTCCCTTCCGCTTTCTCTTTTTGGAGGCTCGAAGTCGAACCGGGGACCCTCATCATGTCTCCAAAGGTCGCGAGGAGCACGTCTTTCTGGCGGGACAGGGCAATGGCAAGATCAATGTCCCGGTTTGGTGTGACGCACACAGGGCAGCCAGGGCCGGACAAAAGCCGAATGTGTTTCGGGAGCATCTCTCGAATACCATATCGAAAAAAAGATACGGTGTGCGTGCCGCAGACCTCCATCAGCTGGATGGGGCGGGTGGAGATCTCGAAGATCCTACGGATCAGTCCCTGAGCGATTTCCTTGTTCCGGAACTCGTCGATGAACTTCATCGGATCTCCGCCATTCTCCTCAAAAGGTCCAAGGTCTCCAATGCCTCTTTTTCGTCCAGCTTCTGGATCGCAAAACCGGTGTGGATGAGCACATACTCTCCGACAGCCACGTCCGGACACACGGCCATGGACACGTCTCTTAGCACGCCACCGACTTCAACCTTTGCCATGTTGTTCTGGATCTCTACGACCTTTCCTGGAACACTCAGACACATTGAAAACACCTCATATGAGCAATCACGGCCTGTCCCAAAGAGATTCCTCCGTCATTGGTGGGCACACGGTGATGAGTGTACACCTCGAAACCGGCCTCCTTGAGACCATCGAACACAAAGGCAAGAAAGAGAGTATTCTGAAACACCCCGCCACTCAGCACAACCCGATCCAGACCGCTTTCCAACCGGATTCTCTTACACGTTTCTATCACAAGCCGGGCCATGGTTCTATGAAACTTTCCGGAGATGCGCGAAGGCGAATGGTCACGGATCAAGTCCTGTACAACCCCTTTCACCGTTTCAATGGGATTGACCACCATGGGCCGTTCTTTTTCCTGGATCTCGAAGGGGTACTCATCTTTCCCTTCAGGGCCTGCCGCCATCTCCAGTTCAATCGCCGCTTGGCCCTCGTAGTTCACCGTATCCCGGATCGACAGGAGGGAGGATACGGCGTCAAAGAGACGGCCCATACTGGAAGTGAGCGGTGTATTCACGCTCTTTTCGATCATCCTCTTGAGGATGCCGCACTTTTGAGTATCCCGCCTCTTGACCCAATCCAGCTCCAAGTCCATGGCCTTGTCGCCGAAACCTTCGAACAGATAGGCCAGGGCCATTCTCCAGGGCTCCTTGATCGCCATGGAGCCCCCGGGCATGGGGACCTGCTTGAGATGAGCGAGCCTTTCAAAATCCCTCAAATTGGCTCTCAGGAACTCCCCTCCCCAGATCGTTCCGTCCAGCCCAAAACCCGTCCCGTCCAGAGCGACGCCGATCACCTCTCCGGCCAACCCGTTCTCCGCCATGGCGCTCACCACATGGGCATGGTGATGTTGAACGCCGACCTTTGGAATCCCTTCAATGGAAAGGGCATACTTTGTGGAGAGGTACTCCGGATGAAGGTCGTAGGCCACGGCCTTTGGTTCAATGGAGAAGAGCTTCTTGAAATGCCCGATTCCTTCTTCAAAGGAAATGAGCGTCTCCATGTTCTCCAGATCTCCGATATGGTGGCTCATGAACACATAAGGACCGCGGGAAAGAGAAAAGGTATTTTTCAACTCTCCCCCGCAAGAGAGGATCATTTCGAGGTCAAAAGAAAGCTTAACAGGAAAAGGAACGTAGCCCCGCGATCGTCGCAAGACGAAAGGCATCCCTTTGAAAACCTGGACAACCGAATCGTCACACCTCATGTGGATATCGCGATCATGGAAGAGAAAGAAGTCCGCAATTTCGGAGAGCCGGTGACAAACTTCCTCATTTCTGTAAGCGATGGGTTCATCGCTCACGTTCCCGCTGGTCATCACCAGGCTTTTGAGCGGGCCATGGAGCAACAAATGATGAAGAGGGGAATAAGGGAGCATCACGCCAAGGGTATTCTGACAAGGCGCAACGCCTGGGGCAATGGGAGAACTTTTTTTCCTGTTGAGGAGGACAATGGGTCTCTCCGGGCTGCACAGGAGCCTCTGCTCCTCTTCCTGGACGTGACAGTGCGCTTTCACTTCTTCCACGTCACGACACATGACGGCAAAGGGCTTGTCCTCTCTGAACTTTCGCGATCTCAATGAAGAGACGGCACCGCGGTCTTCTGCATTGCAGACCAGATGAAAACCCCCGATCCCTTTAACGGCCACGATCGAGCCCTGCAGCAGAAGGTCGAGGGTTCTGTCCAGAGCATTTCCAGAAAGGGTTTCTCCCTTTCGATCCACCAATCGCAGGGACGGCCCACAAGTGGGGCAGGCATTGGGTTGGGCGTGAAATCGACGGTCGAGCGGATTCTCATACTCCTCACGGCAGACCGGGCACATGGTGAAGGGAGCCATGGTCGTCTTGTGACGATCATAGGGAATGTCTTTGATGATGGTGAATCTCGGTCCACAGTGAGTGCAGTTAATGAAGGGATAGCGGTACCGAAAGTCGCCGGGAGAGAAGAGTTCGGCCAGGCACGGATCGCAGATGGCCACATCAGGAGAGATCAGGGTAAAGCCCTCTGAAGCCCCCTTGCTCTGCCTGATTTCAAAACAGGAATAACCCTGGGGCTCGATTGAACTGGCTTTCAGGGTTTCAATTCGGGCAAGAGGCGGTGCAAGCTTGGTCAGTCCCTCTATGAAAAGATCGAGAGCCCCATCCTCACCCTCCGCATCGATGAGCACCCCCCGTTCATTGTTGAGGACCCACCCCCGGATGGAATAGGTCTGGGCCAAATTGAAAACAAAGGGCCTGTAACCAATGCCCTGAACGATGCCGGTTATTTCAATGGCTTTTCTTTTCACGCCGAATCTTTCTCCAAATAATAACCACTCAAGGCTCGGGAGACCAGAGGGTTTCATCGTCTTGCCGGGCCTCTCTCTTGACATTGGCTTCTGCGAGTTTACACTGCCTGGGGGTGGATAGACACATGAATGTTTCACTAACATCGGCAAAGAGCCCCGGAGCGTATAGATCGTAGGCTATTTCAATGCGTTATGGGTCCATGCCTTCATGACATCCTTGGCATACAGGTTGCATCGATGATCATTGAACAATGGTAACTACTCAGGTAGATAGACTGAAGGTAGATAGACTGAAGGAAAAGACACCTGCCTGCGCCGCGGGCGCGGCAGGCAGGTGCGCGACCACACAAAGCCAAGATCGTTTGGATACGTTGGCAGGTGATTGTGTCACGGATGATCATTATTGCCCTTCAGTCTTCAGCCTTCAGCCTAAACACTTGAGCAGTTACCATGGATCAATTGATTTTGAGCAGACAAACGATGAGAAACCCTTAGCGAAAAGGAGGGATGCTCGGTGGTGGCAAGAGAAAAATCAGAGGCAATGCTGGAAGCGCAGGAAGAGTTCACGGCTGAGCAGTGGGCGGCCGTGGATGCCATTATAAAACCGTACAAGGCGAAGCCGGGATCTCTCATCCCCGTGCTGGAAGAGGTCCAGGAAACCATTGGATATCTGCCTAAACCCGTGCTTCAGAGAGTGGCGCT
>Ga0315278_10007028_pt1 | contig 10256 bp, 6 predicted proteins | sample YL17G06_0_MG_FD_203880 | JGI IMG/M metagenome (GOLD analysis project Ga0315278, IMG submission 203880) | Sediment microbial communities from Yellowstone Lake, YNP, Wyoming, USA - YL17G06_0 | ecosystem: Environmental > Aquatic > Freshwater > Lake > Sediment | place: USA: Wyoming | collected... | reverse complement strand
TGTTAGGCAGCGAAAGGATAAGCAAAAAGAAACCTTATCCCGAGTGCTACCTTAAGGCAGCTGAGCTGCTGGGCCTCCCGGCCGGGAAATGCGTTGTTATTGAGGACTCTCCGGCCGGGGCCATGGCTGCAAAGGCAGCCGGGACAAAGCTAATCGTCGTGCCTAATCCGCTGTCAAAAATGTCGGACTTCCCACCCGCTGACGCAATGCTGAAAAGCATAAAGGGCGTGACGCCTACGTTTGTCAGGAGCCTCGTCTAGGCTTCAAGTATTTGTATCCTGCTGCGAAATAAACTGCATGAATTCATTCATCTTTATCCTTGGGAAGAACCCAGAACTGTCCTCGGCAGAGATCGTTGCCTACATGGATGCTAGGGACGTTCCATTTAGCATAGAGGACAGCTCAGACGAATTTCTCGTGATATCAGCCCCGTACGTCCCTGACTCTATGGCTTCTGACCTGGGCGGTATGCTGAAGTTCGGCGAAGTCCTTGGGTCGGCAAGCAAAAAAGAAGACCTGCTGGGCGCGCTCGAGTCAGCGAACTGGGGAAAGGTTGACATGCCCAGCAAGCCGCTCTTCGCTGTCAGCTCGTACGGCGCAGGCGATCCCGGCGCTTTCGAGAAGTCTGCGAAGGAAAGTCTTAGGCAGGCTGGCATCAAGGCTGGCATGCTTTCGCACACAGCGACGTCAATCACGCACACGGAGATCGTGCGCAGAAAGCTCTACGGAAGGGAGCTGCTCCTGTGCAAGGCAGAGAAGTTCTGGCTTGGCAGGATGCTGACGGCGCATGACCCGTACGAGTTCAAGAAGCGCGACGTCGGCAGGCCCGTCCAGCGCGCAGAGCTGTCCATGCCTCCGCGCCTATCGAGGATAATGCTTAACTTATCTGGGAAGCCGGGCCGCGTCCTTGACCCGTTCTGCGGTTTAGGTACAGTCCTGCAGGAAGCCGCTACGATGGGCTTCGAGGCGCATGGCTCGGACGTGGACAACGCAATCGTCTCAGGGTGTGTAAAAGATATGGAATGGTTTTCAAAGGCGTACAAGACCAAGCATGCGCCTGAAGTCCGTCTCGCTGATGCAAGGAACCTTCCCTGGTCTGACGGCCATTTCGACGCGATCGTCACTGAACCGGTCCTTGGTCCAGTCATGAAGCGCTTCCCGAAAACCAGGCAGGCAGAAGCCATCGTAAGGAAGCTGACGCCGCTGTATAGGGACTCCATAAAGGAGATGATACGCATCCTGAAAAAACGCGGCAGGCTGGTCATGACGTCGCCTATGTTCCGCGTGCACAATATGATCAACAGGATTGACGTCGCCAAAATAGCGGCCCAGCATGGCGCAGACGAGATTGACGTGCTCGGCGACAGGCTGAAGCATGCATTCCCGTTGACGGACTTCGAGCCGCAGCACATGACGCTGAGAGAAGTCCACGTATTCCAGAAGCGTTAATGCCGTTCCTTGCGAGATTATCCTCTGACTCTGTCGCCATCATGGAATGGCTTCCAGGGGTAGTCTGGCGGTTTGTCGCGGACTTCAACGAAATAGTCAGCGAGTCCCTGGCTTTTTGGTGTGACGTATATGGCTGCAATCTTGACCTGCGCTCCTCTTCTCTCGAAGATATCTTTCACCACACGGAAACCTTCGCCTGTGGGAAGATCGTCTTCAAGTAGCAGCACTCTTTTCCCACCTATTTCACCTTGCACATCATAAGCGAGGTGGCGTTCTCCGCCTTTGCGTTCTATATCGATCGGCCTCACGTCTTTCATCCCAAGACGTTTTGCGATTATCGCTGCTGGTATCAGGCCGCCAAGCATGGAAGGTGCTATGATTTCGGGACGCCATTCGTCCAGCATCTCCGCTAGTCGCAGCATATCTCTGTGATATTCTTCCCACGTCAGCTTTGTCATGGTTAGGCTATGAAAGTAACATTTTTAAACCTTGTGGAGGAAACGGAAAAGAGGTTTAGTCTTGGTCTCTTCTTTCTCGGCCGTTTGGCTTTCAAAGCTAGACACCGTGATCCCGAAACGCCGTATGACGTCGTTTGGGTTCTCTTTCAGATAGGTTCTGATCAGCTCTTCTGCTTCCGCCGTTATCGTCTCAGTTTTGCCAGTTGCCTTGTCCAGCGTTCGCGACCGCGTCTTCGTCTCCATCATCGTCGTGACTATGTGTATCGAGACTGTTCTGAACATAATTCCATTCGTTTTGGATGCCACGTCATCGGCCATCTCATGTATGTACGAAGCTATGTACTTCGCATCGCGGCTATCCTTTTTTAGCGTCACGATTCTTCCTATCTGCTTGCGTTCCCCTTCCTGGACCGGATCGTCGTCTTCCCCGCGTGAGCGGTGCCATATCGCTTCAGCTCGCCGTTCGCCAAGCAACGGTTTTAGCTTTGTCACATCATACGCAGCCAGCTCGCCAATGGTTTTTATGCCCATGCTCTCCATCATCTCCGTAGTCTTAGGTCCAATGCCATGCAACTTTTTTACCGGCAGCGGGTCGAGGAATGCCTTGACCTTTGACGGCTCTATGACCGTCATCCCGTCCGGTTTCTTCGCCGACGCCGCCATCTTCGCGACGGCCTTTGTCGGACCGATACCTATGGAGCATGTAAGCCGCTCTTGCGCGAGCAGCTCTTTCTTCATTGCATTCGCTAACCGCTCAGCGGTCTTGAAATCACTCCCGGTCCTGGACGTAACGTCCATATATGCCTCGTCTATGCTCACCTGCTCCAGTGCGTCAGCATGCTTTCTCAGCAGAGCCATAATCCTGTCAGATATCTGTTTGTAATGCACCCTGTCGGCCGGCAGGAACGAAGTTTCGTCCTTGCCTTCGCTTACAGCTTTTTGCGCAAGCCGTTTCGCTTGGGCGATGTACATGCCGGCGTGGATGCCCAGAGCGCGTGCACTGTAGTTGGCCGTCGCTATCGCTCCGGAGTCGTTGGTTCTGCCGGAGAACATGCATATTGCAATGGGCTTTCCTTTCAGTTCAGGGTGTCGCAGTTCCTCCGCTGAGGCGTAGAACGAGTCCAAATCAAGCAACATGATTATGCGCGTTCCTTTTGCGCTGGCCATGTCTGGTTGTTGGAGACTGTACTAATATTAAATTCTCATGGTTGCAGAGTGTCTATTATAACAGTGTTATATATTACAACAAAAAGAAATGCAGTTTTTAAAACTAGCCGTGGAGGGAGACGTGCTGCATGTCTCCCTCCCAGCCAGCTTCAGTTCAAGAAGAACACGGCCTTGTGGCTGTGCCACACGCCGTCCACCAACGCCCGCGCGAAGTAGATGTACCCTCCGCGTGACATCGCCTCTCCATCATCGTTCGTCTTCGGCCAGTCTATGAGGTCCGCAGAGGAGCTCGTTGACCAGATGAGCTGGCCAGCCAGGTCGAAGATCATGACCACAAACGTGTCCACCGGGTTGAAACTGAGGACCTCGAAGTGGACTTCAGGCCCGTCCGACGGGTTCGGATACGCCAAGAACACCGGATCATCGGGAAGCACGGGGTCAGGCGGCGGTGGAGGATAGCCGCAATCCATCACATGGACGACTGTTGCATATCGCGTGGATGTTCCGCCTTTGAATGTGACTTCGCAGATCACGATGTAGTCGCCTGGAACGTCGGGGATGAAACTGGCCCAGTTCTGGTCCTCGGACGAGGTCTTCAGCGTTCCGATCACGTGGCTTCCGTGAGGGATTGCATAGACTCTCGTCTCTGGCGTCGACCACGGTTGTTCGAGGAAACGCCACCTCCTGCTGGTAACCTTCCTCTCCGTTGCAGCATCGAAGTTCGGCCCTGTCAGTTCAGCCGACCTGTTGGCGCAGATGTTCAGTGCGCCGAGAACCACTTCATAGCCGGGGCCCACGCTTCCGCCGCCATATCCGTAGCCGCCGGAATGCATGTGGTTTCCGAACCTGGCCGTAGCGGAGCCGCCGGCCACCAGCGTGACGTCCTGCTTTTCCGGCGTCGTGTTCGACCATCCAAGCTGTCCCGTCTCCATCACAGAGTACTTCCCGGGCTGCAGGTTGGTAAATGTGACGTTTCCATTGGAGTCCGTCACCCCTGACGTCAGCTTGTTGGCTGCGACGCATCCGAAGCCGCTGTAGAGCGTCATCGTCCATCCGCTCAGGTTCGGCTCGTTTGAGTCTTGGTCGCCGTCGCTGTCCTTGTCGTTGAACTTGTGCGCGACGATGGCGCCGAGTTGGTAGTTGCCGAATTCCAGCGTGGCCGAAGCGCGTGGTTCCAACGGTTCCGTCGTCTTGGAAAGCGTTCCATCGCCTGGGTCGCTGTTCGTCCATCCTGGCTGCAGCGTCTCTGTGACCAGGTAGGATTTGTATGGCTCCAGCCCGCCGAACACCGCCGTGCCCGTTCCGTCCGTCGTCCGTGAGCCTATCACCCCGCCACAGTCGTACAGCGTGAACGTCCAGCCTGAGAGGGGTGGCTCGCCTCCGTCCCTGTCGCCGTCCATGTTGAGGTCCTTGTACTTCAATGCCTTGACGGACACGACGATGACATTGACTGTGATTCTGAACGTCGCGCTTCCAATCCCTCCATCGTCATCCGTAACCGTCACGGTCGCCGTGTAGATCCCATCCGCGGCGTACGTGTGGCTTCCGACAGAGAACGAACTGATAACGGCTCCAAGCGTGTCGGAGTTCCCGTCGCCCCAGTCCACTGTTGCCGTATGCGTATCCGCAGTCCCAGGATCCGTGAACGAAGCGTTGCCCGGCGAGATTGGCGAGCCTTTGTCGCCGCTCGTGTCAGCAGGCGCCGTGACCGTTGGGGCGACATTGTTCACCGTCAGCGTTGTCCCACCCGTGCCCGTTGCCCCATCATCGTCCGTGACTTTGAGAGCAACAGGATACGTCCCGTCATCGCCAAGTCCGAGTCCTGCGAGCGCCGCCCACGTCACCGTCGGACTCACACCGCTGGCATCATCGAAGATGCCGTCGTTGTCCAGGTCCCATTCGTAGCTGGCGATGGTCCCGTCCGTGTCGCTGGATCCGCTTCCGTCTAGCGCAAGGTCGTTGCCCTCGTCAATCGTGTGGGGACCGTCCGCATTCGCTGTGGGCGGGTTGTTGGGAACGCATGGAATGTAGGTGATTGCACCTGCAGTCACCGTCACCATCATGTTCGTTCCATCATCGAACACGAACTTGTACGTTCCTGGAAGCAGTTCCATATCCTGGAAGAAGTTGATCCAAGAGCCGCCAAGCGAAGCCTTGACCGGTTTCGGACTGTCGCCAGTCCAATGCACCTGGCCTGTCTGGAACACGATTGGTCCAGGAACTGGAAACCACCCTTCTTGGTTCGTGTTGTTGAACGTCACGCGGAACTTGTAGTTCGCGCCGCCGAAGAGTTGCACATGGAATTCGCCGATGGCGTCGGTGTATCCATGATGCTGCCAAAAGCTTCCGCCTTGGTCAATCTTCCCGCCTGCGATTCCCACGCCGGTGTGGCTGATGAACAGGATCGTGGCCTCGACTGTCTGGTAGCTGAACGTTGGGTTGACCGCGATGTTCTGCGTGAGTTCGCGGCTTCCCTGGTTGTATGTGATTCTGACTTTAAGGCTCGTCGTGCCGTCGGGAAAGTCCTTTAGCACGAATCCGGGTCCGCTGCCGCCGGTCGTGCCGAACGCGTTCCAAGTGCCGCCGTAAGCGTCCTGCACGACTGCTCCGTCGATTGGATTTCCGTAGCTGTCCAACAGCTCGACCCTGACCGTGATGTTTGCCAGCGCAGCGCTCGAGAAGAGCAGCAACGCTAGCAGAACAGTGAACAACAGGGCTCCTCCCCTCGTTGCGCCTCTAATCACTGTGCCACCTCCTCAGTGGATATTCGGTAGATTCATCTCACACCACCCGTCGTAGAGTTGCGTGACCACCTCCCGCCATGCTTTTGTGGAATTCATCTTGCGTCTTGGTTTTCAGTTGCACCTTCAGTTGCACCAATACACCTATAGGTACAAGTTACGTTGGTGCTATAGGCCAATCACATGATGCGGAGCAACGCCAAACCGCACCAGAATTGCCCATAACGGAGTGCAAAGAAACCGAAATTGGGGCTAATCGCGTGTCTTTCTCTTATGTTGCCGAACCTGTGCGAACATAGGCTCGGGTACGCTGAAGCGTACGTTGCGATGCGATATTTGATGGAGCATGACCTCAGGAGCTTCGAAGCGCCGCAGTTGACTATTGGAACAAAGATTTAAAGCCTTTTCAGCACCGGCAAGGCGTTACTAGAAACAACAAACTGCATGTGATGTCTATCGATAGCGTTTATAACGGCGTTATTATAGACAGCAAAAAGGAAGAAGGGGACTCCCGCCCTCGCGGGAAGGAGCCCCCAATCGTTCGCGGTCAGTGACTGTTCATGTCATTGTCACGCCCTCAGGCATCGCCTAGTGGATGTGGTTGACAGTTCCAGCCGTGACCGGATAGACAGTGTTCGGGAAACCAGTGAACGTGAAGGTGTAGTTCCCCGGGAGTAGTTGCATGTCCTGTACGAACGGCCGCCACGACCCAGTAGAGTACTGAGTGCATGTGCCGCTGTCCGAATGCACCGAGCCAGTCTGGAACACCACGGGTGTCGCGATGTTCTGGGTGATTTGCTGGCTCGTTGAGTTCACGGTCGCCTCGAACTTGTAGCTTCCGGGGAACATCTGCAGTTTGAACTCGCCGCTGGCGTCGGTGAAGCCCTGATCGACCCAAGTGCCGCCGCCCTGCCGAATCTTCGCACCGGCGATGCCGACACCCAGATGGTCAATCACCCGCACGGTCGCGGTGACGGTGTACCAGGTCCAGTTCGAAGCTTGGAGTTGCGCCCAAGTCTGTTCCTGGCTACCCTGGTTGATTGTCATCTTGATCTTCGTGGGCTGTTGGGTGTCGGTGATGAGAAGCCGCCCGTTGGCGTCAGTGGAGCCGACATACTGCGCTCCCCAACTCCCACCGTATGCGGGTTGGGCCACGCCACCGGCAACGCCTTTTCCAGCTTGGTCAAGGAGTCGCAGGAAACCGCAGATCTGCGTACAGTTGGCCCCATTAACCACGATGTTCTGGGTCACTCCGTCGAGAACGAATCGGTACGTTCCGGGTAGCAAGTCCATCGTCGGTAGCGTGAACGTGTGCCACGATCCGTTGGCGTATTTCGCGTTCGTCACGCCGAAGATCGTGAGAGCAACCGTCTTGAACTCAAATGGCGTCGTCAGGTCATGGATGATCGTGTTGCTGAAACCGTTGTAGGTCAGCACGACCTTGTACGTTCCAGGGAACAGCTCCTTGGTGACGGTTCCAGCGCCGTTGTCCCCAGTCGTTCCGAAGTTGTGCCAGCTCCCGTTCGCGTACTGAACGACACCGCCGTTGATGGGTGTGCCGGAGCAGTTCTTCTTCAGTGTCACGGTCGCCAGTGCGGTCGCGAAGGTCTCAGTGTGTGTGCCGGCAACGCTGAACGTCTTTGTCATCGACGTCCCGTTGTACGACACCATGAACTTGTACGAGCCGGGGAAGACGTACACAACCAAGTTGCCGCTTCCATCAGTGAGTCCCTGATACTGCCAGTAGCCGCCGCCTTGATCAACCCCGGCTCCAGTAAGCCCCGCTCCGTTGTGGTCAACGGCCTTGATGGTAAGCGCGTACGCCGTCAGGTTGTAGTTGTGTGACGGATGAGCCGCGACTTCCACGCTGCCTTGGTTCAGGGTCACCCGAGTCTTGGTGTATCCCACCGGGATGTTGACCGTCAGGTCACCAGCCCCAATAGTCGTACCGCTGACTGCAGTTCCCCAGCTGCCGCCGTACGCGGGCGTGATCGTGAGGTTCTGCGCCACAACGCCCAGATGGTAGGTGACCGCAACCGTGGTCAAATCCATGGGGCTTGCGACGAAGTCGCCGACGCCGGGATCTGCGGGCGTTCCAGCAAGGAAACTGCCACATCCTCCCAGCAACAGCGACAGACTGATTGCAGCACCTAGAAGTGCCACAAGTAATACCAATCTTCGTTTCATCTGTTCCTTCGGAACCATACTGCTATCGGTTCCTGCGCAGTGTCTGCGCGTTACAAGCCGGCTTTCGATTCACGAATGCCTTGGCCTTTGGCATCCGTTGCGATTGGCGAATACCAACCACACCTATCACTGTCTTTGCTCTTCCGCGACCGCCTCCTTTCCCGCATTTCAGCGGTTGTGTCTTCTATAAGTAGCTCTGTCGAACTCGTATGTCGTCCTGAGACTTCCGAACCAGTGCTAAGCACGGGTGCAGGTGTATGTCATGCATGTACACAGCTATAGGTTGTTAGGAACGTGATAAAGTGAACCGATTATATTTGAGATTAGGTGTGCATACCTTTAAGCTTTCCTTCGGCGTAGTGTGTTATTTTTTCACACCACAGTGTGACAAAATAGGCACTGATCTTGAAAATGCCGTGGGTATTTGCTGGCCTGCGTGTTATCATCAAAAATCACACGACCTTGCCGAAGATGTAGATGCTACCCTGGGTGAAGCTGCCTATGCATGGTTTCGGGTACGTCAGCTTCAGTTCAATCTCCAGAGTGCCCTGGTTTGTCAGCGCGTATTCAGCCTCCATGGGTGCATCTGAGTTGCCCCATGGGAACGGAACAGGCAGCGCACCATAGCACAGGTAAACGTCACAGCCCTTGTTCTGATCGTACTTGCTCATTGGTATCCAGCCTTCCCAAGAAGTCCATTGCGTCCCTGACCAGCCGCGGTACCACATGTAATCCTCTATCGCTATGTAGTTGGTCACGGGGCACTTGGAAGCGCCGCTGAGGTCATACAGATCCGTGCCTGCGATGAACATCCACATGTTGACGCCGCCTTCGGCCGTATTTTTGACTTTTATCTTGTTGGTTGAATGCACTGTACGTTCCTCCGACGCATCAGCGCCGTAAGGCATCGGCTCGAAGCGTATGGGCTGGCCATCGCTTGTCGTCAGACTCAGCCCGATGGCGGGGTTGAAGAACCATGTTTCCGTGTGCGTCGCTCTTGTGGCGACGCCTTTGCTGTCATAGGCTGCCAGTGCAAGCTCCTTCTCGCCGTACCATCCAGGTTCAACAGAGATGAGTATGCGGAAAGTCTTGTCAGTCGCCGGATTGAAGGCGCCAAAGCCGTCGCACTCAGTCTGGAGTTGCGCATCATCGCCATGCCCATGCATGTTGGTCTCGCTCGCCAGCGCTTCTTCATGCCCATCAACCAGCGCCTTGACGTATCCTATGTCCACCGCTCCGTCAGCGTCCCTCACCACGACCGTGTATTCAACCTGTTCGCCTGTGAAAGCGTACATGCCCGTGCGATAGTCGAATTCGTTTATGCCTGGCGGGTTGGACTGCGTGCCTATTATGACGTCCCTATGGTTTATGCAGAGTCGCTGCGTCTGGCCTGTCTGCTGGCCGCCGGCGCCTATCTCTCCAGTAGCGACGTCAGCAAAGGTCATGGCAGGGACGAGAAACATCAATGTCACCGTCGCAGCTATCAGTATGAACAGGCAGTTTGCCCTTGGATTGTTAATGCATTTCATATCATCACTCCTATGCTAACGAAAGCACCCCGCAGTCTAATTCTATGTCGAAGTACGGTCTCTCCGCAACCGCTTGGTTTAGCCCTGCTAGACGTGCAGTCCAGACATAGAATATTCTCCTCACGCCGGGGGGCACAATCTTAGGCAGTTCCGGCCTGATGAGCCTGTTTATGAACGGTTCGCCTGCCTGCGGAATTATGCTCGTTATAGTAACAGGCACAGAACCCCGGTTGGTGACGCCAACGACGATGATGTTTTGGGAGGCTCTCCAAGGCGTCGGATAGTAGCTCACGCGAAGCGGCCTCGACCAGACGTCAACGCCTGGACATGCTCGCGAGAACGTCGCAGTTGTTGTTCTATCGCCGTTCATAACAACGTTGCATGCTGTGCCTGTTGCAGTGTCGCAGCCGGTCCACTCGACGAACACTGAATTGAGCCCGCGCGCCGCGTTCAATGTTATAGGCGTGCCATGCGCCACTGTTTCTGTGCAGTCTCCAGCCACAACACCAGCCGTGATTGCGCAATTCACTCCAGGGCCTGTTACGGTGCCGTTACCGTTGCCCGTCCCTTTGATTGTCAGTGTGCGCATTTTGAGGTTGAAAGTGGCCGTGCATGTTTTATCGCTGTCAAGGATTGCACGTCCGTTGGCGTCGCAATCGCCGCTCCATCCGATGAAGTCCGAGATTGCGTCAGGCGTTGCGGTCAGCTGGAAGGTTGTGCTTTGC
>Ga0315278_10007026_pt1 | contig 10256 bp, 4 predicted proteins | sample YL17G06_0_MG_FD_203880 | JGI IMG/M metagenome (GOLD analysis project Ga0315278, IMG submission 203880) | Sediment microbial communities from Yellowstone Lake, YNP, Wyoming, USA - YL17G06_0 | ecosystem: Environmental > Aquatic > Freshwater > Lake > Sediment | place: USA: Wyoming | collected... | reverse complement strand
GGTGCGGAACGTGATCGGATACCTGGTTGGGACGCTGGCAGCGCCGGAGACCGTTGGCGGCGTGTTCGACATCGGCGGCCCGGACGTGATGTGCTACCGCGACATCATGCAGGTGATGGCCGAGGAGCTGGGCCTGAGGCGCCGCTGGATCATCCCGGTCCCGTTGCTGACACCGCGGCTCAGCTCGTACTGGATCCATTTCGTCACGCCCCTGAGCCATCACATCGCCAAACCACTGACCGAGGGGCTCAAGAACCCGGTCGTCTGCCGTGAATCCCGGATCACCACGCTGATCCCGCAACAACTATTGGACGTGCGCGAGGCGATTCGCGCGGCGCTGGGCAGCGTCGCCGAGGGGCTTGTCGAAACCAGTTGGTCCATGGCGGGGCCCATTCCCGGCGACCCGGATTGGGCCGGGGGGACCGTATTCCGGGACGACCGGCAGATCACGATTGCGACACCACCCTGGGCGGCCTTTCAGGCCGTGTGCCGCGTCGGTGGTGGGCACGGGTGGTTCGGAGCAGACTGGCTCTGGAGAATCCGGGGCTGGATGGACATCCTGGTCGGTGGCCCCGGGCTTCGGAGGGGGCGGCGTGACCCCGAGCGGATCGCGTACGGCGAAGCGCTGGACTTCTGGCGGGTGGTGGGGATCGAGACCGATCGCCACCTGGTTCTCCGTGCCGAGATGAAATTGCCGGGCGAAGCGGTGCTTGAATTTCGGATCGTGCCCCGTGAGCCTGAAGAGTGCGCCTTGCAGATGGCGGCGCTGTTCAAGCCACGGGGGCTATTGGGGCTGTGCTACTGGTACGCCGTCATGCCGTTCCACGGCATGGTCTTCCGGCGGATGTTGAAGGGGATCCAGCGGGAAGCGCTTCAGATTGCCACGCAGAAGCCCCACCCGGGAACGGATGGGGCCTCCTGACCAGCGGGTCTGCGAATTCGGCTACTTCTTCGCCCCCGCCCCCTCCACCTCATCCGCCAGCCGAGCCGCCCCGTACACCTTCCGGAGCGCCTCCACGATGCCCTTCGTGTGCACCGCCACCGACCGGGCCACCTCGTCCGTGAAGATGAACCGGTTGGGCAGTGACTCAATGTTCCCGTCGAAGATCAGCCCGACCACTTCGCCGTTCCGGTTGATCACCGGGCTCCCCGAGTTGCCGCCGATGATGTCCGCAGTGAGCGAGAAGTTGAGCGGCGTCATCATGTCCACCAGGCTCCGTGCCGCCTGCCAGCGGGGTGACAGCTTGAACGGTGGCTGGTCGTCGAATTCCGCGCTCCGGGCGTAGAGGCCGTAGAAGCTGGTCTTGTAGGGCGCGATGGTCCCGTTGTATGGGAAGCCCTTGACTACGCCGTCGCTGATCCGGAGCGTGAAGGTCGCATCGGGCGGCATGCTCTCGCCGTAGGCCGCGTAGATCGCCTGCCCCACCAGCTCCACGTTGGCGCTGATCGTGGTGTTGAGCTTGAGCGCCCGCATCGAATGTTTCGTCGCCAGCGGGTTCACCTTCCGCGCCAGCACGATCATCGGATCGTCGCTCGCCAGGACGGCGGCGGCTCCACCATCGAGCAGCGCCTTCCGCGCTTCCAGCGACCCCAGCTTGGTGCCGTTCACCAGGTACTCCGCCGCGACCTCCGGGCTCCGCCCACCCAGCGCCGCCGCCAGGAACGGGTCGCCCGCCGGCAGGGCTTTCTGCGCCATCCGGAACTGCGCGGCCAGTAGCATCTTCTCCACCTCGGGCTCGACGGGGAGGTTGCGCCCCATCTGCGCCTTGATTCGGTCCAGCCCCTCGCCGCGATACTGCAACAGCCGCAGCGAGTCCGCCTGCTTGCCCTGTTCCGGGATCCGCACCAGCCCCGCCGCCATGTTCATCAGCGTCGACCCGCCCCCGAATCCCTGGAACTGCTGCAGCTTGGCGAAGCCGGTCAGCTCCTTCTGCGCCGCGGCTATGTTGTCCCAGGCCTTCCCGTACTTCACCGCCAGGTCGGGCTTCCCCATGATCCGCGCGCGGAAGTCCTTCTCGAAGGCCGCCTTCCGCGCCATGATGACCGGATCCAGCAGCCCGCTGTTATAGCCCTTCACCGCCTTCTGGGAGTTCTCCAGCCCGAAGACGTTGTTCTCGTAGGCCCGCTTGTTGGCCTCGCTCTGGCCGATCAGTTCCTTGTAGATGCCGATCTGCTCCTTGTACGTGGCCAGCTGCGCCGGATACTGGACGTCCCGCAGGTATTCCATCTGTGCCATGGTGAGGAGCCGTCCGGTGCTGCCCGGGTTCCCGACCACGAAGGTGAGGTCCCCTTCTTTCGACCCGTTCGAGTTCCAGCGCAGGTAGTGCTCGGTCTTCATCGGCACGCCGTTGTCATAGACCCGGAGCAGCGTCAGATCGAGGTCGTAGCGCGGATAGGTGAAGTTGTCGGGGTCTCCGCCGTAGAAGCTGGCTCCCTCCTCAGGCGCCATCACCAGCCGGACGTCGCTGTACCGACGGTAGCGATAGAGCGAGTACTTGCCACCCTGGTAGAAGGTCACCACCTGGCAGACCAGACCGGTCTCCTGCTGGCAGCCGGTTTGCATCGCCTCGATCGCCTTGTCGCGCTGCTCCACCTGCTGGCCGGTCACCTTGGCGGTCACCGCCGAGCGGATCTTCGCCGTCACGTCCTCCATGGAGACCAGCTGGTCGGCATAGGTCATGGAGCACTTCTTCTCTTCGGATTCGCTCTTGGCCGCGAACCCGGCCTCCTGGTAGCTGGTGTCGGGCGGCGAGACCGCCGTGATGCAGGCGCGGGCGCAGTGGTGGTTGGTCATCACCAGCCCCTGGTCCGACACGAACGACGCCGAGCAGCCGGGGATCCGGACGCTGGCGAGGCGGACGTGGTCGAGCCACTGCGACGACGGCTCGAAGCCGTACTGGCCTTTCCAGTAGGCCAGCGGTGGCGCGTCGAAGGTCCACATGGTGCCGAATTCCTTGATCCAGTCACCGGGACCGGTCTGGACGCGGGCTGCGGCAGGCTGGGTCGCGACCGCCTGGGCTTCAAGTGAGGGGGTGCCAGGGTGCCAGGGTGCCAGGAGTGTCAATGCGGCGACGGCGCGGAGCATGGTACGCATAGGGATCACGATCTCCGACGGGTGGTGTCCGGGATGGGTGAAAAGGACCCGGAAGGATACCGCTCCAATCGTGAAGCGCCCGTGAAGGCGCCGGCAGGGAAGTCGAGGGTGACCGAATTCCGACATCTTGACGCCCCTGCTTCTGGGGGTAACATCTGGAATTCACTTCACAATGAATACTGAAGCCTCCGATCTCGACCGTCCGCGGCCAGGTCGCCGTGCTGGGGCGGGTCCGCCTGTCACCCGATCGTTTCCACCCTCACACCAGGAGTGTCGCATGAACATCGGTAAGGTCGTCAAGACCGGTATCGCCGTTGGCATCACGATCATCGCGCTCGACTTCGTGATCAACAGCTTCGTACTCGGCAGTTACATCGCCGGCCTGCCGTTCGTCAACACCGGGTTCGCTACCGCCATGACCTGGAACCTGGTCGGCGATCTCGTGGCCGGCCTGGTGTTCGCCCTGGTCTTCGACCGGGTCCGCGGCAGCTTCGGCCCAGGCATGGCTGGAGGTCTCACCTTCGGACTCTACGCCGGGGTCATCGTCAACTTCCCGACCTGGCACTTCGCCCACCTCTACATCAAGGACTGGCCCTATATGGCGTCCTGGGTCTGGACGTGCTCGGGGGTCTTCATGGGATTGGTCGAGGGGGCGGTGGCGGGGATCATGTACGACATGGGAGAGAAGAAGGCGGCGTAGCAGGCTCCTACCGGATGGCCGCCAAGCGGTCCCGCACGGCGTGCGCCGGCGGGTCCGCCTTGGCGTACATCTCGCGCATCCCCCGGGCCAGGTCCCGGCCCTGACCGCCGTGACTCGCCGAGAAGAGCAGCACCGCCGCCTGGCCCAGCACGGCGGCATGCGACACCCGCAGCAGATCGCGCGAGAGCAGGGTCAGGTCACCGAGCGCAGCCCCCAAGTTGGCGGCTGCCGCCGCGGTGTCACCCACCATCATCCGCAGCCGCGACTCGAGCACCAGGATATCGAGCGATACCTCCCAGGGCGCCAGGTCACGTCGTTGAGCGTCCACTCCGGCCAGAAGATGGCGTGCGGACACGGTATCACCCGCCCAGATGGCGCGCTCGATCTGGGCGGTCTCGAAAGGATCGTCGGCCGGTGAAAGTGGCGGCATCACCGGGAAGGCGTACAGCGAGGGGAACCGGAGGATGGCCCGCCGGAACGAGGCTCGAGCCGCGGAATCCCGGCCCGCCAGTTGGGCATCCACCGTTGCGGTCAGGGCGGAGAGACTCTCTGCGGGCGCAGCGAACGCGCCGAAGGTGAGCATCCGCTGACGTGACACCCGGAGTCCCGGTGGCGCCGTCAGGGTCGTCCCCCGCACCTGGTCGGTCAGCTCCTCATCCAGCCCGTAGCGCCCCAGCAGGTTGGCCGCGAGAAACACCCGGCCGAGCAGGGCGGCCAGGCCGGCCTGGAGCACTCCATCACTCCCCGCCGCCGCCGGCAGGGCGAGCGCGGATTCGGCAACGGCCGTGGCCTCGATGAAGCGGCCCGACTTGACCAGCAGCCGCACCTTGTCGGCGAGGATCGGAATGGGCACCGGCTGACCGCGGTGCAGCGTCTCGACGCGTTCCAGGATCCCGAGTGCGCTGTGTTCCTCCGGCGATGCCGATGCCACCCGCCCGTTCAGTTCCAGGGCGACCGCATGCGCCAGCAGGGCTGGCTCACTCCGGGGGTACTGTGCTTCCCAGCCGGCGGTGATCTCGAGCAGCTGCTTCCGGGCCTCCTGCATCGCCTTGAGTCGGTTCGCCACCGGATGCTTCCAGGCAAACGTCTCGGCTGCAGGCCAGGGCACGAAGCTCAGCGTGTCACCGGCAATATCGGCGAACGCCGCGAAAAACACCGTCGAGTCACCGGCCAGGAAGTAGCCCCCGCGGATCTTGTTCGACTCGGCAAACAGGTTGTCCACCAACTTGCCCACCGCCGGGCCGCCGAAGACCAAGTGCGCCAGCGGCTGCAGCTGGAGCGCGCGGCGGTGGGCCATCAACCCCCGGTGGTAGCTGGCTCGGAAGCGGTACCGCGACGGACTCCGGGGATCCGGTATCACCGTCTCGTCCCGCAGTTGACACACCGCCAGGCCGTACCAGCCGACGAAGCTGGATGAGTCGGTGTTCACGATCTGCTGATACCGACCGCAGGCGATCGGGAACTCCCCGCGGGCATAGGCCGCCAGGGCCTGAGCCTCGAGCTGCTCCGACGCGGAGAGGGCCCCGCCGGTCCGCAGCGCGGTTTCAGCCAACTCGACCCAGGTCCCGGAGGGCACATCGCGCCACTGGTCCAGGCGAGCCAGCCGGAGCCGTGGGAGGGCGTAGCGTGGGTCGGCGGCGATGGCTCGACGATAGGCCTCAATGGCCGGATCCAACTCCCAGCGCGAAAGCAGCGAGTCGCCAGTTACCGCCGCCCGGAGCGCCTCGTACCCGCGTGTCGCGCCCAGCCCCTCCGAGATGCTGGTTCCCGCGAACAGCTGCGCCACCGCGAAACCGATTGACTCCCTCGTCGGTGCCGGCACGTCGCGCACGCCACCGGCTCCCGAGCCTCCCTCAAAGAGCCGGATTCTCAACCCGGACCTGGCCGTGTCCCCGGCTGCCTCAAGCCAGAACACCTTGCCAGCGCCGAGTCGGCGGCCGGTGCTCCTCGCCTTCTCCGGAGTGATGGGCGCGGTCCCCCGTACCGCCCGCTCAACCACTTCACTCTCCGCCAGCGACAGACCGTTCCATTCCCCCAGGGCTTGGCGGACCAGCGCGACGACCCGTGGAGGCAGCCGCCCGGCGGAAGTGGTCAGCAGCACCACGCGCGTCGGATCGATCCGCGGGGGCGATAACGCGATGATCGCGGCGATCGCCAGGGTTGCCATCGAGGCAGCGGCGACCAGGACGCGCCGCAGCCGGCGGGCCCTGAGCCGCCGGGTCGTGCCCGAGCGGCCCCCGTGAGCCGCGGCCTCGACCGCGCGAAAGAACTCGCTGGACGATCCATAGCGGTCGGCGGGAGCCTTAGCCAGGGCTCCGCCCACGGCGGTTTCGATACTCGAGGGAATCTCCGGCCGGAGAGCCCGAAGCCGGGGTGGTGCCTCGCCCAAATGCTGGCGCAGGGTCTCGTGCATCGCCCCGCCCAGGAAGGGTGGGCGGCCGGTGAGCATGGCGAAGGTGACACAGCCCAGCGCGTACAGGTCGGAACGCAGGTCCAGCTCATCACCCGCAATCTGCTCGGGACTCATGTAGGCCGGGGTTCCCACCACCATCCCTGCCCCGGTCGCCCTCGGGGACGTGCTCGCGCTCATCGCCAGCGCCACGCCAAAATCGGCGACGAGGGCATGGCCGTGGCTCAACATGATGTTGGCCGGCTTGATGTCGCGGTGGAGCACTCCCTCGCCGTGGGCGTAGTCGAGCGCGTCGGCAATGTCCCGCAGGATCGAGAGCACGTCCTCCAGCGGGAGGGGGCCCTCCCGATCGAGGCGATCCTCCAGCGATTCGCCTTCGACGAACGGCATGGTGTAGAACAGCAGCCCTTCGGCCTCCCCTCGCTCGTGCAGCGGCACGATGTTGGGGTGGACGAGGTTGGCGGCGATATCGATCTCGCGGAGGAACCGGTCGTGCACCAGCGCGGTGGACAGCTCCGGCCGGAGCACCTTGATCGCAACCTTGCGGCCCAGGGCCAGGTCGCGGGCCAGAAACACGACCGACATCCCACCTTCCCCCAACCCAGACAGCAACTCATAGCGGCCGGCGAGGCCGCGCTGGAGGCGCTGCTCGAGCTGGGGGTCGGTGGTCACGTTCTGCGCTGCTGACCGACCACTTTATTTCTGAAGCTTGCAGCAACCGTATGGCGTGCACGTGAACCAAGGTCCCGGAGCTGCAATCTGAGCACCCAGGGAGGCCACGAGCAGACTGTCCGACACGAGCAGAGACGTGTGACCAGCTTTCGTGCCCAGAGTGTCGCCATCGACTGTGCGCTTATAGTTGAAGGTCGTGAGCTCCAGGTGCGTGATCAATGAAGCAGAGCCGCTCCAGTCCTCGGTCCAGCGCGCCATGGCCCCGGTGTGCGGATCCGTGTGGATGGACCGCACGACGCCGAATGTCGCCGACGTGGCGCCCGGGTTGGTTCCGGTCGCAGGGTGCACCACCAAGCCGCGCAGCTGATAGGTCAGTTCCGGAGGGCCGTTGTGCTCCGTTTCGGACCGGCCGACCCAAACGCATGACGTATCCGCCCCCACCACGTTGTACTCCGCCGAGCCGGCTCCGTCGGTGGCGAAGATTACGCCGACAAAGCCGCCCTTCGCGTGTCGCTTCTGGTCCTTGATCGTGTACCCCTCCTTGGTGGCCATGATCGCCAGTGTACCGTAGACCGCGAGAGGCGGGGAATGGTCCAGGAGATCCGATGCGTTGTCAAGCAGTTTCCGGCACTCCCTGAAACCGACGGTGGCGTCCCGGTCAACGTCGTCTCCGATTGCATTCGGTGGGGAAGTGCAGCCAGTGAGGCCAACCACTGCGAGGAGGCCGAGCAAAGAAATGGTGGTGCGGCGATGCGGCATGGGTTCCTCCACCGAAAAGGGTTGGGCCAGGTCATCGGCATCCTTACGATACTCCCAGATCATGAAGGCCGCGAGGCCACCACCGAATGCACGTCCGCCCGGGGTAGATTCCCTGCCATGCGTGCCACCGGCATCCTGGTGGTTCTGGCCGCGACACTGGCCGCTCCCCTGCCTGCACAGCGTCCGGCCCCACCGGACTCTGTCTCCATCGTCCTCGGCCCCGCCTACGCCAGCGCTCCTGCCTTCCAGGCCCTCCGTAGCGCTGGATGGCGGCGCCTCTGGATCGACACGATCCGGCTCCCGATTCTCGACGCCCCTTTGCCCGGCACAGGCCCGCCGGAGAGCGACACGACCTCCGTGCCGGGCACGGTCATCCTCCACGCCGCCGACGGCACCGCCTGGCGTCTGGTACCGGTTGACCACGATCCGGTCGCCTTCAAATTCTCCACTCGACTTCACGGCAGCACCGTCGAGCGTTGGTTGAACGACCTCACTGCAACCATGCACCCCACGGCGCCGCTGGTCGCGTCCGCCCTCTACCAGGCGGTTGGTCTCCCTGTGGTTCGCCCGCGACTCGCCGTGGCACCGGACGGACGCGGCGTCTGGGTGGAGCGGGCCGCCGAACTCGATGGGCAGCCGTTCGGCGGGTTCGTGCGCGTGATCCCCAGCGACAGCCTGCTCGGGCTGCTCCGCCTCGATCCCGCCACCCGGGTAGACCTGCGGGCCTTCCTTCAGGCGCGTCTGCTCGACATCCTGCTCGGCGACCGCGACCGGACCGCTGAGCACTGGCGGTGGGGACTCGATCCGAAGGCCGCCGGCGGCCCCACCTGGGTGCCGATCGCATCGCGGCAGCAGCAGGCCTTTCTCCGGGCCGACGCCGGCGACCGCCTCTTGCTTGGCATGTACGCGACGGGTTTCGTGGTCTTCGACGCGAAGCGGCCCCCGGTCAGCGCCCTCACCAGGACCGGCTACGACTTCGACCGGCCGCTGCTGGCGCGGCTCGAACGTCCCGCCTGGGACAGTGTGGCCGCGGCCCTCCGCACCGCCCTCACCCGCGACGTCATCGACCGGGCGATCGCCGAACTGCCGGCGGAGCACTGGCGCGCGTCCGGCGCGTACCTGGCAGAGGCGCTCAAGGCCCGGCGTGACCTGCTCGCCGGCGTGGTGAGCGACTTTTACCGCCAGGTCGTGTCCGACCCTGACATCGAGTTGAGCGATGCCGCCGAGTCGGTGCGACTCACGCGGTTGCCATCCGGAGACCTGGACCTCCGGGTGAGTGCGGGGAGCTCCGAATTGTGGCGCCGTGTCTTTCTGGCCTCGGAAACCCGCGAGCTGCGGCTGCACCTGCGGGGAGGGGACGACCGGGTCGTGCTCGACGGTGTGGAGCGTCATGGCGTCGGGATCCGGATCACCGGCGGCTCGGGGCACGATCTGGTGGAGCGGACCGGCGATGGGGTACGCCGCGTGGTCATTTACGACGGGCCGGACGGCGTTACCCTGCAGCCGGAGGACGCTGCCCGCCTGGTGCCACGAGCGGTGGAGCGATATCGGCTCTGGCCCGACTCGGGCACGGCACCGGGGCACGCGGACTGGGGCGTGGCCCGATCACCGATCCTGGCGTTCGACATCACCGGCGACCTGGGGGTCGTGGTGGGCGGCGGGATGCAATGGACCCGGAACGGGTTCGACGAGCCCCACTACCGCCAGCGGGTCCGCGCCACCATCGAGTATGCCAGCCGCCCGAACGGCTTCCGCACCTCGGCCCTGTTCGAGCGGCGGGACGTCTTCCGCAACGTCCATCTTACTGCCGGCGCGCGGGTCACGGGTATCGACGTGGTCCGGTTCTTCGGCTACGGCAACGACACCCCATTCGGCGAGGACATCGACTACTACCGTGCCGAGGCCCAGGAGCTGGGCCTTACCACCCTGGTGGGCTTCTCCCGAGATCCGGCCTTCGAGTTCCGGATCGGGCCGGCGCTCCGTGTCGGGGGCACCGACACCACCACAGCTTCCTTCGTCGGAACGACGCAGCCCTACGGCTCGGGTCGGTTCGACATGGCGGGGCTGGAGGCCCAGTTCAACTACACTCCGCCCCGGGCGCGTTACCAGCAGGGATGGGCATTCCAGGCCCGTGCCAACGGACGATTCTACCCGAAGCTCCTCGACGTCACGGAAGGGGCGTTCGGCGGGGTGGACGCGGAGGCGCGGCTCACCTGGGTGCCACAGCCCGCGAGCCGCTTCGTGCTGGCCGGGCGGCTGGGCGGAAGCGTGCTGGGCGGTACGGTGCCGTTCAGTCTGGCGGCCCGAGTCGGCGGGCCGAAATCGCTGCGCGGCTGGGAGACGGGGCGCTTCTCCGGCGACCGTGGCTCCGCATACGGCGGCGTCGAGTTCCGGGCGCGGCTCTTCCGTTACCGCCTGGTGTTCCTCCCGGGTGACTTCGGGGTGCTGGCCTTCGGGGATGCGGGCCGGGTCTGGGCCAGCGGGGAGTCGTCCTCGACAATGCACCTGGGCGGCGGCGGGGGGCTTTGGATCGCGCCGGCCCTGGGCTGGATCCGGAACCTGGACGACCTGATCGGGCGGCTGGATCTGGCGTGGGGCGGCGAGCACATGATCGTCTCGGT
>Ga0315278_10007025_pt1 | contig 10257 bp, 9 predicted proteins | sample YL17G06_0_MG_FD_203880 | JGI IMG/M metagenome (GOLD analysis project Ga0315278, IMG submission 203880) | Sediment microbial communities from Yellowstone Lake, YNP, Wyoming, USA - YL17G06_0 | ecosystem: Environmental > Aquatic > Freshwater > Lake > Sediment | place: USA: Wyoming | collected... | reverse complement strand
CAGACTTGTGCTGATTTGCTTCTTAAATCACGGACGCTCAAAAACCTCATAGTTTTATCCTCCAATTGTGTATTATATTATGTACACAACTGTCACCCAGTGTCAATATATAATATAGGCATAACGATTGAGTTAAGTGGCAGCGGGCCAAGGCGGCCGGACTGAAAAAGAAAAGCGGCTGATCCCGCGTCCCCTCTTGAACGATTTGTTAGGATTCCTCAATGTCCCTTTTAATAGGCGCTGTCCCTATTTTTTTATTTTCTCCAGGTTCTCCATCATCGTGACGTCGCATTCCTGTTTATCGCTTCTTCAAATACTTCATCTGGATATTCGGCGCAATTATCCACGCGCCCTCAGGTCGCTGAGGCAGGACACTCTGGATTGCTGTTACGATCTTTTGGACGTCATCCGACTGTGACGCAAGCTCTTTTGCCTTTTGATCAAACATAAGAATATACTTTTTCATATCATCCAGATCATTCTTACCCGAGAGAGGGCCATGGCCGGGGATGATCTTTTCTATATCCATTAACTTGATGTCATCCAGTTTCTTGGCCCATTCCTCAATATTCCCCTCACCGAGGAAAGGATGGTAATTCGTAAAAAGTATATCACCGGCGAAAAGAACTTTCTTGCCAGGCAGATAGACCAGAGTATCTCCGTTGGTGTGGGACTGACGGGCATGAATAAGTTCGATCTGCTGACCGCCGATATCTATTGTCATTCTATCGCTATAGGTCAAAACGGGATAGGCCAGAGTCGTTCCTTTCATATCCTTTGGTGTAAGGCCGTATTCTCCGATATTTTTAAGTGTCTCCCTGGCGCTATTCTCCATGGCCTTCTTGACGTTTTCCTGAGCGATGACCACAGCACCAAGTTTGGATGGCCTTACATTTCTTGAAAAGATCATGAGACAGCATCCTATCCCGGTAGTGATATGTTCCAGTTTTACAGAAACAGGTTCTGAAACAGCTTTAAAGGCTTTGCAGAACGGGGCTGTTGAAATAATTCAAAAGCCACGTTTGGGTACAAAAGAATTTCTTGAAGAATCAAAGATACTTATATGCGATGCTGTAAGGGCCGCATCAAAGGCACGTCCGGAGCTGGCAAAGAGGAAGATTTTAGAAGTGCCTCCAAAGTTCAGTGCCGATGTGGTTGTCCCCAGACCATTAAAAAGAGATACATTCCAGACGACAGAAAAGGTTGTTGTTATCGGGGCATCTACCGGTGGTACAGAAGCAGTCAGCGGGATACTGGAGAGCATGCCTCATAACGCACCGGGAATTGTTATCGTTCAACACATGCCTGAATATTTCACCGCTTCTTTTGCAAAACGACTTGACAGACTCTGCGTCATATCTGTGAAAGAGGCTGAGGACGGAGACACTGTCCTAAGGGGCCGCGCACTGATCGCTCCGGGCAATTCCCATATTCTCCTGAAAAGGAGCGGGTCACGCTATTATGTAGAAGTCAAAGATGGACCGCTTGTTAATCGCCATCGTCCTTCAGTTGATGTGCTTTTTCGTTCAGCAGCACGTTATGCAGGCAAAAACACCGTGGGAGTTATCATGACGGGCATGGGAGATGACGGAGCCAAAGGGATGAAAGAGCTGAAGGAAGCCGGCGCTAAGACTATCGCTCAGGACGAGCAGACATGTGTAGTTTTCGGAATGCCTCAGGAGGCTATTAAGTTAGGAGGCGTAGACAAAATTCTGCCACTGGAAGATATATCCGGCGAAATCAACAGGCTTTGTGAAAACAGTAAGGAAGAATAAAAGGAGGGATGATGGAGAGGCCAACTGACAATGAACTGGTCGGGGGACTGAAGAATTTGCATGTACAGGACAGGGCGCTGAAAGAACAGCTAAAAAACCTGACGAAGAACCTTGAGGAACTGAACACAAAGCTTAAGGAATCAGAGTCTCTTAAGACAAATTTTCTTTCCAATATAAGAAATGAGATAAACAATCCGATAACTACCATTATGGGACTTTCAGAGCAGATTATTCGCAGATTGCATTCTGATCCCATCTCCGTTCAGAAGACTGCAGAGCTGATATATTCAGATGCCTTTGACCTTGATTTCCAATTCCGCAATATATTTGTCGCCGCAGAGCTTGAGGCAGGTGAGTATGTTGCCAACATTTCAAATGTTGATATTGAATCGCTCATTAAAAGGACAATCAATGCTTTTAAGCACAAGGCAGAACGGAAACGGCTGTCTATTTCGTATTCATACAAATCAATATATGAGACTGAAGATAAAAATTATTTCAAGACAGATTCTGAAAAACTCAAGCTGATACTTTCGAATCTCCTCAGTAATGCAATAGAGTTCAGTTTGGAAGATGGAAAAATTGAATTGAATATAAAGAGGGATGATAAATATCTGGTTTTTTCTATGAAGGATTATGGGATCGGGTTTGATATGGGTGATCAGAAAAAGATTTTTGAAAGGTTCAGGCAGCTTGATACAGGAATGAAGAGAAGGCACGGAGGACATGGTCTGGGACTGAGTATCATTAGGGATTTGATAGAATTGTTTGGAGGAACTATTTCAGTAATAAGCTCACAGGGGCAGGGAAGTGTCTTTACGGTCTTAATCCCTGAGGTCGAGAACATAGAAAAAATAGATGTTTTTTCAAACGATGGAAATGTGTTCGTGTTTTAAAAAATACTGCGGATAACATATATTTATGCAAATTCAAATAGAAACAAAAAAATATTATCTGTATCAGAGTATGGTTTTTTACAGCGGCGAAGAGTGTCTTATAACCACAATTCTCGGTTCGTGCATCTCTGTATGCCTGTGGGATCCATATAACGAAATTGGCGGGATGAATCACTATGTGCTGCCTTTCTGGAACGCTGACGGACTGCTTACACCCCGGTATGGTAATATTGCAATTCCAAAGCTCGTTCAGAAAATGCTGAATGCCGGCTGCAGAAAAAGTAACCTGAAGGCCAAGATATTTGGAGGAGCTGACACATTATTCAATGCAAGAAATGGGGATATGGGTATAGGCGCACGTAATAGTATGCTTGCAGAAGACATGCTGAATGCAGAGGGCATCCCAATAATCAGTACAGATATCGGCGGAAATTGTGGCAGAAGGATACAGTTTAATACCAAAACAGGAATTGTTACAGTCAGACGATTTAAATCAAATCAAAAATTATAGAGAAATACAGGGTAGAGTACCCCTGCGTTGCTACCAATTATTATATCCCTCCTCTCTCTTAGCAATTGATATGACATGACACGAAAGCTAACCGGCGCGAGGTTTCTTGCGTGTCCGGGTTGAACGCCTTATAAGTGTTATGCGCTTTTTCTCCTTTTTTTGTTTCTTATAGAAATTCAGAAATTCTCTTGGAGAATATATTGTGATCCCTTGACATAGCTCGGCAGGGAAATGACCCTGATTTCCTGTGACAAGACATGCAGCCTGACTTGCCACGGCAATTGCAAGGAATGTCTCATCGTCGGGATCGGGAAGTGAATTGACCAGGGGAGAAGATGCTACTGTCTGTCCCCGGTGTACAATGTAGTCTAAAAGTGCTGTTACCTTTTCATCTTCAAAGTGAAACTTTGGACGGCGTAGAACCTCATCATATTCAGCAAGAATACGTGCATCAAAAGAAAGGGTAATCTCGCCGGACGAAACCATAAGGACAATTTCACCGCAAGCTCCGAAGGGAGACAAAAGACCCGCAACAAGGACATTGGTGTCGAGCACTATATTCATCGTGTTCGCTTTTTACGAACAGCTTTTATCTCAACGTTGATTTCCTCCATCGAAATCTTATCAGTTCCCTGCCGGGCAGATTTTCGCTGGAGAGAGACAACTGCCTCAACAGCACGCGCCTGACGGAAGGCCGATAATGATTCCTCAAGGGTTGATTCGGTTATTGCAGCAAGTATAGCTACAGGTCGACCATTGCTGGTAACAACCATTTCCCTTTCCTCTGGAAGATCCTTCCAGACTTGTGCTGATTTGCTTCTTAAATCACGGACGCTCAAAAACCTCATAGTTTTATCCTCCAATTGTGTATTATATTATGTACACAACTGTCACCCATTGTCAATTTATATTTTCGGCATAACGCCTGAACTATGCCCCACGGACACAAGCTTTTGCCAACCAAAAAGCGGCTAATCCGGGACGGCATGAGTGATTTGTTCGCCTCAATGATTTTCCAGTTAGATTGCGAAATACTTTGATTTCGAGGGCGACGCCTTCCACTGGCGTAGTATCTCTATGGTCGATTAGAGGTTTGAAGCAGTTTGCTTTACAGATTCTATCCAGTTTAGAACATCTTTGATTATTGCAAAGTCTCCATTGCAAGAAACAAGACCTGACCCCTAAGGCCAACGGCAGGGTTTATTTATCCTCCTACGACATCTTCGGATTATTATAGCTTGCGTAAATCGGTTTGACAATAAAAGGGACGTTCTTACCCCTAAATTCCGGGCAACCTCTTTAGTACCGTTCCAAAGCCGTTAGGCTAACAGAATGATTTAAGTTGACAATATACATTTCTCATAGCTATATTTTTATTAAGAAGAGTTTTTGGTGAAATAAACAACTGATTAGCAAGATCAGTGATCTTTGACATAGAACAATAAGTCTTTGTTTCCGAAAAGGTAAACTCTGGGTAACCAGGGGGCACAAAGCCGTAGGGTCCCTTTCCTGTATGATCATGTAAGCAGGAAACGGACAGCCGGGCTGCCGAAGAAACAGTGCTGCTTATCCGGGATTACCTTTGTGATATAAAGCCTGTTTCCCTCATAGGAAACAGGCTTTTTTGTTGTCAAAGGAATCCTGGAAGGAAGGGAGGAGAAATATTTTACATTGGAACCTGGGTGATAGAGGAAATATTCCGATATCACTGGAGATTGTTTGAAGATTTACTAGTGTAATTGGAGGCGTTGAACCTACCTTGCCTATATGGGCGCCATGGTTGGTAGGGGAGCTAGTGGCGCAACCAGCCAACTTACTACAATTTGTTTTATGGGTAAGGAGGCCAAATGAAGAAATTAATTCTAACAAGTTTTATTGTTGCAGTAACATTTATGTTCAGCTCTGTGGTTATGGCCGCTCCAAAGCCGCAACCACAGCCCCCGGTAGATCAAAATGTTTTAACCGGATGTTATCAGAAGATAAACGGCCAGTTGAGAATCGTAACCAGCGCCAGTCAGTGTAGATCAAGTGAAGTTGCAATTTCCTGGAACAAGTTAGGCCCACAAGGCCCTGCAGGACCAGCAGGACCGATAGGACCGGCAGGGCCAGCAGGCCCAGAGGGCCCGGCAGGTTCAGCAGGTGTTGTAGCAACATCTACGTTTAGCGGCAATATCGGGATTGTTGACGTAGGCGCTGAGTGGGTATTTGCAGGCGCGACTGTTAATGTGACCACAACAGCCACTCAGCGGATTACAGGTGCTGCCCAGGCTCCGCTTGGCACATCATCAACAAGTGCAAATGCTTCTTTCTCATATGACCTCTGTTACAGCTCAGGAAGCTCACTTACAAATTTTTCGGGTTCCAGTAGCTCGCAAGCCTCTGTCAGCAGTACAGCTGGTCGCGTCTCTTTTACTGCTGCGGCATCAGTAACGCCTGGAGACGGGACCTGGCAGGTCGGATACTGTATTTTAAATTCCGTCGCCGGCACTGTCGTACTTGATAACAACGATATTGTGAATGGTTGGGTTGTAGTTACAGAAGAGTAAAAAGCCTAACCTGCTTGCTTCATTATTTTCATATATAAGGGAGGATATAGTTTTTTGCTCGTCTGTTCAAATACTATATCCTCCCTTGATTTTATGACTAATACTTTCCATAGTAAAATATGGGCTTAAAACAAAAAAAGGCGGAGAGGCGAGGGTTTGATCTCTCCTGCGTTGAATTATGGATTTTTCTTCATTAATCGTTGCAAGTATTATCGACTTCTTTCAGAACAATCCCTTTATTACCTTTTGTGTCGCAATCTTTATTGCCTATTTGCTCTATCAGAGGCCGAAACTGGTTATAACGATCTTTATCATTATCGCAATTTTACTCGCGGCAATTTATTTGATCTCGTACGTGTCTTCTTCCGGGGTATCCTATAAAAAAGAGCTTCTCAGGGGTGGCACGCGCCAGGATATCTGATAAGTCAGTCGAGTCTTTAAGCAGGAGTCATCTTCCAAAAGTGTTGATTAACGTTAAAAGTAAACGGATAACGAGAGATTCCAGCCCTATAACATGATGGAGTGTTCCGGGTGAATCCAGACGTGCTTGACGCGGCATTCCTTCAATTGCCCCCTTCCAATTTTACAAAAAGTGTAATCTCTTTAGTTTAACTAGTCAAGAACGTCCCCTTAGTACCTACACAGATGTAGTATTAACCCCCCTAGACATAAGGCATAGACTATTTGCCGCTTGCGATCGCTATTCATATTTATTTTTTATCAATTTGACTCATAACGCAAAACTAAGCCGACCGGCCACAGACCTTTGATGAAATCAAACAAGCGTTAATCCGGGTCGGCTTGAGTGACTCGTTATTTGTAATCATCTCAATTATATTCACAGGAAAAGGTATCCCTATTCCAGCATTTTTGAGAGCCGCAATCACATCCAAAAGTCAGCGCCTGCGTACAGACTACATTATGCTTGTTCCTTTCATAAAAACATGAATCCACACATCCATTAGGGAATTCTCTCCAAATCCCTCCTGCCTCAACACATTTTTGCTGAATATCAGATTGTGATAGTGAAATAGGTGTTTGAGTCGCTTCTGTATGAATATTTGAGCACCCAGTACAAACTATAGTTGTCAAAAAAACTTGGAGAATAATGAGAATTATTAATATCTTTTTCTTCATTTTAAAAATAACGCCAAACATAACCCGCCGGGCAGCAATGTGGCGAGACTTAAAAACAAACAGCGGCTATGCCCGGTCGGTGTTGATGTTATTGTTAACTGTTGTCTTTTTTTAATAAGTCTATGGCCTCTTGTCTCGTTAATTCTTTGCCGTGATCGTCTTTCAGAATATGTTTTGAATTGCAGTTTTTTTGATCTGAACAATAAAAAAATGATGGGCCAAAACTGGAGTTCTTTAGAGGCTTCATGCATGACAGGCAATACATATTGTAAGCCGCATCCCAGTATGCTCCATATGCCTTTATTAATTTGGTGTTGAATGAATTTTTTTGAACTATTTCTCTCACATATAAAACAAGACAAAGACCCAATAATATGGTTGCCCATAGTGGCAGTGGCGTATTTGCTAATTGAATCGAAAAGCTTAGTACAGTTTTGGATATGGCGGCAAGGCCACCCCAGGCAAGAATTACCGCCACCACAATATACCCGATTATTGCTTGCCGTGTATCGGCGGCGAACAATTTCAGCCATTCTTTTAGATTTTTTGGCAGGTGCATTTATTGTCTATGTATTATTTAACAGTTAACATATTACTATAAGAACTTCCTCTTTACGGCAAAATCTATCACATCGCCTTACAGGGAGTCAACAGGAAAATCTTTAAAATCAAAGAATAATAAAAAAATCACTTGACTTGATTTCGCTTGGATGTACTTTACAAAGAATAAAAGCAGGACTCACTACAAAAAAGAGTAAATTATTCGTATCTTCCGGGTCTTATTTATTGTATATTAATAACTTATGAAAAAAGATCTTGTAAAAATAATTGAGGCTTCATTGAGGAAACTCGGTGTTGATACGATACCTCCTATTGAGTTTGAAGTTCCGCCGCAGGAGTCCATGGGAGACTTGGCAACGCCTGTGGCAATGCTTCTCACAAAAATACTGAAAAAACCTCCGCGGAAGATCGCTGAGGAAATCGCAGAGTCAGTTAAAGACGAACCTGTTCTGGAAAAAATCGATATCGCCGGACCGGGGTTCATCAACTTTACATTTTCCAGGATATATCTTTATTCGGAAATGAAACAGTTACTGAAATATGCGAGCAGTTTTTTACGGCATGATATCGGAAAAGGGAGAAAGGTCCAGATTGAATTTATCAGTGCAAATCCGACAGGTCCTCTTCATATGGGACACGGAAGGGGAGGGGCTACCGGTGATGCGCTTGCAAATCTCCTCAGTGCAGCAGGTTTCAGGGTTGAACGCGAGTATTATATTAATGATGCCGGCAAGCAGGTGAAACTCCTGGGTCTTTCTGTTTTTGCCCGGTATCAGCAACTGCTCGGAGTAGAATACCCTTTGCCTGAGGATGGTTACAGAGGGGCCTATATTGAGGATATTGCAAAGGGGATTATTAATGATCATGACAACAGATACCTTCAGACACGCTTCGAGGATGCTGCAGAACTGTTTATTGATTATTCCTATAAAAGGATCCTGCATGGCATAAAGGAAGATTTGAGAAGATTCGGGATAACCTTTGACACCTGGCAGAGTGAAAGAGAGCTTTTCAGGGATGGAGAAGTAGAGAAGTCAATTGAAGACCTGAAGGCAAAAGGATTTATATATGAGAAGGACGGCGCGATATGGTTTAAGGCAACTGCCTTTGGAGATGAAAAGGACAGGGTTATCATTAAGCAGGATGGGGAATACACATATTTTACCTCTGACATCGCTTATCACAGAAAAAAGATAGATAGGGCATACGATGAACTTATCGATATCTGGGGTGCAGATCATCACGGATATATCCCGAGGGTCAAGTCTGTTATTGCAGCCCTGGGCTATCCTGAAGAAAAATTAAAAGTTCTACTCGTACAGATGGTCAGTCTCCTGAGGGGCGGGAAACCGGTTCAGATGTCAAAAAGGGCCGGAGAGTTTGTTACCCTGAGAGAGGTTATCGAAGAGGTTGGTCCTGACACAACAAAATTCATATTTCTTACCAGACGTCCTGACAGCCACCTCGAGTTTGACCTCGAAGTTGCGAAGACCCAGTCTGCGGAAAACCCTGTATTCTACGTACAGTATGCAAATGCAAGGATAAACAGCATCTTTTCCCATGCAGACGAAAAAGGCATTGATGCTGATAAACTTGCTGATGCAGATTTTACCCTCCTCACACAAAACGAGGAACTCAGGATCATCAAGAAACTCCTCATGTACCCAATGATTTTTGAAGGAGCTGTCAATACATACGAGCCGCACAGGATAACGTTTTACCTGCAGGAACTGTCAGGGTTGTTTCATCCTTATTATAATAAACACAGGGTCCTGGCAGATGATATCGAACTGGCCAGGGCAAGACTTGCCCTCTGTCAGGCTGTAAGGGTTGTTCTCAGAGAAGGTCTCGGGATACTTGGTATTACTGCCCCTGAGAAGATGTGATTGACATTTTCTTCTATATATTGGTATAAATAAAAATTATGATACAGAAGACAGACAAGATATGGATGGACGGCAGATTTGTTGACTGGGACAATGCCAATGTACATATACTGACCCATACCCTTCATTACGGACTCGGCGTATTTGAAGGAATACGTTGTTATGATACAAAAAAAGGGCCTGCTATATTCAGGCTTGATGAGCATATAGAAAGGCTTTTCAGTTCAGCGCATATATTCCTGATTGAGATCCCCTTTTCAGAGAAGGAGATAAAAGACGCGATTATCAGGACAGTAAAGGTAAACAAGATCAGGGAGTGTTATATAAGGCCGCTTGCTTATATCGGTTATGGTGCGATGGGCCTGTATCCCAAGGAAAATCCGATCAATGTATCAATTGCCGCATGGCCCTGGGGAGCTTATCTTGGAGATAAGGGGCTGAAAGAGGGCATCAGGGTCAGGACATCATCCTTTATCAGGAACCATGTGAATGCGAATATGACGCGTGGCAAGGTATGCGGATATTATGTAAATTCACAGCTTGCAAAAAAAGAGGCTATAACAAGCGGCTATGATGAGGCTGTTTTGCTCGATACCGAAGGTTATGTCTCTGAAGGCAGCGGTGAAAATATCTTCATAGTCAGAAAAGGAAAGATGAAGACAACACCATTGACCTCGATACTTGAAGGGATAACAAGGAACAGCATTATCCAGATTGCCCATGACCTCAAGATCAAAGTGACCGAGGAAAGGTTTACAAGAGATGAGCTGTACATTTCTGATGAGGCTTTTTTCACAGGTACAGCTGCAGAAGTAACTCCTATTCGGGTGGTTGATGGAAGAGCTATCGGAGCAGGCAAGCCGGGTGAGATAACGAAAAAACTCCAGTCCGTATTCTTTGATGTTGTGAAAGGTAAGAATAAGAAATATGAATCATGGCTTACGT
>Ga0315278_10007023_pt1 | contig 10258 bp, 12 predicted proteins | sample YL17G06_0_MG_FD_203880 | JGI IMG/M metagenome (GOLD analysis project Ga0315278, IMG submission 203880) | Sediment microbial communities from Yellowstone Lake, YNP, Wyoming, USA - YL17G06_0 | ecosystem: Environmental > Aquatic > Freshwater > Lake > Sediment | place: USA: Wyoming | collected... | reverse complement strand
GGGCAAGTCCCCCTCGAGCCGCACCCTTACGGCAGGATCTGGGTCAAGGAGGACGACGGAAGCGTCCTGAAGATCGCCTGGGACCAAAGATCGCTCCGGAACTATAAAATGATCGAAGAATTTGCCGAAAGCCAGGACGCCGAGCCGCTGATCACCGCCTTTACGGAATACGGACGCGAGAAGAACGGGCTCCGGTTCCCCAGCCGCAATTATTCGGAGCAAGGCTATCTTCTCTCGGGCAAGCGAAAGATCGCGAATGCCCGGATCTCCGTCGTCTACAAGAAATATAAGTTCTTCACGGTCGAGACGCATGTCGATATCAAGTAAAAGAGCGGCCGGGACTACGGACCTGCTCCCCGCGGCGATCGGGTCAGGGGACCTCCTCACGGCCTGAAAATGGACCAGATGACAATGTGTTGACAAAAGGCATGCATTCCCGTATCCTGCTATTATGAAAGACATCCGATGGGATGAGAATAAGAACGAATGGCTAAAACGTGAGCGGGGCGTTTGTTTTGAACAGGTTGTGGTTTTATTTGATCATGATAACGTACTTGAAATTCTTGATAACCCGAACCAAACGAATTATCCCGGACAGAAAATTGCGATCGTGGAAATCGATGGATATGCATTCCTGGTGCCGTACGAACAGCACGGCAACGAAATTGAGCTAAAAACCATCGTTCCAAGCCGGAAGGCAACAAAACAATATTTGGGAGACAATCCATGAAAAAAATGATTCTTGATCCGGAAGAGAAAAGAGTATTGGAATCCTACGAGCGTGGGGAGTGGAAGCCGATCAGAAAACAAGAAGAAGAAATGGCTAAATTGCGGCTGTATGCCCGCAATACTCTTCAGAAGAACAAAAGGATAAACATCCGATTGTCCGAACGGGATTTATTGGGGATTCAGGCTAAAGCGGTTGAAGAAGGTCTGCCGTATCAAACACTTATCTCGAGCATCTTGCATAAATATCTTCGCGGGATACTGAGAGAAAGAAAGAATGCCTAACAAACCGCTTCGCTTTACGGTTTTGCCGCAACGGGCAAAACCGAACGTGATCCGCCGCCAACTTCGTGTTAGTCACTTTGAGGCACTCCGAAAGAAAATCATGCCATTCGCAGAGGCAAGGGGATATCTGACCGACGATGATATGTTCCGCGAAGTTCCATGAAAGCCCTCCTCGACCCGAATGTGATCGTAAGCGCAGATATCATGGTAATCGGCGATCGCGAGGTGCAGAACGTCAAGCCCATGAGGAGCTTACGAATCGTCTCCCCGAGAGCATCCTGGGAAGAATTGAAGGGCCGACGGGGCGATGCTCCTGTAGGTCGCTAGGATTTCTTCCGCTTCGCGAGCAGAGGCAAGGACAAGATGAAGTACTGGACGCCGGAGGCGACGGTGGCGACGACCGTCGCGTCGTAAGCCCAGCTCAGGTGGGGGAACGCCCTCCCCAGGGCGTTCAGGGCGAGCACCGCGAGGACCGTCAGGACCTGGGCGACGGTGCTGACCTTCCCCAGGAGGGTCGGGAAGAAGGCCTTTTGCCCCCTCAACCAAAAGAGGATGAGGGCGCCCAACGCGATCAGGACATCCCTCCCGATCACGATGGCGACCACCGTGAATGGAACGGCGTTAGGGCGGCTGACGCCGTGGAGGCCGAGGAGAACGAAGGCCGCCGTCAACAGGAGCTTGTCGGCGACCGGGTCTAGCCAGAGCCCAAGCCTGGATTTCTGGTGCCGGAGCCTGGCGGCAAGGCCGTCGAGGAGGTCCGTGAGGCCGGCGACGAGGAAGACGAGGAAGGCCTCCCTCGGCCGGCCGGCGAGCATCGTCCAGACGAACACGGGCACGAGCAGGACCCTGGAGAGGGTCAGGAGATTGGGGAGGAGGCACAGCTCTTTCCAGAATTTTGCGCTCATGTCTATCTTGCCATCCGGTCCTATTTCATCAGTCCGAGAATGACGTCCAGGGCCCCGACGGCCTCCCGGCCCCCGACGACGGCATCCGGCCGGAACGTCCTCTGCGCCGACAGGTCCAGAATCTGGTAGGCGACGATCTGGACGATGGGCGCGTGGTAATAGTTGTCCGGCGGGACGTCGGAGAGCTGGACCCGGTCCGGGGCCATCTGGGGAGCGAACCGGTACCCTTTGTTCTTCAGGAAATTGACCAGCCGGACCAGCGTCTCGGCCAGCTCGGCCCGGTTGATGATTTTCCTGGGCTGGAACGTGTGGTTCTCGTAGGATTCCATGATTCCCAGGGCCGTGGCCTTCAGGATGAACCGGGAGGCCCAGGAGGTCTCGATGTCGACAAGGATGGGCGGCTTCGCCTCGCCGCCGTCGAGGACGCCCTTGAACTTCACGGCGACCAGGGCGGCCAACTCCTCCCTTGAGATCGCCCCTGAGGCTGGGATGGCGTTGTAGAGGCTTGGAAGCTCATAGATCCCCAGCCTGTTCTTCAGGCTTTCGATGCGGTCCCGGACGACCTTGTCCTTGGGATTCGCCTCGGCCAGGAGCTCGTAGATGTCCAGGCTCCTGCCGTACTGTTCGGCCTCGGACAGGGTCTCGGCGAATTCCTTGAGGATGGCCCGGTCCTTGGGGTCGCCGGCGTTCGCGGCCTTGTAATGGAGGGCGGCGCTCTGGGCGTTCTTCTCCTTCCTGTAGATCCTGGCGAGGTCGAGGTTGGCCTCGACGGATTCCGGGGAATAGAAGAGGGCTTTGAGATAGGCTTTCTTGCCGGCCTCGGGATCCCCGGCGGCGACGGCCCGTCTGGCCTCGGTCGTGAATTCCTCGGTCCTCTTCACCCGCAGGGCTTCGAACCGGGGCTTTGCCCAGCCGTGGTCCGGTTCCCTCTTGAGGATCTCACGATAGCGGGAATAGGCCTGGTCCTCGTCACCCCGGGCCAGGGCGACCTGGGCCAACCCCATGTGGGCCAGGACGAGTCCGGGATCGCGACCCAGCGCTTCCTTGAAGCCCTGCTCCGCGGCCTGGAGGTCCTGGGCCTGCAGGGCGAGGAATCCCCGGCCGAGCTGGGAGACGGGGCTCCCTGATCCGAGCTTGGCGAACGCCTTCCCGGCCCGGGCGCTCATCCCGGACCGCAAGTCCTGCCAGGCCTCTTCGGCGGCGATCCTCTGCTCGAGCGTCATCGCCGTGGTCAGGGACTGGGGAAGGTCCTCGACATAGAACGATGGCGGAGGGGGAACGAACGTGGCGCAGGACCAGGCCAGGGCGGCGAGACCGGCGACGAGGAGGATCTTCTTCACCATGGGTCTTCTCCTTGCCGGAGGTAGGGGAGATAGCTCGCGACGACCGCAGGGTCGGCCATGACCTGGAACTCCAGGGAGCCGTCCCGCTCCCGCCTCCTTAAGACCATGGAACGCTGGGGCAGGGATCGCGCCAAGTCCTCGCGGTCCGCCGGGATGCTGAACGTGAACGGGCGGTGGTCGCGGAAGAGCATCTCCCGGAGCCTTCCCATCAGGTCCCCGGTCCCTTCCCCCGTCAGGGCCGAGAGGTAGAGGGTCCGGGCCTCCGGGGCCGTGTTTCGCCGGAGGAGGTCTGCCCGTTCGGTCTCGGCCAGGAGGTCGATCTTGTTGAAGACCCGGACCACAGGGACATCCCTGACGCCGATCCGGGCCAAAACGCCGTCGACGGCCGCGGCCTGTTCCCGAAAGCGCGGGCTCGTCGCGTCGATGATGTGGCAGACGGCGTCGGCCTCACGGACCTCGTCCAGGGTGGCCTGGAACGACGTCACCAGCTCAGTGGGGAGCTTCCGGATGAAACCCACAGTATCCGAGAGGAAGAAGTACAAGCCGTCCGAGTAGGAGACACGGCGCAGGAGCGGGTCGAGGGTCGCGAAGAGGTTGGGCGACGTGTACCGCCGTTCCCGGGTCAGCGTGTTGAACAGGGTGGATTTCCCGGCGCTCGTGTACCCGACCAGGGAGACGGTGGGCACGGGGCTCTTCCGGCGGCTCTCGCGCTGGCCGGCGCGCCTCTTCTGGATGGCCAGGATGTCCTTCCGGACCTTCGCGATCTTGTCGTTGATCCTCCGGCGTTCTTCCTCGAGTTTCTGTTCGCCCGGCCCCCTGGTCCGGATGCCGGCCCCGAGCCGGGACATGGCGACTCCCTTGCCCGTGAGGCGGGGCAGGAGATAAGACAGCTGGGCCAGCTCGACCTGGAGCTTGCCTTCGTTCGTCCGCGCCCGCTGGCCGAAGATATCGAGGATCAGCTGGGTCCTGTCGATGACGCGAACTCCGATCTCCTCCTCGAGGCTTCTCTGCTGGACGGGCGTCAGGTCGTGGTCGAAGATGACAAGGTCGGCGCCGAGCTGTTTTCTCAGCCCGTGAACCTCCTCGACCTTGCCCTTGCCCAGGAGGCTCCGGACGCTCGTCCGGGGACGGTTCTGGAAGACGGTCCCGACCACCCGGGCCCCGCCGGCGGAGGCCAGCCCGGAGAGTTCGGCCATGGAGTCGTGGGCCTCTTCCTTTTCTTTCTTGGTCGTGGCCAGGTTGACGAGGATCGCTTTGTCCATGGGTCCCTATTGTATGTTTTTTTCCATGTGGTCCTCAAGGCCCGATCGATCCCCGGGCGGAAACCAGGTGATCCCGGACATTTTCCGGAACCACGTCATCTGGCGCTTGGCGTAGCGCCGGGTCTCGCGCTTGACCAGGTCCCGGGCTTCGTCCAGCCCGATCTCGTTTCGGAGAAAGCTCAGGACCTGCTTGTATCCCAAGCCCTTGAAGGGCGGCGCGTCGGCCGCGACGCCCCGCGCGAGAAGCCGTTCGACCTCTTCGACGAGCCCGGCCGCAAACATCCGGTCGACGCGTTCTTCGATCCGGCGGACCAGTGTGGGCCGGTCGAGCTCAAGGCCGATCCGGACCTGCCGCAGGTCTTTGACGAAGGATTCGGTCCCGCGGAAGTGCTCCGAGATGGGTTTCCCCGTCGTTTCGAAGACTTCGAGGGCCCGGACGATCCGTATCCGGTCGCGCGCCCGGACCTTGAGCGCGTAGGCGGGATCGACCGCCTCCAACCGCCTGTGCAGGGCTTCGAGCCCTTCCACCGCCGCCTCGGCCTCCAGCCGGCGCCGGACCTCCGGATTCCGCCCCGGCCCGGGGAACAAGCCGTCCAACAGGGCTTTGATATAGAGCCCCGTCCCCCCCACGATGAACGGAAGGCAGTCCCTCCCGTGGATGCCGGCCATGGCCTCGAGGGCTCCGGCGACGAAATCGGCGGCCGTGAACTGGTTCCCGGGTTCGGCGACATCCAGGAGATGGTGGGGGATCGTCCTCCGGTCCGCGGGTGAGGGCTTGGCCGTGCCGATATCGAAGCCCCTGTAGACCTGCATGGAATCGGCGCTGACGATCTCGCCCCGGAATTTCCCGGCCAGGCCGAGCGCGACCCCGCTCTTCCCGACCCCCGTGGGCCCTAGGAGGACGACGAGCGCCCGGGCTTCAGAGTCCAATTTTCCCCAGAAGCCAAAGCGCGAGGGCCGAGACGAAGAGGAGCAGGCCGGCGAGCTGTTTTCTGTTCAGGGCAGGTCCCCCATCCGCTCCAGCCCCTTGACGAGGGCGGACTCGTGCCCGTTCCCCAGGGTCCGCTTGACGGCCAGGACCTCGGCGGACAATATCTCGTCGAAGCTCCGGAGCAGGCTTCTCTTGCCCTCGTCGCTCGAGACGCCCAGGTTCTTCCTGAGGAGGGTCCGGAGCTCGATCCGCCCGTCCGGTTTCAATTCGCAGGCCTGGAAGGCCGGGTCGATCCGCCCCCGGACCTCTTCCAGCGATTTTTCGATGACATTGAGGGCCACCGGGCCGATCTCTTTCGATATGTACTTGTAAATGAAGGAGCACCGGCCGTTGAACGCCTCGAAGAGGCGGTCGATGTCACCGAGGGAGTATTCGGCCGTGGGTCTATCTCCCCGTTCCCTCCCAAGGAGTCCCAGGACGAGGAGCGCGAAGAGGGCTCTCTTCGTCTCCTTTCCGCCGAGCGGGCTGGTGCGGACGATCTCGCCGAGGGGATCGGCCCCGTCCGCCGCGGACAGCACGTACCGTTCGTGCGGCGCCAGCGCGACGGGCTCTCCGCCCCGGGGAACGAGGAGCCGGAGCCTCTCGTCGGGGCCCGGGAGGCCGGTTTCGATGACCGTGAAGTTGCCCATCCTGCGGATGCCTTCCAGGATGAGTTCGGGCAGAACGATGCCCCGAACCCATGGCATCTCCACCGGCGGTGAGGTCGGCCTGAGTTGATAGCTCCCTTCGGTCCAGTCGAAGACCTCATGGATCCTGTCCCTGGAGAACGATGTGGCGAGCTCCCATGCCCGGGCGGCAATGAACACCCCGTCCTCGATCAAGCTCCGCATCAGGACCCCGGCGTCCCCACCGGCCAGGGCCCCGACGCGGGCGAGGTCGTCGGGCCGGGCCAGCCCGCGCGCCGCGAGCCCCTTCAGGAAGCCGGGCGCGTCGAAGGTCTCGGGGCCGATCGACCACGTCCCTTCTTCGAACGCGAAAACCCTCTCCTCCGGACCTCTCCGGACGGAAAAGCGCCCGGATTTCCCCTCGCGCCAGATCAGGCCGAGGAGTTTGGGAAAACAGGTTTCGGTGAGGTCGCCGCGAAATGCGTTCTGATCCACGAATGTAATGTATTAGGGATGCCGACCGGTGTCAATGCTATTTCATATATGACATGCCGATGATGCCGAGGACGACGTAGATGACGCTCTTGAGGAGCCAGAAGCCGTAGGAAATGAACAGCGACTTGCGGAGGTCGACCTTGAAGACGGCGGATAGCCCGACGGCCAGGACGCCGAACATCCAGATCTGGAAGAGGTCGATCTGGCCGAGGATGATGTAGGCGGGCGAGGTCAGCTCGATCTTCGGGAAGAGCATGGCCAGGCTCGTCGACGTCTGCATGACGGACTTCCGCGTCACGATCAGGAACGCGCGCACGGCGTTGCCGAGGAGCTTGTCGATGAAGCTGGCGTGGATGACGGCGGCCAGGACGCCGACGTAGTTCCCCTGGGTGGAGACGAACCGCCCGAGGATGAGGAGGACGAGGCTCGAGAAGAGGAGCCCGATGGCCCCCATCGCCGTGCCCAGGACGACGCCCCTCGCGACGGCGCCCGACGGGGAGGCGTTCTCGAACCGGGCGATCATTTCGGTGTATCGGGTCTCGCCCATCCGCTCCTTGAGCCTGGCGTTGTCCTTGAACATCCCGAGCCGGTCTCTCTGGGAGTAGGGGGCGGCGATTGCGGCGAAAATGGCCAGAAGAAGGAGGAGGATGATGAGAACGTCGACCCAGACCGGCTTTTCGGCCAGGGACCGGAACGTGGGCCCGGGCCCGAAGAAGACCCCTTCCAAGCGCTTGAAGAACGACATGTCAGGCTCCTTTCCTTTCTTCCCGTTCAATGACCCCGTCCTTGAGGAAAATAATCCTCTGGGTCTGTTCGGCGACCTCGCGGTCATGGGTGACGATGATGATGGTGTTCCCCCGGGCGTGGATCTTGTGGAACAGTTTGAGGATCTCCTGCCCGGTCTTCGAATCGAGGTTCCCGGTCGGCTCGTCGGCCAGGAGGAGCGAAGGGTCGTTGACCAGGGCCCTGGCGATGGCCACCCGCTGGCGCTCGCCGCCGGACAACTCGGCCGGCTTGTGGCGCATGCGGTCCTTCATCTCCACCATCTCGAGGGAGCGGCGGGTCCTCTCTTCCCGTTCCGCTTTCCGGGAGCCCGCGTAGATCATCGGGAGCTCGACGTTCCGGAAGGCGGTGGCCCGCGGGAGGAGGTTGAAGACCTGGAAGATGAACCCGATCTCCTTGTTCCGGATGTGGGCCAGCTCGTCCTCGCCCATGGAGCTGACCAGCTTCCCGTTGAGGTGGTAGGTCCCCTCGGACGGCGTGTCCAAGCAGCCAATGAGGTTCATGAGGGTGGATTTCCCGGACCCGGACGGGCCCATGATGGCCACGAACTCATTGCGCATGATGGCGAAGGAGACGCCTTGGAGCGCTCGGACCTCCTGGCGTTCGAGCTGGTAGATCTTCGAAAGGTTCTCGACCCGGATCACCACATCGTTCTCGGCGGCCATGTCACTTTGTCTTCTTCTCGTCGTTCTTGATCAGCGTCCCGTCCTTGAGTTCTCTCAGGGCGTTGTAGGGCCCGGTCACGATCTCCTCGCCTTCCTTGAGCCCGGAGACGATCTCGATGTTCATGCCGCCGGCGATGCCCTTCGTGACCGTCCGGAACTTCACCCGCCCGGCCTCGACCGCGTAGACGCCCTCCTCTTCGGTGGCGTCCTTCTTTTCCTTGGCCTCGCCGGGCTTGTCCCTCAGGACGAGCGACGAGATGGGGACGGCCAGGACCCCTTTCTTTTCGGCGCTGATGATATCCGCCGAGGCGGACAGCCCCGGCTTCAGCTTGTGGGCCGGGTTGTCCAGCGTGACCACGACCTTGAAATCCCTGGATTCCTGGGTCGTTGCCGCGGCCTTCTGCAGGGCGGAGCTGCCGATCTCGGTCACCTTGCCCTTGAAGACCGTGTCGGGGTAGGCATCGACGCGGACGTTGGCCGTCTGGCCGAGCTCGACACCGACGACGTCGGTTTCGTCCACCTCGACCTCGACCTCCATGACGGACAGGTCGGCGATCGTCAGCAGGACCGTGCCGGGGTTGTTCATGGTCCCGATGATGGCCATCTCGCCCTCCTCCACCCGGAGGCTGGTGATCATGCCGTCGATGGGGGAGACGAACGTCGTCTTGTTCAGGTTGTCCATGGTGCTCTTGAGGGAGGCCTCGGCCTGCTGGATCTGGGATTGGATGGCCCGGACCTGGGCGGTCGAGACGTCGAACTGGAGCTTGGAGGTCTCCAGCTGATCCTTGGAGATGAGCTGTTCGTCGAAGAGCTTCTTCTGCCGCTCGTAGGCATTCCTGTCCTTCCGGAACCGCGCCTCGTCCTGGATGAGCTGGGCTTTGAAGGACCGGATGGAGGCCCGGTTCCCCTCGGCGACCGCCTCGTATTGGGTCGAGTCGAGCTTCAAAAGGAAGTCTCCCGCCTTGACAATGTCGCCCTCTTCGATGCCGATCTTGATGATCCGGCCGGGGACGAGGGCGCTGATCTCGACGTTCTTCTTCGGCTTGACCTCGCCGGAGGCGGAGATGATCGACGTCAGGTCGGTTGTCCCCACCTTGGCGACCGTTACCTTGACCGTCTTCTCCCGCTGGGCCCTCAGGTTGAACACGACGATGAGGGCGATGACGAGGATGACACCCAGGACGATGAGCGTCCGTTTTCTTCTCCTCCAGAAGCTCCTGTTCTCGGCCATGGGTCGGGGTCCTTCCAATCTTAAATCGAATAACAAGGAACATTGTATATTACGGGCCGCCAAGAGAAAAGTTTTTGCGGAGGCGCGGCGATAAAGGTCGCCCTTTTCCTCCCGCCCCCCAGGAACCAGTCCCGGCGGTTCTCTCCGCCGCGAACGGCCGGTCCCCCCTCCGCTACGGGGGGCTTCAGGGCGGCCTTCATCGCCCCGCGCATTCCCCAGATTCGGGGAAATCTTGTTTGTTGGGGAACGGGGGATCCGGGAGGCAAGGAGGGGCCGGCACGGCCGTTGCCTCGACCCGACGAAGCTGATAATATAAAGCCCCATGGACCGTATTGATGTCTTCCTCGAGACCGCGAAAGCGGCCGCCCGCGAGGCCGGGCGCGTTCTCGGGGAGAACTACGGCTGCCGGGGCGAGATCATGTACAAGGGAACCGTCGATCTTGTGACCCGCTTCGACCGGTTGTCGCAGGACATGATCTTCCGGCGTCTTTCGGCCGCCTTCCCGGACCACGGCTTCCTCGCCGAAGAGGGCCTGTCCCTCGAGGGAACGTCCGAACTCCGCTGGATCTTCGATCCCCTGGACGGGACGACGAACTTCGCCCACACCTTCCCTGTCTTCTGCGTCTCGATCGCCCTCGAAAAGGCAGGTTCGGTCATCCTCGGCGTGATCTACGACCCGACCCGGGACGAGCTTTTCGAGGCGGTCCGGGGGCAGGGCGCCCGGCTCAACGGGCGTCCCGTCCAGGTCTCGGGCGTCGCAGAACTGGGGAAGGCGCTCCTGGCCACCGGCTTTCCCTACGACGTCCGGACCAGCCGGGTGAACAACGTCCGGGAGTTCGGTGATTTCGTCGTCCGGGCCCAAGCCATCCGCCGCTGCGGCTCCGCCGCCCTGGACCTCTGCTACGTCGCTTGCGGGAGGTTCGACGGATTCTGGGAGCTCAAGCTCAAGCCCTGGGACGTGGCCGCC
>Ga0315278_10007022_pt1 | contig 10259 bp, 12 predicted proteins | sample YL17G06_0_MG_FD_203880 | JGI IMG/M metagenome (GOLD analysis project Ga0315278, IMG submission 203880) | Sediment microbial communities from Yellowstone Lake, YNP, Wyoming, USA - YL17G06_0 | ecosystem: Environmental > Aquatic > Freshwater > Lake > Sediment | place: USA: Wyoming | collected... | reverse complement strand
GCCATCGCCATTGCCATCACCGCGTTCTCGCCGACCGTGGCGCTGGCCACCGTCGTCGGTCCATTGATCGAGGTCCCGGTCATGCTCTTCCTCGTCTGGGCGGCGATGCGCCTGGGTCCACGCTGGTTCGGGGTCACGCCCGGCGCGGCCGCGGCGTCCATCGCTCCCGGCACGACCCCTGCGCCGGCCGCCTGATGACGGTCCGAGCAGAACTGCCGATGCTGCCCGAGCTTCGTCTCAACCTTTCGGCCCCGGATGTGGCGAACACCGCCGCGACCGCGGCGCTCCTGGGCGATCCGGTCCGTGCCGGCATCATCGCGCTCCTCGGCTCCGGCCCCCACTGCGTGTGCGAGATGGCGGCCGCGCTCGAAGAACGCCAGAACAACGTCAGCAACCACCTCGCGAAGTTGCGGCGAGCGGGCCTCGTCCGGGCCAGCCGGCACATGGTCGATGCGCGCTGGGTCTACTACGAGCGCGACGAGGCGGCGTGCGCGGCCGCGCTCAAGGCGTTCGGCGCGCTGCTCGAATGACAACGCTTTGATCGGCGCGGGCGCCGTTTCAATCTGAGCCCGGTCCGACGACGCGTATCAAGCGTTAACAATGGACCAATCACGCGTTCACGACCATATCGCAGCGTGACCTCGTCAAGACGGGACCAGTCCGTCACGCACCAGACCGCGCGCCCCGACAGCGCGGCGACAAGGAGGATTTAGCGCGTGACGATCTCCACCACGAAGCGCCTCGCAGCGCTCGCCCTGCTGGCGTCGATCGCCCTCGGGGCATGCTCGAGCGGCGCGGCGTCGAGTGCCCCGTCTTCGGCGGCCAGCACCGCTCGCGCCAGCACCGCTCCGGGCGGCGGCGCGTTGACCGGGTCGATCGTGATCGACGGTTCCAGCACGGTCTATCCGATCACGGAAGCGGTGACGGAGGAATTCAAGAAGACCAATGCCGGCGTCCAGATCGGCGTGGCCGAATCCGGCACCGGTGGCGGCTTCAAGAAGTTCTGTGCGGGTGAGACCGACATCAACGACGCCTCGAGGCCGATCAAGAAGGCCGATGCGGCAGAGGGTGTTGCCTGCAAGACGAACGGCGTCGACTACGTCCAACTCCAGGTCGCCATCGACGGTCTGACCGTCGCCGTGAACCCCCGCAATAGCTGGGCGAACTGCCTGACGCTCGCGCAACTGAAGATCATCTACGGGCCTGACTCCCCTGAGAAGCTGACCTGGGACCAGGTCGACCCGACCTTCCCGAAGGAGCCCGTCGTCCGGTTCATGCCCGGCGCGGACTCCGGGACGTTCGACTACTTCACGGAGGCGGTCAACGGCAAAGTGGACGCCTCGACCGCGTTCGCGACGCAGTCCGAGGACGACAACGTCCTCGTTACGGGTGTGGCCGGCGACAAGAACGCCATCGGCTACTTCGGCTACGCGTACTACGCCGAGAACAAGGCCAAGATCAAGGCCGTCGGGATCGACGGCGGCGCCGGTTGTGTCGCCCCAACCGAGACGACGATCGGCGACGGGACATACAAGCCGCTCAGCCGACCCCTGTTCATCTACCCGAACACCGGTAAGGCCAAGGCCTCCCCCGCGCTGAAGGCCTATGTCGACTACTACCTTGCCAACACCGCTGCGCTGGCGGCGGAGGTCGGCTACGTCGCCGTCCCCGAGACGCTTGCGCAGCAGCAGGTGTCCGCCTGGAACGGGGCGGTCCCCAAGTAGCTTGGCAGCAGGACAGATCCGGCTGACGCGGCGGCGCCCATGGTCCGAACGGATCATCGAGGCGCTGCTGTTCGTGGCCGCGTCGCTCGGGGTAGTCACGACGATCGGGATCGTCGTCCTGCTGACCTATCAGACCGTCCAGTTCTTCCAGATCGTCAACCCGATCGACTTCCTGACCGGGACGGTCTGGTCAGCCTCGATCGAGCCGTACAAGTTCGGCGTCCTGGCGCTCGTCAGCGGGACGCTCCTGGTGGCGACCATCGCCATGATCATCGGAACCCCGCTCGGACTGCTATCCGCGATCCTGCTGTCCGAGTACTCATCGAACCGTGTCCGCAACATCGTCAAGCCGGTCCTCGAGACGATCGCCGGCATCCCGACCATCGTGCTCGGCTTCTTCGCCATCAACTTCCTGTCACCGGAGGTCCTCAAACCGATCTTCGGTGACGACATCGGCATCTTCTCCGCCCTCGCCGGCGGCATCGTGGTCGGGATCCTGATCACCCCGCTCATCGCGTCGATCTCCGAGGACGCCATGCGGGCCGTCCCGCGCGGGCTGCGCGAGGGCGCCTATGCCATGGGCGCTACGAAGTTCGAAGTCGTTCGGAAGGTGGTCCTGCCTGCTGCGGTCTCGGGGGTCATGGCCTCCATCGTGCTCGCGATGAGCCGGGCGGTCGGCGAGACGATGGCCGTCGTGCTGGCGGTCGGGACGCGGCCGCAGCTCACCTTCAACCCGCTCGAGAGCGTCCAGACGATGACGGCGTTCATCGTCCAGATCACGCAGGGTGAGACCTCCCAGGGCTCGGTGCAGTTCCTGTCGCTGTTCGCGGTGGCCATGGTTCTCTTCGTCATCACCTTCGCGTTGAACCTTGCGAGCGCCTGGATCGTGCGTCGCTATCGGACGGCGTACTGATGGCCGGCCTGACCGCCACACCGGCCGCCAGCTCTCCGCCGCGGTTCGAGCCGGCGCTGATGCGCCGGAAGCTGACCGGCACCCTGTTCTACGGCGCTTGCCTGGCGGCCATCGGGATCCTGATCGTGGCCCTCCTGGCGCTCCTGCTCGATGTCCTCATCGTCGGCCTCCCGTGGCTCGACATTGACTTCATCGCATCGATGCCATCGCGGCGACCGGCCCAGGCCGGGGTCCTGCCGGCCCTCGTCGGGTCCATCGAGCTCGCGATCATCGTGGGCCTGATCACCTTCCCGGTGGGCATCGGCGCTGCCCTGTATCTGGCCGAGTACGCTCCGGACACCCGCGTCACCCGGCTGCTCCAGACGAACATCAGCAACCTAGCCGGCGTGCCATCGATCATCTACGGGATCTTCGGCCTGGCGATCTTCGTCCGGCTGCTCGGCCTGGGACCGGTTCTCTTCTCCGGCGCGGCGACCCTCGCCCTCGTCATCCTGCCCCTCGTCATCATCGCCAGCATCGAGGCGATCAAGGCGGTCCCCCAGGCCCAGCGGGAGGGTGCCTATGCCCTCGGGGCCAGTCGCTGGCAGATGGTCCGCAGCTCTGTCCTCCCGGCCGCCGCCCCTGGGATCATGACCGGGATCATCCTGGCCATGGCCCGAGCGATCGGCGAGGCCGCCCCGCTTGTCGTAGTAGGTGCAGCCGCCTTCGTGACGTCGCTGCCACAACCGCTCAGCGGCAGCTTCACGGTCCTCCCGATCCAGGTCTTCAACTGGGCGCAGCGCCCACAGGCCGACTTCCAGGGGATCGCCGCGGCGGCGATCATCGTCATCCTCGTCCTCGTCTTCATCCTGAACCTGCTCGCGCTGGTCGTGCGCGCCCGCCTGTCGAGGCATATCCAGTGGTAGAGGAGAACCCATTGATCGCCGAGCCCCCTACCATTCGGATCATGGCCAGTGACGGACGGGCGACAAGCGCTCCCCCCGACGCGGAACCCGTCATCGAGCTGCGCGATGTGTCGTGCTTCTACGGGTCGTTTCGCGCCGTCCGGAATGTCGACCTGGAGATCGCCCCGCAGCGCATCACGGCGCTGATCGGCCCATCTGGCTGCGGCAAGTCCACCCTTATTCGCACAATCAATCGGATGAACGACCTCGTCCCGAGTTTCCGAGCCGAAGGGACCGTCCTGCTCGACGGCCAGGACCTGTTCGCGCGCGAGGTGGATCCGGTGGCCGTCCGGCGGCGGGTCGGGATGGTCTTCCAGAAGCCGAACCCGTTCCCGAAGTCGATCTGGGAGAACGTCGCATTCGGTCCCAAGATCAATGGCTTCAAAGGGGACCTCGACGAACTCGTCGAGCGCAGCCTCCGGCGCGCCGCGCTGTGGGACGATGTCAAGGACAAGCTCAAGCAATCCGGGATGGCGCTGTCGGGCGGACAGCAGCAGCGCCTGTGCATCGCGCGTACGATCGCGATCGACCCCGAGGTCATCCTCATGGATGAGCCGTGCTCGGCGCTGGATCCACGTTCGACACGCCAGATCGAGGAACTCATGGTCGAGCTCAAGCGCGACTACACGATCGTCATCGTGACCCACAACATGCAGCAGGCCGCCCGAGCGTCGGATACGACCGTCTTCCTTACGATGGGCGAAGATCGCGCCGGTTACGTCGTCGAGCAAGGCGAGACCGTGAGCATCTTCACGAACCCACAGCACCAGTTGACCGAGGACTACGTCTCCGGTCGGTTCGGCTGAGACCGGACGTGGAGGAGAACGGCATGGACGCACAGATCGAATCCCTGCTGGGTGAGGCCGCAGGGGCGGCGGCCGCCCACGCGCCGGCACATCGGGATGCCCTTGACCGCGAAGAGGATCTCCTGCGCGACGCGGTCCTGCGCATGGGCTCGCTGGTGGAGGCCGCGATCCGCCAGGCCAGCCGGGCGCTCGTCGCGCACGATGCCGCGCTGGCCCTCGACGTCATCAAGGGCGACGCCATCATCAACGAGGCGCAGCGCGGGGTGTCACGCCTCATCGCCGTCACGATCGCCACACAGCAGCCGGTCGCCCGCGACCTGCGCTACCTGCTGACCCTGGACCACGTGACCTATGAACTGGAACGGATGGGTGACCATGCCGCGTCGGTCGCCAAGGCGGTCATCAAGCTCGCCCCGGAGCCGCCCCTCCAGCGCTACGTCCACCTGCCCGAGATGGCGGAGCGCGCCGCGGTCCTGATCCATGGCGTGCTGCGCGCGCTGGTCGAATCGGATGTCGCCAAGGCGCGTGAGGTCGCGGCCGAGGACGACGAGATCGACCGGCTCTACCACGCAACGTTCGACGATGTCGTCGAGCTGATGCGCCAGGATCCGGCCAACGTCGAACGTGGCGCGCGGATCATCATCGCCTCGCACTACCTTGAGCGGATCGGCGACCGGGCGACGAACATCGCGGAGGACGTGGTCTATCTCGTGACCGGCGACGTGGAGGACCTCAACCCATGACCGACCTCCCCGACGCGTCTGCCTCCCCGGTCCGGGTCCTGTTCGTGTGCACCGGGAATTCGGCTCGGAGCGTCATGGCAGAGGCGCTCCTGCGACACCGCGGGGGCGACGACTTCGAGGTCCACAGCGCCGGCACGGAGCCGAAGGGGATCAACCCGTTGACCCTTCGGACCCTGGCCGAGGTCGGGATCGACGCCTCGTGGGCGCGTTCCAAGTCGGTCACGGAGTTCCTCGGCCAGCGCTTTGACTACGTCGTCACGGTCTGTGACCAGGCGCGCCAGAGCTGCCCGGTCTTCCCGGGCGTCCACGAGTCCCTGCACTGGGGCTATGAGGATCCGGCCGCGGTCCAGGGAACGGATGAACAGCGGATGATCGTCTTTCGCCAGGTGCTCACCCAGATCGGGGAACGGATCAACCAGTTCATCCTGCTTGTTCGGCGGGCTGCGGCCACCACGGGCAACGCCTGACAGGGGTACGCTCCCCGTCGTGATCGAACTGCACCTCCTTCGCCACGCCCACGCCGGCGACCCCATGGCGTGGGACGGTCCGGACGAGCGCCGACCGCTGTCAGACAAGGGCGAGAAGCAGGCCGATCGGTTGGGTCGCTTCCTGGCCGGTGTCGGGTTCACGACGGACGCCGTCATCACGTCGCCCAAGGTCCGGGCGGCACAGACAGCGGATATCGTCGCCCGCCACCTCTCCGTCCCGGTCGTGGTGGACGCCCGGCTGGCCGGCGGCCTTGGTCTCGCGGCGTTGGACGCCATGCTTCACGACGCGGGTGACCCAGCCCGGCCGGTGCTCGTCGGTCACGACCCGGACTTCACCGACCTGGTCGAGATCCTGACCGGCTCCGCCGCGATAACGATGAAGAAGGGCGCGATCATCCGGCTCGACGTCGCGCGGCCGCTCGAGGCAGGAGGGGGCAGCCTTGCCTGGCTGGTCACACCGGACCTGCTCAAGCCGGCGCGCTGACGGTCCAGAGGCGAGCCGTCGTGCTCGGGGGTCAGGCGTCTCGGCGGGCCGCGCCGAGCGATGCGGTCGTGCCCGGAGGGCGTCCTGCGGCGAGGTCGGCCACGGTCAAAAGGGCAGTCGGTACGAGCGACAGGGCGATGCGTCCGAGGCGCTCGGCGGCGTCCGGCGAGAGACGATAGAAGATCCACTGGCCGCGCCGCTCGGACGTGACGATCCCCGCCTCGCGCAGGACCCGCAGGTGATGCGACACCGTCGGCTGCCCGACATCGCAGCACGACGTGAAGTCGCAGGCGCAGGTCTCGACATCGACGGCGAGCTGGCGGACGATGGCCAGCCGGGTCGGATCCGCGAGTGCGGACAGGAGACGGATCTCCGGGTCGAGATCGGTGGTTCGGGTACGGGCCATGTGGCCAGCATATCGTCAGCATTCGATATTGACAAGACTCGATACAGGGGGCATATTGATAACCGTCGATACCGGAACAGACCGAGCCAGGACCGTCGAGGAGCGAAACGATGACCACCACTGGCACCCCCGCCACCACCGGCACCCCCGCCACCACCGGAACACCCGCCGACGCGTTGATCGACCAGGTCCGCGACCACTACGCTGGTACGGCTCGTGCGATCCTGGCCGGTGACCTGACATCTGCGGAGAATGCGGCGAGCTGCTGCAGCCCGACCGACGAGGCGATCTTCGGTGAGCTGCTGTACGACGTCGCGGACCGCGCGTCGCTGCCGGATTCTGCGGTGCTGGCCAGCCTGGGTTGCGGCAACCCGACCGCGATCGCGGAGCTGCGCGAGGGCGAGGTCGTCCTCGACCTTGGCTCCGGCGGCGGGATCGATGTCCTGCTCTCAGCCCAGCGAGTGGGACCGACTGGGTTCGCCTATGGCCTCGATATGACCGACGAGATGCTCACCCTGGCCCGACGGAATGCGGCCGAGGCAGGCGCCACGAACGTCGAATTCCGTAAGGGCCGGATCGAGTCCATCCCGCTCAGCGACGCGTCGGTCGATGTCGTCATCAGCAACTGCGTTATCAACCTGTCTGTCGACAAGGCGGCCGTCCTCGCCGAGATCGCGCGGGTCCTTCGACCGGGCGGGCGGATGGGCGTCAGCGATGTCGTCGCGGACGACGACCTGTCCCCCGAAGAGCGAGCCGAACGCGGCAGTTTCGCCGGCTGCATCGCCGGCGCCCTGTCGTTCGGCGAATTTCGAGCCGGACTGGCGGCGGTTGGCCTGAGCGACGTGACCGTGACCGCGACACATGCCGTCGGCGATGGGCTCCACGGCGCGATCATCCGGGCGACGAAGCCCGACGGCTGGTCGTTCGCCGATATCCGCCTCGTGGCGCTGCCGAAGCCGATCGCCGGCCTCCCGCTGCTCGAGACTGCATCGTGCTGTGGCGGTAGGGGCTGCTGCTGAACGCCGTCGTCATCTCAGCCCCGGGCCGCTCACCCGTCGAGTGCGGCCGCCTCGACACAGACCGCGACGACGCCAAGGCCGGCCAGGCGCTCGAAGGTCGCGCGGCGGCGGACCGTGAATGACGCGACCTCAAGACCGGCCGCCCGGGCCAGGCCGACGGACCTGCGATCGAGCGCCCGCCACTCGACGGCGACCGCGCGGCAGCCCAGCTCGACGGCCATCGCCACCGTGGTCTCGTCGAGCCTGTCGCTGTTGAACCAGCGCGGCCACGTCGGGGCCAGATTCGCGACCCGCTCGAGGGCCTCGGGTTCGTACGACGACACGACCGCGTTCGCCAGCGCGGGTCCCCGCCCGGCGGCGAGCACCTCGACGATCGAAGGCCCCAAGTCGCCCTTCAATTCGACATCGAGGAAGGCCCGTCGATCGACCGCCGCGAGCAGGTCGGCGAGGGTCGGGACACCGAGGGAACCGAGGTCGGACGCCGGCATCGCGTCGACGCGCTCCGGCCGTCCGTGGACTCGCTGGAGCGTGGCATCGTGATAGATCACCGGCACCCGGTCTGACGAGCTCCGGACGTCGAACTCGAGACCGTCGCAGGTTGGCAGCGCCAGGGCGGCGGCGAATGCCGCGAGCGTGTTCTCGGGCACGTGCCGCGAGTCGCCTCGATGGGCCAGGCGGAGGGTGCTGGGCGCCACAAATCCCCTACCCGATCACGAGGATCGTGGCGATGCCGAGGTGGTCGCTCGGGTAGAGCGTCGGATCCTCCGGATCCGGCCGATCGAAGACGAGCCGCGCCGACTCGACGCGGGCGGCTCCCCGCACCCAGATGTAGTCGAGGCACTCGGGATCGCCGTCCGTGTCCATCGCGGGCGCCTGGAGGCCGGACGGCCAGGTCACGGCCGGTTCGGCGCCATTCGCCTCCACATAGGCGGACCGAAACCCGGCGGCGCGCAGGCGGAGCGGGGTCGGCTCCGCGGGGTCGGCGTTGAAGTCGCCCATGAGGATCGTCGCGTCGGTCTCCGGGGCGCCCTCCAGCCAGGTCAGGATCGCCGCTGTCTGACCGTCGCGGGCCGCCTCGTCCGGTCCGAGGTGATGGAGGTGTGTCACGACCGCGAGGACCGAGGATCCAGCGGGCAGGCCGACGACCGCCCGTTGCGCGGAACGGTCGAGGCCAAGATCAAGGCGGTCCGTCTCGGTCGCCGGAAGCGGCTCCCGTACGAGCAGGCTGTTGCCATACTCGGGCCGGCCCGCCCAGCCACGGATGGCCCGATAGTGGCCCGCTCCGGCGGCCCCGATCAGTCGGTCCTGCTGCATCACGTAGACAACCTCCTGGAGGCCGAGCAGGTCGGGCTGGAGCGCGGCCATGTCGGCCAGCAGGAGGGGCAGGCGCTCCGACCAGCGATCGGCCAGATTCAGGATGTTCAGCGTGGCGACGTGCAGTCTGTCCATGGGCTCCTTCAGGCCGTTCGGGCGTCAGGCCGCGGGGCTGGCGATCGGCAGCGAAAACGAGAACGTGCTGCCGATCCCTTCGGTCGATTCGACCCGGATCTGTCCACCGTGTTGTTCGATGATGTGGCGGGCGATCGCCAGGCCGAGGCCGGTCCCCGCCGTCTCACCGCGGACCCGCGCCCGATCCACCTTGTAGAAGCGTTCGAAGATACGCGCCTGCGCCGCCTTCGGGATCCCGACGCCGTGGTCGATGACGGCCACGACGACGTCCGTCGCGATCGCACGGACCGACACGCGGACCTCGCCTCCGTCCGGACTGAACTTCACCGCATTGTGCAGCAGGTTGACGAAGACCTGGCCGAGGCGACCTTCGTCGCCGCGGACCGGCGGGATCGACCCCACGATCTCGACCTGGAGGTCCACACCCTGGCGCTCGGCGAAGAGTCGCAGACGCTCGGCCGATCCGGTCGCGACCTCGCCGAGATCGAGCAGCTCGACGACGCCGAGCGCGCTCCCGCTCTCGATCCGTGAGAGGTCCAGCAACTCGCTGACCATCTGGACTAGGTGGCCCGTCTCGAGTTCGATCTTGCCGATCCGGTCGCGCATCTTCGCCGGTAGCGCGTCGCCGGCCGCCACTGCTTCGCGCGACAATGCTTCGGCGAGCAGGCTGACGGTGGTCAGCGGCGTCCGCAGCTCGTGCGACAGATTGTCGATGAATTCGGTGCGGATCTGCTGCAGGCGACGAAGCTCGGAGACATCCTCTAGGACGAGCCAGAGTCCGCCTGACGGGGTGCGTCGCGCCCGGAGCACCAGCTTCTGCCCGACCGGCCCGGCGATCGCCACCTCATCGGTCGCCGAGCCTCCGGCAAGCGCCGACCGTGCGATGGCCTCCACCTTCGTGTCCAGGAACGCCTCGATGAGCGACCGCCCGATGAGACTGCCGGGCGGCCGATCGAGGAGTCCGTGTGCCGCGCTGTTCGCGTCGGCGATGACCATCGTCTCGCCGACCGTGAGGACGCCCAGGTCCAGGGATTCGATGAGCTGTGAACGCCCGAGCTCGGCTGCGGCAGCGGCCGCCTCGGCACGCTCGGCCCGACCACGCAGGGCCGTGACGGCCGATGACAGGTCACCACCCGGTGTGGCATCGAGGGCACGCTCGATCCGCCGCAGCGCGCCATGCTGGCGGATCGCGACGATGGCGACCACACCGAGACCGACCAGTGCCCCGATCGCGGCTAGCCATGCCTCCACGTCACGAGCATCGCATACGTGCGGGCACGACG
>Ga0315278_10007021_pt1 | contig 10260 bp, 9 predicted proteins | sample YL17G06_0_MG_FD_203880 | JGI IMG/M metagenome (GOLD analysis project Ga0315278, IMG submission 203880) | Sediment microbial communities from Yellowstone Lake, YNP, Wyoming, USA - YL17G06_0 | ecosystem: Environmental > Aquatic > Freshwater > Lake > Sediment | place: USA: Wyoming | collected... | reverse complement strand
ACGCGGCGGCCGCGGTTGAAGCGCTGGGGGCCGCGCTGGCGGCTGGCGACGCCGAGATGGCCGATGAGGCGCCGGCTGAGGCAGATTCCGAGATGGTCGAGGCGGCGCTGGCGGCAGCGGCCGACGCCGTGCCGCCTGCCGCGCGCGCCGACCTCCCTCCAACCCCCTTCCTCGTGCCGCCCGCCGACCCTCCCACGCGCCCCACCCTGCTCCCCCTCACCTCGCTCTCTTTGCGCCGGGGTTCCTCGTTGCCCAACGTCGCCCTGCCGACGCCGACCGACGCGGACGGGCGCCGGCTCGTCGTGAGAACGCGCGTCGGCCAAGACCTGCCCGAGCCGGAGGCGGTTGACGCGAGCGACACGGTCGCCATGGATGACGACGAAGGCGACGACGACCCTCCCACGCCGTCCGGGCGCGTCGTCGCGGCTGCCGCCCTCCTCACGCGCCCTCCTCTCTTCCCCGCCGACGCCGGCCCCCGCCCCGTCGCGTTTGTTGGCAACGACTGGCCATGCGGCCCGCTGGCGGCCTACATCCGGGAGGCGGCGGCCGGGGCGGGGCCGGGCGGGAGGCGGCGTGGCGTCGGGAGAGCCTATGGCGCCGCCCTAGCCTCCTCCCTCGTCGGCGCGCGCACCGCGTTTTGCATCCACAACCTGGCGTATCAAGGCGTGTTTGATGGGGGGGCCGCGGCGCGGCTGTGCCTGCCGCCAGAGGCGATCGCACCGCTCGAAGAAGGACACGAGGCGGCGGACGGCGACGCCTCCCCCACCTCCCCCCGCCTCAACTGGATGCGGGGCGCCCTGGCCACGGCGGACGCGGTCGTCACCGTGTCGCCGACGTACGCCCTGGAAATAACGACCGACCCCGCGTCCGCGTGCGGCCTCCTTCCCATCCTGGCCTCCCGCGGCGTCGCCGGCATCGTCAACGGGCTGGACACGGTCGAGTGGGACCCCGCGGCCGACGCGCTGCTGCCGGCGGCGGCGCGGTTCGATGCCGCGACTGCAGCCGCGGGCAAGGCCGCGGCCAAGGCCTCGTTCCAGGCGCGGCACGGGCTCGCGCTTGACCCGGACGCCTGCCTCGTGGGGTACATTGGCCGGCTCACGGATCAAAAGGGTGTCGACGTCTTGCTGGCCGCCGCGCCCGCCCTCGTCGGCCGCGCGCACGTCGGCGCGCGGCCGCCGAAGCGCCTCGCGCCCCTAGGGAGCCTCGAGGAGCGGGTGGACACCGCTCTTGACGGCGCCGACGCCACCACCCCCCGCATCCAGCTCGTGGCCCTGGGCACGGGCGAGCCCTGGATGCAGGCCGCGCTCGCGTCGCTCGCGCCCGCGTTCCCCGGCGCTGCCGCCGGCGTCGCCGCCTTCTCCGAGGCCGCCGCCCACCTCCTCGCCGCCGCGGCGGACGTGCTGCTGGTGCCGTCCCGCTTCGAGCCATGCGGCCTGGTCGCGCGCGCGGCGGCGCGCTACGGCGCGCTCCCCGTCGTCGCGCCCGTCGGCGGCCTCGCGGACCTCGTCGCCGCCGGCGGCGCCGTCGCCATGGCGCCCGTGGGCGCGCCCGGCGACGCCGGCGCGAGGCGCGCCGCGGTCGCGTCGCTGGTCGCGGCCGTGCGGTCGCTGGCCGCGCGCCGCGCGGCCGACCCCGCCGCGCACGCCGCCGCTGTCGTCGCGGCCATGGGCGTCGACGTCGGCTGGGACGGCGACGCAGGGCCCGCGGCCGAGTGGGAGGCCGCGCTGCGAGACATGCTGGAGAGGTGACGAGAGAGAAGAGAGCTCGCGCGCTGTTTTGTTTCGTTCTGGGCCCTTTCCCGCCCCCTTTGTACCCCCAAACCGCCCCTATGCGGGCCGCCGCCGCGCCCTGCGACGCGCGGCGGCGGCCTGAGGCCGGCGCGATGCCCCACGCCGGCGCGAGAGCGAGTGCGAGAGCGGCATCGGTGTTGCAAACTAAAATCGAACCCCCTATCAATCAAACCAGGCGCGCGTTGGCCCGCAGAGCAGAGCCCTTGCCATCACCCCCCTCCTAGCACCCTCCGGGCGAGCCGCCTAAACTCGGCGCGCGTGAGCCGGCCGAGCCGGGCGCCGCCCGCGGCCTCGTGCGCGAGCAGGAGCATGCCCTGGAGCGTGTCGGGGTCGGGGGGAGCGCCGAGGAGGGTGGTCGAGGCGGCGGTCAGAGAGGAAGCGTCGACCGTAGCGCGCGACGCGAGAAACGAAAAGACAGCGTCCAGCTCCGCTTCGGTCGGGGGCGGCGCTCCAGCGCCGCGTCCACGCTTGCTGCCGGCGCTGCCGCTGGGCGGGCGGCCAGAGGAGGAGGGGCCGGCCGCGGCGGCGTCGGTCCCGCGGCCGCCGCCGTCGTCGTCGTCGGACGACAGCTCCACGAGGTCGCCAGCGTAACCACTCGCGGCTGCGTCGGGCCGGGCGCCGCCGGGGCCGCCCGCCACGTCGGCAAGCGACGCCGCGATGGCGGCCTGCAGCGCAGCGTCGTCGTCCGCGTCGGCCATGTCAGGAGGAGGTGGGGAGACGCATGCAGTGAGATTAGCGGGCGGGATTGGGCCAGGGAGAGTGTGTGACAGTGCCGCGAAGAAAACGAGCCGAACACACCCTCTCTCTCTCTCTCTCCTCTCTCTCTCTCCTACGCTCCATACTTGGCCAGCCGCCCGAGCTTGAACGCGAGGTCGGCCAGCAGCGTGTCCGCCTGCACGGCGCCGAGCGCGCCTGCAGTCCGCGCGGCGCCCGCGTCGAGGGCCGCCACCGGGTCGGTGCGCGTCACGCCCCGCAGGCGCACGGCGACGAGGGCGCCGCCAGGGGTGACCAGGGGCACGGGCACCCCTGCGGCGTCGGTCTCGAACGATTGCAGCGGGCGCGGCACGCCGGGCACGCGCGTGGGGGCGCCACCGCGCGGGGGGAGGGTCAGGGATGGGGCGCCCAGGACTAGGGCAACTAGTAGAGAGCCGGGAGGGGCGGTGGAGCCGACGAGGCGCAGCACGTTCTCCGCGTCGGCGAGCGGAGAGGCGAGGGAGGAGGGAGCGTCCGGCTCTCCTCCTCCGCCGGCGCAATGCACGATGACCAGCTCCAACCCTCCCAAGGGTGCTGTCGCCGCATTGCCGTCCAGGCCGAGCAGGGCGAGCGCGGCGGCCGCCAGGGCGGCGGGGGGCGCGTCGGCGGGGACAGTGCGGCTGGCGTCCAGGGCCGCGGGGCCAGCTGCAGCTGCCTTGACGTCGCACCGGGTGACTAGGCCGGCCGCCAGGCCCAGGAAGCGGGCTGGGACCGAGGGCTCGGGCTGAGAGAAGAGGAAAGGGATGTTGAGGGGGCGACTCACGCACGCCGCCAGAGCCCTCTCCCTCTCCACCACGCGCGCACCAGATGCACGCCCAGCACTTGCTCGAGCAGCGTGCCGCCGTCGGAGCGCAGCGCGAGCAACCCGGTCGCGCCACGCGCGGCGACCGCAGCAGCGTGAGGCGCCGGGGCCGCCCCCTGCGGCACGTGCCCGTCAATCCCGGCCAGCACTCCATCCGCCACGACCACCAAGCACTTGGGCGGCGGGTCCTGGCGCGCGGCGGCGAGCGCTGGGTCGGGGAAAGCGGCGCCCGCCCCCGGATCCCGGGGCTCGCAGTCCCAGCAGTCGCACGGGTCCAGGCGCGGCCGCGGGCGCGGCATTGGGGGGGGGGGGGAGGGGGGCGAGGCCCCGCAGTGAGAAGCAATCGGCGCGTCAGCGCGCCTCTCGCTCCTTCACTCCCCTCGCCGCCGCGGCCATGCGGTCGGCCCAAGATAATGGGCGCGGTGGCGCCGCCCCACCGCCTCCTCCCGTCCGCGGCCGGCTCGCGTTTTCGCAGTGCCTGTCCCAGCCGACCGCGAGCCAGGCGCTGAGTGCGGCGCTGTCCGGGTGCTCACTCAACAGCCAGCAACAAGCCGGCGCGGCCGGCGGCGACCTGCCGCCGCCGCCGCCGCGGTGGGGCGCCGCGCCGCCGCCGCGCGCGCCGCTCATGCTGCAGGACGATGGGGGCGACACCATGCCCCTGTCCCAACTCGGGGTGGCGGAGGCCGACGTGGGCATGCTGTGGTGAGGAAGAGAGGGAGGAAGGTGGCCGTGGGACGCTGTGGCGCGCGCGCGCGCGGCATGGGGCCGAGTTGTTTCCGCGGCGCCACCTCGCCCGACGCCCGCTCCCCCTCTTCTACCTCCAGCTCTCAAGATTTTTGCACGCCGGCCGACGTGGAGCCGCTGCAGCGGTCGCAGTTGGGGCGGCACGCGCGGTCGCCCGCGGCGGCGCCGTCGCCGCTGCGCGGGGCCGCGAAAAGAGCGAGGCAACCAGGGCGAGAGGGAGGCGGTGGTGTGGTCGCCGCCGCCTCTGACTGGACGCCCGCGCTGGCCGCGCCGCGCGCGGCGCGCCGCGCCGCGTCGCCGCCGACCGCGGTCAACCCCTTTTTGTCTGGGGCGGGGGCGGCGCCCGTCGTGCCCGCGCCTCTGGGCCCGCCACCCGCGCTCTCGCGCTACCGGTCCGAGTACAAGGAGGTCGCCACCGTCGGCGCGGGCGCGTTTGCGCGCGTCGCCCGCGCGGTCCACCGCCTGGACGGCGCCGAGTACGCGGTCAAACGGTCGGCCGCCGAATTGTTTGACGCGGGCGACCGCGCGCGGTGGCAGCAGGAGGCGGCCGCGCTGGCGGCGGCAGGGTCGCACCCGGGCGTCGTCCGCTACTTCTCCTCCTGGGCCGAGCCCGGCCCGGCCGGCGGCGCCCTCTTTTACATAGCCACCGAGCTGTGCGGCGTGTCGTTGGGGACCAAGAGGGCGGTGCACGGGGAGCCGTTGCCGGAGGCGGAGCTGACCGCGGTCGCCGCGCAAGTCGCCGACGCCCTGGCCCACCTGCACCGGCGCGGCATCGCCCACATGGATGTCAAACCGGACAACATTTTGACCGGTTTGGACGGGCATGGGGGTGGTTTTGGTGGTGGCGGCGACGCCGGCACCCCCCCGCGCTCGGTCAAGCTCGCCGACTTCGGCCTCGCCACCCCCCTCGCCTCCGCCGCCGCGTTCCTGCCGCCCGACGAAGGCGACTCCCGGTACCTGGCGCCCGAGGTGCTGCGCGGCGACGTGTCCCGGCTCGACCGCGCGGACGCGTTTGCGCTCGGCGCCACGCTCTACGAGCTCGCCACCGGCGCCCCCCTCCCCTCGGGCGGCGCCACCTACGCCGACATTCGGGAGGGGCGGTTGCGGCTCATGCCGGCCGTGAGCGCCGGGTTCCAGCGCGTGGTCAAGTGTTTGATGGCGCCCGACCCGGCCGCCCGCCCCGCTCTGGCGTCCGTGCGCGGCATGCTGGCCAAGAAGAAGAGCAGCAGTGGGAGTGGGGAGGCGGTCGCTGCTCAGCAGCAGCCGCCGGCCGAGGCCACCGCGGGCGGCGGCGGCGCGCGTGCGGCGGCTGGCGGTTTTGCGCCGCTCATGCTCAGGCCCGCGTGATGGAGAGGGGAGGGAGGTGGTGGTGGCGTCTGCAGCGTCTGGTTTGTGTGTGGCGGGGGCTCGAGAGCAGCGAGCGAGCGCGCGGGCGGTCGCCGTCTCCCCTCGTCACACCTTGAGAGCCTATGGCCGAGCGCGCCGCCTTCACCACCGTCAAACTCTTTCGCGACTGCCTGCGCCTGGCGGACTACGTGTCGACCCAGGTGAGGGAGAAGGAGAGGAGGAGGGCATTGGGCCCAGCGACGGCGGCCGTCGCTGGGCGCTGCGCGGCGTTGGCGCGTGTGGGCGCCACGTCGGTCTTTGAGCGTCGCGGTTGAGCGCATCGGCTGCCGGCGCCGGCCTCGGGCGCGGGAGAGAGTCGCGGGGCGGCGCCCGCGCCGCCGGCGGCCATGCCGCCGGCTTGTGGCCACCGCCGCCTCCGCTCGCCCGTGGTGCCGCGTGCCACGTTTGAGACACCTGCGGCATCGCGGGCGACCACCAACGCCAACCGTCTCCCTCCCCCACAGGGCGGCAACCGCGCCACGCTGCGCCGCACAGTGCGCACCCAGTTTCGCGCCAACGCCGGCCTGACCGACCCCGCCCAGGTATGGAGAGGGTATGGGAGGAGGAGAAAAGGGGAGGTGAGAGACGAGCAGGCGGCGGCGTCCAACCCTCGTCCCGCCTCCTCTTTCCTAGATCGAGGCCGCCCAGGAGGCCGCCATCCGGGGCCTGAGCAACTACATGTTCCACGAAGCCCAGCGCTTGGCCACCGAAGATGGTGCCGTCGAGCGCTAGAGTGGTGGTTGGTGGGGCGGTCGTGGCGCGTCCGGCGCTTCGCCGCCCCCTCGTCGGCCACCGCCGCCCTGTCCCCCTCCTGCCTCCGCCAAGCGCCTTGTTGCCCACGTCGGACGGTAACGCGATCCCGCTCCCTCCGCCGTCTGAGCGCGCCGCGCTCGACGCGGCGGCTGCCGCCGTCGCGGCGGCGCTGGACGACGAACAGCTGGAGCTGGGGTATGTTGTCGAAGCAGAAGAGGATCCTGATGTCCCCACGATCCCAATCACCCCTCTGCGCGACCTTCCGCGGCTCGCCCTCGTCGGCCGGCCCAACGTCGGCAAGTCGGCGCTCTTCAACCGCATCGTGGGCGCGCGCGCCGCCATCGTGCACGATTTTCCGGGGGTGACGCGGGACGCGATGCACGGAAGGGCTCATTGGGGGGGGAAGGAGTTTGCGGTCGTGGACACCGGGGGCCTGATGGCCGACGCGGCCGCGCTGCCGGGAGCGGCCGGCGCGGCCGCCACCGCCGCGCTCACGGCCGCCGGCCTGCCGGCAGCGGTGGAAGCTGCCACCGCGGCCGCCGTGGCCGACGCGGACGCCGTGCTGATGGTCGTCGACGGCCCGGCGGGCGTCACGCGCTCCGACTCGGACGTCCTCTCCTGGCTCCGCACCACCGCCGGCGACCGCCCCATCCTGCTCGCCGCCAATAAGTGCGACAACGTGGAGCGAGCGCAGGCGGCGGTGGCGGAATGGTGGGAGACGGGGGTGGAGCCGGTGCCCGTGTCAGCGCTGTCAGGGTCGGGGTCCGGGGACTTGCTCGACCGCGTCATCGAGGCGCTGCCGGAGACGAGGACAAGGAAGTCGGCGATGGACGCGTCGCTGTCTGCCGCGGGCCGGCCCGACGGCGGCGACCCGGAGGGCAGGCCGCTGCGGATCGCGATTGTCGGCCGCCCCAACGCCGGCAAATCCTCCCTGCTCAACGCCATGCTGGGCAAAGCGAGGTCTGTCGTGTCTGAAGCCGCGGGCACGACGAGGGACTCGGTCGACGCCGAACTCACCGGCCCGGACGGGCGCCGGTTCGTCCTGGTCGACACCGCGGGCGTCCGCCGCCGCGCGTCCGTCGCCGGGTCGCCCGACGGCGCGGAAAAACTGGCGGTGGGGAGGGCGCTGGCGTCGCTGCGGTCGGCGGACGTCGCGTTGCTGGTGGTCGACGCCGCCGCGTGTTCCGAGGGCGGCCGGTTTGTCGCAACCACCCAAGACTTTCGCCTCGCCGAGCTCATCTCCGCCGCCGGTCGGGCGTGCGTCATCGTGCTCAACAAGTGGGACGCGGTGCCGGACCGTGGGGTGAGGGAGGGGGGAGGGAGGACGGGAGGGAGGGGGGTGGGAGGGCGCGGTGGCCGACCCCGCGCCCGCCCCTCCCCCAGCAATCCACCGGCACCGACTACGCCACCACGGTCCAAGCCTCCCTGCGCGCGATCGAGTGGGCGCCGGTCGTCCACGCGTCCGCCACCCTCGGCAAGCGCGTCTCCACCGTCCTGGCCGCCGCCGCGGCCGCGGGCGACCAGCACGCGCGCCGGCTCTCGACCGCCACCCTCAACCTGGTCGTGGGCGACGCGGTGCGGGTGCGCGGGCCGCCGGGGACGAAGGGCAGCCCGAAGAAGGGGCGCGTCTATTACGCGACCCAACCCTGCGCCCGCCCCCCGACCTTTGTCCTGTTTGTCAACGACCCCGCCCTGTTCCCGGACGACTACCGGCGCTACATCGAGCGGTGCGTGCGCAAGGCGGCCGGGTTTGAGGGGAGCGCGCTGCGCGTCGTGTGGCGCGGGAAGCCCAAGAGCGAGGAGCCGCGGAACAAGGCCGAGGGGCGGGGGTATGGGGCGAAGAAGTGAGGGGGGGGATGGGGGCGGGGTGTGTGACTGGGTGGCGACACGCTGCGCGCGGAGCAGCCGCGCTACTTTAAGCGCAGAAAAATCGATTGTGCCACCGACCCGGCAGCCACCCCAGGGTGGCGAGGGCGGCGGAAGTCGCGGTCGCGGGGAAGAGTCGGGGTCTCACCACCTCGCTCTTTCTCGCGCCCAAGGTACGTCCGCCGTCCTATCCCCGCGCCTCCCCGGAGACCGGGAGTCGGGCCCGGGCCTATAGCTCAGCTGGAAGAGCGGCCGCCTCCAGTGTACTGGAGCGCGCAGGCTTCGGCCAGCGCGCGGCGCCATCAAAGACAAAAATTGAAGCAGACCTGCCGGCCGTCCGCGGTCGGCACGAATGTAGCGCTGTTGTCAGCGGCAGGTCACGTGTTCAAATCGCGTTGGGCTCAATTTACTTTTTGTTGCGGGCGAGGGGCTGGCGGAGCGGGCCTAGGGCGCGGTCCGCGCCGCAACCCGCAGCACTCCTCTTTTTGCCGGTTTCTGGCCGCCGCGCCCCGTCCCGCCCCTCGCGGCTCGGCGTGGACAGCCCGCCGACCGCAACCGCCGCCACACGGCGCGCCCCGCACGCCCGCGCCGCAATGCCGCCCGCGCCGCCGCCTCCCGCCTGGCAAGCGACCCTTGCCCGCGCCCTGGACCGGGCAGGGTCTCCCGCGGCACGCTACTTGCAAGTGGCGACCGTGAAGCCCGACGGGCGGCCCACCGCGCGCACCGTCGTCTTCCGCGGCTGGTTTGACGGCGCCGACGGCCCGAGGCTCGGCTTTGTGAGCGACGCACGGTGAGAGAGGAGAGGGGTGGAGGATGGAGGGCGGCGCGGCAGACTCGGGCGCGCCCACCTCGTCCTTCCTCTCCCGTTCGCGCGCAGCACCACCAAAGTCGCCCACCTCGCCCTCAACCCCTGGATGGAGGCTTGCTGGTACTTTCGCGAGGCCCGGTCCCAGTTTCGGCTGAGCGGGCGGGCCAGCGTTGCAGGGGCCGAGGCGGGCGGCGCCGACGCCGACGCACGCGCCGCGGCCTGGGCCAAGCTGTCGCCCGCGAGCCGGGAATGGAACGCCGGACCGCCGCCCGGCAGGTTGATGGCTGAAGGAGAGAAGAGGGAGGCGCTTTCGGCGCCCGCGGCCGAGACGCGCGGCGGAAGCGGCGGCGCGACCGCCTCCCCGTCCTCCACACCCCCACACCCGCACTTTTGCCTCGTCCTGCTCGACGTGGACGCCGTCGACCACGTCGACTTGGAGGCGGACCGGCGCTGGGTGCACAGCCGAGGGGGGGAGGGCGAGGGGTGGGCGACGGTGGAAGTCAACCCCTGAGAGAGAGAGAAAGAGAGAGAGTGGTGGCCGCCGTGTGCCGCCGGCGCCCTGTAGAGACGGCGGCGGGCTCGCGGCCAGTCTCCTCTTTCGCGCCCGCTCTTCTCTCTCTCACACAAACGGCTCCGCCGCCCACGCGCCGCCGCCGCCGCCGCCGCGTTCAGGTGCGCCGCCGGTCGGCCGCGGCGCCCGGGCGCCGCGGCGCCCGCGGCGCGATGGGCGCGGACCGGCCATCACCGCCTCCCCGCGCGCCGCCCGGCCCCCGCGCCCCACCTCAGCGCCGCGGCGCGACGCTATCACTCCCTGGCGGCGGTGCCGAGGCGGCGCCGCGATCGCGGGCGCCTGCGGCGCGCCGTACGCGTCCGCGCCCACCCTCCTCCCTCCCGCCCCCATTTCACCCAGCGGTCGCCGGCGAGCCGCACACCAAGCGCCGCCCACACCCTACCCCGCCACCCGCCACCATGGCCGACGCGATGGACGTCGAGCGCGCCGCGGCCGCGCCCTCTGCCGCCAAGGGCAAGGCCAAAGCCGCCGCTGGCCCCCCCGGCGCCAAACGGTTTGAAGTCAAGAAGTGGTCGGCGGTCGCCATGTGGTCGTGGGCGATCACGACCGACGTGTGCGCGATTTGCCGGAACGACCTGTACGAACCCTCGATCGAGTACCAGGCCAACCCGACGGGCGACGCCGACCACCCCGGCCTCTCCATCGCGTGGGGCGCGTGCTCGCACGTCTTCCACCTCGACTGCATCCAGCGCTGGCTCAAGACGCGGTCCGCGTGCCCGCTGTGCAACAAGGAGTGGGAGTTTGCCAAGATCGAGAAGATTCTGCCGGACGGGGGGGGGGGGGGGGC
>Ga0315278_10007018_pt1 | contig 10262 bp, 5 predicted proteins | sample YL17G06_0_MG_FD_203880 | JGI IMG/M metagenome (GOLD analysis project Ga0315278, IMG submission 203880) | Sediment microbial communities from Yellowstone Lake, YNP, Wyoming, USA - YL17G06_0 | ecosystem: Environmental > Aquatic > Freshwater > Lake > Sediment | place: USA: Wyoming | collected... | reverse complement strand
GCGGTGATGCGATTGCGCCGGAGAAAACTACCAGATCCTGCGGTGATTGGTAATGCCGGAAGTTTTTTCAAGAATCCCCTGTTGCCCACTACTTTGTATCAGCAGTTACGTGACCGCTTTCCCGCCCTACCCTCCTGGGATGCAGGCGATCCCGGTGCCAAGGTGTCCGCCGCGTGGCTGATCGAGCGCTGTGATTTGAAGGGCTTTGAGATGAACGGGGCTGCTGTCTCCAATCAGCATGCCCTGGTGTTGGTGAACCAGGGCCGCTGCAGCGGACTGGCTGTCTGGGAATTGGCCCAATTTGTCCAGGCAAGGGTATGGGACACCTTTGGGGTAAGACTGGAACCGGAACCGAGAATCTTCCGGCACGCCGACGTTGGCTAAAATCAGGACCGGGAAGCAGCACCGGGCAATCTGGCTTAATATGCCCCGAATGAGGATTTAGTATGAAGCTGTTTTCTATCATGAATGGAGTGACCCGAATGTTTTTCCGTCTCTGTCTGCTTACCGTCTGCCTGCTTGCACTGAATGCTTGTAACCAGGAACCTGTTGCTGCACCGCAGGTTGCGGAGACGCAAGCTGAAATCAGCCTTGATGCAGCCGCCCCAGTAACTGACCTCGAACGCATCATGGCCAATATTAATGAACTTTCTTCCGATGCATACGGCGGTCGTGAGCCCATGTCGGAAGGCGAGAAATTGACCCTGGCATTAATAGAAAAGCAATTTCGTTCCATGGGCCTGCAACCCATGTTTGGCGACAGTTACCAGCAAGCAGTTGACCTGGTTTCCTCCACGACAGATCCGGCCGCGGCGCAAATGACGTTTCACCTTTCCAAAACTGACCGCCGCGTGACCTATGGAACAGAGATGGTGTTGCAAACCCGCCGCGTCGTGCCTGAATCCCGGGTGGAAAATAGCGAAGTGGTTTTTGTGGGCTATGGGATCGTTGCACCGGAGTATGGCTGGAACGACTACGCGGATGTAGATGTAAAAGGCAAAACCGTACTGATCCTGGTCAACGATCCGGGCTTTGCAACGCAAGACCCATCCCTGTTCAAAGGCAATACCATGACCTACTACGGCCGCTGGACCTACAAGTACGAAGAAGCCAGCCGGCAAGGAGCCGCCGCCGCCATCATCATTCATGATACCGCGCCGGCCGCTTATGGCTGGGACGTGGTGCGCAACAGCTGGACAGGTCCGCAATTCAATCTTGCGCGAGCGGATGACAACATGGGCCGGGTGCCTCTTGAATCCTGGATCCAGAAGTCGGTGGCGGAAGAACTGGTCAAAGACGCAGGGTACGACCTGGCGACGCTGGAGCAACAGGCAGTTTCGCCCGAATTCAAGGCGGTGGAATTGCATAGCCGGATGGATGCCTCCGTGCAGAGCCAGTTCGTCCGCAGCCAGTCCTTTAACATAGGGGCTGTGCTGCCGGGAAGTAAGAAACCGGACGAACTGTTTATCTACACCGCGCATTGGGACCACCTGGGCACGGATAGCTCCGTCGCCGAAGGCGAGGATGGCATCTACAACGGTGCAATTGACAATGCCTCCGGAGTTGCTTCACTGCTGGAACTGGCATATTCCTTCGCAGCCCTGCCCCGCGCACCAGAGCGCAGTGTCGGCTTTCTGGCAGTAACCGCAGAGGAATCCGGTCTGCTGGGTTCGGAGAAGTACGCACAGAGTCCGGCATGGCCACTGAACCAGACTGTCGGCGGCATAAACATGGACTCGGTCAACGTGTACGGCCCTACGCGGGACATACTGGTAGTGGGTTACCGGAGCTCGGAACTGGAGGATGTGCTGGCCCGGAAGGCAACTGCGCAGAACCGCGTGGTAAAACCCGAAGAACATCCGGAGCGGGGTGGATACTTCCGCTCAGACCACTTCAATTTTGCCAAACTGGGCGTGCCCATGCTGTATGCAGAATCCGGCACTGATCACACCGAACGAGAGCCCGGTTACCTCGAGGCGAAAAGCGAAGATTACCTGAAGAACCGCTATCACACCCCGCAGGACGAAGTGGCGGACGACTGGGATTTGCGCGGGTTGGCCCAGGACATTGAGCTTTGGTTTGGAATTGGCCTCGAGATTGCAGACAGCGACACCTGGCCAAACTGGTATGAAGGCAACGAGTTCCGTGCAATTCGCGACCAGTCACGCGCCGCTATTGCAGGAAACTGAAACGTCCCACAGGGAACCCTGAGGAGTGTTCTGAAGTGCTACCGCTAGAGCTTCAGAATGCACTCAGACCGGTCAACTCCCGCCCGACCACCAATTGATGTACGGTTTCCGTGCCTTCGTAGGTGATTACGCTTTCAAGGTTCAGCATGTGCCTGATTGCCTGGTATTCCGTGGTTATGCCGGCGCCTCCAAGAATGTCGCGGCAGTCGCGTGCGATATCCAGGGCCATACGAACATTATTCCATTTGGCCAGGCTGACCTGGGTAGCCTGCATCTGCCCGGCATCCTTTAACCTGCCCAATTGCAGCGAAAGCAATTGCGCCGTGGTGATTCTGCGCGCCATGTCTGCCAATCTCAGTTGTATGGCCTGGTTGGCGGCGAGCGGCCTTCCGAACAATATACGGTCTGCGGTATACGCAACAACTTCGGACAGGCAGGCAATGGCGGCACCAATTGGCCCCCAGGTAATCCCGTAACGCGCCTGCGTCAGGCAACCCAGGGGGCCTTTCAAACCCACCGTATTGGGCAAACGATTGGCCTCAGGCACCCGCACGTTATCAAAATACAGCTCCGAGGTGATCGAGGCACGCAAGGACATCTTTGAATGGATGGTGCGCGCTTCGAACCCGCGCATGCCTTTTTCCAGTATGAAGCCCATGATCCCTTCTTCAGCGCGTGCCCAAACGATGGCAATATCGGCAATACTGCCATTGGTAATCCACATCTTTGAACCGTTGATCACCCAGTCAGCGCCATCCCGCCGGGCGTGCGTTTTCATGTTGGCGGGGTCGGAGCCGCCATGAGACTCGGTCAGCCCAAAGCAGCCGATCACTTCGCCTTTCGCCATGGATGGCAGCCAGCGTTGTTTCTGCTCTTCGGAGCCGTAGGCATAAATTGGATACATGCAGAGACTGGACTGGACAGATACGAAGCTGCGTAAGCCCGAATCACAGCGTTCCAGTTCCTGGCAAATCAGGCCATAGGACACAGCGTTCAAGCCAGCACAACCATAGCCTTCGAGGCTGGACCCCAACAGTCCCATCGAGGCAATTTCCGGCACCAGTTCCGCAGGAAAGGTTGCCTGGTCGAAATGATGAGCAATGATGGGCATGGCTCGTTCGTCAACGAAACGAGCCACGCTGTCCCGGATCATTTTTTCTTCTTCGCTCAGCAGGGATGCGACATCGAAAAGATCATAAGGATTTAGTCTTGCCATGGGAACTCCAGTTAAGAATGGACGTGTGGTTGTGGCCGGTACATGCCGCAGCGACGGGTAAGCCGCGTATTCTAATAGGTCATGCCGGTGCAGTCACTAGTGGCCTGTAACAGAGAAATCGAAAGCAGCTCGCTAGTTCTGGCGGCGCCTGGCTTGATCTTCACTCGGTCGATAGCTATGGCTATCAACCTCGCTCCAGACCGGCGCCAGCCACCGCCATCCCTGCGCGATCCCTCTTCCACTTTCCCTGTTACAGGCCACTGGCCGACAAGAGCAATCGATTCGAAACCCTACTTCTCGTTGGCCACGCCGGCAGGCACATGGGCGGATGGAACATGATCCCTGGCGGAATCAATATGCACCTGCTGGTCGTCAAAAAAGATATCTGCTCCGAAAATTTTGAGGAACTCGCCTTTTGAACGCCCGCCGAGGAATAGTGCTTCATCGATGCGGATACCCCATTCGCGCAAGGTCAGGATTACCCGCTTGTGCGCCGGAGCTGAACGCGCAGTCACCAGGGCTGTGCGAATGGGGTTGTTGTCAATCGGATAAGAAGCCTGTATCTCGTGCAGGGCTTCCAGTACCGGGCGAAATGGCCCACCCGTCAGGGGCAACATGGCTGCATCGCTTTCACTCTCGGCAAAAGCTTCCAGTCCGTGCTGCTGGAAAATGCGTTCTGCCTCGTCGCTGAAAATCACTGCATCCCCATCAAACGCAATGCGCAACTGCCCGCTGTCCCGCCCGCTGGAACTGCCGGGCAATATGGTTGCCGCGGCATATCCTGCCTCCAGCGCGCTGCGCACATCGGCAGCATTGGTGGACAGCAGAAGCTTTGCGCCGTAGGCAGCCATGTAGCGGTAGGGGCTGACGCCATTGGTAAATGCAGCCCGTTCGATTTTCAGCCCGTAGTGTTCAATCGAGTTGAATATGCGCAAGCCGGTGTCCGCACTGTTACGGGACAGGAGAATGATCTCCACACCAGGATGGTTAACCTCGTCATCATTCAGTGCGAGAAGTTTTTTCACCAGCGGAAATGCCACCCCCGGCCGCAGCACTTCATCCTCGCGTTCGATTTGGTAGCATGCGTAATTTGCCAGGCCTTCTTTCTCAAACACTGAGTGGCTTTCACCCATGTCGAAAAGTGCCCGCGAAGAAATTGCGACGACCAATTGTCGGCCGCCACCAACTGAAGAAAGATGCGGAGTTGACTTGGGCTTCATATTCTTAGCATATCAGCCGGGTGGGTGCGTGATTTGCTGCGCGGCGGAGATCAGTTTTCTGGCACTGTGCTTTAGCTGTGTGGTCAGCACCAGATACCTTGGAGTATTTTTCTCTGTCCAGTCGAGTTCTTGATGAACTCTGAACAGGTTCCACAAGGGGAACAGCGAACTGGCCAGGGCCCAGGCTAGCTCCAGCCTTGCCATGGGCGCGAAAACAACAAACACCGTCAGGTATGCAGTGATTATTTCGCTGAAGAGTGCGTCACTGACTATATCCTGCGGGGAGTAATTTGTGTTTTCAGGCTGGAGGCTCGCGCGGCAGGAGTTAATGTGTTCCAGTGCCATGAACGGGTGGCCAATAACAACGTCAGACCAGCCAAATATGCGGAGATTTTCCCCTCGCACAGCGAGATTGCCACCGTGAAAGTTGTTGTGAACCAGAGCTGCCGGGATGCCGAATTCAAGTAACTGCCCACAGGAATTTGCAAACACAGACAGAGCCGGCGTTATTTGCTCTACCTCCGGTTCAGTCAAGCGATCGAGCCCTGTCCGCAAGGAGCTGAGCAGCTCATCTTTCTGCTCCATCCACTTGAGGAGGTAATGCAGATCGTGCACCGGACAGCGGAGCGCTTTCAGCTGCTCCGCGCAGGGCATTCCCTCGACCTGGATGGTTGCAAGCGCGCGGGCAAATTTGGGGAGCAAGGGAAGATCCGTGGATGCCGCGCCACCTTCGTTCAGATCCCGGGTCAGTAGCCAGTTTCGCTCGCGATCGACCGCCAGTAGTTGGGCAATGTACTGTGGCCATCTATCCGCGAGGAATGGGATCAAGGTTGACTCACTTGGAGGTTTCGAATACGCAGCCTTGAAAAAGAGTTTGCCTTCGCTGGTGGACACGCGCAACAGGCAGGAGGCATTCCAGCCAATCCAGAATTGCTCCACGCTACCCGTTACCTGCAGCCCGAGCTTTTCCGCCTGGAAATGAATCCAGTGATCGGCTTGTTTGAACCAACCAGGAGATTGCCAGGCAGACCGCAAGGCAGGAACTACCCCCTGCTCTCTCTCCTGCAACCATTGATCAAAGGGATCCGTCTGGCCATTTCGTGCATTAAAAAATTTCTGGTATTGCTGCCGGTCAACCCATACTGCATCCAGTTTCTTGCTACCGCCTCCCTGGAAAAGATCCAGCTCAATGCAATGATATCCGGGCGTGCTCACCAGCAGCCGCAATACCCGCGTATGCAAGCCGTACTTGACCTGCATGCCATCAGTTATCATCGCGGGGCGGAAATCTACCGGGCCCGGCGGGAACATCAGCGTGGGCACGGTCCACCCGGTCTGGTGCCTGATAGCCAAAAATTTTGCCTTACTCGGATGACCGATAATGCAATGGCAGGTGGCAAGTTCCTGTTCGGTCATTTTGCTGTGTCCCTTTTCCTTTTCAAAGGAACTGCTCGTTCAGAATGCGCTCTTCCAGGGAATGGTCAGGGTCAAACAACAGCTTCAGGCGAATGTCCTCTTCCTGGAACACATCCACGCTGATCACGTTGCGTACCTCCTGGGCGTCCGCCGTTGCGCTGACTGGCCGCTTGTAATTGTCCAGCACCTCGAATCGTATCCGCACACTACTCGGCAGGACTGCACCCCGCCAGCGGCGCGGGCGAAAAGGCGAGATGGGTGTGAGCGCCAGGGCTGCAGTGCCCAGCGGAAGAATCGGGCCGTAAGCAGAAAGGTTATACGCCGTGCTTCCGGCTGCCGTGGCAACCAAAACACCATCGCATACCAGTTCTTCGACCTTTATAGCTCCATTGACCCGGATGCGGATGTGGGCTGCCTGGTTTAGTTGGCGCAGCAACGAAACTTCGTTAATAGCCAGGGCGCGCGTTTCGCCACCCGATTCAGTGGCTGCGACCATGCATAATGGCGCCAGGTCGACCCGCTTGGCTGCGCCCAGCCTCTCCAGCAGCTCTTTCTCGAGGTAGCGGTTCATGAGGAACCCGACATCCCCCAGCTTCATGCCATAGACCGGCAAATTGGCTGACAGGAATCGATGCAGAGTCCTTAGCATGAAGCCATCGCCGCCGAGCGCCACGATGACGTCTGCATCAACAAGTTCATGCTGGCCATAGCACCGCAGCATGGCTTTCAACGCTGCTTGTGCCGGCTCGGATGAGCTGGCAATAAAATGGATACGGCTATAAGTCATGGCACTGACTTCGCAAAGCGCATCATTGCCCCGCTAATGTCCACTGGAATTGAGCATGTTGCCAAGCGCACGAACAGCCACTGAAACAGTCGCGTAATCCATTGCAGGCAAATTGAACATGTCATTGAGCATGCCGGAAACTTTTTCTGTTTCCTGCTGGTGGGTCTTCATCCAGCGCATATGGGCGTCAGCACGCTTACCTTCATCCCGAAGTACGTTTTCAACCAGGATGTTCTGGACGGAGTACAGCTCATCCCGAAGATTTGCGCGGGCCAGGGCGTGCCATTGTCCTTCAACTGGCAGGTTTTCCAACTGTTCCTGCAACCACTTCAAGCGCAGTGATTCGCCCAGTCCAAAGTAGATACTGGCCACGCTTTCCACGTCCATTTTCCGGTGCGCCGCGGTCTCAACAACATCCAGCACCGGGAATAAACGCTGCAACAAGACGGTTCGTCGCGCCAGCGCAGCCGGGAACCCGCCATCCAGGTAGACCCTTTCCTCGGCAGCCAATACGGCCAACTCCTCCTGAGTGCCTTCTGACTGCATGGACTTCTGCATGATGGACAAACCTGGAGCAAGTCGATCAACCATGTGCTGGATATCCAGGCGCGACCTGCGCCGGTTGAGCACCCATCGGGTTGCCTGGCGCAAGAGGCTCCACATGGTCCTCATCGCCTTCGTTTGCAAAGCGGCGCTGACCTTGCTATCGAGGGATTCTACCTCTGCCCAGAAATCGCGTGCCCCGAATATTTGCCGCGCGATGGTAAAGGCTTTCGCTACGTCTGCCGGTTCCGCGCCGGTGTCTTCGCTCATGCGCAACGCGAAACTCACACCCATGCGGTTGATCATGCTGTTGGTTACTTGCGTTGCAATGATCTCACGTTTCAGACGATGCTCCTGCATGATGTCTGCGAACCGGGATTGCAGGGCCGCAGGAAAATATCGAATCAGTTCGCGGGACAGGTATGCGTCTTCGGGCAGGTCTGATGCGAGCAATTGCTGGTATGTCAAGATTTTACTGTATGAAAGCAGGACCGAAAGTTCGGGACGCGTCAGGCCCTCGCCACGGTTGCGCCGCTCCGTTAGCTGCTCGTCGTCAGGCAAGTGTTCCAGTCCACGGTTCAAAGTTCCATTGGCTTCCAGAACAGAGATGAAATGCTGCTTGGCGCCGATGCGCGGTCCCTTGAGCGTTTCCATCATCGAAATAGCCTGGGTCTGCAGGTAATTACTGCGCAGCACCAATTGCGCCACATCATCTGTCATCGATGCCAGTAAGCGGCCGCGCGCGGATTCCTTAAGGCGGCCTGCACGGATAGCCTGTGCCAACAGTATCTTGATATTCACCTCGTGATCCGAGGTATCCACTCCGGCCGAATTGTCAATGAAATCCGTATTGATGCAACCGCCGGCAAGGGCGAATTCTATGCGCCCTTCCTGGGTAAAACCGAGATTACCGCCTTCACCTACCACCCGGCAGCGCAGATCCTCACCATTTATCCGTAGTGAATTGTTGGGGGGATCGCCAACGTCGGCATTGCTTTCGCTGGCGGCTTTTACATAGGTGCCGATGCCCCCATTCCACAAGAGGTCAACCGGGGCCTTGAGGAGCAGCATGATAAGGGCATTGGGCGCCAACTCGTTGCTTTCCGTTCCCAGCCACTCACGCACCTGCGGACTCAGCGGAATGGTCTTATCCTGCCTGGAGAATACCCCGCCACCTTTTGAAATCAGGTTTGGGTTGTAATCATTCCAGCCCGAGCGCGGTTTACGGAACAAGCGCCGGCGCTCGGCCAGGCTGGACCTGGCATCCGGGTCAGGATCAAGAAAGATGTGCTGGTGGTTGAACGCAGCCTGCAAGCGAATATGGCGGGAAAGCAGCATGCCGTTGCCAAATACGTCACCACTCATGTCACCAATACCGACCACCGTGAAAGCCTGTTTCTGGATGTCCAGCCCGAGTTCGCGGAAGTGCCGCTTGACTCCCTCCCAGGCGCCTTTGGCGGTAATGCCCATGCCCTTGTGGTCATAGCCAACTGATCCGCCCGAGGCAAAGGCATCTCCCAGCCAAAAATTGCGTTCCAGCGAAATTCCGTTGGCAATATCAGAAAATGTCGCAGTGCCCTTGTCCGCTGCCACAACCAGGTACGGGTCGTCTTCATCGCGGCGAACTACAGCCTCCGGGGGCACGATCTTGTTAACATGCAGATTATCCGTAATGTCCAATAACGCATTGATAAATAGTGAATAACACGCGATGCCTTCTTGCAACAGCGCATCGCGCCCACCTTGCTGCGGAGGTCGTTTCACCACGAAACCTCCCTTCGCACCCACTGGAACAATCATGGTGTTTTTCACGTTCTGTGCCTTCATCAGGCCCAGCACCTCTGTGCGAAAATCTTCGCGCCGGTCAGACCAGCGCAAGCCGCCGCGAGCAATCTTTCCACAACGCAGGTGAATACCTTCAAAGCGCGGAGAGTACACCCAGATTTCACGATATGGCCGCGGCAGCGGAAGGTCTGCCACCTTGGCCGAGTCGATCTTGAAACAGATGTAAGCGACCCGGTCCACATCTTCCCGCTGGCGGAAGAAATTGGTCCGCAACGTGGCGCGAATGACGTCATAAAATGCGTAGAGGATACGGTCTTCATCGAGGTTGGAAACACTGTGCAGAGCGCGCTGGAAAGCCGCCTTGATAGACTGTTCCTGCTGCTCGCGATTTGCCCTGCGTGACCGGACCATCTCGTCGATGGACTCGAGCAAGACCCTGTCTTGTTTAAGCCGATCATCCAGCAGGTTCTCAAACACCTTTGCCAAAATCCGGGCAGCCTGGTTTTTTTGAAGGCTGTTTTCAGTGTCCCTTGCCGGATCGAACATTGACTCGAAAAGTTCGATCAGCAGCCTGGAAATTGCCGGAAATTTCGCCAATGTTTCCGCCATGTAATTTTGCGAAAACGGTGAGCCAATTTGCATGCGGTATTTGCAATATGCGCGGATGACATTTACCTGCCTCCAGTCCATCTCGGCAGCGATGATCAACTGGTTGAATCCGTCACTTTCGGCCAACCCATGCAAGGTTTTTTCGAATGATGCCTGGAAGGACTCACGAATGACGTCGAGGTCCAGTGCATGGTGGACGACGGGGATCATGTCGAAGTCCTGGATCCACAGGCGCTCCTGCGCAGACAAGTGCAATTCGTAAGGGCGCTCGCTGACGATTTGCAAGCCGAGATCTTCCAGCATGGGCAGCACTTCGGAAAGCGGGATGGGGTTGTGCTTGCGGAATAATTTGAAGCGAATAAGCCCTCCCCTGGTCTTGTAGGGACGGTAGAGGGTCATGCGCAGATCTTCCCCTGCGTCGACCGCAGCCGCATGGTCCACATCGTCAGCTGCGAACAAGGGCTTTACGTCTTCTTTGTAAGCTTCCGGAAATGCCT